>Ga0209345_10003100_pt1 | contig 17420 bp, 15 predicted proteins | sample Cruoilmetagenom7_FD_187294 | JGI IMG/M metagenome (GOLD analysis project Ga0209345, IMG submission 187294) | Oil polluted marine microbial communities from Coal Oil Point, Santa Barbara, California, USA - Sample 7 (SPAdes) (version 2) | ecosystem: Environmental > Aquatic > Marine > Oil seeps ...
ACCTCATCGTCACGGACTACGGCAAACGACTCCTAAACGACGAAACCAACATCACCTCAGTCTCCCTATCAACCCTCTGCCCGCACCTCGCTGCTGATCAACATTCCGACATGTACGCCGCACGCCTCATCATCCACCCCAACAAAGATGTCGGCGCCCTCCCCGCCACAGGCTCATTCCTCCACGACGGCATGGTCATCCTCCCCTGCTCCTCCACCTCAATGGGAGCAATAGCAACCGGCGCAGGCTCAAACCTCCTCACCCGCGCCGCCGCCGTCACCCTCAAAGAACGCCGCCCTCTCATCATCTGCCACCGAGAAACCCCTCTCAGCCTCATCGACATCAACAACATGCAAACCCTCACCCAAGCCGGCGCCATCATCGCCCCCTGCAACCCAGGCCTCTACCTCAACCCCCAATCCATCAACGACCTCGTTGACTTCATCACAGGCAAAGCCCTCGACCTCTTAAAAGTACCCCACGATCTCAAAACCCGCTGGGAAGGCTAACCCACTCAGCCCTTCGCGTACTGCTTCCGCCGATCATCCTTATTGAGTTCAACACTCACCCCACCACTCAACCGCACAGAATCCGCCCCAAGTTCCTCCCCGATCGCCCGCACAAGCTCAGGCCGCATGTGCGTCATGATCTTCTTCCCCTCAGCACTCTCCCCAGGCTCAACCAAAACCCACGCCCCATCAATCTCCACGATCACCATCACAGGCCGAGCACTCTTCCCAATCGATAAATCACTCGCGTCCGCCGGAGTCTCAAGGATCCCCCGCACCCGGTCAACCACCTGCTTCGCATCCCCGTTCACCCGCGAAGAACGCACCATCACCTGAATAGTCCCCTGCTCGAGCGGATGCCCATCAATCGGCACCACCCGATCCAAGATCACCTGCGCATCCCCCCGCGAATGATCCAATCTCCCCATAAAGAACTTCGGCATATCCGTATCCGTCAAGTGCCCAAACTGCCCGTACACATTCGAGAACATCACCGCATCGGTCGTCCCCGTCGCGTCCTCGATCGTCAGGATCGCCATCTTCTGGCCCGCGCTCCGACCGTTCTTGGTCACAATCGTCCGCACCCCCTGCACCATCGCAGGCACAATCACACGCTTGTCCTGAGGCAATCCCTTCAACTCACCAACCTTGAGCGGCGTAAACACCCGCACCCAATCCCCCCACTCCTCCATCGGATGACTCGACACATAAAACCCAAGCGTCTCCTTCTCAAGCCGCAATGTCTCCGACTCATTCCAAGCGTCTACCTTTATTAGAGGCGTCTCAGGAAGCTCCTCCGCCACCGCTTCCTCTCCGCCGCCCATCCCAAACAACGCCCCCTGCCCCGCCGCCTTATCCGCCGCGATCGACTGCCCAGCCCCCACCGCCGCCTCAATACTCGCGATCATCGACGCCCGCTCATCACGACCATGCACCGAATCAAACGCCCCCGCACGGATCAACGCCTCGATCGTCCCCTTATTCACCGACCCCGTAGGCACCCGCTCACAAAAATCAAAGATGCTCGCAAACGCCTTCCGCTCCGGATTCTCCGGATTACTCCCCAAATCCCGCTCCTTGACAAGCCCCTCGATCGCCTTGGTCCCCGCCCCCTTGATCGCCCGCATCCCAAACCGAACCTGCCCGCCAAGCGCCGATGGCTCCTCCCCATCATCAAACACCACACAAAAATCAGTCCGCGAAAGATTCACATCCGGCGCATTCACTTCGATCCCGGTCTTCAAAACCCCCCCAGTCTTGGGGTCAATAAACCGAGTCCGTTTGCAATCATCCAGGTAAGGAATCCAATCGCTCACCTTCTGCGCCTGCGATTCAAAGCTCAAGAACGCCGCCATGTATTGATTCGGGAAGTAGGTCTTCAGATACGCCGTCTGGTACGCGACAATCGAGTACCCGGTCGAGTGCGATTTGTTAAACCCGTAGCCCGCAAACTTCAGGATCAAATCAAACAGTTCCTGAGCCTTCTCCTTCGCCAGCCCTTTCTCAACAGCGCCCTCAATAAACTTGGACCGGTTCGAATCAATAACCGAAACCTTCTTCTTACTGATCGCCTTAATCAACGAATACGCATCCCGCAGCGCAATCCCACCAAGCTCATGCACAATCTGCATAACCTGTTCCTGATACACCATCACCCCATAAGTCTCAGCAGTAAACTTATCGACAATCGGATGCACCTCAGGCACCTTGTCCTGCCCGTGCTTCCGCTTGTTGTAATCCGGGATCAGATCCATCGGCCCAGGTCTAAACAACGCATTGGCCGCGATCAAATCTTCAAGCCTGTCAGGCTTCATCTCAGTCAGCAACCGCCGCATCCCACCAGATTCAAACTGGAACACCCCCGTCGTGTCCCCCCGCTGGAACACATCAAACACAAACGGATCATCATACTTGAGCCGATCCAAATCCAACGGATGGGCCTCCGCAGACTTGCCCTTGCCCGGCTTCTTCCCCACCGCTTCCCAGATCGCATCCTCAGGCAGCGTATCACGGATCAGTTTCTTCGCTTCTTCAATAATCGAAAGCGTCCGCAGCCCCAAGAAATCCATCTTCAGCAGACCCATCATCTCACAAGTCGGCCCGTCCCACTGCGTAATCAGATCCTCAGACCCAGACTGCTTATACAGAGGCACAACCTCATGCAGTGGTCGCGTCGCCACGATCACCCCCGCCGCGTGCACCGACGAGTGCCGGGCCTGCCCCTCAAAGGTCCGCCCCGTATCAATGATCCGTTTGACAATCGGATCAGAGTCATACCAGTCCTTGAGATCAGGCTCCTTCTCAAGAGCCCCATCAAGCGTAATCCCAAGCTCCTCAGGCACCAACTTCGCCAGCTTATCCGCATCCCCAAGCGGGAACTCCATCACCCGAGCAACATCCCGGATCGCCGCCCGAGCTTTCAAAGTACCAAAGGTAATAATCTGCGCCACATGCCCGTACTTCTCGCGCACATACTGGATGACCTTCATCCGCCCGTGCTGGCACAGATCAATATCAATATCGGGATACTCATTCCGGTCCGGGTCAGTAAACCGCTCAAACAGCAATCCATAGTGCACCGGGCACGCATTACTCATCCCAAGCACATACCCCACCATCGTCCCCACACCCGAACCACGAGCCAGCGACGGGATCCCCCGCATCCGCCCCCAGTCAACAAAGTCCCACACGATCAAAAAGTAAGCCGAGATCAGCTTGTCCGCAAGAATCTTGAGTTCACGATTCAGCCTCGCCCACTTATTCCACCCATCCGCGTCCTCGCCCTCTAAACCCTTAGGAAGCTCATCAACCCCCTCGATCTTCTTATGCTGATGCTCCAAAATCCAAGGCCCATACCGCCACACCATCCCCGCCTCACACAACAACCGAAGCGTCTTATCACACTCCACCTTCAATGACGCCTGATCCATATCCGGATCGTTTGCCGGATCCAAAGAAAAGCAATCGCAATACGCCTTGTACCACGCCGTCAGATCCCCACCAAACTCCTTCGCAGAGTGCTTGGGCAGCTTGCTCTTCACCGGCGCCTTAACCACAACAACCGGCGCATGGTTCGCTCCGATCGGCAGCTCCACATCACACCGATCCGCGATCGCCACCGTATTGTCCAGCGACTCAACCCCCGCGTCCCCGATCTCCTCGTTGTTGTACTCCTCAGACTCAAAGATCGACCGCATCTCCGCCGCCGACTTGATGTACAACTCAGTCGGGTACCGCATCCGGTCCGGATCGTTCTTCACCTTCCCAGTCGAGATACAGATCAGCGTGTCGTGCGCATCATGATCATCCTCAAGCAAGAAGTGCGAGTCATTGTCACACACCAGCGGGATATCCATCTCCCGAGCCAGCTTGATCACATGCGGGTTAATCGAGTTCTGCAGCCCAATATGGTGCTGCAACTCCAGATAAAACCCAGGCCCCTTCTCAGTCCCCTTAAAGGTATCCCGGTGCCAAGTCGCCACATCCCGCGCCGCGTCCCAGTGCGACTGATCCCGCGTCTGCTCGTACTTGACCATGTGCCGAGCAATCTCAGACCCAAGATGCCCATTGATCGCGATCAACCCCTCCGAATGCGATTCAAGAATCTCCCGGTCCATCCGAGGCTTGTAGTAAAACCCATTGATATAAGCCTCTGAGCACAAATAGAGCAGATTGTTCCACCCCGTAATGTTCTCCGCCAGCAACACGAGGTGATGCCCACCATCAGCAACCCCTGTATAGGTACGATCCTTTCGATCCCCCGGCGCCACATACGCCTCAACTCCCAATATCGGCCGGATTCCCTGCTTTTTCGCCAGGTTGTAAAACTGCACCGCCGCGTGCATATTCCCGTGATCGGTGATTGCCACCGCATCCATCCCCAGCTCTTTAACCCGCGAGACAAGCTTGTCCGTCCGATTGCCCCCATCGAGCAACGAATATTCCGAATGCAAGTGCAAATGCACAAACGATTTAGCGGCTTGCTCATCTTTAGTTTGCAGATCAATATCCAAACTTAACCCTCGATCCAGCACCACACCAGACCCTACATCGTACGCCAAACCCCCGCGCACGATTTCCCCAGCTGACCAGCAGAATTGAGTAATTTTCTAACTCTATCTACCGCAATTGCTTGCATACCCCGTTTTTGGAGGCACATTACATCCGAGAACATACGAGAAATCTCTAAATCTGAGATTTCAACTCTTGGGAGAGTACAAAATGAATAGTAACCACACCATTATCCTGGCCCTCACCACAGCAGTGGCCTCAAACGCGCTCGCGAGCGATCCGCAGTTCACACTGTCAGATCGAAACTCGACCGCCGTATTCGATGTCAACAACGGACAAATTTCATGGGATGTCGACGGCACCTCACAACTCTTCGCACAAGAGTTCTACTTCCGCCGCTCCACAGATCAAAACGAGGTCCTTCTGAGCTCAACAAACCTCAGCCTCGATGGCGTCTTCGCATCAGACACAAACCCCTTCCGCGATGACAGTATCGACACACTCGCACAACTCTTCTCCGACGACAGCGGCCTCCAGTTCGAAACAGTCTTCTCACTCAGAGGCGGCACCGACGGCTCAGGACGCTCAGACCTCGCTGAACAAATCGTCATCCGCAACCTCTCAAACGAAACCATGTCGCTCTCGTTCTTCCAGTTCGTAGATTTCGACCTCGGCGGAGACTTCAGCGACGATTCAGGCGAAATAATCAACGGCAACACCGTCCGCCAAAGCGATGACAACTATGCAATCTCAGAAACTGTTGTCACTCCACAACCAACAATCTTCCAGGTCGGCGATGCAGATGCAATGAGCACCATGTTCAACGACGACAACGCCGACAACCTCGACGGCACCGAAAGTTGGCAAGGCGATGTCGCCTGGGCATTCCAGTGGGATATCACCCTTCAGGCCGGTCAATCGTTCATCATTTCCAAAGACAAATCCATCGTTCCAACCCCTGGGTCATTCGCACTCATGGGACTCGCGGGGCTGGTCGCAACCGCCCGCCGTCGTTTTTAACACCTAAATCTCGCCGGTCTCCGCCACTCCACTGGCGCCCCACAAACCCGGCATGCATTCAAAGCACACACATTTTAAGACCTCACTCAAGAGGGCTTCTCGGAGAGACCACAAATGAATAAGTTCACTATTTTCACACTCGCTGCATTCACCGCTTCATCATCAATCGCACTCGCAGGAGACGGAGATGGACCAGGCGGTGACATACTGCTCGGAGACGGAAACTCCACCGCAAACTTCAGCACTTCAGGTCAAGATTCATGGATCGTCGATGGCATCGACCATCTCTACGCCCAAGAGTTCTACCTCCGCCGCGCCGGAGATGACGATGAACGAAACATCAACTCCCTGACACTCCTCGGCCAAGCCCTCACCGACACCAACCCCTTCTCAGATACACGCCTCGACACCATCTCCTCACTCTACTTGGATGGCCACGATCTAGAAATCGAAACCAGCTACACACTCCGTGGCGGCACCGCCGGCTCAAACAACTCAGACATCGCAGAACAAATCTCCCTCACAAACACAGGGACCTCCACAATCTCCTTCTCCTTCTTCCAGTATGTAGATTTCGATCTCGGCGGTGACTTCAGCGACGACTGGGGCCAAATCGTTGATGGCAATGTCGCACAACAGTTCGACGACGAGTTCGCAGCGTCCGAAACTGTCGTCACACCCTTCCCAACACTCTTCCAAATGGGCGATGAAGGTACCATCTCAGACCTCTGGTCCAACGGAGAAGCAGACACACTCAACGGCGATTCTTCCTACCAAGGAGATGTCGCCTGGGCATTCCAATGGGACATCACCCTTGAAGCCGGCGAGTCCTTCCTCATCTCAAAGGACAAATCAATCGTCCCAACCCCAGGCTCAATGGCCCTCCTAACCACCGCAGGCCTCCTCTGCACCCGCCGCCGCAGAGCCTAATCCCAACACCACAAAACATCACACCTCTGCACCCCGTTCCCCGGGGTACTTTTTTGTCCACAATTAACCCAGGCTAATATTGGCCATTATCTTCATTCCTTACCATGAACCCGATAATGACCCATTTTTTATTCAAATTACCCAAATGCCCCTTGAATTGGGCTTTCTCCCCGTAGTACACTTTCTCTAGAGAGATAAGCAACGCGGCTCCGTTCTGGCCGTTCTAACGAGAAGAGAGAACACAATGAAGTCTAAAACCGTTATTGGTATCGCATCATACGCCGCATTTGCATTCAACGCAATGGCCGGCCAACCATTCACAATCGCAGACAGCAACACCTCAGCAACCTTTGATCCCGCCGCGGGTCAGATCGACTGGCTCGTTGACAGCGCCAACCAACTCTTCACCCAAGAGTTCTACTACCGCCGCTCAAACGATACCCGCGAACTCCGCATGGACTCCTTCAACCTCAACAATGTCGGAAACTTCACCATCGACACCAACCCATTCATTGACACCCGTCATGATGCGTTCGGGTCTTTGTTCACCGACAACAACGGGCTCGAGTTCGAGACACTCTTTACAATCCGAGGCAACGCCCCAGGATCAAACAGTGCCGCACTCGCTGAACAAATCACCATCCGCAACACCTCAAATGCGGCCATCACGCTCTCCTTCTTCCAGTTCGTTGATTTCGATCTCGGCGGAGACGCATTCGATGACTTCGGACAAATCGTCGGCGGCAACACCGCCCAGCAAAGCGACGATGACACAGTCCTCTCTGAAACCGTCGCCACCCCAACACCGACGATCTTCCAGATGGGCGATTCCTTCGATATGACCAACATGTTCAACGACTCAGCCATCGACAACCTCGACGGCACATCCTCCCACTCCGGAGATGTCGCCTGGGCATTCCAATGGGACATCACCCTCCAAGCGGGTGGTTCGTTCCTCATCTCCAAGAACAAAAACATCATTCCTACCCCAGGCTCATTGATGATCTTGGGGTCCGCTGGTTTCTTCGCGAATCGCCGCCGCAGAAGCTAACAAACCTCAATAACTCATATTTCTACCAGCCAACACCCTGTCACGCACGGGGTGTTGTTTCATTGAAAAAACAGCATAACTGGCCAACAGAAGCCAAAATAAACCGCTCTTTAAAAACTGAAAATAATCTCACCAATTCGTTTGCAAATCCCAAAACACACTTGCATTAGGGCTTTCAACCAAAGTACACTATGCTTTAATGGAAAGAGTTACGCGGTTCTGTTCTGGCTGCAAGAGAGAGATTCAAAGTCACCAGAGAAAGAGAGAACAACAATGCGTAAAAATATCGCTATCACTCTTGCGTCGTGCGCAGGACTAGTCTCGGTCACCGTCGCGGATGTCAACATCATCTCCGATGCAAACAGCACCGCTTCATTCGACACAAACTCCGGTCAGATTGACTGGACCGTCGACGGAGTCAGCCAACTCTTCACACAAGAGTTCCACTTCCGCCGCTCTACAGACACCAGAGAGTACAGGGTTGACGCAACAAACCTCACACTCGACGGCCTGTTCACATCAGACACCAACCCATTCTCCGATACGAGCAACGACGCAATCGCGCAGCTCTACTCCGACGGGAACGGATTGCAGATCGAAACAATCTTCACCATCCGCGGCGGAACCAACGGCTCAAGCGCCGCTGACATCGCAGAGACCATCACGATCCGGAACAACTCCGCATCAGCCATGTCCCTCACATTCTTCCAGTTCGTCGACTTCGATCTCGGCGGAGACGCTCTGGATGACAACGGCCAAATCGTCAATGGCAACACCGCCATGCAGAACGACGACGACCTCTTCATCTCAGAAACAGTCGCAACACCAACACCAACCCACTACCAGATGGGCAACGCGTTCACCATGGCCAATATGTTTAACGATGGCCTTATCGATGACCTCAACGACAACCCATCAGACTCCGGCGATGTCGCATGGGCATTCCAATGGGACATCACCCTCGCAGCAGGCGAGCAGTTCATCATCACCAAGGACAAATCAATCGTTCCCGCACCGGGATCAATGATGCTCCTCGGTGCCGCCGGCCTCATCGCCGGACGCCGCCGCCGCAGCTAATCCTGCACCTATTCAAACTCTGTTCCTTCCAAGAGCCCTCGCACACACGCGAGGGCTCTTTTTCAACCCCAACCCCTCAACCATGAAAGCCAACGCCCAAACTTCCCTACAATCCCCCAATGGAACACCTCACCTCCACATCCTCTCAAACCGTGCGAATCCGCACCGCAGGCCCCCTCACCCGCCTGCTCTCCCTCTTCCTACTCATCCTCTTCATCATCCTCGGCATCCTCATCGCCATCCCCCTCATCCTCCTAGCCACCATCGTCGTCCTCATCTTCATGCTCTACTTCAAAATCAAAAACACCCTCACCAGAGCCAAATCCCCCAACGGCCCCCTCGACGGCCGACAAAATGTCAAAGTCATCAATCGCGATGAGTGATTACTCTGCGATATCAAACTGCCCCGATTGCAAGCATGACCTCAAAGGCTCGCAACCGAATCAAACCAACCATCTTTATTGCCCAGAATGCGGCTTGTACTTTGATCCCTCGAAAGCAGAAAAACGGTTTTTATGGTCAAAGCTTAATGTCCAACTCTTTTTCATCTTCACAGCTCCAAGTGTTGCTGTCCCGATTCTCGTTACCTCTTTCATTCACAGCATGACCATTTGTACTTTGTACACATGGATTGCTTTCTTCTTCTGGCCAGCCTTGCTACTCACTCTTCTCCGTCTTTCATACATCAATCACTGCAAAATTTCAATAAAGCCACCATCAATACCATTCCTCATTCTTAGTGGAATACTCGTGTCAATCCCAGGGCTGATTGTGCAGTTTGTCCTGTTTGCATACTTCATCGCGGGAGCCTCGTCTGTTTAGCCGCGTGCCACTACTCACCGTCTTCGGCGCAGTAGTGTCTTGCCCACGCATACAATCTCTCAGTGACCCAGAACAACAACAAACCAACCTGCCCCAACTGCCAATACGACCTCACAGGTGTCCCAATTGAAGAAGAGGCATACTCATGCCCGGAGTGCGGTACTTGCTCCACAACTGACGAGTCGCATTTTCAACCCTACTACATCAGATCAACAATAAAACCCACCCTAATGGCCTCGCTCCCCCCCACAGTGCTTTTGGCCATTGGGATCATCCCAATATTCCTATTGCCATCAGCCCGTTTAAGCGCAGGATATTCAGCTGGATTTGTGCTGCTCGCCCCATTTGCACTGCTCTGGAGCTGCGCAGTCGCCATTCAATATTCGATTCTAGTAGAAAGATACATAGGTCCAAACAAACCAAGAGGGCAGTTGGCGACATTTTTGATGGTGTGGATATTCTCAACAGCAATACTCTGCTGTGTCCTCATCCCAACGTGGATTCTTGCACTCGCGTATTTCATGGGATCATCATTTTAACGAACCGCCTAACCCAAAACCCCATCCCGCACCCTCAGCGTCACCGCCCCCGGCTCCCCGTTCCCAATCACCTCCGCCTCCACCTTCACCACAGGCAGCACCTTCCAACTCGAGTTCGTCAAAAACACCTCATCCGCATCAAGCAGATCATCGATCGACATCATCCGAACCTCGAACCCAACCCCCATCTTCTTGGCGGCCTCCATCACCCGCGCCCGCGTAATCCCAGGCAGCACCGGACTCGGAAGCGCATGAGCCTCCCCGCTCTCCTCCCCCTGAGCAATCGGCGTGATCAGCTTCCCTTCGCTGACCACAAACAGATTCGACACACACCCACCTGATAAATGATTGCTCACCTGCAGCACGATCGACTCCCCGGCCCCCTTCGCCGCCGCCGCCTGCAGCTCCCGCAAACGCCACCAGTAGTTCAGCGTCTTGTGTCCCGCAGTAGGATCAAGCGGATTCGCACGCGCCTCAGCAATCGTCGCCATGACCCCATTCTCAAACATCTCATCCGGATAATCAGTCGCAGGCTGCGCCTGAATCATCACCGTAGGACGATGCCCCCCCCCACCACCAACCGCCCCAGACTGCAACAGATTCAGATCCCCACCAGTCACCGTCAAACGCACCCGAGTATTCTTGTACCGAGCCCGCCGAACGGTCTCCACAACCGCCTCCCCGAGCGCACCCGTTTTGAGATCATCGCTCAATCCAAGCTGAGCCGCCGACGCCTGCAGCCGGTCCATATGCTCATCAAGATCCTCAACCACCACCCCGTCCGCGGTCGTAAACGCGTGCATCGTCTCAAACAGACCCACCCCATGCTGGAACGCCGCATCAAACGCGGACACCTTCGCATCCTCGCGCGTCACCATCTCCCCATCAATAAACACGCTCTCACATGAATCGTTAACGCCCTGCCCATCGCTTGTTTGGTCATCAGTCATGCCAAAAGGGTACCCCACCAAACCCTCCAAACCAAGCAGTCCCCTAGCCCAAATCAGCCTTCTGCTTCGATCGCCGCCAGCCGCGCCTTATGCCGCCGCATAATCGACACCGGAGCATACAACGCGATCACATGCAACAGCACCAGCCCCCCGTTCATGACATACTTAATCATCCGCACATTCTGGTCAATCCCAAAGTTAATCCGGTCAAGCGCCTTGAGACACCCACACCCAGACTCCAAGAGCACCGCGTCATCCACCAACGACAAGTAGTATGAAAACCCAATAATCGAGGCCATCGAGAACAAAAGCACCAACCGCCCAAACACCTTCGTAAGCTCAGACCCCATCACAAACACCAACAACAGCCCAATCACAAGCTCCCCAGGCCCAACCCACCACATCATCCCATACAACTCCTGAGGCAGCACCTTGTGCTCAGCAATCGTACTGACAAACCCATTCATATCCGAAATCTTCGAAAACCCCGCCGCAACCCACATCCCCAGAATAATCCCAACACACACCCGAGGCAGCACCATCCGAGGCTTCGCCACCCCGCCGCCATCAGTATTTATCGGTTGATCATCCATTACCCATATTCTCCATTACGCAAAGACCAACGAGCGTTTCACAAAATCAATCTTCATCGCTTCCTTGGCAAGATAGAGGGTCTCTTCCGCCGCGTTATTCGCCTGTTTGGTATGTTCCTTCAGTAGCTCCAGAATCTTCGCGTCCCCCGCCTCACCCTCATAAGGCAAACGCCGCTCACGCATCGGCTCCAGCAGCTTGGAAATATGCTCCGCAACCTCCACCTTCACATGCCCATCACCGATGTTCTCACCCTTGCTATACGCATCTTCGAGCTCGCGGACGCGATCCTCGTCATGAATAAACGCACGCACATAATCGAACAACGCGTTCTTGATATCCCCAGGCTCATCCATCGTCTTCCGACCCGTATACAGCCCCCCCATCTTCTTCTTGATCTGCTTAAAGCTATCCGTCAAGAAAATCGCGTTGTTGAGCGACTTCGACATCTTGTTGACCCCGTCAGTCCCGATCAACCGAGCAACCCGCCCGACCTTCCCAGCAGGGATCGGGAACAGCCCGCCCTCTTTCACATAGTCCGCGTCTTCCGTATGCGGATCGACCCCGCAGTACATCTGGTTAAACCGACGAGCCACTTCCCGGCAAGGCTCAATATGCGCCAGCTGATCCTCACCCACAGGCACAAGCTCCGGACGGAACAACAAAATATCCGCGCACTGCCCAACCGTGTACATCGGGAACCCAAACGAATAGTTATCCCCCAGCCCCTTCGTCTCAAGCTCAGTCTTCAATGTCGGATTCCGCATCACCCGATTGAAAGGCAGCAGCATCGCAAGATACCAACTCAACTCCGCGATCCCCGGAATCTCCGTCTGCAAAACAAAGGTCGACTTCTCCGGATCAATCCCCGCCGCGATCCAGTCCTTGACAATATCAAGCGTCGACCGCCGGATCTCCTCAGGCTTATCCGCCCGCGTCGTAAACGCATGCATATTCGCAATCAGAAAGAAGCACTCATACTCATCCTGCAACGCCACCCGGTTCTCCAGAGAACCAACCCAATGCCCAAGATGCAGTTGCCCCGTCGGCGTATCGCCCGTCAATATCCGAGCACGATGTCCTGATTTAATCTGATCACTCATAGACCACGATCGTAGTCCAATATCCCCCATTCATGCCCCCAATCTAACCCAATCACACCACATTCTCCTTGCAACCACATCCAAACCCCGCTACATTGGACCCACCAAGGAGAGGGACCATGACAACCAGCACCACAAATCTCAACCGCCGCGAATTCGTAGCACTCACCGCCGCAGCCGCGGCCGCCTCCACAATCTCCACATCCGCCCTCGCCGACTCAATCTCCCCCACCAATTCAACCAAACCCCTCCACATCCCCTCCCCATCCCTCGCCCGAGTCATCCCATCCAAAAACGACCCAACCAAGGCCCGCCTCCTCCCAAACTCCCTCCTGACTACCCCCTCCCAGCAACCTTCACCACCCCAAACCCCCCAAACCCTCACCCTCACCCCCCTCCCCTGCGTCGACGGCCGCCTCGAACAAGACGCCTCCATCACCATCGAACTCCACTACCCATCCCCAAACCTCTACACAAACATCTACTCCGCCCACAACATCACCATCCCAAACCAAAGCATCCCCGTCTACCCATCCTCAACCCAACTCCTCGCCCCAACCAACACCCTCGGCCGCACAACCCTTAAAATCACACAACGCATAAACGACCGCGCCCAAACCAAACTCGTCACCCTCAACTCAACCTCCCAAGGCGAATACCTCCTCGCCATCCCCACCGCAACAAACTCCAGCAACACAAGCTTCCGCTTCACCTCCGCACACCTCGACAACCAAGGCAACATCACCAAACTCACCAACCCAATGCCAGCCGCATCTTCCCGCTGTGCATATTTCAGCATCACCATCAGCGACAAGAGCACAGGAGAATAATCATGGGCTTCGGACAATTCATCGGCGAAATCAGAATGGTCGGCTTCAACTTCGCACCAAACGGCTGGGCCAAATGCGACGGGCAACTCCTCCCAATCAACCAAAACTCCGCCCTCTTCTCCCTCCTCGGCACCCAGTACGGCGGCAACGGTGAAACCGACTTCGCCCTCCCAGATCTCCGAGGCCGAGTCCCCATGCACGCCGGCAACGGCCCAGGACTCCCAAATCATCCCATCGGCCAAAAAGCAGGCGCTGAATCCACCACCCTCTCCCTGGCGCACCTCCCCCCACACAACCACCCCGTCACCATCGCCACCTCCTCAGCCGAAGGCGACACCGCCCTCCCAGGCGGACACAGCCTTGCCAAGTCAGGCTCCGGCGGCTACACCACCCAAGCAACCGACTCAACCCTCGGCGGAGTCACCACAACAAACGCAGGCTCAGGACAAGCACACTCCAACATGCAGCCCTACGCAACCGTCAACTTCATCATCGCCCTCCAAGGCACCTTCCCATCCCCCTCCTAAGAGAAACACGATGATCAACCCCAAAAACCTCATCCCCATCCTCCTCGCCTCCACCGCACTCGCCGGCGGCGGCCAAACACAAGTTGGCTCCATCACCACCGATGACCCAACCTGGGACCGCCCAACCCCCACCGGCACCAACCCCGACGGCACATGCAACATCTTCGCCGCAGACTCACTCAACGACGCCGTCCACTACGACGCTTACTACATCCGAGGCAACATAAACGCCGACTTCTTAGACGCCAACATCATCTCGCTCGAACCAACCCCCATCGACCTCGACCCCATGGCCGCCGTCTACTGCGGCCCCTTCGACCCAAACCAACCACTACTCAATCTCATCGACATCGACGACGATTCCTTAGGATACCCCAACGCCCTAATCTTCGCAGAACTAGGCATCGACATAAGTCAGGTCTACACCCTCGTCGTCAGCTCATACTCAAACCACCCCCCATCACAGTTCGGCGACTATCTCATCGAACTCCGCCCCGGACTCTACTTCTCCACCGCATGCCTCCCAGACTTCTCAGGCGATGGCGTACTCGACTTCTTCGACATCTCAGCATTCCTCGCACTCTTCAGCAACAACGACCTCGCCGCAGATCTCAACAACGACGGAATCCTCGATTTCTTCGATATCTCAGCATTCCTCACCGAGTTCGCCAACGGCTGCCCGTAAAAGCCAGCCCCGAACCCCAGTCAAACCCCGGTCTGCGATGCATTCGCATTGATCATCAACGCCAGCATCACATTCATCGCATTGAAACAAATGTGCATCATGATCGGCACACCAACCCGCTTGGTCCGCTCATAAGCAACCCCGCATGCCAGCCCCAGCCCAAAGATCGGCAACAGTGCATGCCAAGGCACCGGCGGCGAGTTCAACCGGTGAATCCCCGCAAAGATGATCGCAGTAATAATAATCGACAACCAAGGACTCCGAAGCGATTTCAAAATCGCTCCCTGCAGAAACACACGGTAGATCAACTCCTCAACAATCGGAGCACCGAAAACCGCACTCCCAACAATCGCCCACACCCACATATTCTCAGGCTGCTCAACCAACAACTGCAGCGTCCCGTGCGCCACGCCATTGGGATCTACCCCCTGCGTCTGCGTATACGCAAACACCCCAAAGATATTGAGTAACTCAATAAACGGGTACGCAAGCACAAAGCACCCGAGCCCAACAGGGGCATCAAGAATACTCAGCCCAAGCCCGCAGTCGTTCTTCCCCTCAGCATCACGCCCGCTCCCCTTGAGCACAAACAGCATCCCAAGCCCCACGATCGCCCCAAGCACATACGACGACACAATGTTGATCGCCTTGAGCTGCAACTCCGTGTACTGCTGATCCTTAATCCATTGAATCTTGTCAACCAGATGCGGAGCCGACGACATCGCCAATAGCACCACAAACGCCCCAAACAGCCACACCACCGCAGGCAGCGTCGAAACATCCCGCAAGCCCGCCTTGGCAAACCCCCCAGGACGCAGCAACCCCCCCGCAAACAGCAGCGCGATCACAAGCACCATCGACACCGAAAGCATCACCAACTTCCACTGCTCCATCGTCTGAAGCAGATCCCCCACACTCTGGTCCTGCACCGGGGCAGAATCCACCACCTGAGCCCCCGCCGCCGGCGCAACGCAAGCCAATACACACGCAATAATCAACCACATGAACGCACCAGACCGCATCCCGCCCGTCCTCTCCGAAATCATCGATTCAAAGCGCGAGCAGGTCGCCGCAGAACAAGCCGCTGTTCCCATCGCAGATCTTGATGCACAACTCTCAGACATCGAGCCCCCCCGCGACTTCTTCGCCGCAGTCACTGAGAACCCCCGCCACCCAACCATGGCCGTCATCGCCGAGGTCAAACGGCGCAGCCCAAGCGCAGGACTCATCAGACCTGAATACGAACTCGATAGCTTCAAACCTGAACTCATAGCGCAAGGGTACTCCAATGCAGGCGCATCGGCCATTTCATGCCTCACCGACCAAAACTTCTTCGGAGGCAGCCCCGCCTTCATTCACCAGATCAAACAAACCGTCGATCTCCCCGTCATCCGCAAGGATTTCATCATCCACCCCTATCAGATCACCCAAGCCAGAGCCATCCACGCCGACGCCGTCCTCCTGATCGCCGAATGCCTCGACGACACCCAAATCACCGACTTCATCGCACAAATCAGCGATCTCAACATGACCACCCTGCTGGAAATCCACTCCGAATCAAACCTCCACCGCGTCCTCCCACTGATCGAATCAACCCAAGCCCACCACAACAACCGCATCCTCCTAGGCATCAACAACCGCGACCTCACCAAAATGACCACCGACCTCCACCACTCCATCAACCTAAAAACCCTCGTCCCCGAACACATCAACCTCGTCACCGAATCAGGCATCAAAACCCCAGCCGACCTTCAATCCCTAAAAACCGCAGGCCTCAACATCGCCCTCATCGGACAACACCTCATGGCCACCCAAAACCCCGGCCAAACCCTCGCCGACATGCTCAATACCCAATAACTTCAGTCAAATCACCCCCCAAAACCCCCGATACAATCAAGCAATATCCCACCCACACCCCCGTTGAGCAATCAATATGTCCAAACTACTCACCATCCTCATCGCCGCCACCCTCCTCATCTCCCCAGCCCGCGCTCAAGACGACCCAAGGCAAATCCTCCAAGACTCCGCCGAAGCAATCCAATCCACCCCAGGACTCTCCGCAAAGGTCACCCTCTCAGGCGATGGATCACAAATGATCCTCGCCACTCTCCCCTCCATGACCGCCCGATTCACCCTCGGCAACCACCCAGACCAAGGCCCCTCCATCCACCTCATCGGAGAACTCAGAGCCCAAACCACCGCACCCCCAGAGTCCTTCGACATCGTCTACACCAAAGACAAGCTCTTCTGGGCAGACCACTCAAAGCAAACAATCAACATCCGCCCCCCCTCCGTCTCCATCCGCGTAAAGCCCCCCGTATTCAAGTATCTCCTCCTCGCCGAACTCATCAGCGACACCCCCTACCAATCCGAACTCGACAAAGCCCAGTCCATCGAACTCGAACCCCAACAATCCATCGCAGGCGAAAACTGCAATGTCATCTACATCACCCGCGCCAAAGCCGCCGGAGGCTCACAACGCTCAGGCGTCGGTGCCCACACCATGGAACGATGGTTCATCAGCGTTGACGACCACCTCCCAAGACGAGTAGAACAAATCACCGACGCCGGCATGATCAAAGCCTCCCTCATCATGGAACTCACAGGCCTCTCAGTCGCCCCCCAGTCCGACTCAGACCTCGAAGTCTTCGCCCCAGATTCCTACAAAGTCTCCGACACCACCCGCCCAAGAACAACCCCAAACCCCACCCTCCCAGACCAAGACCAACCCTTCACCAAACCCACCCAATCAAACACCCCCCCCCCCCCCCCCCC
>Ga0209345_10003101_pt1 | contig 17412 bp, 12 predicted proteins | sample Cruoilmetagenom7_FD_187294 | JGI IMG/M metagenome (GOLD analysis project Ga0209345, IMG submission 187294) | Oil polluted marine microbial communities from Coal Oil Point, Santa Barbara, California, USA - Sample 7 (SPAdes) (version 2) | ecosystem: Environmental > Aquatic > Marine > Oil seeps ...
GCTGAAGTACAACTATGACAAAAAGCTGGCCTGCGGCACGATCTGTGCCTCCGGTACGTTGGGGCAGATCATTCCGCCGTCCATCATCCTGATTATTCTGGGTGACGTGATGGGGATTCCAGTCGGTGACCTGTTCCAGGCGGCTATTATGCCTGGGTTCATTCTGATCGGTGCCTATGTTTTGTACATTCTTGTGTACACCTACCTGAAGCCTTCAGCGGCTCCGGCCTTGCCGATGGATCTGGATGATGGCACTCGCCGGGAGCAGACCTTCAAGGCGCTGAAAGCGATCATCCCGCCGCTGGCACTGATTCTGGTGGTGCTGGGCTCGATCTTTGCCGGTATTGCAACACCGACAGAATCCTCGGCGCTGGGTGGCGTAGGTGCTCTGTTGCTGGCGCTGATCTACCGCCAGTTCAGCTGGAAGATGGTATACAACTCTGCCATCGAGACTGTGAAGGTAACGGCGATGGTTTTTGCCATCCTGTTGGGTGCCACGGCGTTCTCCATGGCGTTTAGCTATACCGGTGGTGAAGAGATTGTAGAGCATTACCTGTCCAATCTGCCGGGCGGGGCCATGGGCTTCCTGCTACTGTCGATGTTGGCAATCTTGATTCTTGGCTTCTTTATCGACTTTGTTGAAATCAGTTTCATTATTGTGCCGATTCTGCTGCCGGCTGCCGAAATTCTGGGTATAGCACCGGTCTGGTTTGCGATCCTGATCGCAATGAACCTGCAGACCAGCTTCCTGACCCCACCCTTCGGCTTCAGTTTGTTTTACCTCAAGGGGGTTGCGCCGCCCAATGTGCGTACCCTGGATATTTACAAGGGGGTCGTGCCCTTTATCATCATGCAGGTGGCAATCGTGATTTCGATTCTCCTGTTTCCAGAGTTCTACGGTCTGGTTTAGACTGAAAAAACGCCTGTTCAGCCCCGTGCTGCTCAGGCGTTTTACTTTTATGGCCGTGCGGGTGCAGTTCAATGCCGCTGAAGATCAAGATCCTCCTTCTTTCTATTCTTCCGATGATGCTGGTGACCTCGGCTGTTGCCTGGCTTGGCATGAATCAGGCGCGTCAGCTGTCAGAGGAAGAGATCCGGCTGTTTGAACAGCACCTGCTGGGCTCGAAGCAGCGGGAGCTGGAAAACTATGTCAGTCTGGCGCTGACCTCCATCGCGCATATCGTTGATACGGCAGGCCCCGATGATGCCCAGGCCAAAAGTGCAGTCAAGCAGATCCTGACCGATATGACCTTCGGTGATGATCAGGACGGGTATTTCTTCGTTTACACGCTTGAAGGGGTCAACCTGGTTCATCCGACGCAGCCGGAACTGGTCGGGCAGGACCTGTATGACATGCAGGACTCCCGAGGCAATTATGTGATTCGTAACCTGCTTGAGCGGGCGAGACAGGGGGGCGGCTTCCACCGCTACCTGTGGCAAAAGCCTTCCAAGCAGGCGCGTGAAGAGAAGATCAGCTATGCGGTTATGCTGCCCAAGTGGAGCTGGATGCTGGGAACCGGTCTGTATCTGGATGATATCAGTCGTGAGGTTGCCAAGATCAGGGCTGAGGTCAACCGCAATATTCGTAACACCTTTTTTACCGTGCTGGTCATCATGTCGGTGGCTGTGGTGCTGGTAGTGCTGTTGGGAGTTGCGATCAATCTGCATGAAAACCGGCTGGCTGACAGCCGTCTGAGGTTATTGGCGCATCGCTCCATTCTGGCCAACGTGGCAGACCGACGTCGCTTCTCGCGGGAATTGCATGATGGCATCAACCAGTTGATGGTATCCGTGCTGTACCGGATTGAGCTGGCGCAGCGCAAGCTGAAACAGGGAAATCAGGAAGGACTCACTGACCTGGACAAGGGCTATCAGGTGCTGAATGAAGCGATTCAGGAAGTGCGTCGGATTTCTCACGACCTTAGACCGACTCTGCTGGATGATCTGGGTCTGGAGGCTGCGCTGGAAGGCTTGCTTGATCGCTTTACGGAGAGAACCGGCATCCGACTGGACCTGGATATCCGCCTGCCCGGCGGCCGCCTGCCAGAGGACGTGGAAATTACGGTCTATCGCCTGGTTCAGGAGGGGCTGACCAATGTGGAGCGACACTCAGGCGCGGGGCTGCTACGCTTGCGTCTGTGGCAGCAGAGTGGTCAGTTGTGGCTTAAAATGCAGGATAATGGCTGTGGGTTTGACCCCGAGGTGCTGGAGCGATTCGAAGGTATCGGCTTGCGCAACATGCGCGAACGGGTCGAGCTGCTGGGGGGGGAGTTCAGGCTGGCTTCACGGCCGGGGCAGGGGGCAACGCTGTTGGCGGGTTTGTCCCTGCAGCAGACAGGAGCTGAGCGATGACAGACTCGATCAGGGTACTGCTGGTGGATGATCATCCGCTGGTAATTGATGGTATTCAGGCCCGGCTGGAAAATGAGGGCGGCATCGAAGTGGTTGGGCAGGCGGGTAATGGTCTCGAAGCCATTGAGCAGGTGCAGAGCCTCAAACCTGACGTGGTGCTGATGGATGTGTCCATGCCGATCATGAATGGGCTGGAGGCAACTCGAGAGCTGCGTACACGTTCACCCGAAACGCGAGTGCTGATTCTGAGCATGCATGACAATCGAGAATATATGGTGCAGCTTATCCAGTCAGGCGCTCGAGGCTATATCCTCAAGGATGTGTCGGCCGCCGAGATGGTGAAGGCGATTGAAACAGTCTGTCAGGGCGGCACCTATTTCAGTGCCAGCGCATCCCAGACCCTGTTCAGCCATTTTGCTCCACCGGAAACGGCAGCCGTTGAGGAGGCGGGGGGAGAGCTGACCCCGCGCGAGATCATGGTGTTGCGTCAGTTGGCCGAAGGGCATAACAACAAGGAAATTGCCCGCGCGCTGTCGATCTCGGTGCGCACGGTTGAAACTCACCGCCAGAACATCAAGTCCAAGCTTAACATCCATACGGCCGCCGGCCTGGTGCGCTATGCTCTGGAGCACAACCTCGTTCAGTGAGTGGATCCGGCTTCCACCACAATGGGGCCAAGATCATTGGCCTCGGCCGCTTTTTGCAGACGGCCGTCTTGCTTGATGTCGCTGACAAAGCGGTTTACCCGTGCCAGCCATTCCGGCTGGTCTTTGGCAACGGCATAGGCGTATCGGAACGGGCGTTCTGTCATCGAAGTCGGTGGCTCGATCAAGCGGGCCCAGTCATAGAAACGCAGTACCTTGCGCGAGTAGGGAAAGTCCGTGATGAACACATCCGCCATCCCTGACATCACCGCCTGCTCCCGTTCTCGAGGGTCTTCCACCACCAGAATGTCGGCATGCTCGAGGCTGGCGCGCATTTGAGACTCCATGTAGGTTCCTTTCTGCACACAGACAATGGCGCCGGGCTGGTCAATGTCACTCCACTGTTGCATACCGGGGTGGGTGCGTGTGCTGACCGCGTACATCTGGCTGGCAAGATAGGGGTCGCTGTAGTCGATACGCTGGGCACGCGCATCGGTGATCGCAATTGAAAACATGCCGATGTCACAGGCGTCCGCTTCAAGGTCATCCATGAAACGGCCGAAATGTGTCTCGACAAACTCCAGCTCCACATCAAGGTCGCGTGCAAACTCATGCGCCAGTTCGATATCAATCCCCTCAAGGCGACCGGTTTTCGGGTGACGCGCACTGATTGAAAAATAGTCTGGCCAGATGCAGACCCGCAATGTTTGTGATTGCATGATCCTGCTCAGGCGATCCGGTGTGTTCGTTTGTGCATTCAGGCCAAGGCTGGTGCACAATAGTGAAAGGATAACAACGCAGTAGCGGGGTAAGAGTGCCTTGGCCTGCATTTAACGTCTCCAGAGAGTAAACGGATGCCAAGTACTATAGCAGATGACAAAGCCCGGTATAGCCTGAAAGCGGGTTTGTCAGTGTTACTGCTGGGATTTTTGCTGATTGTAACCTTGGTGGTGATGCAGTTGGTGGTCGTCAATCTGGGTACTCAGAGGGCAGTCTCTGAGCTGGAAAAAGAAGCCACGCTGTTGGCGCACTCACTGGAAAGCAGTGTAACCCGTACCGTGCAGGATGTGCAGGGGCGTCTGCGTTCTCTGCAGGACCTGCTGGAGCACAGTCAGGAGTTACTGCAACAACCACTGGAGCTGCAGCAGCGTCTTCAGATGCTGGTTTCCATGACGCCCCAGTTGCGTGAGTTGGCAGTACTGCATCGGGAAGTGGGGCAGTTGAGTGTATTGGCGAGCTCTGCGATTGCTGTTGAGGGCAGCCAGCTTGAGCCCCTTGGCTGTACGGAGAGTGCCCCGGTCACTGCGTTGCTGCGTTTTTCCGAACCTCTGCCGGGACGTTTCCTGGGAGCTGATGCAGGGCCGGTGGGTGTGTACAAGTTACCGGTATGCATGCTGTTCTCTGCTGAAGGCGGGCAGCAAACATGGCTGGTTGCAGTGTTGAACCCTGATGCGTTGCGTGAGCTGTTTCGGCCGATCATTGATAATCTGCCGGCACAGGTACAGCTCTTTCGTCATGACGGCAGGACACTGGTAGAGTTGCCGTTTGTTGCCGCAGGGTCCGCTGCAGCCCCCAAGCGGTTGCTTGAGCAGGTGCGCCAGCGTGAATGGGGACTGTATCACACCACCAATCAGCCGGATGTCAAAGTCATAGCCTATCGTGCAACGTCAATGCTTCCGTTGCTGCTGACGATTGCTGTCGATCGCAATGAGGCGCTGGCGTCATGGCATAAAACGGTGATCACTATGTGGCTGATAGTGGGAGTGGTCCTGGTGCTCATTCTGATGGCTTCAATCCTGATCGCCTGGATGCGCTATCACCAGTATCGATTGGTTGATGAACTGCACTTGCTCGGCACTGCGATCAGTACTACGGCCAATGCTGTGCTGATTACAGACAGTCACGGTGACATTCGCTGGGTCAATCAGGCGTTTACGCGTCTGACCGGCTATTCGTCCGAGGAGGCGCTGGGTCGCACGCCGGCAATTCTCAACTCGGGCGAGCATTCTGCGCTGTTCTTCAGGCGCCTGTGGGATACGATTATGGCGGGTGAGGTTTGGCGTGGGGAAGTGGTCAACAAGACTCGTGACGGCAAGCAGTTGATGGTGGAGCAAACAATCACCCCTATTAAAAGCGACAAGGGAGTGTTGACTCATTTTATCGCCGTACATGAAGATATCACAGCGCGTAAGGCGGCCGAGCAGCGTTCACTCTATCTTGCCAATAATGATCATCTTACCGGACTTCCCAATCGTCGCGAGCTGTTGATGCGGCTGGGGCAGTGGTTGCAGCCGAATGGCCCCGACTATCTCGCATTGCTGTATATCGATCTGGATAATTTCAAGGCGGTCAATGATACGCTCGGGCATGGCCTGGGGGATGAGTTGCTGATCGGAATGGTGGCTCGACTCAATAACCTGATACCTCCAGGCGGATGTCTTGCGCGCCTTGGAGGTGATGAGTTCGCAATTGTGATGGTGCAGGATGTGGGACGAGATCAGGTGTCGCAACTTGCACAGCGAATCACTGATTTATTGGCCGAGCCCTTTGTGCTTGCCGGTCAGCATTTCAGCCTGACGGTCAGCGTCGGTCTAGCACTGACGCCCAAAGGCAACAGTGACCCCCAAACTATATTGCGTCAGGCCGAGCTCGCTCTTTACGCCGCCAAGCACGACGGTCGCAGCGTTTATCGATTCTTCAATGAGGATATGGACTTTCAAATCAGTCGAAAAGTGAAACTTGAGCAGGGGTTGAGGCTTGCGCTGTCGAGACCTGAGCGCGTTTTCAGTATGTGTTATCAGCCTGTATTTGATGCCCAGACACTCAGTCCAGTGGCTGCAGAGTTGCTGATACGCTGGAAAACCGAAGCGGGTGAGTGGATATCACCGGCGGAATTCATTCCTGTAGCCGAAGAAAGCGGCATGATCATTGAGCTTGGGCGCTGGCAGCTGGAGCATGTGATCGCGCGTATGACTGACTGGGAATCGATCAATAGCGGCAGTTTTTACCTCAGTATCAACATCTCGGCAGTCCAGCTCTCGCGCGATGATATTGCCGAGTGTTTGATCAGTCTGCTTGATCGGTACGGAATTCCGGCGCACATGATCACGGTGGAAGTAACCGAAACGGCAATTATAAATTTGAATGAACGGTTTGAGGCTAATCTGGCGGCGTTGGCTGTTGCCGGAATACGCCTGTCGATAGACGATTTCGGGACCGGCTATTCATCACTTGCAGGTCTTCGTGATCTGCGAGCGGACTACCTGAAGATAGATCGCAGTTTTGTGGTGGGTATCGGACAGAGTCATGGTGATGAAGAGATCATACTGGCCATGCTGGCGCTGGCACGCAGCCTTAATATGAAGGTGGTGGCCGAAGGGGTGGATAAGGAACATCAACTCAGATTTCTTAAGCAGGCTGGCTGTGATCTGATACAGGGTTACCTGCTGGCCAAGCCGATGCCAGAGCCGGCTTTCCTGCGACATCTGCAACAGCATCAGACAGGTCTGAGCAGTTGAGGGGCGGTTTGATGCAGGCTTATGAAAAAAAACGGAAAATACCCTTTGAGAGGGCTTGCGCCCAAGGTCATCATCTATATAATACACAGCACATTTCAGGACTATAGCTCAGTTGGTTAGAGCACCACCTTGACATGGTGGGGGTCGGCGGTTCGAGTCCGCCTAGTCCTACCAAATTTGTGAAAAGCCACTACGGGTCATGCCGGGTGGCTTTTTTGTTTCCTGTGGTTTCTGGTTTTTGTTCGGTCAGGATGGTGCAGGCGCTGCGCCATTAGCTCTGTACTGAGTGGCTGTTGTAGGGTCAGTGACGATGAGTCAGGCTGGAGCTTTCGATCCTGCCTGGGGTGCGGTCTCTTGCGGATGGTGTAAATGAGTGTGCCTGCAACAGCTCCGTGTTGCCCTGCTCGCGCAGCAGATAGGCCTCGCACAGGTCGCATTTGATTAATTCGCTGTTGCTGAGTTGGCTAATGCTGAGGTGGTACGGGGAGCGAATTCCACTGCTTAATAGAGCGCGGCAGTGCTGGCATATATGTTCCATCGTTGGGTCCCTCCTGATTTCAAGCGTCCTGCTGAATGTACTCTAGCCTATCCGGAGGTGATGGGCATTAGGAATTTTTCCTAATTTGAGCGTTCGGATGGGCGAAAAAAAACCCTGCGATGCAGGGTTTTTTTGGTTCAGTGCAATCAGGCGGGGTAATCGCGCTGTTTTGCACCGGTGTAGAGCTGGCGTGGGCGACCGATCTTGTTCGGACTGGAGTGGAATTCATTCCAGTGAGAGATCCAGCCGATGGTGCGGGAGAGGGCGAAGATCACGGTGAACATGTTGGTCGGAATACCGATGGCTTTCAGGATAATGCCTGAATAGAAGTCCACGTTCGGGTACAGCTTGCGCTCAACGAAGTATTCATCTTCGAGTGCTATCTGTTCCAGTCGTTTGGCGATCTGCAGCTGAGGGTCGTTTTCGATACCCAGCAGAGCCAGAACTTCATCGCAGGTCTTCTTCATCACCTTGGCGCGCGGGTCAAAGTTGCGGTATACGCGATGGCCAAAGCCCATCAGGCGGAACGGATCGTTCGGATCCTTGGCCTTTTCGATGAACTCGGGGATGTTGGCTTCATCACCAATTTCATCCAGCATGGTGAGTACTGCTTCGTTGGCACCGCCATGAGCCGGTCCCCAGAGTGCGGCAATGCCGGCTGCAATGCAGGCAAACGGGTTGGCACCGGAAGAGCCTGCCAGGCGAACGGTGGAAGTGGATGCGTTCTGCTCATGGTCGGCATGCAGGATGAAGATGCGATCCATGGCGCGGGCCAGTACCGGATTGACTTCATAATCGGTGCAGGGGGTGCCGAACATCATGCGCAGGAAGTTGGCGCCATAGCTTAGTTCGTTTTGCGGGTACATGAACGGCTGGCCGATGGAGTACTTGTAGCACATGGCTGCAAGGGTCGGCATTTTGGCGATCAGGCGGTATGCGCACACTTCGCGGTGGTGTGGGTTGTTGATGTCGAGCGAGTCGTGATAGAACGCAGACAATGCGCCAACAACGCCGCACATGATGGCCATCGGGTGGGCATCACGACGGAACCCCTTGAAGAACTGGCTGAGCTGCTCGTGGACCATGGTGTGGTTGGAAATGGTGTTGACGAACTTCTCTTTCTCTTCTGCCGTTGGCAGTTCACCATTGAGCAGCAGGTAGCAGACTTCAAGGTAGTCGGACTTTTCAGCCAGCTGTTCGATCGGGTAGCCACGGTGCAGCAGGACACCTTTGCCACCATCGATATAGGTGATCTTGGATTCGCAGGCCGCAGTGGACACGAAGCCGGGGTCGTAGGTGAACAGGCCTTTGCCGGTCAGTGGGCGTACATCTATGACGTCGGGACCTTCAGTACCGGAATAAACCGGCAATTCGATCGCTTCGTCCAGACCATCGACTGTCAAACGTGCTTTCTTGTCAGCCATCAGAGGCTCCTATCATTCTGTTTTGTATTGCTGCGGCTTGCTTCTGAGCCGCTTCATAGGAAATGGCCCGAAAAAGGACCCACCCACTATAGAGTTTGAAACAGGATTGTCAATTAAGCCTTGGGGGTGGAATGTTGCATCGCAACAGAAAGGAATTTCCTAGCAATTCAGCAGTTTTGGGGAAATAAATAATTAGTTGTACGTCGACGCAAAAAGGATAATACGAGACGGGCAAAGGGTCTGGATCTCTACACTAGACTTAAGCCTTAGGTGGCGCTGGGCGCGTTGTATTCCAAGGGTGATCTGTCTATACTCTCGCACCTGAGTTGGCACCGTGCCCACTGGTTAAGTGTCAGTTCTGGCATCTCGAGGTACTACTCTCTGAGCACTTCCTAGCAACCTTGTCCTGCAACTGGACAGAAAAGTGTGAACTAGAGCCGTGAACAAGAAAAGACCTGTAAATTTAGATCTGCGAACCATAAAACAGCCACTCCCGGCGATCACTTCAATACTGCATCGCGTATCAGGTGTAGCGCTGTTCTTTGGCGCCATCTTTATGCTTTACGTATTAAGTATGTCGCTGGAATCTCAGGCCGGCTTTGACCGCGCTGCTGAGATGCTCCAGGAATCATTCCTGGCAAAACTCATTGCATGGGGTCTGGTGTCAGCGCTGCTGTACCACTTCTTTGCAGGTATCAAGCACCTGATCATGGATTTGGGTCACTGCGAAGAGCTGGATAGCGGTCGTTTGGCAGCCAAGGTCACTCTGGTGATAGCGGGCATCGCTATCCTGCTTGCGGGAGTCTGGATATGGTAACAAGTATCACAAGCTTTGGTCGTAGCGGCCTGTATGACTGGATGATGCAGCGCGTCACAGCACTCGTACTGCTGGCTTACACCATTTTCATGATCGGCTATCTGCTGATGAATCCGGAACTGGATTACAACCAGTGGAAAGAACTGTTCAGCGGTACGGTCATGCGTATCTTTACCCTGCTGGCAGTACTGTCCATGGTGGCGCACGCCTGGATCGGCATGTGGTCTGTATCTACCGACTACATCAAGGCGACCGGTGCTCGCTTCCTGTTTCAGTCCGCATGCGGCCTGCTGGCGTTTATTTACGTCGTGTGGGGCATCCAGATTCTGTGGGGTATCTAAAACATGTCTAAACTGCGTACGCTTACTTTCGACGCGATCGTCGTCGGTGGTGGTGGTGCTGGCATGCGCGCTGCGCTGCAGCTGGCACAGTCAGGCCTGAATACGGCCTGTGTCACCAAAGTATTCCCGACCCGTTCTCACACTGTATCGGCCCAGGGTGGTATCACCTGTGCGATTGCCAGTGCTGATCCGAACGATGACTGGCGCTGGCATATGTATGACACCGTTAAGGGGTCAGACTATATCGGCGACCAGGACGCAATTGAGTACATGTGCTCCGTAGGTCCTCAGGCTGTATTCGAGCTGGATCACATGGGTCTGCCGTTCTCTCGCACCGAAATTGGCCGCATCTATCAGCGTCCGTTCGGTGGTCAGTCCAAGGGGCCGGATAACCCCACTCAGGCGGCGCGCACCTGTGCGGCAGCCGACCGTACCGGTCATGCCCTGTTGCATACGCTGTATCAGGCCAATATGAAAGCCGGTACGACCTTCCTGAACGAGTGGTATGCCGTTGATCTGGTCAAGAATGCCGATGGTGATGTGGTTGGCTGTATTGCCATTTGCATTGAAACCGGCGAGACCGTCTATATCAAGTCAAAGGCAACTGTGCTGGCAACTGGTGGTGCGGGTCGTATCTATGCATCCACCACTAATGCCCTGATCAATACCGGTGACGGTATCGGCATGGCAATGCGAGCCGGTGTGCCTGTTCAGGATATGGAAATGTGGCAGTTCCACCCGACCGGTATTGCCGGCGCCGGCGTCCTCGTGACCGAAGGTTGTCGTGGTGAGGGCGGCTATCTGGTGAACAAGGATGGTGAGCGCTTCATGGAGCGTTATGCTCCGAACGCCAAGGATCTTGCTGGTCGTGACGTTGTTGCCCGTTCCATGATTCTCGAGATTCTCGAAGGGCGTGGCTGTGGCGAAAATGGCGATCATGTTTATCTGAAGCTGGACCACCTGGGTGAAGAGGTGTTGCATTCACGCCTGCCGGGTATCTGCGAGCTGTCCAAGACCTTTGCCGCCGCAGATCCGGTGAAAGAGCCGATCCCGGTTGTGCCGACCTGTCATTACATGATGGGCGGTATTGCGACCAATATCGGTGGTCAAGCAATCTCTCCGGATGCTCAGTCCGGTGAAGACAGGATCATCAATGGTCTGTTCGCGTGTGGTGAAGCGGCTTGTGTATCGGTACATGGCGCCAACCGCTTGGGTGGTAACTCTCTGCTTGATCTGGTTGTATTCGGTCGTGCAGCGGGCATGCAGATCGAGCAGCAGATGCGTGAAGGCTATTCTGTGGCTGAAGCGACCGAGTCTGATATTGAAGCGGCGATGTCACGTCTGAACCGCCTCAATAACAGCACCGGTGGCGAGAAGGTGGCTGATGTCCGCAAGGACCTGCAGAGCACGATGCAGTTGTACTTCGGCGTATTCCGTGATGGTGCAAGCATGCAGAAGGGTCTTGGTCTTTTGAAGGAGATCCGTGAGCGTGTTGCCAACGTACATCTGGAAGACAAGAGTCAGGCATTCAATACCTCGCGTATTGAGGCTCTGGAGCTTGAAAACCTGATGGAAGTTGCTGAAGCAACCGCGATTGCGGCTGAGGAGCGCAAGGAGTCCCGTGGTGCGCACGCCCGTAACGACTTCACCGAGCGTGATGACGAAAACTGGCTGTGTCACTCCGTCTTCTTCCCGCAGAACAAGTCCGTTGGCAAGCGCGCAGTTAACTTCGCGCCGAAAACAATGGATCCGTTCCCGCCGAAAGTACGAACCTATTAAGAGGCTGGTGCGATGCTGGTAAGTGTATATCGTTACAACCCTGAAGTGGATGATGCGCCTTACATGCAGGATGTCCATATTGATATCCCGGGTGGCAAGGACATCATGGTGCTGGATCTGCTCCAGCTGCTGAAAGAAAAGGACACGACGCTTGCTTATCGTCGTTCCTGCCGTGAGGGCGTATGTGGCTCCGATGGCATGAACATGAACGGCAAGAACGGTCTGGCGTGCATCACGCCGCTGTCCGAAGTGGTCAAGAATGACAAGCTGGTGTTGCGCCCGCTGCCGGGTCTCCCGGTGATTCGTGACTTGGTCATCGATATGACCCAGTTCTACAGGCAGTACGAAAAGATCAAGCCGTTCTTGATCAACGACACGCCGCCGCCGGCGATCGAGCGTCTGCAGTCACCTGAAGAGCGTGCCGAGTTGGATGGTCTGTACGAGTGTATTCTCTGTGCATGCTGTTCAACTGCCTGTCCGTCCTTCTGGTGGAATCCAGACAAGTTTGTAGGTCCGTCTGGTCTGCTGCAGGCTTATCGCTTCCTGGCTGACAGCCGTGATACCGCGACCAATGAGCGCTTGGCTGAGCTGGACGATCCATTCAGCGTATTTCGTTGCCACGGCATCATGAACTGCGTCAGTGTGTGTCCGAAGGGTCTGAATCCGACCAAGGCGATTGGCAAGATTCGCAACATGTTGATTCAACAAGCAACCTGATCTTTTTCGGGGGCAAGAAAACGGCATCTTTGATGCCGTTTTTTTTGGTTTGCAGGCAGGTAGAGCAGGGCGTCATAGCCAAAAGGCCTATGTCATCCATGTAGCATAATTTTATAGAATCCTCGCCTGCTAGCGGTGTTAAGGCCGCAATAAAAAGCGTAGAATTATCGACCGCGGCCGCACGCGATCCGTCGTTGCTGCGGGATGATACAAAAAACGGTAATCAGCAGAGGGTTAACGGGCTGTTGGGTCAGGAAATAGTGCAGCCTGATCGCTACAGTACCCTCTCAGAGCCAGGGTGAGATGATAATGCAAGATGGCATAATGGAGCAGATGTGGAAGAATGCCCATCTCTATGGGGGCAACCTTTCATATGTCGAACAACTATACGAAACGTACCTGATGGACCCGAATGCCGTTCCACAAGAATGGCGTGAAGAGTTCGATCGACTCCCCAAGGTTGGTGATAGCATCACTCAGGATGTACCTCACTCCACCATCCGGGAACACTTCCTTCTCCTCTCCAAGAATCAAAAGCGCGCCATGCCGGTGTCCGGCAGCAGTGTCAGCTCCGAGCATGAAAAGAAACAGGTTCGCGTTCTGCGAATGATCAATGCCTATCGTGTACGCGGTCACCAGCACGCTGATATTGATCCGCTTAACCTGATGCAGCGTGAGCAGGTGCCTGACCTTGATCCGCGCTTTCATGAGCTGTCAGAAGCTGACTTTGATACCCGCTTCCAGCTGGGCTCTCTGTTCTTTGGTCCTGAAGAGAGCACACTGAAAGAGATCCTGGCTGATCTCAAGAAAACCTACTGCACTACCGTCGGCGTTGAGTACATGCACATCGTCGACACTCAGGAAAAACGCTGGATTCAGTCTCGCATGGAGCCGGTGCGCAGCCATCCGGTACTGACCAATGACGAGCGCAAGCACATTTTGGAGCGTCTGGTTGCGGCTGAAGGCCTCGAGAAGTATCTCGGCTCACGCTACGCAGGTGCCAAACGCTTTGGTCTTGAAGGTGGCGAAAGCCTGATTCCGTGTCTTGATGAGCTGGTTCAGCGTGCCGGTCGCGACGGTGCCAAGGAACTGGTGATCGGTATGGCTCACCGCGGCCGTCTCAACGTGCTGGTCAACCTGTTCGGCAAAAATCCGCAGGACCTGTTTGGCGAGTTCGAAGGCAAGCGCGTGATCGAAACCTCCGGTGACGTGAAATACCACCAGGGTTTTTCGTCCAACGTGATGACGCCGGGTGGAGAAGTTCACATCGCCATGGCGTTCAACCCGTCTCACCTCGAGATCGTGTCTCCGGTGGTTGAAGGTTCTGTGCGTGCGCGTCAGGACCGTCGTGATGACCCGGTCGGCAATACCGTGATCCCGGTTGCCATTCATGGTGACGCCGCTTTCGCCGGTCAGGGTGTGGTGATGGAGACATTCCAGATGTCTCAGACCCGCGCCTACAAAACCGGCGGTACCATCCATATCGTGATCAACAACCAGGTGGGCTTCACCACTTCCAAAAAGGAAGATGCGCGTTCCACTGAGTATTGTACCGATGTGGCCAAGATGGTTCAGTCTCCGATTTTTCACGTTAACGGAGATGACCCCGAAGCGGTACGCTTTGTGACTCAGCTGGCACTGGATTATCGTAACGAATTCAACAAGGATGTGGTTATCGACCTGGTTTGCTACCGCCGTCGTGGCCATAACGAAGCGGATGAGCCTTCAGGCACCCAGCCGCTGATGTACAGCAAGATCAAGTCCCAGAAGACAACCCGCGAACTGTATGGTACGCGCCTCGTTGAAGAGGGTGTTATCTCGGCTGAAGAGTCCAAGGCTCTGGATCAGGACTACCGCAAGGCGCTGGAAAACGGTCAGCACGTGGCCAAGTCTCTTGTGATGCAGCCCAATTCTGAACTGTTTGTTGATTGGCGCCCCTATCTGGGCCACCAGTGGTCTTTCGAATGTGATACTGGGGTAGATGCCAAGCTACTGAAAGAACTGGCCAACAAGACCTGTGAATTCCCGGAAGGGCTGGCGGTTCAGCGTCAGGTGCAGAAGATTTACGAAGACCGCAGAAAGATGGCAGCGGGCGCCATGGAGATTAACTGGGGCTTTGCCGAGACCATGGCCTATGCCACGCTGTTGGCTGAGGGCTATCCGATCCGTCTTACCGGGCAGGATGTGGGTCGCGGAACATTCTCCCATCGCCATGCTGTGATTCATAACCAGAAGGACGCTTCCACCTATGTTCCGCTGCAGAATCTGGCGGATGGGCAGCCGGCCTTCGATATCTATGATTCCTTCCTTTCCGAGGAGGCGGTGCTGGGCTTCGAATATGGCTATTCAACCACCACGCCGAATGCGCTGGTAATCTGGGAAGCTCAGTTCGGTGACTTTGCCAACGGTGCACAGGTCGTTATCGACCAGTTCATTACCTCAGGCGAGCACAAGTGGGGTCGTCTCTGCGGTTTGACCATGTTGCTGCCGCACGGCTTTGAAGGTCAGGGGCCCGAGCATTCCTCTGCGCGCCTGGAGCGCTTCCTGCAGATGTGTGCTGAGCACAATATTCAGGTATGTGTACCGTCGACACCGGCTCAGATTTTCCACCTGCTGCGTCGCCAGGTTGTACGCCCGCTGCGCAAGCCGCTGGTGGTGATGTCGCCGAAATCTCTGTTGCGTCACAAGCAGGCGATCTGTTCCCTCGAGGATCTTTCCGAAGGAACTTTCCAGCCGGTGATTCCGGAGGTGGATCAGCTGGATCCGAAGAAAGTAAAACGCGTGGTTATGTGCAGCGGCAAGGTTTACTACGACCTGTACAACCGTCGCGCCGAGCTGGAAAAGGACGATGTTGCCATCGTTCGCATCGAACAGCTCTACCCGTTCCCGGAGCAGGGCCTGAAAGATGCCATCGCCGATTACACCAATCTGGAATCGGTGGTCTGGTGTCAGGAAGAGCCGATGAACCAGGGCGCCTGGTACTGCAGCCAGCACCATATGCGCAATGTGATGCAGCAGCATGATCCGAAGCTGCATCTGGTGGGTGTGGGTCGTCCCCATGCCGCAGCGCCGGCAGTAGGCTATATTTCGGTTCACCTTGAGCAGCAAGAGCAGCTGGTCAACGAAGCAATCAACGGTTAATGACAGGTTCGCAAACAAGACCTGAGCAGCATTAATAAAGGAAACAGCATGTCCATCGATATTAAAGCGCCGACTTTCCCTGAATCCGTTGCTGACGGAACAGTTGCAACCTGGCACAAGCAGCCGGGTGAAGCATGTTCAGCTGATGAGCTGATCGTTGACATCGAAACCGATAAGGTCGTTCTTGAAGTGGTTGCACCGGCTGATGGTGTGCTCAAGGAGATCGTCAAGGGTGAAGGTGACACCGTCCTGAGCGAAGAGGTCATTGCCATCTTCGAAGAGGGCGCGGCTGCCGCTGCGCCGGCACCGGCTGAAAAGTCACCGGCTGCCGAATCCGCCGATTCACCTGCTGCTGAAGTGACCACCGACGCTGACAAGGTTGGTCCTGCCGCTCGCAAGCTGATCGAAGAAAACGGTCTGGACGCGTCCAGAATTCCGGGCACCGGCAAGAATGGCGGTATCACCAAGGAAGACGTACAAAACTTCCTTAAGAACAAGCCTGCCGCTGCACCGGCCTCTGCTCCGGCTGCCGCTGCTGCACCGGCGCTGAACATTCCGGCTGGTGAGCGCACCGAGAAGCGTGTACCGATGACACGTCTGCGCGCTACTATCGCCAAACGTCTGGTCGAAGCGCAGCAGAATGCGGCCATGCTCACTACCTATAATGAAGTGAACATGAAGCCGGTTATGGAGCTGCGCAAGCAGTACAAGGACCTGTTCGAGAAGGTTCACGGTGGCACACGTCTGGGCTTCATGTCCTTCTTCGTCAAAGCCGCTACCGAAGCGCTGAAGCGTTTCCCGGCCGTGAACGCCTCCATCGACGGCAACGACATGGTCTATCACGGCTACCAGGATATCGGTGTTGCCGTATCCACTGAACGTGGTCTGATGGTGCCGGTACTGCGTGACACTGACTCCATGAGTCTTGCTGAAGTGGAAGGTACTATTGCCGACTTCGGTAAGCGTGGTCGTGAAGGCAAGCTGGGCATGGATGACATGCAGGGCGGCACCTTTACTATCACCAATGGCGGTGTGTTCGGCTCTCTGATGTCCACTCCGATCCTGAATCCGCCGCAGACCGCAATCCTTGGCATGCACAAGATTCAGGAACGCCCCATGGCTGTCAATGGTCAGGTTGAAATCCTGCCGATGATGTACCTGGCGCTGTCGTATGACCACCGTATGATTGATGGCAAAGAGGCGGTACAATTCCTCGTCACTATCAAGGATCTGCTGGAAGACCCGGCACGCATGCTGCTGGACGTCTGATCAGACCCGCAATCGAACGAGTGAAAAACAGGATTAAGTAATGTCAGATAAATTTGATCTCATTGTTATCGGTGCCGGCCCCGGCGGATATGTGGCTGCAATTCGTGCAGCTCAGCTGGGTCTGAAAACTGCCTGTGTCGAGAAGTGGGTTGATGACAAGGGTACACCGGTTCTCGGCGGTACCTGTCTGAACGTGGGTTGTATCCCGTCCAAGGCACTGCTGGAAACCACGCACAAGCTGCATGAGGCTCAGCACGGTTTCGCTGCGCAGGGTATCGTGGCCGATAACGTGCGCATGGACACCAAGCAGATGGTGGCTCGCAAGGATCAGATCGTCAAAAACCTGACCGGTGGCATCGCAGGCCTGTTCAAGGCCAATGGCGTAACTCTGCTGCAGGGTACCGGCAAACTGCTGGCCAACAAGCAGGTCGAAGTAACGGCTCAGGACGGCAACAGCAGCGTTTATGCTGCCGATAACGTAATTCTGGCGTCTGGTTCCGTACCGGTCGAGATTCCGCCGGCTCCGCTGACCGAAGGTCTGATTCTGGATAATGAAGGTGCCCTGAACATTGATGAAACCCCGAAACGTCTGGGTATCATTGGTGCAGGTGTCATCGGTCTGGAAATGGGCTCCATCTGGGCGCGTTGCGGTTCTGAAGTGACTGTATTTGAAGCAATGGATGACTTCCTGGCACTGGCTGACGTTGATGTTGCCAAGGAAGCCAAGAAGCTGCTGACCAAGCAGGGTCTGGAGATCAAGCTGGGTGCGCGCTGCACCGGCACCGAAATCATCGATGGCAAGGAAGTGAAGGTGAAATTCGCTGATGCCAGCGGTGACCAGGAGATGGTATTTGACAAGCTGATCGTGGCAG
>Ga0209345_10003102_pt1 | contig 17407 bp, 11 predicted proteins | sample Cruoilmetagenom7_FD_187294 | JGI IMG/M metagenome (GOLD analysis project Ga0209345, IMG submission 187294) | Oil polluted marine microbial communities from Coal Oil Point, Santa Barbara, California, USA - Sample 7 (SPAdes) (version 2) | ecosystem: Environmental > Aquatic > Marine > Oil seeps ...
ATTTGTAGCTAATAATTGAGTTTCAAAATTTCTGATGGCATTTCAAATGGTGATGCTCTTCCGTTAATACTTTGAAAATAAAGCTAGAAAATTTGTTAAGCTTGAGGAGCTAGTACCTAGCTCCTAGTACCTAGTACCTAGTACCTAGTACCTATCTCCTAAATTGCCCTATGACCCACAATCAAAGTAATAGCGGAAGAGCATCCAAATGGTTGCGTACAGCAAAAATGCCTCTGATAATGAAACCAATTGACAATGCAGGAACAAAGTTGTAATGTTAAAGATAAGAATTACAGTTTTGAGGATACAATCTTGGTATTTCTTGTTATATCGGGGCTAGCCTTTCGGGTTTTATCGAGGGAGTGATTCCATGAATGCCGAAATTATAACCATAGGTAACGAACTCATTTCCGGCAGTGTTCAAGACACAAATGCATCTTTTCTGGCTGAAAGGTTGCTCTCCATCGGCACTGAGGTTACCTGGATGACGTCAGTAGGTGATAATGAGTCAGACATCAGGGACGCTTTACAGAGCGCACTTCGAAGATCGGATGTGGTTCTCGTCACTGGAGGTTTAGGCCCTACCCCCGATGACATTACCGCTGAGGTAGCAGCCAACACCCTTAGAAGAAAGCTTATCCTCAATGAAGAGGCATTAAATCGGATGAAAGAACTGTTCGGTAATCATGGGTTGAGGATGCCTTCCAACAATGAAAAACAGGCTCTGATACCTGAGGGGGCTGAGTTGTTGTTGAACCCCGTGGGGACTGCTTGCGGATTCATGGTGAAAGAGGAGAAGAAGTTTCTCTTCTTCCTTCCGGGAGTACCCAGGGAACTGGCAAGGATGGCAGATGAGGGTGTGCTTCCCCTTCTTCAAAGAGAAAAGGGACAGGGTTTTAATTTCAATACAACAACACTTAAGGTCTTTGGTCTAACCGAGTCAAGGATAGCGGAACTAATAGAAGACCTTGTAAAGGCTGACGAAGCTATCCGGATAAGCTTTTTACCGAATTATCCTGAAAACCACATCAAGGTTACAGCAAAAGGCTTTAATGATCAAAAAGCGTTAAAAAGGGTTTCCGAGATGGCAGAGGCTATCGCCAAACGTCTCGGAGATTGTATCTTTGGTAGAGACGATCAAACCCTTGAGGGGGTAGTGGGGGATCTTTTAAGATCACATCGCGATACTATAGCGGTCGCTGAATCCTGCACAGGAGGCCTGATCAGTAAACGCCTTACAGATATCCCTGGTAGCTCTGACTATATGAAAAGAGGGATAGTGGCTTATAGCAATCAGGCAAAAATCGACCTTCTAGGTATACCTTCTAGTCTGATAGACAGGTTCGGGGCAGTTAGCGCCCAGGTTGCCGAGAAGATGGCCCAGGGCGCCAGGGAACATGGCAAAACTGTGCTCGGTTTAGGAGTAACCGGTATCGCCGGTCCTGGGGGTGGGACCCTTGAAAAGCCGATCGGTCTGGTATTTATCTGTGTCGCTGACAAGAGGGAAACGTTTGTGACGAGTTACAATTTCCCGGGGGATCGGGCTCAAGTCAGACTCGCAACCTCACAGGCAGCCCTAGATTTGGTAAGGAGGTATTACCTTAAATAAAGATGGGAGAGATACGCACTTTTTTGGCTATTGAGCTTCCAAAGAAGATAATCGATCAAATTAGAGATATCCAGAATGATCTGAGGTCGTCCGTGTATCAGGTTAAGTGGGTGAGGCCTGAAAATATCCATTTAACACTGAAGTTCTTTGGAAATATCGAAGAGAAGACCATAGAGGAAATATCTCGGGTTATTAAGGGAGTGGCTTCAAAGGTTGATACCTTTGATTTAGACGTAAGGGGTATAGGGGTGTTCCCCAATATTTCACGTCCAAGAGTGGTATGGGTCGGGGTGGAATCCGCTGATCAAAACCTCGATCTTCTCCATAAAGAGGTGGAGGTCACCTTGGAGAAGATAGGGTTTGAACCGGAGGGAAGGAAGTTTGCGCCGCATCTGACCCTTGGCAGGGTTAAGTCTTTAAAAGACAAGAGGCGGTTAATAGATCAGGTGCAGATGTTTAAGGGATGCGAACTCGGCTCTTTCAATGTAGAGAACCTATTCTTGTTCAAGAGCGATTTACGTCCCAGCGGTGCGGTTTATACGAAACTGAGCACATTCGATTTAGGGAAACCATAACCGTTCACGGAGGTTGGTGGGCAAAGGTAATTTTTTTGTCCGGCTTTAGAAGTTATTTCGGCCTAGTCCTTAACTTTCAAGGAGTTGTGGGGAGTTTTCCATGAAAACTGATTCTAATAAGGAAAAAGTTCTTGATTTAGCTGTGGCCCAAATCGAAAGGCAATTTGGTAAAGGTTCTATCATGAAGCTAGGCACAGATGGGATAATATCGAATATACCATATATTTCGACTGGATCCCTGGGGTTAGATATTGCTTTGGGGATAGGTGGGGTACCTAGGGGACGGGTTATAGAGATTTTTGGTCCTGAGGCGTCGGGAAAGACTACCCTCGCCCTTCACATAATTGCAGAGGCCCATAGAAATAACGGTATTGCAGCGTTCATAGATGCGGAACATGCCCTAGATGCCGGCTATGCTCGAAGGTTAGGGGTAAATGTAGATGACTTGTTAGTTTCCCAGCCGGACACAGGAGAACAGGCCCTGGAGATAACAGACATACTTGTGAGAAGTGGGGCGCTAGATGTAGTAGTCATAGATTCCGTTGCTGCCTTGACGCCACGAGCAGAAATCGAGGGGGATATGGGAGACACGCATATGGGGCTCCAGGCAAGGCTGATGTCCCAGGCGCTGCGAAAGTTGACGGCCACTATCAGTAAGTCGATGACCGTAGTAATATTCATCAATCAGTTAAGAACAAAGATAGGTGTTATGTTTGGAAATCCTGAAACGACCACAGGTGGCAATGCACTGAAGTTTTATGCCTCCCTTAGGCTGGACATACGTCGAACCGCATATATAAAAGACGGTCAAGAGGTGATAGGAAACAGAACCAGAGTAAGGGTTGTAAAGAATAAAATGGCTCCGCCTTTTAAGGAGGTGGAGTTCGACATCATGTTTGGGGAGGGGATATCCAAAGAAGGAGACCTCTTGGATCTAGCCGCTTCTAACAACGTGATAGAGAAGAGTGGCGCGTGGTATTCGTATGGTGAGGAACGTATCGGGCAGGGAAGGGAGAATGCCAAATCATTCTTAAAGGAACATCCTCAGATTGTCGGCGAGATCAAGGAGAAGATCCTAGATCAATTAGGTTTGCGACCAACAGATGAGAAACAAGATACAGGGATAGGTGGACACGGAGAAGAAAGTGACAGCGTAGAAAAAAAAGGTTAGTTCTTATACCTCGGACGGTCACAAATTATAGATGTTCAGGGCCGGCGAAAAAGCTCAATTCGTGGCCTTTCGAGGTATAAATCAAGAACCGAATACTTCGTCGAGGGCTTCCTCAACAGAGCTGATCCCTATCAGCTTTATGTCTGCTTTATTTTGAGAACTCTTCTTGTTGCTCTGAGGTAATATACATTTAGTAAACCCCAACTTGGCAGATTCTTTTGCCCTGATATCCCCTTGACTTATCCCCCTGATCTCTCCTCCCAACCCCACTTCACCAAACAAAACGGTTTTGGGATCAACAGATTTGTTTAAGTAGCTAGATGCCACCGATACCACTATGCCTAAGTCAGCAGCGGGTTCATCTATCCTCACCCCCCCGGCAACGTTCACAAAAATATCCTGGTTTGCGAGTCTCATGCCTACCTTCTTTTCCAGAACCGCCACCAATAAAGAGACCCGGTTATGGTCTACACCTATGGTTGTCCTTCGTGGTACGGCGAAACCTGTTGGACTGACCAGAGCTTGAAATTCAACGAGGATCGGTCTGGACCCCTCCACACTGGAGACTACTACCGAACCGGGAATATTCATGGGTCTCTCCGACAAGAAAAGTTCCGATGGGTTTAAGACTTCCTCCAGACCCGAGTCTTTCATCTCGAAGACGCCGATCTCGTTAGTCGATCCGTATCGGTTTTTTACGGCGCGCAGTATCCGATACGGGTGCCCCCGGTCTCCTTCGAAGTAAATCACAGTATCTACCATATGCTCTAAAACTCGGGGGCCCGCTATAGCCCCTTCTTTTGTTACATGCCCTATAAGAAACGTGGAGGTTCCCGTCCTCTTAGACATATACATTAATCTTGCCGCACTCTCCCTGACTTGGGAGATACTACCTGGAGCAGACTGCAAATGGGATGTGTAAACAGTCTGAATGGAATCAACTACCAGGATTCGGGGTCTTAGTTTTTTTATATCATCGAGGATCCTTTCCAAGCATGTCTCCGAAACAATGTACAGGTTTCTTGAAGATACGCCCAGGCGATCGCCCCTCATCTTGGTTTGCTTAGCGGATTCCTCTCCGGAAACATAAAGGACAACTCTTCCAGAGTGACCCAAGTTGTTCAAAGCTTGCAGCACCAGGGTTGATTTTCCGATCCCCGGATCACCGCCCACCAAGACGATCGCGCCCTCCACTATCCCTCCACCCAAGACCCTGTCAAATTCTCTGATATTTGTGGTTACCCGACCTTCCTCATCTATCTGTATATCAGTTATGGGTTTAGGGGTCTCTGCCGTCTCTATTCCCAAAGAATCCATCGGAGAAGGAAGTTGTTCCCTGACTTTTTCTTCCACCATGGTATTCCATCCACCACAATCCGGGCATTTACCTAGCCATTTTGGGACTTGGTATCCGCATGCTTGACATGAAAAGTGCGTTTTTACGTTTACCATCGAGTTGGAGACTCCATTAACAAAGTTCTATAGGCTTTTATTTAAATTGTAGCTGATAATTGAGTTTCAAAATTTCTTTGTATGGAAAACATATAGCACATACTATGCTACCCGTAGAGATATGTCAATCCAAGGTAAATACGTATCCTATTCAAAAAGCAAGGTAAGGGGCGAGGCCGAAATACCTTTAACAGCTCTTCTCTTTTGGAGGTTTGATTATTTTCTTGACAAACATAAAAATATTTCGTATCCTTTCTTAATCTTAAGTGGTATGTGATTCGCAATCTCAACCTCTTTATTGGCACACTTCTGTTTTTTCATCATTGACTGCGCTGATATTTCGACTGCGCTGATATTTCGACTGCGTTGATATTTCGTCTCCTGTTGTTACCTGACAAGCACCTTGAGCACATACCAAAAATAGGAAACTCAGGAAGAATTTGACTTTGGCCCTATCATATCACCTTCCAGCTCTGTCTTTTTTCACCCAACAAAATATCATAGATATTTTTGTTGTCGTAATTTATATACCACTTCGACAATTAGGGATTGGTGTGTTTTCGGAGCGTAATATAGATTTTCAGATATTTAATTTCACAAGGCCAGAGGGAGGAATCAGCGTAAGTCGTACATTGAGTACGTCGTCGAGGATTCCGACCGATAACGCCGTGAAATTTAATATATGAAAATCTATAGTCTGAAAATGGCTGATGTTTAGATCCTGGGGGATGGTCATAAGGGGTTAAAATTTTGAAAGGAAAGAGAGGAGAAAGTAAAATGAGCGAAAAATTTAAGGGAACTAGATATGGGTGTTTAAGAGTTGGGATCAAAAGAGGTATGATTTTTTTTACGTTTAGTATAGTTGCCATTTTACTGGTATTGGCAGCGGATGGTTTTGTGGGCGTGAGTTCTTTCGGGAAGGAATCTTCCAAGATGTTGAAGTATAATGAATTGGATCGTGATTTTTATGATTTAGAGTTTATAGATAATAAGCATGGGTGGATTTGTGGGAAGTGGGGTGTTATCCTCAAGACGCGAGATAGTGGTAAGGCTTGGAAGATGTTGGATTCAGGGACGACCGATGGTATATTTAGCTTATCGTTTATTAGTATGGATCGTGGATGGGCAGTGGGGCAGAGTGGAGTGGTACTTTCCACGGTAGATGGGGGTGAAACTTGGGTGAATCAGGGTTCTCCGGTGAAGGAGCATCTTTTTAGCGTAAAATTTACGGATGCGCTTCATGGAGTTGCAGTGGGGGATTGGGGCAAGATTATATTAACGGAGGATGGTGGCAGAACATGGGTCGATGTCTCATTGACAGAGGACATCATTCTTTATGATGTAGATTTTGTTGGGGGAAGTGAGGGCTGGATAGCTGCGGAGACAGGGGCGATATTTCACACCATAGATGGTGGCAGAACTTGGGAGAAATTAGATTTGGGTGAAGGTAAGACGTTTTTTGGTATTTCATTTGATAGTAAAGGGAACGGAGTAGCCGTTGGTATGGAGGGGGTAGTATGTTATACATCTGATGGCGGTAAGAGTTGGTCACTTACGAAGGGGGCGGAGGGTTCTCTTTTCAATGTAGTTTTAGTGGAAGGTAAGGGTCTTGCGGTAGGTGACACAGCCTCTATTGTAGAGACTATAGATGGTGGTAAGAGTTGGAGAATAGTGCCGTCTCCTCTTTACATGAGGCAGAATTGGTTTCAAGGTGTGGAGAGTGTGAGTAATGGCCGGTATATCATATCAGGGGTACGTGGTTCTGTTTTGTTTATAGAGGGGTCAGAGATAGCAATGCCTGGGAAGTAGTTTGTTTGATGGGCAGGAGAATGCTTTTTTAGGAAAGGGGCTTTGGGAAGCTAGCTATGAAAGAAAAGATTGATGATTTATGGGTAAGGGTAGTAAGATTTCAATTGAAACATAGAGTCTCACTTTTGCTTATTATGTTAGCGGTCACTTGTTTAGCGAGCTATAGTTTAATTACAAGGTTAGAAGTAAAAACGAATTTTTTTGAGATATACCCTCCCAGTCATGAGTACATAAAGTTATATAAGGATTTTCGCGGGATGTTTGGTTCTGCGAACGTATTAACGATTATCCTTGAGAGGGAGGGAGAGGGAGACATATACAACCCCGACTCATTGAGAAAGATAAACGAGTTAACGTTGGGGGTTTTAAGCATCAAGGGGTGTAGCCCGATACAGGTTAGCTCTATAGCGCATCCTAGTGTAAAGCAGGTAGTGCTGACCATGCAGGGTATAGGGATGTATCCGTTGATGTGGCCTGGGGTTCCCAAGACGATGGAGGGATGTGAGAAGTTTAAGAAGGTAGTTTATTCGAATGAAGGGGTTCGTGGTTTTTACGTTGCAGTGGATGACAGGTCTACAGTAATTTATGCCGGGTTTTGGGAAGAGGGAGTAGACTTATTACATTTATTTAAGGAGATAAAGAAGTTAACGGCTTCAGTGGAGGATGAGGGTCATAAGTGTTACGTTGCTGGATATCCTATGCTTTACGCATGGATAAGTTATTATCGCCCGCAGATATTTATGATATTGGGGATAACGATTGCGGCGTTGTTAGTATTGCTTGTTGTGTATTTTAGGCGGGCAGGGGGTGTAGTTATTCCTGCGGTTTCGGGTATAGTGAGCGCTATATGGGGGCTTGGTTTTGCAGCTTCATTGGGGATCAATATAGATCCGTTATTGTTGGTTGTTCCGATACTTCTTTCAGCGAGGGCGCTATCTCATTCATGTCAGTGTTTGGAGAGGTTTCATCAGGAGTTAGCGTACCTTGGAGACAAGGAAAAGGCGATAGTCGCGGCATATTCAGCGCTTTATCCGCCTGCCCTTTTGGCGATAATAACTGATGGTTTGGGGGTATTGACAATAGCGATAGCGACGATACCTTTGATGCAGAAGCTTGCGTATTTTTCTTCTTTCTGGATTATCAGTATATTTGTAGCAGTAGTGCTTTTGAATCCGATAATTATATCATTTTTCTATTCACCGTCTTTTGATGATAAAGATATACTAAATAAGAAGGAAGAGCAGTCTATCCTGGGCAAGAGGAGTATTTACGCTATTTTTACGAATATCGTATATCGTTTGTCTGGACCGAAAGCTAAATGGGGGGTTGGGTTTGTAGCGATTCTTTTGATATTTGGCGGTGGAATAATTTCTGTTAAGTATTTGAAGGTGGGGGATTCTAGTGCAGGAGGGGCGGTATTGTATCCTGATCATCCATATAACATAGCGATGAGCAAGATGAATGTTGATTTTGCCGGTGCGTCCAGGTTGGTTGTAGTGGTAGAGGGTAAAGAGCCGGAGGCGATAAAGAATAGAGAGTCGTTGAAGACTATGGAGAAGTTGCATTCATTTATGGAGCACAACGTGGCTAACGTGGGTGGTACATTGAGCCTCGCTGATTTGGTAAGGAAGGTTTACCGTATGTATCATGAAGGGTATCCTAAGTGGGATATGATACCTGTGGCTAGGCGGGATTTGGGGCAGATATTCTTTCAATTAAGCACGAGCATGGCCCCTGGTGAGATGGATCAATTTATAAGTTTGCCTGATTATACGAATTCGAATGTAACAGCTTTTTTGCGTAAGTACAGTCATGACAGTATTAAGGCAGCTATAATGAAGCTCAAGGAGTTTAAGGAGGAAGTGGCTTCTGACCCTAATTCCAAGGTAAATATAAGGCTAGCTGGTGGAATTTTAGGGGTATTAGCTGCGGTGAACGAGGAGGTTGGCTGGTCTTACTGGGCGATTCTAGTGGTAATATTTTCAACGGTTTTTCTTCTTTGCACATTTACGTATCGTTCGTTCAAAGCGGCTTTAATACTTTTAATACCTTTGGCTGTATCGCAAGTACTGTGTGAGCTTATCATGGTGTTGTTTCACATTGATTTGAACATAACATCATTGCCGGTAACGGCCATAGGGGTAGGGGTTGGTATTGATTATGGGATTTACTTGATGAGCAGGCTTCGGGAAGAGTGTCTTATTCAAAATGATTTTGATAGTGCGAGGTTGACAGCCTTGATTTCCACCGGGAAGGTAATAATGTTTACTGCTGTGACATTGGCGATAGGCGTTGGGTTCTGGTTATTTTCGATAATGAAGTTCAATGCTGAGATGGGTCTGTTAATTCTCTTGCTAATGATTTTCAATATGATAAGTGCATTAGTTTTAATCCCGGCCTTGGTGGGGATATTTAAACCGTCCTTTGTGCAAAACATGCAAAAGGCATAGGTGTTATAGATTTTCAGATTTTTAATTTCACAAGGCCAAAGGGAGGAATCCGACCGATAACGCCGTGATATTTAATATATTGAAATCTATATAACGAAAGGAGTTAATGAAAACAGGGGGATACAGACGCTCTGCTAAAGTTAGGAAGTCGCGGAAAGATAGTACCTTATGAGTCAGAGTTTTGAGATGGGATGTTTTAAAAGGTTAAGAAGGTGAAGATTTTAACCTCAAGGGTATAACCCAATTTTTAGGATTAAAGTCTGAGTCTGACTTAGATGAATACGTAAAATAACCATCTATAGATTTTCAGATATTTAATTTCACAAGGCCAGAGGGAGGAATCAGAGTAAGTCGTACATTGAGTACGTCGTCGAGGATTCCGACCGATAACGCCGTGAAATTTAATATATGAAAATCTATATATGTGTGGGTACCCATTAATATAAGGTCTCTTTCTAATGTCAAGCAGCCAGAAGAAACTTACTAAAAGAGAGAGGCCTTTTTTTTATTAAAAAGGCTTAGGTAAGGAAAGGAGGTGATAAAGCAACGTTCGGAAGTCGTGGTGAGACAGGTAACTAGAGAGACTTTTTTTGCTATCGACTTCGACTCTTACTCACGTGGAAAAGTTACATTCGGTTATAGTTGGTATTTCAATAGGATGGGAGGATGTGGATGATGTTGAAGCGATTATGGATTGTGGTTTTTATCTTTGGATTTGTGACTCTTTTTTTAGTACAGAGTGCAACTGCAAGTGACCCGGAATGGCGGGAGAAACAACATGCGAGTTTTGAGCAGATAGGTTTAAAGCCCGGTGATATTATCGATAAAGAAAGCCCGCAGAAGGTGGAAGGCCTGCTTCCGGTTTCAATAGTGGAGTGGCTCAAGAAGGGCTACCTAATAGATATGAAGATTGGGGAATTTAAGTACGATGTAAGTTCTGATGATGATTGGGAAAATAGTGGAAAGGAGAATGCCGGGAGGTTCAAACTCGACGAGACTAAGAATCTGATTAGCACAGAAAACGGTGAGCCCCCGCTATGGATATATGGGGTGCCTTTCCCGGACCTGGACATGAAAAATGATCCGGATGGAGCGGTGAAATATATGTATAATAGGATGCTTTCAACGTTCAGGGGAAACCTGATGGCGCCCTTCACCATCGAATGGATCGGCAAACGCGGGTTCGAAAGGATCGTTGATTGCTTCTGGCTGCATTACCTCTTCTGGGCCAGATCCGATGGGGAGCAGCCAAACCCGAATAAATTCAGGTTCATGCACTTGATTGGTGTAACAAAACCGTTCGATATTGCAGGGTTGAACCAGTTAACCTATAGAAAGCTGGACGGAAGTGCGGATGAATTCTATGTATACATCCCGGCGATCAGAAGGGTTAAGAAGATGTCAGGCTCCAACAGGTCAGACCCTTATGTGGGCTCGGATATCACGATGGATGATGGAGGCGGGTTCGCCGGACAGACCAATTCGATGACATGGAGATTAATCGACGAGAGAGTAGGGTTGATCTGTGTGACGGAGCTTGATACGGAGGCAACACTCAAGTTGAAAGAGCTGCCGGACGGTGGATGGAATGCCATCCCGGATCCCAAAGCCATGAAACTCGGCTGGGAAACAAAAGGTTGGAAGGGAGCGAAATGGGCGCCTACAAATGCGGTATGGGCGCCAAGGACCTTTACAATCATTGAGGGGATACCCAATGACCCTTATTACAACTCCGGCAAGACAATATATTGGATTGATAAGATGACATACCATACTGCTTACAAGATAATCTTCGACAAAGCAGGGGAGTATTGGAAGACACTAATCTTTATGCCTCGCTGTATCGAATGGGCGGGCATGAAGGGATATAACGGTGGCGGTACTGCCGGTTACATGGTCGTTGATGACAGGACCCACCATGCAAGCGGGGTTCGCGTCGTTGAGGTAAACCTCGATAGTCCGAGGGTAATCCCTTCGTTGTTTACGGTGGAGAGGTTGCGTACGGTATCCAAATAGCGGAAAGTACCCCTTCCACATCGCCGGCAATGCTGTTGACTTAAGGAAAATCGCTTTTGTTATTGAATGTTGAATGTAGAATATCGAATTATGAAGCTTAATAAGGTTTTCAATTATTCCGATATTAATTATTTCTCGTTCAAAATCCTGAGGTTCATAACGAAATGTGCTTAAGTCAACAACAACAACATTGCCTATTGCAGGGGGAGGGGAGAGGCCGGGGCTTGAATCTAGCCGGCGGAAGGTTTCCTGCGGTTGTTCTCCTTGTCAGGCAGGGCAGAGACTCAGCCCCGGGCTTATATGACGAATGATGCGCGAGTTATTAAAGGGAGGAATGAGATGAGCAAGTTCATGAGGATAGCAGGAGCGATAAGTGTCGTATTCGCATCGCTCTTTTGTGCAGATTATACCATGGCTCTGGATACGGATTTTCACGGGCGCGTTCAGTCTACTTTTGTATTGAGGGATTACAACGGATTCCAGTATGGGTTTATGGATGAAGTGAAGGGCGTCCAGTGGAGGAATGAGCTTAAATTCGAGGTCACTGCAAGACCGGAATATGATCACCTGCCCAACTTCAGGGTGGATAAGGTCTATTTTGCTTATAGAGGCGCGTATGATGCCATCTTTGATGTCGTGGACAGAGAGAGCTACGATGCCATCAGGGAAAAGAGCCACGCTGATTTCGAACTCGGCAGAGACGATATAGAGACGGAAAACGACCTTCGTGAGGCGTTCGTGGATATTGTTGCGCAAACGCAGCAACAGAGCCTTCTTTTGCGTCTCGGAAGGCAGATAGTGGGATGGGGCGAGGCCGACGGGTTTAACGTTGTCAACATCTTGAACCCTCAAGATAACAGTGTGTTGATGTTCTTTGAGAACCCTGACGACCTGGCGACGCCGCTCTGGATGGCAAGGTTGAATTACTCGAAGAATAACCTCGGCGCTTTTAGGAATATCGGTTTTGAGGTGGTTGCGATCCCTGATATAAGACCTTACCAGTGGGCGCCTCTAGATGACACCTCTTCTCCTGACATAAACTGTAATTCCCCCTATTCGTTCGTAATCAGAGAGGTAAAATTTACTCACTGGCCGGGGCTCTGGAATGCATCGGTGGATAGTGTGGGCGACGCTTTGCCATACCTGAGGGATCCCGATAATATGGATCAGCTTTTGGCTCCGGTAACTTCAGGAGCGATCACATTGGATCAGTACATTGCGAGTCTTCGGGCTGCGGATGCGTTTCGTGACCTGCCCGGCATGTTAAACGGTATGTTTGGGTACCTAGAGCCAACACCTGTTCATATCATAGAGGATGTCCCAGACAATAACCTAGATAATACTGAGATCGGTCTCAGGTTGCAGGCAGCATATGGATCATTAATAGGTAGCATCTATTACTTTCACGGATATTCCGATCTGCCCGCCCTGGATCTCCATAAAGCATTGACAGACAACAAGGCGTTCTTGAGACACCCTGAACTTGACATGTACGGGGCTTCCTTCAATGTGTACCTCGAATCCGTAAACGCGGTACTGAGGGGAGAGGGCTGCATGATAACCCACGTCCCTTACACCGACCTAACCGGGCTTATGTATGATGGTTTCACCAAATATTTTGAGGGCTACATGAATGACGGTGTTCCACTGTCTGCAGATGTGACGGGGTATAAGATCCACAAGACCTACCAAAGCTTGATTGGTTTTGATAAGGACATATGGTTAAGGTGGCTTAACCCTAGTAAGATGATATCCATGTCATATCAGGCATACTGGAGGCATATTGAGGGGTGGGATAACGACTCTGTATACAGACCCTTTGACAAGCAAGATCAGTTCAGGCTAACCGGTTTCTTTTACACTGATTATCATCATGGCATGATCCATCCGGAGCTAATGGTCATGTATGATACTGAAAATACCTGGTTGACCCTGGCATCCTTAAAGTATAGTAGGGATGGGAGGTTGTTCTATAAGGTTCAGCAGATATCCTTTTGGGGTGACTCAGATGCTATCTCCCAGTTTACACGCCCTGCTCAGCTAACACGTAAAAGTGAGATCTCATTCAGGGTAGGATACAATTGGTAGCTCATAATTGAGTCTCGAATTTTCTGTTTAATTCAAAATGGCATTAGGGACGGGGCCGAAATAACTTCCTCAAGTTGGCGCTCAGATTTAGGTTGGATTTGTTCGATCTGAAAATGCAAAAGCGCAGGAATAGTCGAATTATTTTGAGGATTTTGTGTTTGAAGATCGGGCAAAGACGGCCTGAAGATGAGATGCACAAATGGGGAAGTTATTTTGGCCTTGTCCCTTGGGGAGGGGGATGAGTAGACCGGCTAATGTTGCCGCTTCTCATTCACCTCGCCTAAATTAATGAAGGGAGGGCATTCTTCAAATACCAGTTTACACTTTTTTGAAATAATTGCTGAATTTGTGTCGAGAACATATGGGGTTAAAGTTGATCAATTGCTGTTGAATGTGGCCTTTCGAGGTATAAATCGGTAGCTAATGATTTCAGTTTTCCAGTTCTTCTCAGACGATCTTTCACCTTTCCAAATTGACTTTCTATTTCTGCTCAAGCGATTTCTCCCCTTTCAAATTGATTTTATTCCTAAATCCCCTAATTGCCCCAGATTTTAAGATATTAAATTACTTCAATCTCACTGTGGGAGCGGCTTTCCAGCCGCGACAGTCGCGGCTGGAAAGCCGCTCCCACAATTTTTTTCACTAATCTGCGATGAACCATTTAATATCTGAAAATCTATAGTGTAGTGTCCATCCGGAAATGAGATTATTCTTACAAGGTCAAGGGAGACGACGATTTTGACCACAGGAATACATAGAGTACGTGGGGGCTCATTGCAATGTGCCCTTACATCTGAGTCTGACCTGTCTGCGTGCTACGCATAGGCAGGCGCAGAGATTATTGAAAGTAGCCAGTTATGGATGGATACTATAGGGTTTCAGATATTAAATTTCACAAGGCCAGAGGGAGGAATCTGAGTAAGTCGTACATTTAGTACGTCGTCGAGGATACCGACTGATAACGCCGTGAAATTTAATATCTGAAAATCTATAGGTAATGTAATGCCAAGGTAAGGGACGGGGCCGAAATAACTTCCTCAAGTTGGCGCTCAGATTTAGGTTGGATTTGTTCGATCTGAAAACGCAAAACCGCAGGAATAGTCGAACTATTTTGAGGATTTTGTGTTTGAAGATCGGGCAAAGATGGCCTGAAGATGAGATGCACAAATGGGGAAGTTATTTTGGCCTCGTCCCTAAGGAAAGGAGGTGATGAAGTGCTTCGACTCTTACTCACGTGGGAAAACCATTTTCGGTTCTAGTGACATTTCAATCAAATGGAGGATATGGATTATGTTAAAGAAGATGTGGATTACGGTTCTAGTTTTGGGGTTTGTTATTCTTTTTTCAGTACAAAGTACGATCGCAGCTGACCCGAATTGGCGAGAGAAACAGAAGGCGTATTTTGAGGAGATCGGCCTCAAGCCCGGTGATGTAATGGGAAAAGAAGACTCGAAAAAGCTGGATGGTCTTCTTCCGCCTCAGATTTTGGAGTGGTTTAAGAAGGGCTTGATCGAAATTAAGATAGCGGAGATGAAGTATGATATACAGCCCGATGATGAATGGATGAACGCAGGGAAGAAGAACAATGGCAAGTTTAAGATCGACAAGGTTAAAAACCTCGTGGATGCAGCTACCGGAAAGGCGCCGATGTGGGTATACGGGGTGCCCTTTCCTGATCTCGACTTTAAAAAGGACCCGGACGCTGCATCAAAGTTCATGTATAATCGCATGATTTCCACTTTTAGAGGGGGGTCTCTGTTCGCGCCATTCCATCTCGAGTGGATCGGCCGCAATGGGGTTGAAAGGATCGTTGATTGCTTTTGGGCACAGTATTGTTATTGGGCCAGATCGGACGGAGAAGCACGAAATCCAAGAAGATTCAGGTACATGTACATAACAGGTGTGACAAAGCCGTATGATCTGGCAGGGTTGAATCAGCTTACGTACAGAAAACTGGACGGTACGGAAGATGATCTCTATGTCTATATCCCGGCTATAAGAAGGGTGAAAAAGATGTCGGGAGCAAACAGGTCGGATCCGTATGTGGGCTCGGACGTAACCGTTGACGATGGAGGCGGGTTCGCAGGGCTGACAAACTCTATGGAATGGAGGTTTATCGAGGAGAAGGTGGGGTTACTCTGTATGGAAAAGAGGGATACAGAGCGTACTAACCATTTCAAACTCGGATCAGACGGCAGGACATGGAAGGTTGGGGTTGATCCGACTGCAATGCAACTTGGCTGGGCTGTTGAAGGTTGGAAAGGGGCAAAATGGGCGCCTGTAAATTCGGTCTATGTTCCGTCGACCGTTGTTGTTATAGAGGGTATGCCCAGAGATGCTTACTATAATTCAGGTAAGGCAATGTATTGGGTTGACAAAGCAACTTACCACACCATGTACAAGATAATATGGGACAAGGCAGGGGAGTATTGGAAGGCAATCGTTTTCCTGCCACGGTGCCTCGAATGGGGAAACGGCAGGAAGGGGTATCACGCGGGCGGAACAGCAGGTTACATAGTCGTTGATGATAAGACCCACCACGCCACCGGGGTACGGCTCGGTTATGTGGAGCTTGATAATCTAGACCCAAGAAGTTTTACAGTGGAAAGACTCCGTATAGTATCAAAGTGATGGAAGGACACCTCCTCTCCTTTGCAGGGGAGGAGGGTAGAAAGGTTTAGAGTATTATTTAGGTCAGATCGGGTAAAGATGGCCTGAAGATTAGATGCGTAAATGGGGAAGTTGTTTCGACCTCGTCCTTTAGGTGAGCGAGATGTTGATTTTGAAAGGGGATAAAAGATGAGTAGTTTTATGAGAGCGGTGATGTTTGGTATGGTTTTCGTATTCCTTTGTTGTGTGGGCTACAGCCACGCTCTGGAAACTGAGTTTCACGGGCGTGTTCAGTCGACCTTTGTAATGAGGGATTACACTGGATTTCAATATGGTTTTATGGATGATCTGAAGGGTGTCCAGTGGAGGAATGAGCTCAAGTTTGATATTACTGCAGTGCCAGAGTATGAGGGTTTCCCCAGTTTCAGGATGGAGAAGCTGTTTCTCAGTTACAGGGGTGCGTATGATTCCATATTCGATCTGAGAAGCGACAGGTTTGATGCGGAAGGGACAGGCACATTTCCTGACAACCCTGGTCTGCGAGACAAAGGGTCTGCCGATTGGGAGCTGGGAAAAGATGACATCGAGACTGAGAACGACCTCCGTGAGGCCTTTCTGGACTTTGCCGGCGAGTTTGGAGACAATAGCTTTACCATGCGTCTCGGTAGGCAGATAGTGCAGTGGGGTGAGGCGGACGGCTTTGTTGTAGTCAACCAGGTAAATCCATTTGATAACAGTACGCTCCTGTTCTTTGAGATGCCTGAGGATCTGGCTACACCGCTGTGGATGGGACGGTTCAATTACTCCCGCGCCTACCTCGGTCCCCTTCGGGATCTGGGTATTGAACTCCTTATCGTTCCTGATATCAGACCGTGGCAGCTCGCCCCGGCAGACGACTCCATCGGTTTCAATTCGCTTGCTCCTTACCAGTTTGGATTGCAACAGCTTAGGATAAGGCCCCTCGAGGCTTTTAGTACAACAACGGTGCAAGAGCTGCTTGCGGGCATCGACTTGGGCGAAGTCGTGCAGAGGTACCCGGACATAGATATAAACGGTTTATTAGAGGTAGTATACGGTCCGGAGAAGTTTCTTACGCTGGGCGAACTCGAGGAGTTCGGTCTTTGCAGGAGCGGTGAGGGTGGTTCACCTGGCCGGCTCCAGTGGAAGTTCGATGTTCCCAGCAGCGGGAGGCTTGAGACTACAGAAGTAGGCGTTCGGCTTCAGGCGGGTTATGGATCCTTTGTGGGAAACCTCTATTACTATCATGGGTATCAGAATTTCCTTGCAGCGGACTGGAGCGAATTGCTGGTGCCGGGGAACGTAACACTAGGTTTCCCTGAACAGGACATGTACGGCTTTTCCTTCAACGTCTTCCTCTCCTCTATAAATGCGGTGCTTAGAGGCGAGGCCTGCCTTATAGATAGAATGCACTTGCTGAACATAGAAGATGTTGCAGAAGGCGTTCTTGCGACTCTTGATGGTTCGCCCCCGACTGTTCCCGGGATTACGGCGCACGAGACCTATTACGGCCTGCTGGGTTTAGACAAGGATGTATGGATAAGGTGGTTGAACCCCAATAAGATGATAGGCACGTCATGGCAGGTGTACCAGAGGCACATCTCCGGCT
>Ga0209345_10003104_pt1 | contig 17396 bp, 27 predicted proteins | sample Cruoilmetagenom7_FD_187294 | JGI IMG/M metagenome (GOLD analysis project Ga0209345, IMG submission 187294) | Oil polluted marine microbial communities from Coal Oil Point, Santa Barbara, California, USA - Sample 7 (SPAdes) (version 2) | ecosystem: Environmental > Aquatic > Marine > Oil seeps ...
GATCTAGGCGGTCAAGGATGCAACTACTTCAAGACCTGGATGGGCAGTCGGCTACGTCCCTGGCCCTGTGTTTCGGAGTGGACCCTAAAACGGTAATGCGGTGGATTGATAACGGCTGGATGAGGACGGAAAAGCGGTCAGGGGCCAACGGGTCAAGGGGCAAGTGGGATCATTTTTATATCAAAGACAAATGGGTAAAGGCCTTTATTGTCGAAAATGTCAATGTGATTGATTTTCGGAAGGTGGATAAGCATTGGTTAGTTAGCCTGCTGACTGGTGAGGATGTTTGAAAATTCGTTGCAGGTCCCCTTTTCACAAAAATCACTGGCTGGGAAGTCGTCTTCGTCTAGTTCAAAATGGTCGCAATGCCAACAGTTTTGATACTTCACGTCTTTGATTTCCGGGTACTCACCGTTTGTGTCAATCAATATGTGAGTAGGTTTCTCTATCTCAGCTTGCAGAAATTCTGTTATGGTTTTGGGGAAGGTATCTTGTGAATACCTTTTCCATTTTTCTTTGGCCTTTGTCACTGCGTATCCACCATAATAATCCGGCAAACAAAACCATTCGCTGATTCTATTTCCGCCATAAAATGGATTATCATAAAACTGGATGTATCCCAATTCTTTCCCACTTTTTTTTGCTTTGTGGATTCCCACTTCCATTTCTACCACTTTTTTCCATTCTGCAGGGACAGGTTCAAAGTCTACTTTCTTCATTTCAGGGATAAATTCTGCAATAATACATTCATTTTGAGGCCACTCAAACCCACAATCACAAATTCTTAGAGAAATGTGTACCACTCTTTCACACATCGGGCATAGCTTCTCGTTGTTTTTTTCTATGGCTTTTGTATATCCGTTCGGGATGACAACTTTTATATTGTCAAGGTTTGTTCCGAATCTGCTTGTGTTGTCTGTAAGATCAAGAAGGAACGCCTTTTCTTTCCCTTGACAAATTCGGAGTACCCGGCCAACGGCTTGCAAAAACAGTCCTGGGCTCAAAGTGGGCCGGACAAATACTAGACAGTCTAATGGGGGAAAGTCAAACCCTTCTGTAAGTATATTGACCGATGTTATAATGCGCCTTCTACCATCTTTCCATGCGGCCATGTTTCCCTGCCGTTCTAGTGGCGTGAGTTGTGAGTGGACAATGGTACTCTCGTCTCCCAATAATTGGTTGAGTTGTTCAGCGTGATCTATTGTCACGCAAAAAACACAAACGTGTTTATATCCATCACAGTGTTTTCGTATTGCTTCAACTGCGGTGTCCAGGTGAACCTCATTACACATGATCCTGCCAAGTTCGTCAATTACATAGTCACCATGCTTTGTAACGCTTTCAAGGTCTCCAGGTAAACTATCGGCCATTGCTACCATACCCTTTAACGGCATTAAGTACCTTTCGGTCTTTAGCTCCTCATACCCTATATGATAATTTATTTTAGGGAATAGGGTTTGACCGTCCGGGCGGTGTTTGCTTCCGTAGATGTAGCCGAAGTCAAGGCGGAAAGGGGTTGCTGTAATACCGAGGACCCTCATGTTTTGCCGTTGCAGGGTTAAGTGTGATATTACTTGGTCGTATTGAGAATCCGTGCCTATTGAAATTCTGTGCGCTTCGTCTATTACTAGCAGGTCACACCACTCATACCGATCTTTCATGTTGATGAAGGTTTGAATGGTTCCGATTGTTACCCGGCGATTGATATTTTTTTCGTTCAGTCCGGCACAGCAAATTCCAATATCATTTACGGAAAGACTTGTCATAGTATCAAAGGTATTAAAAAATTGCTGTACCAATTCTTGTTTATGCGCCAATATTAAGATTCTCTTGTCTGTGATTTTGTATAAGCGTTCGATTAAAGTACATACCATGCCCGTCTTCCCTGCGCCCATAATCGCAGACAACAATATGTTTTGTTGGGTTTTAAGGTCGTGTAATATTTTGTTTAATGCGGTTTTTTGGTAGGGTCTCAATTGCACGTTTCAATTCTCCTGGTGAACGAATAATAAAATAATATCCGCCTGCATTGGTGATGTCTTTTTCTGCCTGTTTTTGGACCTGGGATTGTCTTCCGGTTTTTGATTTGATTTCAAAGTAAGCTGGGACACCGTGTATGGTTGCACAAACGTCTGGTAGCCCGGGTCGTCCTGTTTTGAACCATGTCCCCGCCTGTGTTTTTATTGCTCCGGCTGATGACCGGAAGGCATAACATCCTGGTAATTGGTTCAGGTAGTCGATGCAAGCCTTCTGGATCATAGCCTCGGTGATCGGTTTCAAAACGGTATGTCCTTTGCTTCAAAGTCCCAATCTGCGTTGTTTGGGGGTTGGGGATGAGAAGAAGGTGTTTCCGGCACTGGATTAAAAGCGGTTATCTTGTTGCTTTGGAGTTCTGCGCCTGTGTTGTTTGATGTGAACGACTCTACCTTAACTGTGCCAATCATGGGTTTGCCGTACATTAAGGTGGTGTCTTTGGGGGGATAGTCAATGTTAGTTAACGTACAGAGACGCTTCAGCATCCCTTGACCGATTCTTTCGGCAACGTCTGAGGTGTTTTTAATATTCAGGTAAGTGTCAATGGTATTCCCTTTTTCCGGGCCTTCCACAATTTGGACGGTAACAGTCATTACCTTACCATTGCCGGATTTTGCAGAGGCGATAGTATCCTTCACCATCACCATCTTATATTTTCCTGCGGGGACAACACTAAACCCGCTACCGATTTCCTCTACATTTGGGTCAAGCCCCTCTTGCGTTAAATCACTCATTATAGTAGTACCTCCTTTTGTTCTAGTTCTGGTTGTTCTGGTTCTGGTTGTTCTGTTCTTGGTGGCCTTGATTCTCTGATAGCCGAAATAATAGCCTCCCATTCAAACGGCATTTCATAAGGCATTGAATAACGGTTTTTTGCTTTGTGCGCAGGTCTTTCTTCGGTGTATACGACTCTCTCTCCTGTCCCCACTCCTTTCCCTTTTGTCGCTTTTTTGGAGTCTTTGTTTACGTACACTTTATACGTTGCAAATAACACTGCGTCCGCCCACTCTTGTAGTTTGCTGGCCGCCTTATGGTGTAACTTGACTTGGTATCTGTCGTAGTTATCACCATCAGGGGCGTTAAAGGTTTTTATCTCGTTGTGTGCCAACAGTAAAATGATCATCCCCTTGTCTCTCAGGATGTTTAGTCGGGTTATAACGTCTTCCCAATATCTAAGAGCAAAGATATACCCTTTAGCGTAACCTATATCTTCTATTGATGCCACTCCCTGCTTCCCACAAACCATATCCCAAATTAAGGTTTCAAGCCAGTCAACGGTATCGATCACAACTGTTTTATAGTTGTGTTTTTCCATTTCAAGCAGCTTTAAATGACTCATAAAATCATCATAAAACCTTATCAATGGAAAGTGTGGCACGTCAACTTGTCCTAGCCCATCCTCAATGGGCAGGAAAATAGGGTTATTTGCCGATGCTCCCATCGTGCTTTTCCCAATGCCATGCAAGCCGTGGATTACTATCCGTGGCGGCTTAAGTTGTGGCCTTGTTATTATTAAATCTTGTAGACCCATAACGCTACCTCCTTTTCACAGTGTTGATGTTTTAACCTTTTCTTAACCTGGGCCTATATTATATTATACAAATAGGATTGTCAAGCATTTTTTTGTATTGACTTTCCTTTTCTTATCTTGTATTGTGTTGGGAAACACATTTCTTATTAAAAAAACTAAGTGGAGGAAAGAAAAATGGAACGAGAATTAAACAATATTGAAGAAGTGGCAAAAGAAATTCGGATGGAAAGCCGATTTGTGAGACGGAAAATAAAAGAAGGAAAAATCAAGGCAATTTACATGGGAACAAAGACTTTTATATTGAGGGAGGAAGTTAATAGAATAAAAAAAGAAGGGGTAAAATAAATGTTTGATCAAGCATTAGAATATCGGGAGAAAGGTCTTTCAGTCCTACCATTGATACATCAAGGGAAACTTCCGCCAAGGGGGGTTACGTGGGTAGAACAACAGGACGCACTACCTACCATCGAACTGGTTGAAAGTCGATTTAAGGGGCATCCTGGTTGCAACATAGGGTGTATTACTGGTCGGGGTAGTCGGGTTGTTGTAATTGATGCGGATAGCAAGGATGCAATCGAGTGGGTTGAGTCAGTTTTTCCGCCTACTCCCATAACCGTTGGAACGGGTTCTACAGAGAAGCGGCACTATTATTATAAATACCCTGCAATCAAAGACAATAGCCGAATAGTAAGTAATAGTGGCGTGATACATAAAGACGTTGACGTGAGAGGGGATGGTGGGTTAGTTGTGCTTCCTCCATCTGTGCACAAATCCGGGAGGTGTTATCAGTGGGTTATTTCCGATGGTTTTGATTTTGATTTTAATTGTTTGCCGGAATTGCCTGTTGAGTTGGTTATCATCGAGGGCGAGAGGGAAAGAGGAGAGGGGACAAGTAAAAGTAGTGGAACGTCTATTGTCGGGAACATCGGCCTACAATGCTCATGGCTGGATCATTGCCGGGTGGATGCCGCAACGTTGCCTGAGCCGGAATGGTTTGCGATGTTGTCTATTGTTGGTCGATGTGTCAACGGAGAGCAGGTTTGTCACGGGTTATCGAAACCATATCCTAAATACACAGAGGTAGAAACAGACAAAAAAATAAAACACGCTCTTGAGTCGGGGCCTGCTACGTGCCGATCAATATCACGCTGGCATGATGATTGTTTTGAATGTAAAAACTTAGGGCGAGGGAAAAACTTTTCACCGATTATTCTGGGGGAAGAAGACCTGCTTCTCGAGCGTGTGGAGGTCTTAACTCCTGACAACATAACGGATGAAATACAGGGTGAAGAATTACCGTTGTCAGATTATATTATTAATCCGAGTGGGTTGATTTCCGAGGGCATGGAAGCGTTGGGGGGAATATCTCAATATGCGTATCCGGTAGTTATGACGCATATTGCAAGAGCATTAGCCGGGAAAATCACGCTTTGCGGCGTTTGGCCTTCTTTGTTTTGTATTAAAATCGGTGGGACATCCACAGGTAAAACGATGATTGATACAAAAATCTGCAACACCGTGTCCCCTCGCATATCTAATTTTTACGGGCCGACTGATTTTAGCTCCGGTCCAGGACTGTTCCGGGGGGTGATGGAAAACCCATCGGGTATGATTTGTATGGATGAAATCACCTATCTTTTCAGACGATTTGATGTTCATGATCCCATTACATCGGGGAAAATATCGGCTCTGTTGGAAATATCAACAAAGGCCGGACAGGAAATACACAAAGCATACGGGGACGGTAAGAAAACAATCCGTATTTCCATGCCGTGTGTTAACCTCCTGGGGAATGCTACGCCGAACATTTTTGATGACTTTCGTCCTGTTGACTTTGAGACGGGGTTAATTCAGAGGTTTGACTTTTTTTCGTACGATGGGGAAATCCCTTATGAATGCGATGGGCAAAGAAAAAAAGGGAAAGGAATGTTGGATTTTATTAAAAAACTTAAAAGGATTATGGGACTCAAACCGGAGCACTCAACTGAACTCCTGGAAGCGTTAGGGATACCAACAGAGCTGGAACTGACACCTCAAGCCGAAGAAATAAGGGCTTCTTTTTCCAGGAAAATAATTGACCGGGGGAACCAATACAACAAAGAAGACAAGCCTGGTTTTACCGGAATTTGTTCTAGGATGTACACGTCCGCTCTAAAGTATTGTATGATCCATCATGTTTCAGGGTGTATAGATAAAGGTAGTGGTGATATTTTTGGGTTTGTGGGAGCTGAAAGCCTGCTATATGGGATTCATGTGGCCGAACTATTGGGCGAGTGGAAAATAAAAGTGCTTCCTACAAAAATATACGAAGGGGATTTCCACAAAGATTGTGAAGTGTTTAAGGGTGCAATTCTGTCTGCAATTAGAGCGGGGAAAAAACCTACGGGGAAAGTATTAGCGAATAGAAAATCAAGATTGAAAGAATTACGTCCGCATGAATGGCAGGCAATTATTCGGGCCTTGACTGCTCGGAAAGAAATTATCGTAGACGAGTCAGGGAAAAGTACGATTTACAATTTAGTAAAGTGAAAAATAAAAATAAAAAAATGCTTGACAAGCTCATTGTAAAAATATAAGGTTTTTTTATGAAAACCACTTCAAAAAATCAAGCTCATTTCTTTGGAAATCCTTCCCTAAATTCAAAAAGTACAGAAAGTACAAGGGATTCTGTACTTTTTCTGTACCAAATTTCTGACGAGAAAATCAACTAGTTACGTCATTTTTTAGGAAAAAGTACAGAGTACAGACGCCCTAAGGAAGCCCCAGGTTTGTCTGGGTAGGCTGTACTCTGTACTATATATATATATTATATATATTATATAATAATATTATATAGTTATACGGTACGAGTTTTTGACAAGCTACTCGTACTTTTTGTACTTACTAATAAATTCAACTACTTACAATGTTTTGGGATTTTTAAAATCATACCCAAAATCAAAAAAACGTAATAATTTCGTCGTCTCTATCTCGCATTCGGGTTTTTTATAAGTGTCCCTATAAAAATATTTTTTATTTTCATTGACTAAGTTGGGTTTTTACTGTATATTTACAGTATGGATAAAAAAACTATGGATAAAAATCATATATCAATAAAACTTTGGAGAGGAACCTTGACCAAGCTCCGATTATTGGCAGGGATAAAAGAACAATCAATTGTGAGTATTCTTGACGAGTTGATTAGTAGGGAGCTTGATATGGTGTCAAAAGAGGAGGGCGCAGCAAAATGACATTGAGAGAGATCATATATCAAGCAGCGAAGGGTGGGAACAGCTCTTCAGGGAGTATTGTTTTATATGTAAACAAAGCAACCGATGGTGCTTATGAACATGGGACTCGGTTTATACACGGTGCCCTTTATGCAATGAGTAATAGTGCAAAATGGAAAAGGCGGGGATTTAACAAGCTCCTTATCGGTGGCGGCGCTTATTATCACATTGGCTGTGCAGACTGCGAGTATTATCGTATGACTAAAACTAACTATTGTGGCGGGTGTGGTGTGAGGCTATGACATATAAAATGCTAATTAACGGTACTCCTTGTCGTAGGGGGGTATGGGAGAGTCTAAACCAGGAGGCAAAGGAAAGGATTGATCTGCGGTTCTTCTGGGCTGTTCAAATGGCTCAGGTGATGTATCAGATCCCATACGATTTCCAATGGAAGCCACAGAGGATAAAAATTGAGGCCACGGTGTATAGCAATGAGAGGGTGACGCCGAAGGCTTTTAACTTAACCTGGCACTTACTCCATTGTCTGCAGATGGCGTGCATTGTTCAAGACACAACAGAAGAATGGGTGGAGGTTGATCTGAAGGTTATTCGGGATAAAGGCAATCCGAGAGTAGAATTAACGCTTGAGACGCTTGAGGATGAATTGTGCGGGGAAGAAAAAGGGTAGGGCATGGTTAGGTATGGGCGAACAATTAAAAGGATGTAGGGAAGGATGCTGGAAAACACGGTGTATAGAGATATAATCGAAAGAACAGAAAGGGAGATAAAAATAAGACAGAAGAAAAATGAGGCGACATTAAAAAAGTGGGCTGAGAATCTCCACCCTTTAAAGATTGGCGATATTGTCGATGTAACAGGGTGGTCGCATAAAGGAAAAAAGATGATAGTTGATCGTAGGTGGGTTGTTGAGTGTTTTGGATGGGAGTGGAGAGCAAGCGGGCGAGTAATTAAGAAAAACGGTGAGCCTGGAGCCTATGTCGGTGATTGGACTAAACTTGTTTTTGAGGAGGAGGAGGGTTAGGAATGACAGAAAAAAAATCAGCGTTTGACACCCAAGTTGGGGGGGATCACTACAAGCAATATGAGATACAACCTTATGAGTTTTTCTTTAAGAATAAGATACCGCACCACAAAGCGGCTATTATAAGGAGGATTTTAAGATATGACCATGATACTGGCAGGGGGCTGGAAGATTTAGCAAAAATAAAGCACGAAGTTGACCTCATTATTGAGCTGGAGGAGGGTAAGCTGTGACAGAAAAGAAACTTGTTTATGTGGCCGGTCCGTATCGGTCAAAAGATCAATGGGGGGTTGCGGCGAATATACAAATAGCGGAGAGGCATAGCATGTATTTAATCAGACAGGGATATGCGGTTTTCACCCCTCATAAAAATACAGCGCACTACGAATATTATGAGGATGGGGAGACGATAACGTGGGAGACATGGCTTGAGATTGATATGTGCGTGTTGAAGCGGTGTGACATTATTTATATGATTCCGGGTTGGGAGAAGTCTAGGGGGTCCGTAGCGGAATTAGAGGAGGCGAAGCGGTTAGGATTGGAAATTATTTATGGGCAGGAAATGTGAATAAAAAAAGGGGCCTCATTACGAGGCCCACTTACAGTAGGTTAAATAATTATTGTATGAAGGGAACCCTCCCACCCCTCATTCTCTTTTGCCAGCTCTGCGTTTATTTTTTGGAGTCTTTTCCCTGCGAGCTTTATTGTCTCGATCCGGGCCTCCATCTCTTGTGGTGTATATAGTTCGCAAAACCTTATAGAGAGAAACCCTCTGTCTTTTGACACGATGTAGATATAGCTATTCTCCCCTTCCCCAATCTTATGTGTGTATGGAGCGGCTTTCGCATACTGCTCGGGCAGCTCCTCTTCTTTGAGCATTTTAAACGCAACTAGCTCATACAGTTTTACTCCTCTTATTACCTTACCTCGCAACTCTATTTCGATACTCATTTTTCCTTACCTCCCTTTGTGTTAAGTTGTTATTCCTAAGTCTTTTTTAATAAAATCAATCACCTTGTCACAGTGATATAGAGCTTTTGCGTATAGTTCATCGCTTGCAAGGCTTATGGTTGCCCAGGCGTGTGAATAATCGTCCACCCAAGCACCTCTACAAACGGGCAGGCCGGATATGAATTGATGATACAGGGTGCAATCTTCGCAATGAATATATGTTTCGCAATACCCACATTCTAGCCAATATTTATCCTCCCAATTAAGTTTATTTTTGGCTTTTAAGTTTTCCCTGATTTCTTCCCACTTTTCCAGGGATTTTTCCTTTAGTTTTTTTATTGAAAAATCTTCCATTTTTACCTCCTGTTTAAATAAGTTAAACATCCATTTGTAAACAACGTGCAGTTTTCACCGTCACGGGTGAAATAATAATTGCCGTTGTCTCAGGTTGACGTGTTGATCCCGTGAAACCTGTGAGTCATGCCAATGGTCCTCGTTTCCGCCGGGCACGGAATTATCGGTTCTGAATTAATCCATGCCGGGAGGAACGACAATAAAAGGGTTAATATTAGGGGTTTCATTCCTTTATCGTTTCCTCCTCCCCACATAATGTAATAGCTATTTCAGCAACAATACGCAATAAGTCGCTTTTTGTTAAAGGGCCGATTCGTTTATTATTGGATTTGTCTAGGACAGAGTAATAACTTTTTGAATACTTACTTCGTACGATTTCTATCATTTCCCTTCCTCCTTTGTGTGTTTGTCAACCAGCTTTTGCATCATCTTTGTGAGCATTCTTGTCATGCTCACGCCTCTGTCTGCACAGATAGCGTGAAATTTGTTCTTGATGTCCCTAGGGACACGCAAGTGGATGGTAGCGGTTTCGTTCATTTCTTTGCTCCTATGCGGCACGGAGGCCGCTTTGGGTTAATTAAATGTAAAGTTGAGCATCCGCCAAACTCTGTCCCCTCTCACCCTCATCTTTACGTCGAAAAATACACCTATTCTTATGTCATTTTCACGGCCGTTAGGTTCGTGTTTTATATATGTTTCCAAGATGTTATCAGACTGCCAAGTGTAGCGGTCGCCCTTAGAATCTTCGAGGATAATATAAGGTGTCTCCCAGGGCATACACCCCATACAACCAGAACCATTCCGAACTATTTCCACAGTGTCCTCAACTATTCTTGTCTCCATTGCCCCCTCCCCTTGATTTAAAGTTTTTAGTCTTATGTAATGCAAAGCAGGTGCCAAATATGCCAAGTATTGCAACAATAAGGGGTAAGGGTTTGATTTGTAAGGGGAAAATATTTTAGGTAAATTATGAGGTGAGGATTTAAGCGGAAAATAAGGGCCAAAAAAACAAGGAGGTGTCGGTAAACTTTACAAAAAACAGGCAAAAACAGGGTTTTAGGTGTCGGAAAACTTTACAGTGGTGTCGGTATTTTTTACAGTGATTTGTATTGTGTTGATTTTATTGGGGTTTTAAGTGTAAAGAAATCCGACGCTAATTGTAAAGAATCCTGACAGTATAAAAAAATAAAAAAATGCTTGACACACAAGAATAGGGCTTGTATAGTTGATGTGGGCAGTGTCTCTCCACGCTGCTCGCATCTTTTCACGCACGGGCTGACCACCCGTGAACCTCCTTTTCATAGCGGCCCGGACGGGTTTTGAGATATAATCTCATGCCCGATCCGGGGCGTGAGGGAGCTTGCGAAGTGAAAAAAATAGCGTCCTTAAAAAATCAATTAGCCTTTGGCTCTACGATATGGGCTTTTTTTGTTTATATCGTGGGTTTACGATCCCCTCAGCTTACCACGTTAAATATCAAGCAGGGTAAATATTCAAAGTGTCCGAAAGGGCTGCCAAAAGAGCAAAACCTGACATCGCTCCTATTAGCATTTCCATAGCGAACGGGGCCAATAGCCACGTGTTCCCCCGTTGAATCGTTGGGGGATAAAAGGCACTGAGTACCGGACAATAAGTTTAGCCAGTCAGCCCACTTCAGAATAGAATCCTACCGCCTAAGCGTAGGTAGGACGTTTGCTGGCTTTCCGGGGGGATGGGTGGGCAGCTTTATTCACTTTTCAAAGTTTACATAACATCGGAAAACAGCGAAAAAGGTTTACAATGCTTGCATAATGATTGCGTAAATATTGAGAGCAAAATGAAAGCATAGGAGGTTTATAATGTTAAAACAAAGAGATATAGCGTTTATGGTCACGTTAACCGTGTTGTTTTTTATCATGATTTATAGCTGCGGCAAAATACACACCATACCAGCCAAAGACATGCCGATCGAGACGAGGTGTGCGGCAATCAGTATGGTTATCGAGCTTGGATTAACTCCTATCTTAAAAAACAACCCCGACTTAATCCCTGCGTTTAAGGTGGCCTCTGATAGCGCGCTTGTGGCGCTCAATCAAGAGACAACAGAGCTCCGCAGAGAGGAGGCAAATAGTCTATTTGATAACCTTGTGCTGGCTGCTGGTAGTGATATCGGGGCGGCTGCGACCATGCGGCGGCTTTTACATACTGCCAGAAGCATGTTTATCTTGCCGGAAGAAGCAGAGGTTTTGAGGGAAGAGGCGATACAATACATGCGTAGCGTGATGGATGGTGTTCATTACGCAGTTATAAACTCAGGTAATTAAGGAGGGCAAAATGAAGCGATGCATAATGATTGCATTAATGGTCCTTTTGATGTTTCCAGTCTTGTCATGGGCCATGGATGTGACTTTAAGCTGGGATGCTAACACAGAACCAGACCTCGCCGGATATGAAATCCACTACGATATTGATTCCGGCGATCCATACACAGGCACGGACGGTAAATTACAAGACGGAATGCCCGCTCCGTCTCCAATTACAATGACATTTGATCAAGATGAAAACCCAGATCCAGGGACTGTAGAATTTACTGCTTACGGTTTGCCCGATGGCGTTAATCACTTCTTTGCAGTCAAAGCGTTCGATACTCAAGGGCTTAAAAGTGGCTATTCAAACGAAGTGAATACGGATGGCGAGTTTCCATCTACCCCTGAAATCGGGATAAAATCAATAACGATAAACCAAATACAGACCATTGTCATTGAGGGCAATTAAATGAGAACCTATGATTATCAAATAACACAATCTGAACCGGATCAAATAGTAGTTGAGTCGGTTGTGGTAAACATCAAAGAACAACGATACGAGACCAACATAAGGTTTCGGTTTGGCATAACCGACTTAGGTGGCGGAAGTTGGGGGAGCTACACGTTTTTGTTCCGTCACACTCCCGTAATCGGAGCGAACTATCTTCCAGCCATAAAATCAAGTTATAGTAAGTTCAATGCAATTTTTAATGCAAATGAAGCATACCTCGATCAAGCAAGAGCTTGGGCGGGGCTGGTTATTAATCCGTAAAGAAGGGGGGAGAGAGATAAAGCTGCTAAGCGTTCACGACACTCCATTTCGATGTATTATGCCGGAGGATAAAAAAGCACTGAAGTCTTTTCAGTGTTATCCTAACGCTTGGTGAACCTTTGGATAATAGAGGGCCAACAGATGTGTGAAGAAGAGATTTGCAAACAATGGGCATACTTATACCTTAGAGAGAATTCCCTTTCTGGGCCAGCCTTGGAAGCCTTGGCGGGTGTATGGCCCTTTTTAAATGGGCTTGAAATAATAGAGGATAAACCGTGATACCGACAAGATACCCGCAACGAGTACCAGCTAGAGTCCCGGATAGGCGGCCACTCTCTTTTATGTCTGGTGATCTATATTTCAACGGCGAATTACTTATCCCTGTCAATACAACTCAAGGTGTGGGTGAGTATGGGGCTACTGTTGTGTTTGATGGTGCAACCAGTGAGCTGCATGACAAAAACGGGAGGAAAGTATTAGAGGTGCCTACGGCTGGGCCACTATCGAGGTTCTCATATGGCAATAATGGCCCTATCTATTTTGATGGAGATATGTCGTACATCCGGTTTGACGATGGAGCAGTTCCAGCCCTTGAAGGGACTTTCCATGAAGATGCCGTTAAAAAATGTATAAGCCTAACACAATTTCGTTGTTCCGACACTCAACTGTCTGGCACATTACCGGACTTCTCAAAGTGTATAAACCTTGAGCGTATCTTCACTTCTGATGCGTCTTTTACCGGCACATTATTATCTCTGTCGGCTTGTACGGGTTTAATCCGTGTCGAGATTCAAAACAATTCGCTAACTGGAACACTTCCCAGCTTTTCATCTTGTACGTCTCTGGATAAATTATCTGTATCTAATAACTCTTTTTCTGGAACACTTCCTAGCTTTTCATCTTGTACACTTTTAACAATGTTTTACGTCACCAATAACTCTTTTTCCAGCACACTCCCTAGTTTTTCGTCCTGTACACTTTTGGAAGAGTTTTTTTGTCGACAGAATGCTTTTACCGGCCCTATACCTAGTTTTGCACCCTGTACGAGTTTAACCCAACTACGTCTCAATAATAATTCTTGGAATCAGGCAGAAATAAGTGATTTTATAGATGATATTTACACGATAAGGGTAGCACTTGGAGGTAATAGTTGTACAATTGCTATAGAGAACAACGCCATCCCGGATGCAGATGCAATAGCAAAGATAGAGGGCACGGGGGCATATGCGGGAGATGGGCTTAAGGATAACGGGTGTACGGTAACTTACGACACATAAACAATAAAGTGAGGATATTATGTCAGTCAAATATGATAGGGTAGGCACTTTTTACGCAGCCGACATCGCTACTATCGGGGACGATGCAACAGATGATACCGATAGTGATAGCCTGGATGTGCGGAACGCCGAAGCTGTAGCTGTCCAAGGGTATTGTACTTGTGCCTCTGCTTGCGTCGCCACAACCGTGATAAAGTTTGTGGCCAAAATTAACGGAGCCTGGGATGATGACGGTAATCCGTTTGTGACGATGGAAATCACACAGACAGCGAGCACAACGGTTAGAAAGACGCTTCTTATAGACGTGCTTGGAATTGACGAGATTAAAATTTCGTCAATCGAAAACACAGAAGACGACAACACAAACGGCGACATAACAGCCGTTAATTGCTCGTACAATTATGTCGGGAGCCGTGATATTTGGTAGTAAGGGAAGGCAATGGGAAGAAATTCAAAATTCACAGACGAGCGCAAGAGACAGTTGGAATTCCTTGCCAAAAAAGGATTTACCGATAAAGAACTGGTTGAGGCTGTCGGTATCTGCGAAGCAACTTTAACGGTATGGAAAAAACGATACCCGGATTTTTTCGCTGATCTGAAGGACTGGAAGGCGGTGGCAGACGAGAAAGTTGTGGTGTCTCTGTATAAAAGTGCTTGCGGATACAGTCACCCGGAAACTAAAGCACAATGGGTTGAGACAGGTGGCGAAGGTAGATGGGAATACGCAGAATTCACAAAGCATCACCCTCCAAACCCAACATCAATAATCTATTGGGCAAAAAATAGGATGCGGGATGACTGGCAAGACAGGCGGGTTGAAGAACACGGCTTCTCAAAAGAAACGGTTGAGGCCCTACTTAACGGCTTTCCAGATGATTACAAAAAAGAAGTTCTTAGTTCTATGTCGAAGTTGGTGAAAAAATGACAGATATGCCTTCTCCTGAAGTAATGGCACAAAGGATAATAGACAGGGCTTCGCAAGAAGTGGCTAAAGAGATTGTTAGTCGAAACGCTTCCTTTTCGTCTTATTGGTCGCCGCAGGATGGGCCACAAAAAACCGCAGTAAAGGGAGAGGCAGACATTACTTTCTTTGGAGGAACAAGGGGTGGGGGAAAGTCTGATTGCCTTATCGGTCGGCATGTTTTAGGAGCAGAGAAGTGGGGAAAGTATTGGAATGGGCTTATCATAAGAAAGCAATTCAAAGACTTCACAGAGATTAGGCGTAGAGTAGACGAGTTAATATCTGCCGGACTTCCAGCAACAAGAATCGGGGGCGAGCAGCAGACAAACTATATCAGATTTTCTTCTGGGGCTGTTGTTGTCTTGTCGGCAATCAGCCATATTTCTATGGTTGATTCATTTCAAGGGCAGCAATTTTGTGAGATTAGCATTGATGAGGCTCCAAGTTTCTCTTTTATATACCAAATGCTTGATAAACTAAAAGGGTCGCTAAGATCACCACATGGCGTTCCCTGTCATATATTTTTGACCGGGAATCCTGGTGGCCCTGGGTCATCAATCGTGAAAACAATGTTTATGACAAATAAACAGCCGGGCGCTATTTACACAAATGATCTTGGCGAAACCTGCGTCTTTATTCCTTCTAAGCTATCAGATAACAAGATTCTGTGTGAAAATGATCCGAAATATGTTGGAAGGTTGATGGCAATAAAAGACAAGGCATTAAGAGAGGCATGGCTAAATGGGAATTGGGACGTGTTTATAGGGCAGGCGTTCGACTTCAATCAAGATGATCATGTTATTGATCCTATCTGGCCTATCCCCGACTTAGCTCCGGTTTATATGACGTTTGATTGGGGTTTTGGGAAACCCTTTAGTGTTGGATGGTTTTGGGTTGATACAGAAAATAGGCTATATCGCTTCGGTGAGTGGTATGGATGGGATGGGGAAACCCCAGACGTTGGGTGTAGGAAAGTAGATAGTGAAATTGCAAAAGGAATTGTAGAGAGAGAAGAAGCGTTTAATCTTGGGAATAGACATGTTGTGAGGCTGGCAGACCCAACTTGCTTTAACAAAAAACCGGACTACAGAGGAGGTGGACAGGGGCCGTCAACCGCAGATGAGTTTCAAAAGCAAGGAATACTCTTGCAGCCTGGAGACCCAAGTAGAAAGTTGAAGGTGAAGCAGTTTAGGGAAAGGCTTTTTGTTGATAAAGACCCTATGCACATGCCAATGATGGTTGTTTATAATACGTGTGAACACTTTATCCGTACAATCCCTTCACTGTGTGTTGACGAGAGAGACCCGGAAGATATTGACACGTTACAAGAAGATCACGTTTACGACGAGGCAGCCCACGTCTGCATGGCAAGGCCAATGTCTTTAGCCTTGGCCTCTCCAAAACCGACAACACAGGGAGAAAAAGATTGGGCAATCGTAACAGGCCAAAACCATAATCAAGCAACTAATTTAAGTATGTAAGTAATTTTTAACCAAAGGAGATCAGACGATGAGAAAATTTAAGAAGATTAGAAACTGTTTTATTGCTTTAACCTTAGTGGCGACATTGGCCTTCCCTGTCTTTGCCGGGGATAATGTTGTCATGGTTGGTGGAGGACAGGCGACCAAACCGCTCAGCGAGTTCGTAACCAATAGCTCCGTAATAGGTGAAGGAGATGTCTGGTATGTTGACTCTAACCAGGCGACCGCAGCCTCCGGCGATGGCAAAAGTTGGGATTATGCGGTTCTTACCATTGATGAGGCGATTAATTTGGCTACCGCAAGCAACGGGGACGTGATTTATGTTGCTGCACATCACGCAGAAACAATCTCGGCTGCGGATGGTTTTGACGCTGACAAAGCAGGGTTAAGTATTATCGGTTTTGGAAAGGGGTCGGCTGCTCCTACGCTAACTTTTTCCGCAACTGCTTCAGAAGTGGTTTACGGAGCGGCTGGCATTTACACTGAAAACCTGCGATTTATCGCTGGCATATCTTCTATTGTTATGGGCATTTCAATTGAAGCAGCCGGAGACGATCTTGTCTTTAACAAGTGTGTATTCCCAAAGCCAACGACAAACTCATGGGAATTCTTAGACGCAATCGACATAGCAACCGGGGCGAACAATATAAGATTTGAAAACTGCGAATATTACAATGACGAGGGTGGCGCAGCTCCGGCACATTTTATAGATGCAGGAAACGGGACTGCGGGTCCGGAAAGGCTTCAAGTTGTCAACTGTATAATTAAAGGTGACTTTTCTGTAGCGGCAATCTGGTCAGACGAACCGTGTGATGAGGCTTATATTGCAGGGAATACCATTACTAACCATACCACGGGGCAGCACTGTGTTGAGTTTTCAGATTCCGGTACAGGGGCGATTGTTAACAACAAACTGTACGGGGATACCGAAGGGGCGATCTTAGACCCTGGATCAATGTATATACATGGGAACACCCTTTCAACCGCTATAGACCTTGAAGGTAAGCCAAGGTGGGTAATTGACGAAAAGATTGACCACTTAACGGACGTGTCTGAGCCGTCCTATAATCATGCTAACTACATTGCTCTTTCCGTAGACTTGACGAGCGCAACATGGAACACTCAGGCAGCCCATGAGATTTTAACCGTTACGGGGGCCATTAAGTTGCGAGTGCTTGTCGAGTGTACCGAAGCATTGACCGGGGCCGGAGCGACAATCGAGCTTGGAACTGCCAACAATACGGCAGAGATTATCGCACAAACCACAGGGACAGATATTGACGCTACAGAAATATGGAAAGACGCCACTCCTGACGTTGAAACAGTTGTTGGAGCCAACACTGGTATAAGAGAAGCCATCGTGGTTGGCGGAACTGATGTGGGGTACACCGTAGGGACTGCCGCCTTAACTGATGGGACCCTTATTTTTCATATATGGTGGACTGCCCTAGATGCAACGGGGGCCGCCGTAGTTGGTGCAGGTGGAGCACTATAGTGGA
>Ga0209345_10003105_pt1 | contig 17391 bp, 14 predicted proteins | sample Cruoilmetagenom7_FD_187294 | JGI IMG/M metagenome (GOLD analysis project Ga0209345, IMG submission 187294) | Oil polluted marine microbial communities from Coal Oil Point, Santa Barbara, California, USA - Sample 7 (SPAdes) (version 2) | ecosystem: Environmental > Aquatic > Marine > Oil seeps ...
CGGGCCTGTGGCGGGCCGCCTTGCGGATGCGGGGAGGGCGTTTGACGTCAAGTTTGACGCTCTGGCGTTCCTGCATTTTCAACGCAAGGCCAAGCCCGTGCCGGACGATGCCACCCGTCGCTTTTGGCTGTCCGTGTCCGGGCGGCATGGGAGCGGCACCGCACTGCCTGCCGGGTGTGGACACCATCCGGCGAAGCTCGGGCCGCGCGCAAGCTGCGCCACCCATTGTATCTCATTTTCCGAACGGCACAGCCTGCGAGCGGCCCTCCGGATTTTTGTTTCATCCTCCCGGTGGATAGGCTCCATGCGGGGTTTTCGGCGTGTTCATGCCGGTCCGTCGTAATATCGTCCACTAATTGAGAACGCAGCGTGGTCAAAATGGCGCCTTTTATGAACGCGGATCGATTGGCATATTGGCTGCAAGGAGACTGACCATGACCAAGAGAGTATTTCCCGCCCTGTTCCTGTCGCACGGTTCGCCCGACACGGCGATTGCTGACACGCAGGCCGCCGCCTGGCTCAGGCAAATGGCGGCGGATCTGCCGCGGCCGCGGGCAATCGTTGTTGCCAGCGCCCATTTCGAGGTCTCGGGCGGGGTTGCTGTATCGGCCGATCCGCACCCCGAAACCATCCATGATTTCGGCGGCTTCGCGCCGGAGCTCTATGCCATGCAGTACCCGGCGCCGGGCGAGCCGGAGCTGGCGCGGCGGATCGTGAGTGACCTGCAGGCTGCGGGCTTTGCCGCGAAGGCAATGGACAAGCGCGGATTTGACCATGGCGTGTGGGTGCCGCTGATACTTGCCTATCCCGATGCCGACATTCCTGTGGTGTCGGTCTCGGTCGATCCCGGGCAGGGGCCGGAGCATCATTTCAGGCTCGGCCAGGCACTTTCCGGCTTGGGCGGCGAAGGTGTTCTGGTCATCGGTTCGGGGTCGTTCACCCACAATCTGGGCGAAGCCTTCAAGGCGCTCAGGAGCGGCCGGCGCGATGTCGATGTGCCGGAATGGGTGCAGGCGTTCACCGAGTGGATGAATGACCGCCTCGCTGCCGATGATATCGAGGCGCTGCTGGATTATCGCAGGCTGGCACCTTACGCGGTGAAGAATCATCCGACCGATGAACATCTGCTGCCACTTTATGTGGCGCTCGGTGCGGCAGGAGACGGCAGCACGGCGCGGATCGTCCACGACAGCGCCGAGTTCGGCGCGCTGGCCATGACCATGTGGCGGTTTGACCCGGCGTTTGCGGCAGCGCCTGCGGCCTGACGCGGCAGGGAAAAATCCGCAGCATCAAAAAGTTGCCGCGATGGAGTGGCCAATCGGGATTCGATGATTTTCAAGCGGGGCGAGTTGGGGTAACACCTAGGCATGACCCAGACAGAAACACCATCGCCGTCCGATCCGATCCAGTCCGGCACTGTCCGCATCGCAGTGGCGCAGCTCAACCCGACCGTCGGCGACATTGCCGGCAATCTTGCCAAGGCGCGGGAAGCACGTGCTGACGCTGCCCGGCATGGCGCGGATGTGGTGCTGTTTACCGAATTGTTCATCGCCGGCTATCCGCCGGAGGACCTGGTGCTCAAGCCGGCGTTTCTGAAAAGCTGCCTGAAGGCGGTGGACGCGCTGGCCGCCGATACGGCCGATGGCGGCCCGGCAGTGATCATCGGCTATCCACGGAGCGAAGGCGGCAAGCGCTTCAACTCGGCCGCCGTGCTCGATGGCGGCAGGCTGGTGACCAGCCGCGACAAGGTGGACCTGCCCAATTACGGCGAATTCGACGAGAAGCGGGTGTTTGACGCCGGCGAGATGCCGGGGCCGGTTGCGCTGCGCGGTGTCCGCTTCGGTATCCCGGTGTGCGAGGATATCTGGGGCGATCTCGGCGTCTGCGAGACACTGGCCGAAAGCGGTGCGGAAATCCTGCTGGTGCCGAACGGTTCGCCCTATTATCGCGGCAAGGTCGATATCCGTCACCAGGTGGTGTTGCGCCAGGTGATCGAAAGCGGGCTGCCGCTGGTCTATGCCAACCAGGTCGGCGGCCAGGACGAGCTGGTGTTCGATGGCGCCAGCTTTGCCATCAATGCCGACAAGAGCCTGGCCTTCCAGATGAGCCAGTTCGAGGAAACCGTTTCCATCGTCACCTTCAAGCGCCAGCCGGACGGGCAGTGGATGTGCGCCAACGGGCCGATGTCGGTGATCCCCGAACGCGAGGAGGCCGATTACCGGGCCTGCATGCTGGGCTTGCGCGATTACGTCAACAAGAACGGTTTCCGCAACGTGGTGCTGGGGCTGTCGGGCGGCATCGATTCGGCGATCTGCGCCGCTCTCGCCGTCGATGCGCTGGGCGAGGAGCGGGTGCGGACCGTGATGCTGCCCTACCGCTACACCTCGGAGAGTTCGTTCACCGACGCCGAGGCCTGCGCCAGGGCGCTTGGCTGCCGCTATGACACCGTGGCGATCGAGGAGCCGGTTCAGGGCTTTCTCTCTGCTCTTGGCGACATGTTCGACGGCACCGACGAGGGCATTACCGAGGAGAACCTGCAAAGCCGGGCGCGCGGCGTCATCCTGATGGCGATCTCCAACAAGTTCGGCTCGATGGTGGTGACCACCGGCAACAAGAGCGAGATGTCGGTCGGCTACGCCACGCTCTACGGCGACATGAATGGCGGCTTCAACCCGATCAAGGACCTGTACAAGATGCAGGTCTATGCACTGTCGCGCTGGCGCAATACCCACGTGCCGCCGGGCGCGCTGGGGCCGTCAGGGGAGGTGATCCCGGTCAACATCATCGACAAGGCGCCGTCAGCGGAACTGAGGCCGGACCAGACCGACCAGGATTCGCTGCCGCCCTATCCGGTGCTTGACGACATTCTCGAATGCCTGATCGAGCAGGAGATGGGCGTCGATGAAATCGTTGCGCGCGGCCACGAGGTGAGCATCGTGCACCGGATCGAACACCTGCTCTATCTTGCCGAATACAAGCGCCGCCAATCGGCACCGGGCGTCAAGATCACCCGCAAGAATTTCGGCCGCGACCGCCGCTACCCGATTACCAACAGATTCAGGGACAGGTGATACCAAGCCGAAGAAGAGCAGTATTCCTGCTTTCCTGCAGATAAAGACCTTGTTTTGTTGACGGTTGTCAGCAAAAAATGTGGAGTGCTGATCTTTATTTGCGAAGGGAATTGCAGGAATGGTTTTCCTTTTATCGCTCGTTTTGTTTTTTCTATTGTGGCTCGGTTTTGCTGCAATTGGCGCCGGGATGGCTCGCCGGCGCCATCGCGATGCCGCGCTGTGGGGCCTGATTTGTTTCTTTCTGCCGCTTCTGGGCATCGCGATCCTGCTGATCGCTGGTGACGCCCATGGTGAAGGCCGGGGCGAAGGCGGAGCTGGTTTTGGACATCGCGACACGAACGGGAACATGTGGATCCGCTGGCAGGCGTTGATTGATGTCGACCCGGACATCCGGGCCGCGGCCAGCCGTGTCCGTGCTTTCGGGCCTCAGTACGAGGAGCAACTGGCTGAGAAATACCTGGCGCTGAACGACAAGTCCGCCCTTCCGGCTCTGGTTGCAAGAACGCTTGAAAGTGCGGGCTATGTCGAGCCGCAGCCACCGGCACAGGTGGAGGCGCGGCCCATGCACGCTCCGCAGCCTCCGCCGCAGCACACAGAGCGGATGCAGCCGCCGCCGATGCCGCCGGAACCCGATCACCGTGCGGCGCGGTTGCGCCACGAGGCGCCTGAAAACCGGCCTGAAAACCGGCCTGTGATACGCCCCGCCAAGACGGCCGCGCCAGTGCACAGAGCCGCAGCCGCAAAGCCTGTCCAGGGCAAGATCCGGAACTCCGTCTATCAGCAGAACCCCGACGGCACCTATACGGTGGTCAAGGGCAAGCATGCCGGGCGGAGCTTCAAGACTTTCGATGAAATGCGGCGGACAATGCGCTGAAGCCATAGCCACAAGGCGCGGATTGGGTTAGGTCGAACCGGCAGCGCGGGTGCAAACAGGTTTGCAGACCCGCCGGAATTAATCCCGGGTGGACCTTTCCTTGACACAGCTCATGCTCTTCCTGCGTGACAATGGCCGCTGGATCGCCGGCGGATTTTTGCTGACTTTTTTTTCGTCCTTCGGACAAACCTATTTCATCTCGTTGTCGGCGGGTGAAATCCGTGCGGAATATGGTTTGAGCCATGGCGGCTTCGGCACGCTCTACATGGTCGCGACGCTGGCGAGTGCTGCGACGCTGCCGCAGATCGGTAAAATCGTCGACAGGATCAGCGTTGCCTCGACGGTGGCTCTTGCCGCCCCGGTGCTGGCGATCGCCTGCGTTCTGATGGCCTGGTCCCGATCACTGGCGCTGCTGGTGCTGTCGGTCTACCTGCTCAGACTGTTCGGGCAGGGCATGTTTACCCATATCGCCATGACCGCGATGGGGCGCTGGTTCGCAGCCCAGCGTGGCCGGGCGATCTCGCTGACCGCCATCGGCGTCAATTTCGGCGAGGCGCTGTTTCCGATCAGTTTCGTCGGCGTGGCGGCGCTGGTTGGCTGGCGCGGTTCCTGGCTGGTTGCTGCCGCTGTGCTGATGCTGGTGGCGCTGCCGCTGATTTACGGCCTGCTCAAGCTTGAACGGACCCCGCAATCGGTCGTTGAGGATCCGGACCGGCCGGCGGTGCGTGACTGGACCCGCGCCGAGGTCATCCGCGATCCGCTGTTCTGGGCATCGCTGTCGGGCGTGCTGGCGCCGCCCTTCATCGGCACCACCATCTTCTTTCACCAGGTCTATCTGTCCGACCTGCGTGGCTGGCCGCCGAGCGTGTTCGCAACGTCGTTTGCGATCATGTCGTCGATGACCATCCTCTTCGCGCTGGTCGCCGGGCAGCTGGTCGACCGGTTTTCGGCAACACGCTTGCTGCCGGTCTTCCTGGTGCCGCTGTCGTTGTCCTGCTTCGTGCTGGCGTCGACGGATGCGCCATGGGGCGCCTATGTGTTCATGGCGCTGATGGGCGTGTCCTACGGATTTTCATCCACCCTGTTCGGCGCACTGTGGCCGGAACTCTATGGCTCGCGGCACCTTGGCGGGATTCGTTCGTTTATCGTCGCCTTCATGGTGTTCGCCACGGCGATGGGGCCGGGCGTGACCGGTGCGCTGATCGATTGGGGTGTTTCCTACAGGGGCCAGATCGCCACGATGGGGCTCTACTGCGTGCTGATCAGCACGGTGCTGATCCAGGTCAGCCGCAAGGCACTGCAACGCCGTGCAGGGACAGCCTGAGACCGTTTGCCGGCCGACTGCAAACGGTCAGCATGGCTGCCTAGCGGATCAGCGATTTCCGGTCTGCCTTGAGATCAAGGTGATCGGACTGATCAGGCAGGAATGCGGGGCCCACCACCCGGACGGACTGGTGATCCTGTGTCAGCGGGCGTTCAATGGTCGAGGCTGCGAGCACGGCTGCGACATCTTCCGAGGTCAGACGCATTTCGGCGTTGAGGACCGATTCGGGATCTTCTCCGGGATCGGGGCGGTTGAACGGCCGTACCCAGGTCGTCACCGCTTCGTCGCCTGTGCTGGTGCCGTTGAGGATTGCCTCGCGGCGCTGCATTTCGTTGTAGAATGCCCGCATGTTGCAACCGCAGGCCTTGCTCATCGGTGCGCTGGTGTTGCGGTAGGCAAAGGCGTTTGGCATCTCGCTATAGGGTTCGCGGGTGCGTGCGGAGATCATGTCCTCGCTCTCCTGGCCCTGCGCGGCATGAAAATACAGGGCGGTCTTGGTGCCCGGGCACATCATCTGGCAGGTTCTCTCGTCGCGGGCAAAATCGGAAGGGGCTGCGGCAGAAGAGACCGGAAAGAAGAAGCCGTCGCAACTGCGCACACACAGCGTCCGGTAGTTGCCGCCACGCGATGCCCTGGGCTCGATGACGATGCGGGCGCCGGTCTGCCGGGCACGCGTCGTGCTGCGGTCGCTGCCGGCGTCATCGCCGAGAACCGCCACAAGCCCCGGACTGCGTTGTGACTTTGCCTTCAGTGCGGCCACCTTGCCCTTGAGGGCTGCCGCCTGGAGGGAGGCGCGGTTGCCGTTGCAATCATTGGCCTTGAGGGCTGCCTGGATGCGCCGCCTGGCCGTCTTGTCGCCGCGGTTGGCGTAGGAATCGCGCTTGCGTTCCAGCGATTTGAGGTTGGCCTGCATCTTGGAATAGGCTGCGGAAAGCTTGGCGCAGGCCTTGGCGTTCTGGCCGCCGACCACGAGAAAACTGCCCGACGAGCATTTGAATCGGCTCAAATCGCGCACGACCTTGTTGATCTGGATGGACTGTTTCTCCGCCGCATCGGCATAGCGCTGGTACTTGGCCGAGAAGCCTGCGCCGGAAGAGGCATTTTCAAGCTGCGTCCTGAGCCGCTCGCACACCGCGGAGGCTTCGGCAGCGCCTGTCCCGGCCAGGGCCAGCACGAGAACAGCCATGAAACTGCGAAACCGGACGCGACGCATGATCAACTCCAACACACTTGCAAAACACCGTCAGATGCCCAAGCCATAGCCCAGAGACCCTAATATTTTTATACTAGCGCTTGAGGTTGTCCGCTCCAATCACAACTGGGTGTTTACCTTAACCGGGGCCCGGACCCCGGTTAAGTCCTTGTGTACAAATGCGTGCCGTTCATTCCGCCGACGAGGCTTCCACCACTGCCAGTGTCGCCATGTTGACGACGCCGCGCGATGTCACCGATGGCGAGAGGATATGGGCGGGCAGGGCCGGGCCGAGCAGGATCGGCCCGACATGCAGCGCTTCGGTCATGGTCTTGACCACGCCAAGGGCGATGTTGGCCGCATCGAGATTGGGGAAGACCAGCAGATTGGCTTCGCCGCTCAGGGTGCTGTCGGGCATTACCCGGCGGCGCAGCACGTCGGAAATCGCGGAATCGCCATGCATTTCGCCGTCGACTTCGAGATCCGGAGCAAGCGAACGGATGATCTTGAGCGCCCGGCGCATCTTGTCGGCGCTGTCGGAATCGCGCGATCCGAAATTCGAATGCGAGAGCAGGGCTGCCTTCGGCGTGATGCCGAACCGGCGGATTTCCTCGGCCGCCATGATCGTGGTCTCGGCAATTTCCTCGGCGCTTGGATCGAAGGACACATAGGTGTCGGTAAAGAAGGTTGCGCCGCGCTGCGAGATCAGCAGGCTCAGTGCAGAGAAGTCGATGACGCCGTCACGCTTGCCGATGATCTGCGAAACATCGCGCAGATGCCGCGTGTAGCGGCCCTCGAGTCCGCAGATCAGCGCGTCTGCCTCACCGCGGCGCACCGACAATGCGCCAATCACAGTGGAATTTGTGCGGACGATGGTGCGTGCGGCTTCGGGGATGACGCCCTTGCGGCCGACAATCGAGAAATATTCATCCACATAGTCGCGAAACCGTGGATCCTCTTCCGGATTGGTGACGGCGAAATCGACACCGGGCCTGATCCTGAGGCCAAAGCGTTTCAGGCGGGCTTCGATGATGCTGGGGCGGCCGATCAGGATCGGCTCGGCAATGCCTTCCTCGAGCAGAACCTGGGCTGCGCGAAGCACCCGTTCGTCCTCGCCTTCGGCAAAGATGACGCGCTTCTTGGTGGCCGTCTTTGCCGCGGTGAACAGCGGTTTCATGATCAGGCCGGAGCGGAACACGAAGCGGTTGAGCTGATCGACATAGGCATCCATGTCGGCAATCGGCCGGCGTGCGACGCCCGATTTGGCTGCTGCTTCGGCCACGGCGGGCGCGATGCGGAGGATCAGCCGCTGATCGAACGGAGAGGGAATGAGGTACTCGGGACCGAAAATCGGGGTTTCGCCGGAATAGGCACGGGCAGCGATGTCGGAGGGTTCTTCCTTGGCCAGTGCTGCAATGGCGCGAACCGCGGCCATCTTCATTTCTTCATTGATGGTGCGGGCGCCGCAGTCGAGCGCACCGCGGAAGATGTAGGGGAAGCACAGGACGTTGTTGACCTGGTTGGGGAAGTCCGAGCGTCCGGTGCAGATCATCGCGTCGGGCCGGGCCGCGCGGGCCTCGTCGGGCATGATTTCGGGCGAGGGGTTGGCAAGCGCCATGATCAGCGGCCGCTCAGCCATTGTGGCGAGCATTTCCGGCTTGAGCACGCCGGCGGCGGAGAGGCCGAGAAACACGTCGGCGCCGCCAATGGAATCGGTCAGCGTCCGGTTGTCGGATTTCTGGGCGTAGACCGACTTCCACTGGTCCATCATCACCTCGCGCCCCTCGTAGACAAGGCCGTCAATGTCATGAACCCAGATGTTCTCGCGCTTGGCGCCGAGCGCCACCAGCAGGTTGAGGCAGGCCAGTGCCGCAGCACCCGCACCGGAGGTCACGATCTTGGCATCCTCGATCTGCTTGCCGGCCAGTTCGAGGCCGTTGAGGATGCAGGCGGCGACGATGATCGCTGTGCCGTGCTGGTCATCGTGAAAGACAGGAATATCCATGATTTCGCGCAGTTGCTGCTCGACCTCAAAACACTCCGGCGACTTGATGTCCTCGAGATTGATGCCGCCGAATGTCGGTCCAAGTGCCGAGATCACGCTGACCATGCGCTCGACATCGGGCGCGTCGATCTCGATGTCGAACACATCGATGCCGGCGAATTTCTTGAACAGGACAGCCTTGCCTTCCATCACCGGCTTGGAAGCCAGCGGGCCGATATTGCCAAGGCCCAGCACGGCGGTGCCGTTGGAGACAACGCCGACCAGATTGGAGCGCGCCGTGTAATCGGCTGCGAGATCGGGATTGTCGCGGATGGCCAGGCAGGGGGCCGCGACGCCGGGCGAATAGGCCAGCGCCAGATCGCGTTGATTCCCCAAAGGCTTGGTCGCCTGGATCTCGAGCTTACCGGGGCGCGGGTATTGATGATAGAACAGGGCGTTCTCATCGAGCTCACCGCTGGTGGGCTTGGGATCGGAGGCGTGCTTGGTGTCTTTGGAGGTCATTTCAGGCTCTTCTCTGGTAACGGCGTCGGGGCGCAGCGATCGCTGCGCATCATATTCGTGGACAAGGAGATTCAGGCGACGCCAGACCCGCTGGTTTCGGCATTTCCAACGCCGCCTCGATCGACTTTCATGCGGTGCCCCCCTCAACCAACCCTTTTCGAGTGTTCACAATCCTAGGGCGGATCCAGCCCAAATGAAACCTGTTAGATGTCTGGCCGGACAGGTTGCCGGGCACGTTTCAACCCCACAGATCGGGTGAGGGAGGCGAGACCAGGGAGCCTGAATAGACAAGGCCCGGTGACCGGTCTTTTGCCATCAGCAGCGGGCCGTCGAGGTCGACCCAGTCGGCGTCCTGGGCAAGCAGCACCGCAGGCGCCATGGCGAGCGATGTGCCAACCATGCAGCCAACCATCACGCCAAAGCCCAGTTCGCGGGCGCGGTCGCGCATCAGCAACGCCTCGGTCAGGCCACCGGTCTTGTCGAGCTTGATGTTGATCGCGTCATAGCGGTCGGACAGGGATTGCAGGTCGGCGAGAGTGTGGACGCTTTCATCGGCGCAAATCGGCACCGGATGCGGAATGTGGGCGAGGATCTCGTCCTTGCCGGCCGGCAGCGGTTGCTCGATCAGGCCGATGTGCAGTTCGGCCGCAAGCAGCAGGTGCTCGCGGATGTTGCTTTCATCCCAGCCTTCATTGGCGTCGAGGATGATCTCTGCGTCGCGCGCAGCACTTGCAACGGCGTGCATGCGGGCGCGGTCATCGGAGGTTCCGACCTTGACCTTGAGCAGTTTCTGCGAGGAGTGGGCACGGGCCTCATCGGCCATCTCGGCGGGCTCGCCGAGCGAAATGGTAACGGCGGTGGGAACCGGGCGCGGCAAGATCCGGCAGGCTGTCGTGGAAACGCGGGTGCCGCTCAGCTTGGCCTCGAAATCCCACATGGCGCAGTCAATGGCGTTGCGCGCAGCGCCCGGCTTCATGGCGGTTTGCAGCTCCTGGCGGGTCATGCCGTCCGAAATGGCGCCGGCCATCGATTCGATCAGCTCCAGCACACCTTCGACGGTTTCGCCGTAGCGGGTGTAGGGCACGCATTCGCCACGACCGTTGACGCCGTTTTCGCTGATGGTGCAGGTCACCACATCGGCTGCGGTCTTGGCACCGCGAGAAATATTGAAGGCTCGTTTGAGCGGAAAACTGTCGATCCTGGCGCTAAGGTGTCGGGGCATTGCAACTGGTCCGTAAAAAATGGTCGATAGACATGTAAGACTGACTGTATTCCAGAGGCTGTCCGGTGACAGGTCTGGAACGAGCGGCTATGTGTGAGGCATGTTGACCAAACAGCAAAAAGATACAAGGGGCGATGCCGCGCCGGAGGAGCCGAAAAACCTTCTGCCACGGATCGAGCATCAGGTTTCGGCCGAAGGCGAAAGACTTGTACTTGCAGGCGACTGGCGGCATGCGGCGATATCGGGCGTGTGCGGCAAATTGCTGGAAATCCAGAAGAGCCTTTCAGGCAAACCACTGGAAATCGACCTGAGCGACCTGGGGAATTTTGACACGGCCGGCGCCTGGCTTGTGCGCAAGACCATGCTTGCCGCCCGGAACAGTGGCGCAAAAGTGCGGCTGACCGGCGCGTCGGTGCCGGTGGCCGAACTGATCGAGGCAATACCGGACATGGTGGACCTGCCGCCGATGGACCCGGCCCAGCTGCCGCCGCTGTTCGAACGTGTGTTCGCTCCGGCCGGCAAGACACTGTACGAACTCTATGACGACTTCATCGCCTCGCTCTACATCCTCGGATCGGCCGTTCGCGGTGCCCAGCTCAAGCTGAACCGGTCGGCGGGCATCTCGCCTGCGGCGATCGTCACCCATATCGACCGGATGGGCGTTCGCGCGGTGCCGATCATCATGCTGATGAGCTTTCTCATCGGCGCCATCATCGCCCAGCAGGGAGCGTTCCAGCTGCGCTATTTCGGCGCCGAAGTGTTCGTCGTCGATCTCGTCGGCATTCTGCAATTGCGCGAGATCGGCGTGCTTTTGACCGCTATCATGATTGCCGGCCGGTCTGGCAGCGCGATCACCGCCGAGATCGGCTCGATGAAAATGCGCGAGGAGATCGACGCGCTCAAGGTGATGGGACTCAACCCTGTCGGCGTGCTGGTGTTCCCGCGCCTCGTGGCCTTGACGGTGGCCTTGCCGCTGCTGACCATCGTGGCCAACTTCGCAGCCCTTGCGGGGGCGGCGGCGGTGGCGTGGAGCTATTCGGGAATCACGCCTGACGTGTTTGTCAGCAGGCTGCGCGAAGCCATCGACATGACAACCGTCACCTCGGGCATGATCAAGGCGCCTTTCATGGCGCTGATCATCGGCATCGTTGCCGCGGTCGAGGGCATGAAGGTTGGCGGCAGTGCGGAATCGCTCGGCCAGCGCGTGACCGCGTCGGTGGTCAAGTCGATCTTCGTGGTGATCCTCGTCGACGGTCTGTTCGCCATGTTCTACGCCGCCATCGATTTTTGAGGCCGATTTGATGAAACCCGCCATTCAGACCGACCCGGACAAACGCGAAGTGATCCTGTCGGCGCATGACATCACCGTTGCCTTCGGCAAGAACGTGGTGCTCGAGCATCTCGATCTCGATATCTACCGCGGTGAAATTCTCGGCTTCGTCGGCGGATCGGGCACCGGGAAAACGGTTCTCATGCGCTCGATCCTGCGCCTGATACCGCGCCAGAGTGGCATTATCCGGATTCTTGGAGAGGACTACGACCAGGTCGATGAGGCCAAGAGGGTCGAACTCGACATGCGGCTCGGCGTGCTGTTCCAGCACGGGGCGCTGTTTTCGGCCTTGACCGTGCGCGAGAACATCCAGGTGCCGATGCGGGAGTATCTGGACCTGCCGCAATGGTTGATGGACGAACTGGCGGAACTGAAGGTGGCGATGGTGGGGCTGGCGCCCGAAGCGGTCGACAAATATCCTTCCGAACTGTCGGGCGGGATGATCAAGCGGGCGGCACTGGCGCGGGCGCTGGCGCTCGATCCAGACCTGCTTTTTCTGGATGAACCGACATCGGGGCTTGATCCGATCGGTGCGGCAGAGTTTGATGAACTGATCGCGCAGTTGCGTGATACGCTGGGGCTGACGGTCTACATGGTGACCCATGATCTCGACAGCCTGTTTTCGGTGTGTGACCGTGTTGCTGTGCTGGGTCAGAAGCGGGTGCTTGTGGAAGGGACGATCGAGGACATGCTTTCATTTGACGACCCGTGGGTTCAGTCCTACTTCAAGGGCAAGCGGGCGCGGATGATCCCCGACCGGAAGTCGCAGCAAGAGACCAAACCGCAGCAAGGCACAGGCACGCAGCTTCCAGGCGGCCGGGAAAGCGAAACGATCTGATGGAAACGCGGGCCAACTACGCCATCGTCGGCTTCTTCACCCTTGTGGTGATGCTGTCGGCGTTCGGCTTCGTCTACTGGATGGCGCGTTACGGCAATACCGGTGAAACCGTGCCGCTGATCGTGCGCATTCCCGGTTCCGCAAACGGCCTGTCGAACGGTTCCGCGGTGCGGTTCAACGGCATTCCCTATGGCGTGATCCGGAATATCAGCATTGATCCCGACAGTCCGGATTTCGTCATCGCCGAAACCACCATCAGGGCTGATGCGCCGGTCTATACCGACACCCGCGCCGCACTGGAAATCCAGGGACTGACCGGGTCGGCCTATATTGAGTTGCAGGGCGGCTCGCCCTCCAATCCGAATATCCTGACGCGGGCGCGCGAACTCCAGGAAGTCGCCGTGATCGATGCCGATCCGTCGGGCGTGACCAACCTGCTGGCCACCGCGGACGACATTCTCAACCGGGCCAACCGGGTGATCGGCGAAGTCGAGGGCTTCATCAAGGATGCCCGCTCGCCGCTGACCGAGACACTGAAGAACACCGAGGTCTTTACCGCGGCGTTGCGCGACAATGCCGATGGCATTGACGGCTTCCTCAAGAGCGTGGGCGATCTTTCGGAGACAGTGAAATCGCTGTCCGGCCGGATCGACAGCGCACTCGGCTCGGCGGAGAACCTGCTCAACTCCATCGATACCGACAAGATCGACCGGATTCTCGCCAATGTCGACAAGGTGACCGCGGATGTCGCCAGTGCATCCGGCGAAGTGACCAAGACGCTCGAGAGTTTCGGCAAGGCGGCGGAATCGCTGCAGACATTTGCCGCCGATGCAGGCGAATCGCTCGACAAGGTCGACAAGGTCATCTCCGCGATCGATCCGGCCAAGGTCGGCCAGACGATGGACGACATCTCGCTTGCCAGTGCCGATGCGCGCCAGGCGCTTGCCGACGCGCGCGGCGTGGTCGAGACGTTCAGCGCCCGGAAAGAAGACTACGATCTCATCATCACCAATGCGAAAGAGCTGACCGCCAAGTTGAATGCGGCCTCGGGACGGGTCGATGGCGTGCTGGCCAAGCTTGACGGCTTCCTCGGCGAAGGCGATGCCTCGACGCTGATTGCCGATGCCCAGGCAACGCTCAAGTCTTTCAAGGACATGGCCGACACGCTCAATTCCCGCGTCGGGCCGATTGCCGACAACCTGCAGCGGTTTTCGGGCTCTGGCCTGCGCAATGTCGAGGCGCTGGTCAACGATGCTCGTCGCTCGATCCAGCGGATCGAACGCTCGATATCGACCATCGAACAAGATCCGCAGCGGCTGATCTTCGGTGGCGAGACCGTCAAGCAATATGACGGGAGAACCCGCCGGTGAGTCTTTCCTTCCGGGACAGGACAACATAGGTTAGCGAAGTATTAACAGGCCGGGTGTGGCTGCGGGGAGTTGTGTAAGCGTGAGAGCGGGTCGATGGATTGTTGCAATGGCAATGGCCACAGTTCTGTCGGGCTGCGCGGGCGGGCTTGTCTCCAGTCCGCCGCCTGATACCTACGGGCTTTCCGCCGCACCGGTCATTGCCGGCCAGAAGATCCGCAACCGGCAGATCCTGATCACAGAGCCGAGTGCGCTCAAGGCGCTCGACAGCGAGCAGATCGTCATCCGTCCGACCCCATCGGCGATCCAGTATCTGGCGAAATCGCAATGGTCCGACAGGCTTCCGAACATCGTTCAGGACAAGCTGGTTCAGGCGTTCGAGAATTCCGGACGGATCAGCGGCGTCGGGCGTCCGGGTGACGGACTTGCGATCGACTACAAGATCATCACGGCCATCCGCGCCTTCGAAATCAAGGCCGATGCCGGCGAGCAGGCGGTTGTCGAAATATCGGCGAAGATCCTCAATGACCGCAATGGCGTCGTGGTTGCAACGCAGGTCTTCCGTTCGACCGCACGGGTGACCGGAAGCGGCAATGCGGCCTATGTGCAGTCGCTTGACCGCGCATTCGAGACCGTGGTGCAGGACATTGTCGCCTGGACCCTGTCGCGGATCTGAATTCCCTGGTCGGTCGGATACCGGCCACATGCGAATCTTCACATCCGATTCGGCGTATTGGCGCTCAGCTTTCGTGACGGTTCGATTCCGAGCCGTGCCGTGAACGCGCGGCGACGGGAATGCGCAGATCCCCGGACGTCATCACCACTAGCAAAGCCAGAATGCCGGCGGCTGCGAGCACTGCAGGACCGATCAGCGCCGGATACCCGTAAAGCCAGACGGCGCTCAGCCAGAGCAAGACGACATTGACGACAAACATGACTTTTTCGGTCACGCCACTCCGCCAGGCTGACCAGCCGAGAAAGCCTATGATTGCCACATATGCCATTACTGCCAACGTCATGCATCCTTCTCCGGTTGCTGCTTCATCCTCGCGCTGATGCAAAGCCTGGCGCGCGAAAACGCGGTTACCATGTTGTTTTTGCACAACTGCAGTCGCGCTTCCACAGCGTGCTCGACGTCAAAACGACGCATCGGAGGCCGTGTTTGCGGGGTAATGGAGAGCAGCAGGACTGCGCGGGCTTCAGCGGTCCTGCCGGACAGGCCATCCTGCCGAGACCAGTTCGACGGTGTTGCCGTCGGGGTCGGTGACGAAGACCCCGCGCCAGCCGATCCATGGAAATTCTTCGACCTTGTAGGAAATGCCGCTTGCATCGAACCAGCTGCAGGCAGCGCCTTGATCGGCCTGGCTCAGGCTCAGGGCGACATGGTGCAGCGTTGACGGACCGGCTTGAGGCTGGCCACGCTCCGGGTTGAGGGCGGGATCGAACAGCGCCAGCACGCTGGTGTGTCCCTCGACGCCGTTGCCGAGGCGGAAGAAGACGATGCGGCCACGGTCAGCCAGCACCTCAAGCCCGAGGATGTCGCGATAGAAGGCTGTCATGGCTTTGTAGTCGACGCAGCGAATGGCGATTTCACCGAGGCCGGAAATGGAAAAACCCCGCTTTCGGGCGGGGTTCTCCGTAGTTGTATTGGTCGTGGACATCGGTGGCCGGGCCCCGTCTCAGTCCTTGCCGAAGCGGCCGCTGGCATGGGCCAGCATGGTGTAGACCTTGCCGGTGTCCGAGGTCAGGTAGGTCTGGGTCATCATGTTGTCTCGGTCATTGCGGGCAACATCCGACAGCAGCTTTTCGAAGTCGGCGATGTAGCGGTCCACCGCTTCGCGGAACTCGGGCTCGCGGCCATACTTGTTCTTGATCTCCTCGAAGGTCTGCTGACCCTTGAGCGTGTAGAGCCGGCGGGTGAAGACATCACGCTCGCCACGCTGGTAACGGCGCCACAGGTCCACGGAAGCGTCGTGGTCGATGGCGCGGGCGATGTCGACCGAAAGCGAGTTGAGCGATTCGACGACATGGCGCGGATTGCGCTCGGGCGTGCGGGTTGCGACCTGTGCAGGGGCAGGTGCCTGCTCCTCGCGCGATGCGCCGCGGAGAAGATCGCTGACCCAGCCTTCGCTCTTGGCCGGTGCTGCACCTGCGGGCTCAAGGCTGCCGCGCAGCGGGTTGCGCTGTGCCTGCGGCTCGGCACGCGGTGCAGGCTCGCGGCGCGGTGCACGCGCCGGTGCCGGAGCAGGCTGTGCTGCGGCTGCAGCGGCGCGCGGGGCAGGGCGCTGGGCCACAGGTTCGCTGACCTCGGCGCGGTAACCCGACTGACCGACGATCTGCGAGAGTTCCTGCAGAGCCTTGATCTGGTCGGCAACCGCACGACGCATGGCGGCGGCGCTTTCACGGGTTTCCTCGGGAAGGTCAAACGCACCGCGCTTGAGTTCGCCGCGGGTGTCTTCCAGTTCTTTGCGGATGCTGGCCGCGGACTGGCGGATTTCATCGGTGGCACCGGAGAAGCGCGAGATTGCATCCTCGATGGCTTCCTGCACGCTTTCGCGCATCGAGCCGGCTGCAGTGCGGGCGCGGCTTTCGGTGGCGCCGAGCAGCTTGTCGGCTTCCGAAACGGCATCGCTCACGGTCCGGCGCATTGCATTTGCAGCGGATTCGGCGCGGCTTTCGGTGGTGCCAAGCAACTTTTCGGCGTCCTCGACGGCTTCGCGGATGCTTTCGCGCATCAGGCCTGCGGCGACATGGGCGCGGTCTTCGGTTTCACCCATCAGCTTGCCGGCATTTTCAGCGGCATCGCGCAATCCGCCCTCAAGCCGCATCGCGGAACGCTTGGAGAGATCTTCCGCGCCATCGAATGCCTTGACGATGATCTCTTCGAGCGAGTGCATCGTCGATTCGATCTGCTCGGAACGATTGACCAGTCCAACAGACAGCGCCTGCAGGGCCTCGCGGCGTTCCTCGAGCGTGGTGGCAAGATTGGACTGTGCCGCGCCGAGAAGATCGGAAGCGGACGCCAGGACCTTGGAGTGATCGTCGAAACGACCGGCAATGGCGCCGACCTGGTTGAGGGTCCGGCTGGAGATGTCGGTGAGCCGTTCGACCTTGCCATCGAGCAGGCGGGCCGAGCCGGAGAGCAGTTCGGCTGCCTTCTCGGTCGACGCGGAGATCTCGGCAGAGGTCTGCGAAAGCTGGGAATTGGCGCCGCCAAGCAGGTTTGCTGCCTTGGAGACGACGGCCGAGATTTCCTCGTTGCTGGCGCCGTCAGACATCATCCGGTACACCTCGTCGCGCATGTCCTTGGAAATCGGCGCATTGGAATCGGCGATGTTCTGGTTCTGGCACTTCGGGCAACGCAACTCCGAAATCAGGGTCTGGAACCTCTGCTCCTGCGCCTGCGTATCAAATCCGTAAACGTCACGGGCATCCGCTACCGACATCGGCGCAATTGTCATCAGTAACAGCCATGCAAACACCAGGCGCCACATCAGATCTTCTCCCTGAACCGATCGACGATGGGCTTGATGTCCTGCTTCCATACTTTTTCGTTAACCACGCCAACATGGCGGTAACGCACAATACCTTCGGCATCAATGACATAGGTTTCCGGCGCGCCATAAACCCCCAGGTCAAACCCGAGGCTGCCACGGGGATCGTAGAT
>Ga0209345_10003108_pt1 | contig 17389 bp, 16 predicted proteins | sample Cruoilmetagenom7_FD_187294 | JGI IMG/M metagenome (GOLD analysis project Ga0209345, IMG submission 187294) | Oil polluted marine microbial communities from Coal Oil Point, Santa Barbara, California, USA - Sample 7 (SPAdes) (version 2) | ecosystem: Environmental > Aquatic > Marine > Oil seeps ...
TATTAAAAAATATACCTATGTTATGTATATAGAGATTCATCTATTTAAATGTTATGATTGCGTTATTTTGAAAATATAAAAATTAGAAAAAATAAATTAAATTGCCTAACTAAAAATTGTTAAATTCAAAATCAGAAAAAATTGATTTAGTTCTCTCTTTACATTTATTATCTAACCATTCAGAATGATTATAGGATGGTTTAATTCCTATCTTTTCTGGTTTAGAGAGCCAGAGAGGATTATAAGGCAATAATTCTATTTTTTTTATATTTAAGGTTCTCAAATAATTAAGCATACTCTTTTTTTAAAGTTTGATCTTTCCACAATTAAATCAATATATTCTAAATTTTGATTGACTAAATGATAACAGAATAATATATTAATAGATGCAAAAATATATTGAACTAATATTATTTTTTTTTGAAAAATGAGGAGAATTTAAAATGAGTAATGAGAATATTGAACAAGGAATTGAAGATTCATATGATGTAGTCATTATTGGCGCTGGGAACGGCGGTTTAATAGCCGCCACAGAATTAGCAATGAGAGGCGTTAAAATACTGCTTTTAGAACAACATAACTCACCGGGAGGATTTGCCTCTAGTTTTGTAAGGGGAAGGTTTGAGTTTGAGACTTCACTTCACGAACTTTATGATTATGGGTCTTCATCAGATAAGGGCGGTACTAGAAGATTATTAGAAAAATATAAACTAGATTCAGAGTTTGTAGCCGTTCCTGAGGCTTATAGGTTAATTTTAACGGACCCAGATGAAAGTATTGATGTAGTAATGCCTTTTGGAATTGATTCTTATCTTGATACTATGGAAAAAGAGGTCCCGGGAAGTAGAGAATCGGTAAGTAAATTTTTTGACTTAGCACAAGACATTAATAGGGCAACTACCTATATAGGGCGGTCAAAAGGAAATCCCGATCAGAATGTTTTACTAAAGGAGCATTCAAATTTTCTTAAAACTTCAGCTTATTCTGTGGAGGATGTTCAAAATGCCCTTAATATGCCAGAAAAAGCAAGGAGCATTCTTAACGCGTATTGGGTTTATTTAGGAGTTCCAACAAGTAGAGTGAATTTTACGATCTCTGCTTCTATGGTTTATGGTTATATTTTGAAAGGTGCTTATATTCCAAAATTTCGATCTCACGATTACACTACCGCTCTAGATACAAGAATTAGAGAATTAGGTGGAAAAGTCGAATATAACACAACAGTAGAAAAGATATTGGTTGAAAACGGCAAAGTTGTCGGAGTTGAAACTTCTAAAGGAGATAAGATTAAAACGAATCACATAGTTTGCAACGCTTCCCCTACGCTTACTTATAACAAATTAATACATCCTAAATCAGAAGTCCCAGAAATTGCTTATAAGGAAATAAATGCTAGACGGCATGGAGTTTCTACATTTGTTGTTTATTTGGGTTTAGATGCAACGGCCGATGAAATAGGACTCAAAGAATATAGTTACTTTATTTATAACAATAAGAATACTGATATACTTTACGAATCTTTGAACAACCTTGAAACGCCTGGGGTTCAAGCAACAATTTGTTTAAATAATGCAATCCCAGATTGCTCACCTCCGGGTACATGCATAATTTCAATAACAACTGCTTTTCTACCGGGAGTATGGGACGATGTAAAACCCGAAGATTACTTTACATTAAAAAATAAAATCGCGGAAGACCTTATTAACACTTTGGAAAAAACCACTGGTGCTCCAATAAAGGAATATATTGAAGAAATTGAAGTTGCTACGCCTCAAACCATTTCAAGATTTACCAGAAGTTATAATGGAGTAGTATATGGATACGAACCAGATTCTTGGGATTCTATTGTTCCACGTTTAATGACGATGAATGACGAAAAACATATTGAGGGTCTTGAATTTTGTGGAGGTTTTGGCAAAAGATGTCATGGCTATAGTAGTGCTTTAAAGGATGGAGAAACTGCTGCGTTACTAACTTTACAAGATTTACATAAAAAAGGTGAGCTAAAATGAGCGAAGAAAAAAAGAAATTTGATATTATTGTTAAAAGCAACACAAGAGATTTATTTGCGTTTACAAAATTAGTCCCAAAACGAAAAAAGATGTTCGAAAAGGCGTCTAGTGAGCCAATAACAAAGGATCCAATGAATGAACTTGCTGTACGACTTCATCCCATAAGACTATACTTAGTTATCAGTGAAATCAAAGACGAAACAAAATCCACTAAAACATTTAAGCTCACACCTGATCTAGATTCAAACACAAAAGAATTGGCTTATTTTAGAGCGGGTCAATATTTAAGTTTAAAGGTTCAAGTTAATGGAGTTGCTATCACAAGACCTTATTCAATAGCTTCTTCTCCTTCGGATGCTTTAAATGGTTTCTATGAAATTACGATTAGAAAAGAAGAACCCGGATTTTTAACTGGATATATATGGGATAGCTGGAAAGTAGGAACTAAGGTTGAAAGTTCTGGACCAGAGGGTTTCTTTTTTTACGAGCCTCTTAGGGATTTAAAACAGATAGTTGGTCTCGCGGGAGGATCAGGAATTACTCCATTCCGTTCCATCGCTAAAGAAATTGTTGAGGATAAATTAGATGCAAAATTAGCTTTGCTGTATGGAAGTAGCGAAGAAGACGATATCATTTATTACGACGAATTTAAAGAGCTTGAAAAGAAGTACCCGAATAAATTTAAAGTTGTGCATGTTTTAAGTTGTGAGGAAGTTACCCTCGAAGAATCTGAATTGGGCTTTTTAACTTCTGGTATTATAAAGAAATATTGCGATGTAAACAATAGCTCGTTTTTTATCTGTGGACCACAAGTTATGTATAATTTTGTGGAAAAAGAATTGGAAAAGTTCAATTTACCTCATAAGCGCGTTCGTAGAGAGGCATTTGGTGAAATTAAAGAGATTCTAAGCAATCCAGATTTCCCTCAAAATGTAGCTGATAAAGTATTTAAAATTAAGACTCACATTGGAAGTGTGATTAAAGAAATCCCCGCAAAGGCAACCGAATCCGTCCTTGTTGCTCTAGAACGGGCAAACTTAAATCCACCATCAAAGTGCCGCTCTGGCGAATGTGGGTTCTGTCGTTCGCTTCTTATTTCTGGCAATGTGTATGTAAGTCCTGTTTCTGATTGGAGAAAAGCTGGAGATAAGAAATTTAACTATTTCCATCCATGCGCATCCTACCCAATAACAGATCTCGAAATTAAAATTCCAAGAACATTATAAAAAACCTTTTTTTTTATTTTACATAACCTCAATAAGACCAAGTGATTTTTTATGGTAAATGCGATATTAATTGTACTTGATACATTAAGACAAGATCATGTTGGATGTTATGGTAATACATGGATAAAAACACCACATTTAGACAAGTTTGCCAAAGAATCCGTGAAATTTACACGAATGTACCCGGAGTCATTACCAACACTCCCAGCACGAAAAGCTATCTATACTGGGAAACGTGTTTTTCCTTTTACGGATGATAAGCTTGGAAAGACAAAATCTGGACGGGGAGATTTTATTGCTGATGCTCTCGGTGCACCTGGTTGGGGTTCCATTTCAGAATCTCAAGATACTCTAGCAGAGCGATTCAATCGTAAAAAGTATGTTTCAGCTTTATTTTCCGATGTTTATCATCAATTTAAGCCAGGATATAATTTTAATCGTGGATTCCATCAATGGAAATGGATCCGTGGGCAAGAAGAAGATGCATATCTATCTGGACCACGAATTTCCGACGATATTCTTAAAGAACATCTCACTTCCAAAGAGAATGGGATAATCGCAGGTACGATATTTGGGCAACACATGATGCGTCGATTCCTTCAAAATGTACGCTGGTGGCGCTCCGAAACTGACACTTTTCCAGCTCAAGTATTTCGCGCAGCTGGTGAATGGTTGGATATGAATTATGATGCTTTAATAAAAGGGAAAGGATTTATAACTGTTGAGTCGTTCGATCCACACGAACCCTGGAATCCACCTCTTCAATACATTCGGATATACGAAAAAGACCCTGATTGGGAAAAAGGATGCCGAAAAGTATCACACTCTATCTATGGACCGGCGAGTATACTTTCTGAAAAAGAACTCAAAAATTTAAGGACTAGGTATGCCGCGGAAGTGTCGCTCGTGGACACATGGTTCGGTTATTTTATAGACTATATCAAACGGGTCGGTATCTGGGATGATTCGATCATTGTGGTAGTTTCCGATCACGGCCACATGCTGGGAGAACACGGACTTATAGCAAAAGCCGCCAACCCGCTTAGACGTGAAGTCGCTGATCTTGTCGCTATGATCCGATTTCCAGAAGGGGAAGGTAGTGGTAAAACTTGTGACAAATTTTGTTATCATCATGACATCGCCACCACTATCTGTGAAGTCTGTGGTGTTTCTGCAAACAATATGGACGGTAAGAACCTATTGAAATTGGTTCAAGATGATGGATTGATATATTACGATCACATTTCGATAGCTTGGGGTGGCTCTGTAGTTGTTTACGATGGAGATTTTTGGTATAACGGGTATGTGTGGGACACGGAAGGAGGAAGCCTATTTGATGTCAATAAAGACCCCCGATTAACTAAGGATATCATTTTAGAGGCTCCCGATAAGGCAAAAGAACTATTAAAGCTTTGTTGGGGGGATGCGCGAGAACCAATTGATATGGAATTCATGCGAAAATTTAAGGATTTATTAGGATGTACCCCCGTTGCCAAAACACTTACGAAACAAGATAATTAAAAAATATTTTATTTAATTTAATTTCCAAATATTTTTCACTATCGCAAAAGAAAATACCGTCCTTTAGGTCGGTGATGAATTGTGCATCATTAAATATTGAACCCCACCTTCCTTTAAATATGATGAACGACAACTATTAATTATGCATTAACCGTGATACGTGATCGAAAAAACTGAGGTTGGTTTGGTGTCCTCGTAAATAAAAAGCACGCCTATTCGAAATTAATATCGAAGTATTACGACTTGCTACTGCGAAGTGATTTGCGGGATGAATAAAAAGAATAGAAGGAAGTGAATAGAGAGAGAAAAAAAGGAGTCCCTGAGTCCACATGGTTAGGGGATAGAGGGAGCTTGAACCCCCCATTAGTGTTAAAAGTGTAAAATCTTTTAACCTACGAATCTCACTCCTTTAGGAGTGAGTAGTTCAATTCTCAGTATTTCTTTAAGTTTTTTAATCAACTTCTAAAGAAAGGAAAGTAATGGACATAAAAATTAAATTGGGAATTATTACTTTTTTCATAATCCTAATTCAGTCAGGTTTAAAACTGTTAGGGGTTGTCCTAACGGGAAGCCTTAGTTTTTTATCTGAAACTGTTGATACGCTTACTGATATTTTTTTTATTTTTCTAACAATTTATTCTCTTTATATAAGTCAAAAGCCCCCAGATTTCCAACATATGTACGGACACTCCAAGGTTGATTCAATAGGGGGTTTAATTCAAGGAATTATATTGATAAATCTATATTGTATTCTTCTTTATTTAGCTTTTCAAACAATATTAACCAACGCGTATGGTATTGTTAATCCTGATTTAGGGATTTATTTGTTAATTATTTCATTCATTATTAATTTAGTTTTTTCTAGGATTTTAATATGGCAAGGAAAGAAACGAAGTAGCTTATCGCTTAAAATTCAGGGTTTAAATTTGTTCCAAGACTCTCTTAGAACGATTGTAGTTATGATTAGTTTCATTTTAGCTCTCTTTTTCAGTATCCAATTTTTAGACCCATTTTTTAGTATTGGTGTCTCTTTATGGATAATATTCACCGCATTTAAGCTTTCAAAAGAATGCATTAAAGATTTAATCGATGAAAATCCCATAAGTTATCTTATTTTAGAAGAAATCAAAGAAAAGGTTTTTAACCTCGATCATGTTAATGGTGTTGAAGAATTAAAAGTCAGAATTGGTGGAAATACCTTATTTTTAGACGTTCGCTTATCTGTTGAAGATCATATATCTGTTGTTCATGCAAATGAAATTACAAAAGCAATTCATACATTGAGTAAAAAATATTTTTCATCCTATAATGTAGAATGTATAGTTGAGATGAATCCTTTAAGTGGTGAATCTTCAATAGGTGAAGAGATAATTAACTTACTTCATTCGATGAAAAGTGAATTTAATGAGATTTCAGATTTCAGGAATTTAAACGTTTTCAGAATAGAAAATAAATACTTTTTATCTGTAGCAGTAATCGTTGACGAGAATTTATCACTAGAGGAAGCTCACGAATTAAGTATTATGTTTGAAATTCAACTAAAAGAACAAGTTCCGTCTATATCACGAATAATTACTCATATAGAATCAGAAGCTACGATACGAAAATTAGTAGCTGATCACATAGTCTCTACTCTTTTTGACCCTCAAAAGAAAAGAGAAATCCAGATTACTTTAGAAGGTTTATTAAAAAGTAATCCAGAAGTTAAAGGTTATCATGGTTTAGAATTTTGGACAGCACCTGATTTTTGTGCACTCGAACTCCATGTTTTTTTTGATGGAACAATAAACATTTCGAAAATACATAATATAGTTTCAAATTTAGAGCAACAAATAATAGAAACTCTAAAAATTGAAAACCTAACAGAAATTTTAATCCATTCTGAACCATTAGAAGGTCGAACAGATGGAATATTTTTTTAATTTAAAATGGAAAATTATAGCTAAATAAACCCAATTCTTCTTGCATTGTTTTAATATCTTTTTGTAAACTTTTGTTAATTGGAATGCCTTGTTTTTTTCTTACTTTTTCAGAATAATATTCTTTTTCTCCAGCAGTATATATTTGATTTTTACCAGGTGCTTTCTTAGAGTTTCTAAGAGTTCTCATAATTGTCCCAGTAGTTCTTTTAAACATTTTCAAGGGCGTAAAGTGGTTTACATTTATTGCTAAAAAGAAATGTCCCACTTTTAAGCGTTTTTGGTCTTCTTCGATAACTCCTGCTGTATCATTAAGGAATACTCCGTTTTGTAATGCTGATGATAAAATTTCTACAAGTGTAGCATATCCAAAACCCTTGTAACCTGATGTATTTTCGCCTTCACCGCCTAGCGGTAAAAGAGCTACAGTTCTATCTTCTAAATTTTTTAATGTTTCTTGAGGATCGTTTTGCATTCTCCCATCTTTGGCTATAATTACACCTTCAGGAAGCGGTTTATGCACTCTATTATAAACTTCTATCTTACCCCTTTGAATTATTGAGGTAGCACAATCGATTATAAAAGGAAATTCTTCGTCTGTTGGTGCCCCCGCAGTCAATGGATTTGTACCTAACATTGGTTCTACACCAAATGTTGGAGGAACAGCGGGTCTAGCGTTAGTGGTTGTAATCCCGATCATCCCTTCTTTTATGGCCATGAGAGAGTAATATCCCGCAATCCCAAAATGCGTAGAATTCCTAACTGCAACGGCTCCGAGTCCATACTTTTTGGCCTTTTGAATCGCTAATTTCATAGCTTTATAACCTATAACCGGTCCTAACCCACATCCACCATCAATAACCGCAGTTGTAGGACCTTTTTTAACGATCTTGATCTTAGTTTTTGTGTTATAAATTCCTTTTTTAATCCTATCGTAATACATCTTACATCTTTGAATACCATGCGAATCTATTCCTCTTAAATCGGATGTAATTAATACATCTGCAATTATTTCAGAATCTACTTTATTTACCTTAAGACCAATGAACACATCTCTAATATAATTCTTGAGAGTCTTAATATCTATGAAAATAGTATCTCTAGATAAGGGTACTATGTCACTTTTTGTACTTGTCATATAGACCATCTTGAATGCAATAGAATTTTACTAGAATTCCTTCTATTTAATTAAAATCATATTGAATATAAGTTGAAAGTTCGTGTAACTCTAATTTTATTAATTTTTAGCGATTTTTTTGATAATTTTATAGAAAAAGTATTAGAAATTTATAGAAAAATAAAGGATGCTTTTTTAAAAATTAAATTCGTATTTATCAAGATGAAGTTCCTTTCGCATGATTTTGATATCTTCTTGTAAACTTTTGTTAATCGGAATTCCCGTTTTTAATCTTTCTTGTTCGGCAAGAAATTCCTTCTCTCCCGCCGTGTAAATCTTTTCCTCGCCTGGAGCCTTTTTTGACTCTCTCAATCCCTTCATGATATTTCCGGCTGTTTTTTTAAAAGAACCAATTGATAAGAAGCTTTCAATATTAATTGCTAGAAAGAAATGACCCACTTTTAAGCGTTTTTGGCCGTCTTCAACGATACCTATCGTATCTTTAAGATATATTCCATCTTGTAAAGCCGCAGATAATAATTCAACTAAGGTTGCATAACCATAACCTTTATAACCTGAAGTACCTTCTCCTTTGCCACCTAATGGTAATAACGCAGCTTTCCCTTTACTCATACCTTCTAATATTTTAGCAGGATCAGTTTCTGTTTTACCATCGTCTGTTATTACTACACCATCGGGTAAAGGTTTATTTATTCTATTATATAATTCTACTTTTCCCCTTTGAACGATTGTAGTGGCACAGTCAATTAAAAAGGGGAACTCTTCGTCTGTTGGAGCACCTACGGTTAACGGATTTGTTCCTAACATTGGTTCAACCCCAAAGGTAGGGGGCATGGAGGGACGAGCGTTTGTAACTGCGAAGCCAATCATCCCTTCCTTTGTAGCCATTAGAGAATAGTAACCAGCAATTCCAAAGTGGGTCGAATTTCGAACAGCAACAGAACCAAGGCCATACTTTTTAGCTTTTTCAATCGCAGTTTTCATTGCCTTATAAGCAATAACGTGACCCATTCCACAGTTTCCGTCCCAAAGAGCCGTAGTAGGACCATCCTTAACTATGTCAATCTTTGTAATTACTTCGTACATTCCAGCTTTGATACGATCGAAATACATTTTACAACGTTGTATTCCATGGGTATCAATTCCTCTAATATCAGAAGCAATTAATACTTCAGCTATAATGTGGGCATCGTCTTTAGGGACCCCAAGCCCAATAAAAACATCTCTCATGAAACTTTCAAGTGTTTTTGCGTCGAGATATATAATATTTTCAGACATAGTAATCCATTAAAAATTACTCATATTTCATTATTTTATAATAATTGAAATATATTCTAGCTTATTTTTGGTTTTACATAAAGTTTTTATTTTTTAATTATTAATTACTACATCTCATATTTAATTTGATTAATAATAATACTAAGGAAGATCTATAATGCCAAAAGCGAATGTAAATAATATAGAGATTGAATATGAAACAATCGGGGATCCGATTTCAAAACCGTTGTTGATAGCGGGACTGGGAAGCCAGATGCTTGCTTGGTCGGATGAGATGTGCGAAATTTTTGCAAATCGTGGCTTTTTTGTCATCAGATTCGACAACCGAGATATTGGTTTGTCAACAAAATTTGAAGATGCCGGTTTGCCGGACTTTTTAGAGATTAATGCAGCCTATTCTCGTGGAGAAACACCCGAAGTACCATACACTTTAAAGGACATGGCTGGAGATGCCGTTGGTGTCTTGGATGCTCTGAATATAGATAAGGCACATTTTTGCGGTGCTTCCATGGGTGGAATGATCGCACAAGTTTTAGCATATGAATATCCATCTCGAGTGCTATCTCTCACATTAATCATGAGCACGACAGGAAATCCCGATCTACCGCAATCGAAGCCAGAAATCTTGGCACAATTCTTTGCACCCGTTCCTTCCGAACGCGATGGATTTATTGATGAAATGGTCAAGCGCGGTCGTCTCATTCACGGCACTTTTGCTTATGATGAGGATCAGGCAAGAGAGTATTGGACAAAAGAGTACGATCGCAGTTATTACCCCGAAGGGATAACGCGCCAATTAGCAGCAATGGCTGTTCCTGGTAATCTAAAACCCAAACTTGCTGCAATACGAGCGCCCACGCTTGTTATTCATGGGAGGGAAGATCCACTTAACCATGTTGACGCGGGCAAAGACATCGCAACAGCAATACCTGGAGCAGAATTATTGATTTTGGATGGAATGGGGCATAGCTTTCCTCGTGAAGTCATACCACATATTGTAAACGCATTAGTTGCGAATAGCAACAAGAATGGCAATTAGAAAGTAATGAAAGAAAGTAAAAAAGCCGTTCAAGTTCAATAACAATCTTTGTAAAACATTTTCATTCTCTGATCGCCATGACGTGAGAAGTAAAAACCTAATTGGGATTGGATTCAACCTGTTTACTAGTGGTTTTGTCGATTTCGCCTATATATCCTGTACCACGGGGATAACCACCAATTCCCGGTTTGAACATAGGAGCGTGGAAGTGACCTTTAGTCCAAGGAGCGGGGAACTTTTGAAAAATGGTCGACGCGAGCAAAGCAAACATTTGAATCACGATGTATATGGCATAGTTGTTCCAAATAGTGAGAAAAACCAAACAAATAGCCACATTGGGTATGTGACAAACGGCAGTTTTGACGATAATAGACCTTGGAGTGTCGTGCTCAGGGCTAACATAGATGTCCCAGAAGTAATCTTGAATGAAATATTGCCATAATCCCATGGATGCGAAACCAAGTAAATAAATAGCCCAACCTGGTACGCTGGTTAGGCTCCATAGGTGATAAAACGAAAGAAGAAGGCCTCCAGTGCTGAAACCCCATATAACACCAAACACGATCTCAGAACCGAGATGGTATTTACGGTTGAAAGTGAGCGTCATGCGAGACCATAGAATCCAATATGCAATGAAAACATAGATAACACAGAAAGAGAAGTAGGCTATCCAAAAGGGGTTTGAAATTTGCGCCGTAGTGAATATGGGCTGTTTAAGTATCTGTTCAAGCGTGCCAGAAAGAGCCGTAACAATATTGCAAAAAGAAAAATAGATTAATGCTCGACACCAAGCTGCACCTGGTTTCCAAACATCGATGGGAAGTCTTCTGTACTTAGTTATATAAACCAATATCATAGAAATGCCAAATATAGCAACACAAACTATGAATATAGTTATAAGTATGTTCCCAGACATATTACTCATCAGATATTTTTTATAAAATTTTTGTTAACGCTTATTTTACTAAATCTAAGCTATCTTATTTTCGATTTTACAAAAAGTTTGATAAAATATTATTTCCATGTTATGTGATTTTTTGTATCCTTTTTCAATTTATTTTACTTATGATATTAAACGACATGAAAGTGAAAGTGAAAGGAAAATTTTTCAAAGAAGTAACTGTTGACGACGATGGTAACAATGTAACTTATGTTTTTCCTGATACGAGCGAATTTTTATCGATATTAAAGAGAAAGATAAATAAAGAGTTAATCTAAGAAAGATAAATTCATCAATCAATTATTAATTTTTTAACAAATAAGTTATAAAGGATTGAAATAATCAATTAACTTGTTTAACTACATAATTTTAAATTTATAATTACAATTTGGAGGATCTAAATGAGTCTCTACAGTGTTTTGGAATCAATTCTTGTGATGGCGGCTGTTATATTTACATTAATGGGTAATATTACTATAAATTTAATGTATATATTAATCGGCGTTGTTTTAGGTGTTTTAGCGTTTTTAGGAGCCTTATCTATGACTTTGAGGGTTAAGAAAGATACTGGAATTGATGATGTGATATTTATAAATGCGGTAGTATATCCGTTAATGGTTGCTATTGTCTTTACTATAGGTTCCGTTAATATTGGGTTGCCACAATATCAAGTTATTTGGTTTGATTTGGGGCTTACTATAGCAATATTTATTGTTTTTATGTGTGTTTGGATATTCTTAAAACAAAAATGGAAACTTCTTATAGTGGAGGATGTCAATTTTACAACCACTACTGATAAGGAGAAGTATCCTTCATTTTTATTAGCCACACTAATATTAGGAGGAATATTTGGTTTAATTTTCATTGTTTTTAAGTTTTTTTTTATCTGGTTCGGGTATCAAATTACTTCGTACATCGTAATGAGCTTTACTTTAATGGTTACTATAATTTTATCATTTTTCCTCAGCATTTTTGTAAGAAAAATGAAAGAACGCCCTCCTAAGGTTAAAAAAGAAAAAATTCCAAAAATTAAAAAAGAAAAAGCACCAAAGATGAAAAAGGAAAAAAACACAACAAAAAACACAAAATCTCAGTAAAAAATCTATTCTTTTTTTTTTAGAATCCGTAAAAATATCTTAAGCTTTCTTTTTTCTTATATCTTCAATAACTTTTTATTTTTCCATTCATTTTTTTTTTATGGACCGTTTGGGGTGGTCTGAAGTCCCTTTGCTGGACGGACCGCAAAATCCTCATTAGCGGAAAATTGCCTGGATTCAGGTTTCATGAGTATTATTATCCAATTTTATGTCCCAGCGAAGCGATCCCCTTGATGGTGGGTACCGGAATAGGACCTTTTGTAGGAAAGGCTCGAGTTCGTAATAACAAACCCGATCAGGCCAGGGATGGAGCAATCGTAAGTTTAGGAATTCACGCTTCAGGGTAAGGTCGTGGAGGAGCATATTATCTGGTCCTAATAGTAGGATTGGAATCGAGGTTCAGGTCTTTTATCCTATTTCTTCCTAAAAAACACGTCCTAAGATTAACACGAGTTCTTCTTTACTTTTAGCTTATAATTACAGTGAGAATTACTATTATCAACAATACATTCCACACTTTCAGTCTCAAATTGAAACTCAGGAAATAGATTCGTTAAAAAACTCCTCGTATAAGGAAAACATATGCTATCTTGAATATTTTTTGCGCTTGTTGGGTTACTTTTTCCGCCAATTGGACAAAATTTCTTAGAATGCTTTAATTTAATAAGATATGTGTTTTCATCTATTTTTTTAATTGAAATTGAAGCGCCTAACGCTTTATAAGCAGTTTCTAAAGCAGTTGTAAAATCGTTAACACCTTTTTCTTTGTATAAAGCGGCTAATTTTGCTCCCAATTTTGTGCTAACGGCCCGTGGGAGGTTTTCTCCTCCAACTTCAATCATCTCGTTTATATAAGCGTGAAAAAACTTTAAAGCATCTTTTAACATTTAAATCAACCTAATTGAGTTTTCCTAATTTTTTACTAAAATTGTGGTCAAACAATCCTTAACTCTAAATCTAAAATCAAATAAATCGTTTATAAATTTAAGCATGTTTGTAATTAACAATCCTCATTCAAAAAAAAACGCAAAAGTCTATCTTTATCATCTTCAGCGTAATCAATTCCAATTCTTTTTTCCAATATGATTTGTTTATTATCGATCTTTTCTCCTTCAGTAAAAAAGAGTATTGAGTTTTCAGCGCAGGAATCTTTACCATTAAACTTCTCCTTAGTTATTTTCATAGCCATACAAAGCTTGCTTGGACCATCCACTAAATTTTTATAATTCTTACCAACTTTGACATTCCGATTATCTTTCATTAATTCAATTCCATCAATTGGATACAAATTTCTTATGAATATAGAACATGGAAACCCCTCTGGTTCAGTAATAACATTAAGACAGAAATATGTGCCATAGATATAATAAACATAAAAAGTACCTGGTTTTAAATACATTATTTTTGTTTTCTCAGTTTTTTTATAATTATAGCAGTGAGATGCTTTATCCTTTGGGCCTAAATAGGCTTCTACCTCAATTACCTTTCCAATCATTGTGCCTTTCGCTGTTTTTCTTACTAGATATTTTCCTAAGAGGTCCTTGCCCACTAACACCGTATCTCTCGAAAAAAATTCCCTTGTTAACCTTCTTAATTCGTTCAATTCAGAATCAATTCTATTGCAAACTTGTAAAATTAAAAATTTATATATTTAAAAGATTATGAATAATTAATAAAAGGTTTTAATAAACGATTATTAACTTAAAATAAAATGAAGGCTCCAGAAAGAATTTTAAAAACAATTGACCACGAGGAACCAGATAGGGTTCCCGCTTTTGAAAGTGCGTTTACAAATAACACGATTATAAAATCTTATGGGATTGATCCAAGAACAGCTGGTGGTTATAAAGGTTCTTACAAATTTTTCAATAAAGCGGGTATAGATTTAGTCCTTAGTTTCGTAAGTCTATTCCCTCGAAAATACCTTAAAGGGGGAAAAAGTTTTATCGACGAATACGGTCGAATAATGAATTTTGAACATTGTGAAGATGGTACCCAAATCCTCGCTTATCACGGGGGTCATTTTAAAAGTTTTGAAGATTACGAAAGTTGGGAACAGCCAGATCCAAACTTGAAATCGAGACTAGCACAATTTCAAAGTGGTAGAAAAATTCAAAACGAAATGAACGATGTTGTTTTTTCTATTCCAGCTACAGGATCGCTTATGGAATGTACTTGGGAGGGTTTTGGAATTGAAACCTTTTCAAGAATACTGGGGCGCGATAAGCAAATCAAAAGAATATTCGACGACCGAGGATCGTTTACGCTCGAGTTAGTAAAAATCTTGGCTGAAAACGATGCACAAATAGTGTTACTTTGGGACGATTACGGATTTAAGAATGGCTTATTCATGAACCCCCGTTTATACAGAAAATATGTATTTCCGTGGATAAAGCAGATATGCGGTGCTGCTCATAAGCGTGATTGTAAAATATTATTGCATTCAGATGGAGATTTAATGGAAATTTTTGAGGACATTATAAAATGCGGAGTTGATGCGCTCAATCCCATCGAATCTACTACTGCTAACCCGGATTACGATATATTTAAATTAAACGAAAAATATGGCGATAAGATTACATTCGTTGGCAATTTAAGCCCGATTATGCTAGCAATGGGGGAGATATCTGAAATTGAAGATTACGCCAAAAAATTATTACGAGAATTAGCACCGGGCGGTGGATACATCTTTAGTTCAGGACATAGCATAAACCCAGCAGTTACAGTTGACAGGTTTGAAGCTATGCAAAACATTAAGAGAAAATACGGGACTTATCCTATAAATATTCCTGACTAATACATCTAAACAAGTTTCTAATATTACGAACTTAATTCTTTTTTCAAGAATGAAACTAACTTGTTATTTGAAGCTATGAAAGGGAATTTCAAATAAATAGATAAATCTCCTTCAATTTTACTACCATTAAGTGAAAAAATGTCTCCTCCAGCTTCTTTTAAGATTAACATTCCCGCTGCTACATCAACTAATCGATTTGTTTCTCTTAAGTTAATAAAAGCTTCCATGCTACCTTTCGCAAGTTGGCATAACGTTAAAGCACTACTCCCTAATACGCGTACACGAAAAAATCTTCTAAATATTGGTCTTAATTTATCTATTTGTTTAAAAAAGTTTTTCATAGAGAGATTTAGCTCAAAAAAGCACTTATCAGTAATGTCTAAATCAGAAACATGAATTTTATTACTATTTAAGTAAGCACCCTCGCCTTTAATAGCCCAATAAATATCTTTCGTGTTTAAATCAAGAATCACTGCTTTTTTTATGTCATTAATCGTTCGACCTATAGCATAGGCAATTGATATAGAACAGTACGGAATTCCTCTTACTGCGTTATTAGAACCATCAACAGGATCGATAATTAATACATTTTGGCTTTTAATTGCTTTTTCTTTATTTCCTATGTATTGTTCGCCTAATTCTTCGCTAATTAACAATAGATTTACATTCTCGTTTTCTAAAGTGTCAATAACGATATTTTCCGCAATTAGGTCTATTTGCATTGAAATATCCCCACCCGCGCCCCTCTGAGCCTTTTCTGCTGCCCTTTCCGAGCCTAAGATAGGATGTATAGCATCATATACATTTATAGCAATTTCCTTCAATAGATCAATACTAAGCGCCATAATAACCAATCAAAAGTTTGATTAAATAATAAAATACAATTAGGTAAATATCTTTTATTAAGAGGATTGATTATGTTTTTCTTGTTCTAAAATTTCTTTTAAGCTATTTAATTCAGTTAAAATCGTTTGAACAAAGCCTTTTTCTAAGAGTAAATGTGGACCCTTATTCAACTCATTTTTTAAATAAAGCTTATCGATTTTTTCTAAAAGTAGCCATTCAGAAACTAGTATACCTTTTCTTTTTTCTTCGTTTGCAAACTTGTTTATTAGAACATTATAGTTCTTTAATTCAAGAAAATTATTTTCTTCTTGCATTTCCAAAATAGCAAAGAAAGGCGCTTCTCCAAAGTGCTCGAAGATTTTAGAACTTAATCCTTCGTTATTCGCTAAAGGTACGGCGATTTTTAAAACTTCTTTTGGCAGAGTTTGAGAAATAATAATGATTTTAAAGATTTGAGGAAATTCTGCTTGGATTTTACCTAACATCGCATTTTTCAAGGACTGAATTTGATGCAAATGAAGTTCTTTATTTAAAATAACTACAGCTTCCAGAAAAATATATCGCCCGTAAGACCTAATCTCAAGGTTTTCGATTTCTTTAACGTTTGGAAAGGTTTTAATCGCGTTATAAAGTTCATTTCTTTGGTCAAAATCAATTACAGCGTCTAATAATGTTTTAGTAGAAGTCAAGAAAATATCGTATCCACCTTTAATAATTAGTAAAGCAATAATTAGACTAATTATTGAATCTAAAAAATTTACGCCGAATAAGGCGCCTATAAAACCGATTATCACTGAAGACGAGATAAGGTTATCGTAGAATTTTTCGCTTGCTTGAGATTGAATTATGGGTGAGTTTGTCTGTTTTCCTATTATCCTTAAATATAAGGTTGTTGAGAACGAAATAATTAATGAAATGATTAAGAAAATAAAAATTTCGGGAGAAGTTATTATTTGTTTTGGAAGTCCTACAAAGTGAGCGTAAATTTCTGAGAACGAAATAATAATTACGTTATACGCTGTAAAAAATATGACTAATGAAATAATTAAGCTGATTATATTTTCTATTTTGTAATATCCATAAGGAAATCTTTCATTTGGTTTTCTTTTTGCGTAAATTATACCAACTAAAGCAGCAAATACCATAATTATATCTGTAAGATTATCAAAAGCATCCGCTTTTAGCGCCAAACTACCGCTTAAATCAGCAAATATTAACTTAAAAATAAATAGACCTAAATTTACAATTAATAATACAGAATTCACGAAAATCGGTTTGGTGTAAAATTTTTTAATTTTATCTCGTTCATTCATTTATCTACAACAACTTTTTGAATTATATATTTGTCTAAATAATTGCTTTTTTAATTATCTTATTATAGATTAAATAGATTTTAACATTTACCTTTAAATAATTTAATAGCCATTTTAGAAGGTAATTATTTTTAGGATAAAAAGAAACGCATCTCTGTTTGTTATTTAATTAATTCTTACATGTTTATAATGAAACTTTTTCTTTCGTTATTATATTTACGGGTTTAACCATCCTAAAACAATACAAAAAGAATAAAGTAAAA
>Ga0209345_10003109_pt1 | contig 17379 bp, 13 predicted proteins | sample Cruoilmetagenom7_FD_187294 | JGI IMG/M metagenome (GOLD analysis project Ga0209345, IMG submission 187294) | Oil polluted marine microbial communities from Coal Oil Point, Santa Barbara, California, USA - Sample 7 (SPAdes) (version 2) | ecosystem: Environmental > Aquatic > Marine > Oil seeps ...
ACAAAAGTCATAAAATATTAAACGCATTACATATATTTTTGAACAATAATAGTAACAATTTAAGATATGATAAGTAATAGTATTGCATTATACGATTGGAGCAATGGCGTAATTATGATGGCAGTTTTTGGGTTTGTCTGTTTAATATTAATTATCGCTTTGGTTTCTTTTATGAGTAGTGGAAAAAAGAATAAAAATCAGGAATAGATTGATTTTCTTTGAAAAGAAAAAAAGAGGGCAAATTTGCCCTCTTTTTTGTTTTGTCTAAAACTTATACTGCAAGAAAGCAGTTAAGTTTCTTCCAGGTTCATTAATTGGAATTTTTCCCAAACCTGATTGATTATTAAATGAAAAGCTTAAATGGTCATTGTAAGTTTGATCAAAAACATTAATAGCAGCGAAACCAATTGTAATATTTTTAACTGGTTTTAGTCCAACGCGAACATCTAAAGTTTCGTAACCTTTTGTATATGTTTCTCCAAAGCTTTCAGCAATATTATCTTGTTTAGAGACTAGATTAAAGGTTGCATTTGCCCAATATTTCTTTTTCTCAAATCCAAAACCTAGTTTAGTAGTTAGAGGAGGTGTAAGAGGAAGCGATTCTTTTAAGTCTTTGTTTTTAGCATAGACGTAAGCAATATCAGTTTTAAAAAAGAAATCATCCATAAATTCTAGCTTCATCGAGGCTTCAAACCCTGTTTTATAGGCTTTATCTAAATTTCTAAAAACTTTTGGGTGTCTAGGTTCTAGCATTGGCATATATAGTCTGTTTATAGATTCGTCAACAATGCCTACAATATAGTTTTCAAAAAATGAGTAGTAAAAAGAGGTTGAATACGTAAACTTGTTAAAACCATTTGCTAACTCTTTTTTTCCTTTAAACCCAATTTCAAATTGATTGTTTATTTCAGCTTTTAAATTTGGATTACCAACATACTCATAAGGATCCTGACCAATCGTAAAATGGTTTATAAAACGTTCTACCATACTAGCTGAACGTACACCTCTACCATAAGCTACTTCTAATGTAAAATCTGGTGAAATTACTTTTTTAAGACTTACAGTTCCACTTAAGTTGCCTTCGGTTCGTTTATCCAAATCATACATCGCAGCAAAATTATCAGCGGGATCATTTATGTCGCTAATAACGGAGTTGTATCGTAATCCAAAATTAAAAATAGTAGAATTGCTCGCAAACCATTTTGCTTCAGTAAATATTCCTATGTCTGTAATTTGTGAGTCTTGCCAAACTTTATCGGTAAAAGACATTGGCATAGGTAAAGGATTTCCATTCATGATTTTCACTAAGCGATTTCTATTACCTTCTCGTCCAATGTATGTTGCATCTAAACCACTGTATAGTTGCCAGTTTTCATTTGGTACAATTTTAAGTTCAATTTTACCTCCTGCAGTTGTGGCTTCTACACCAGATTTGGCTTCAACCATCATAAAGTTTGGTCTTTTAAAATTGGTCATTAAATGATCAACATAGCTATAATAAAACTTACTACTTAAGCTTTTAACTTTACTGTCAGTATATTCTTTTTTATAATCTAATGAAAGAATGCTACTATTGTCATAATCTGTATCCATAGGCAAACCTGCATGTAGAACATCTCTACCAAAAGATTGTCGCCAATGTGCTTGAACACGTTCATTTTCTGAAAAATTGTAACCAAACTTAACTCCATAGTCAGTACTTCTAAATGATGAAGGAATCTCTAAACCTGATCCATCTTTGTAATTTCCAAAATCCTTATAACCTCCATTAACTGTAAAATCATATTTTTCTGAAACATATTTAAGAGCTAGCATATTAGAAATAGAATTTCCATTGTCTTCATATCCAAAAGATGCATTACCATGGAAACCATAATCATCAATCCCAGGTGTTTTAGTTACCATATTAATAATACCACCAAAGGTAGTTCCATATCTAACCGTGTATGGTCCTTTAATAATCTCAATCTTTGCAATTTCTTCAGGAATAATGTGAGTAGTAATTGGATCCATTCTGTTAGGACAAGCATGCATTGCTTTTGTACCACCATCATACTGAACATTTAACTGTTCATATTGTGAGGCTCTAAATGAAGGGTCAATGGCATAATTCCCTCTTTTTATTGTTGAAAAACCATTAATGTTCTTAAAAAGATCAGCAACATTTTTTGGTTGCACTATATTTTTGTCATATTTATTTGATACTTTAGAGTGTGTTGGATCTGTCTTAACATTTCCAATAATAATCACCTTATTTAGTTTTACTGTTTTTTGGGTTGTCGTGTCTTTTGTTTTCTCGTTTTGAGCAAAAGACATAGTTGAAATTAGTATGCATAAAAGCATACCATAAATCTTTCTCATGATTCAAATTTTTAAATTTTAAATGAAATTTTTTGTAGGGTGTAGCTTAAAAAAGCCTTAAATAATTATTATGAGAAATTTTTTTGGGGAGGATGAAAATAATCAGAAAATTTTAGATAAGTGTATAAGTTTTGATATCTATAATTTTGATATACCTTCTTTAGATTTTTTACTATGTTGTAGTTATTTGTACTTTCTTTATACAGTAATATTTCTTTAAAATCAATAATATTTGTAGCGCTTTTTTTGTCATTAGTGTTATTAGTTTCTGCTACTTTTTTTAATTGACATTTCCCGTTGCACTTTAGTTCTGGCTTATCGGTGTTTTCACATAACCTCTCAATAAAGCCAACAGGATCAATTTTATAATATGCAAATGTTAATGAAACCTGCATACTATTAAAAAGTATCAAGCTTGTTAAAACTAGCGATATTATTATGGAAGTAAATTTCACATTGCAAAGATATTTAGGACTTAATTATCTTAAACTGACATTTATCATATTAATAAAAATATCACAAAAATTAACAAATAATTAAATAGTTGCATATGCAACTATTTAATTATTTGTTTACATTTGCAATATGAAAAGAGGAGAAGTAAATATAGATTTTGAAAATTCAATAGGACCTTGGTTAGGAAAAACCGTAAAAATTCTTGAGTACCACTTACAAGAATTATTTAATCAGCATGGTCTAGACTTAACCAAAGAGCAGATGATTGTTCTTAAAAGGTTACATAATAACAATGGTTTGAGTCAGAGCGAGCTAGCATTTCTAACTCTTAGAAATAAATCATCTTTAACACGTTTACTGTCTAAAATGGAACAGAAAGAGTATATATCAAGACAACAATCCAAAGAGGACAAGCGAATTAATAATGTTTATCTAACTCAAAAAGGTAAGGAAGTTTTCATTTTAACTAAGCCAGTGATAAAAAAAATGATTAACAAAATAGAAAAGGATATAACCGCTTCTGAGAAAAAGCAAATTATAACGATTTTAAAAAAAATTCAAAACAACTTCGATTCGAAAATAGAATCTATATAACCGACTAAAAATGAGAAAAATTATATCTATCACTTTAGGAATTTTATTATTAGCAGGAGCAGTACTTGTTGCTAAATATTTAATTGATAAAAAAAACAAGCCAAAACCAAAATTCGATAAAATTGTTAAAACTGTTTTTGTTGAAGAGGTTAATAATAGAGAAATACCTATAATAATTACAACAAGCGGAAATTTAGTTGCTAAACATAAAATTGATCTTTATGCGGAGGTACAGGGTGTTTTAAAACCTTCCTCGAAAGAGTTTAAAGCCGGAACTTCATATAATAGAGGTGAAGCAATACTTAAAATTAATAGCGACGAGTTTTATGCCAATCTTAAGTCGCAAAAAAGCAATTTTTATAATAGCTTAACTTCAATTATGCCAGATATCCGATTGGACTATCCTAACGAATTTCAAAAATGGCAATCCTACTTAAATAGTTTCGATATAAATAATACAACTCCAAAATTACCAGTAATAAATACTGATAAAGAAAAATACTTTATTTCGGGAAGAGGAATCAATACAGCCTATTACAATGTTAAGAACCTTGAAGTTAAATTGAGTAAATATAATTTAAGAGCACCTTTTAAAGGTATTTTAACTGAAGCTTTAGTAACTCCTGGTTCATTGGTTAGAGCTGGACAAAAGTTAGGTGAATTTATAGACACTTCAGTATTTGAATTAGAAGTAAATATTAACGAAGCATATGCTTATTTACTAAAAAAAGGAAATAGTGTTGCAGTTACCAATTTAAGTAAAACTAATTCTTGGGAAGCTATAGTTGTTAGAGTAAATGCAAAAGTTAATCAAACCACACAAACAGTTAAAGTTTATTTACAAGTAAAAGGTAGCGATTTAAAGGATGGTATGTATTTAAATGCAGCTCTTAAAACTAAAGAGATTAATGATGCTATAGAAATTTCCCGAAGATTGTTAGTAGATAATTCAAAAGTTTATGTTGTAAAAGACTCAATTTTAAATTTAGTAGAAGTTGATCCTGTTTATTTTGGAAATGAAACTGTTATTATTAAAGGTTTACAAAATGGTACATCTATTTTATCTAAAAATTTACCTGGAGCTTACGATGGTATGTTGGTAAAAACCATTAAAGACAACAAATAATGAAAAAGGTAATAACTTATTTTATAAAATATCCAGTAGCTGTTAATATCTTTATTATAGCGTTTGTCATTTTTGGCATAATTGGAGCGTTGTCTTTGAAATCTTCATTTTTTCCATTATCAGATTCCGATATAATTAATATTTCTCTTACGTATCCTGGTGCATCACCCGAGGAAATGGAAGAAGGAATTGTTCTAAAAATTGAAGATAATTTAAAAGGAATTGTTGGTGTAGATCGAGTTACTTCAGTTTCAAGAGAAAATTCGGCTACGATAACTATTGAGGTTGTGAAAGGAAAAGATATTGATGTTGTGGTTGCTGATGTTAAAAATGCTGTAGATCGCGTTCCTTCTTTCCCTTCAGGAATGGAACCTGCTGTTATTGCGAAAATTGAAAGTGTAAATCAAACTATTACATTTACTGTAAGTGGTGATAATTTACCATTGGCTACCTTAAAACAATACGCTCGAAATATTGAAAGTGATATTAGAGGAATGGAAGGCATTTCTCAATTATCTTTAACTGGTTTTCCTGATGAAGAAATTGATATTGCAGTAAATGAAACCGATTTAAGAGCTTATAATTTAACTTTTCAAGAGGTTGCAAAAGCAATATCTAATGCAAATATTTTAATTTCAGGTGGTAATATTAAAACGAGTGAAGAAGATTATTTAATTAGAGCTCGAAATAAAAAATATCAAGGGATTGAATTATTAAATATAGTTGTAAAAACAGATGCTTCAGGAAACATAATTCGATTAAGTGATGTTGCTACTGTAAAAGATACTTGGTCCGAATCGCCAGATAGAATTTATTTTAATAATGAAATTGCCATTAATATTGCAATTACAAACACTAATAGTGAAGATTTATTAGTATCAGCCGAAGTTATTAGAGAGTATATAAATAAATTTAATCAAGAGCATACAAATGTTGAAATTAATATAGCGAGTGATAATTCAACTACGCTAACTCAACGTACGCAACTATTAGTTGAAAATGGATTCATTGGTGTTTTGCTGGTGCTATTCTTTTTATCATTATTTCTAAATCCAAAACTAGCTTTTTGGGTTGCTGCAGGATTGCCAATATCATTTTTAGGAATGTTCGTATTTGCACCAATGATGGGTATTACAATTAATATATTATCATTATTTGGGATGATAATTGTAATTGGTATTTTGGTTGATGATGGAATTGTAATAGGAGAGAATATCTACAATCATTATGAGAAAGGAAAAACGCCAATTAGAGCTGCTATTGATGGAACACTTGAGGTTATCCCTCCAATTGTTTCGGCAATTATAACAACAATAACGGCATTTTCAACCTTCTACTTTTTAGATGGAAGAATTGGTAAGTTTTTTGGTGAAGTAGCTTCGGTTGTAATTCTTACATTACTTATTTCTCTTATTGAGGCATTAATTATTTTACCTGCGCATATTGCACACTCAACAGCATTAGTAAAAAGAGTTGATGAAGATGGTAATCCAATTGTTAAGAAAAGAAATAAGCTAAACCAATTTTTCTTTGACGTAAATCAAAAATCTGAAGCTTTCTTATTTTACATAAGAGATCATATGTATGCACCATTTTTAAAATTCTTCTTAAGAAATAAATTTGCTGGATTTGCTATTCCAATAGCCTTGTTAATATTAACATTTGCAAGTATTAAAGGTGGTATTATTAAAACAGATTTCTTTCCAAAAATTGCAAGTGATAGAATCTCTGTAAACTTAAAAATGCCACATGGAACCAATGAAAGAATTACAGATTCTATAATATCAGAAATAGAAAAAACAGTTTGGTTAGTAAGTGATGATTTTACCGAAAGACAAACTGATAATTTACCAGTAGTACAAAATGTTATTAAACGTATTGGTCCTGGAACATCAAATGCAACCTTAACAATTAACCTATTACCTGGAGAATCTCGTGATTTCTCTTCGCCTGAAATAACGACATCAATAAGAAATAAAGCTGGTGAATTTTATGGTGTTGAAAGTTTAAGTTATGGCTCTGGAGGAAGATTAGGTGGAAGTCCTGTTGCTATTTCTTTACTTGGAAATAATATTGAAGAACTTAAGTCTGCTAAAGAAGAATTAAAATCTTTAATGAATCAAGATGCAGCTTTAAAAGATATAACAGATAATGATCCTCAAGGAATTAAAGAAGTTCAAATTAAATTAAAAGAGAATGCCTATTTATTGGGATTGAATTTACAATCTATAATGAGTCAGGTTAGATCTGGTTTCTTTGGTTTTCAAGCACAACGTTTTCAACGAGGTCAAGACGAAATTAAAGTTTGGGTTCGATATGCAAAAGACGATAGATCTTCTATCAAGGATTTAGATGATATGTGGGTTTCAACACCTAACGGTAATAAAGTTCCTTTCGGAGAAATAGCAACTTACGAGATTCATCGAGGAGAAGTAGCTATTAACCACTTGGAAGGTAAACGTGAAATTCAAATTAATTCTGAATTGTCTGATCCATTAGCGAGTGCAACAGAAGCTTTAGATGGTATTAAAGAGAACTTTATACCTACAATTAAATCTAAGTATCCAACGGTATCTGTGATTTATGAAGGTCAAAACAGAGAAGCTGCAAAAACTGCAGGTTCTGCAGCTAAAGTTTTCCCAATTATTTTACTACTAATTTATTTAACAATCGCATTTACGTTTAGATCTTATGACCAACCATTATTCTTAATGATTATGATCCCTTTTAGTTTGATTGGAGTTGGTTGGGGACATTATATTCACGGATTCCCAATAAATATACTTTCAGCATTAGGTATTATAGCTTTAATAGGTATTCTGGTAAATGATGGATTGGTGTTAATTGGAAAGCTAAATTCTTTTTTAAAGCAAGGCCTAAAATACGATCAAGCATTATATAAAGCAGGACTATCAAGGTTTAGAGCTATTTTCTTAACCTCATTAACTACTATTGCTGGTTTAGCTCCTTTATTATTTGAAGGCAGTAGACAAGCACAATTTTTAAAACCAATGGCAGTTGCAATTTCATATGGAATAGGTATTGCAACAGTTTTAACCTTAGTGATGTTGCCTTTATTATTGTCATTAGGAAATTCAGTTAAAGTCTTTTTTAAATGGCTAAGAACCGGTGAAAAAGTAACTAAAGAAGAAGTTGAGCGTGCAATAATTGAATTAAAAAGTGATGACGATGATTTACATTAAAAAAATAACAACAGTACTACTAGTATTTCTTACGGTACAATTGACGGCTCAAAATATATTAACTAAAAATGAAGCCTTAAAAATAGCCCTAGAGAATAATTATGGTGTAAAAATAGCTAGCAACAATCTTGAAATAGCTAAAAATAATTCTAGTATATATAACTCTGGATTTTTGCCAGTAGTATCTACCAGTGCTGGAGCGAATTATAATAATAGTAATCAAGAAATTGAAAGACAGGACGGAAGTATTACCAATATTAATGGAGCAGAAACTAAGAGTTTAAATGCTTCAATAAACTTAAATTATACAATTTTTGATGGTTTAGGGCGAAAATATAATTATAAGCAATTAAAGGAAACATATAACCTTACAGAACTGCAAGCACGTGAAACTATTGAAAATATGTATTTGCAATTGTTTAGTGTGTATTTTCAAATTGCTAGATTGTCTGAGAATACAAGTAATTTAAAGGAAACTTTAGAAATTTCTAAGCAACGATTAGAGCGTGCTAAATATCAGTATGAGTATGGTCAATCGACTAAGTTAGAACTATTAAATGCAGAAGTAGATGTAAACAACGATAGTATAAACTACATTTCTACCAGACAATTATTTTTTAGTGCAAAACGTAATTTAAATATTGTGTTAGGAATACAAGGTGATATTGCTTACAAAGTAGAAACTGATGTTGATTTTACAACATTAATTTCTTTTGAGGAGTTACTAGTTAAAGCAAAAGAGAACAACGTACTTTTAAAGCAAAGTGAAAAGAATATTGCAATAAATGAGTTCAATATCAAAATTAACAAATCAAACTTTTTACCTACTGCATCATTAACAAGTTCGTATGGCTGGAATAAAAGTATAAATCCACCAACTTCTTTTTTAGCAGAGTTAAACTCTACAGGCTTGAATGCTGGAATCAATTTATCCTGGAATTTATTTGATGGTGGTAATACAAAAACTCGTGTTGCTAACGCTAAAATTGCGCTTGAGAATCAGAAGATAATGAAAGAGCAACAAGTTGAAACCATTGAAACTACTCTAAAAAATACATTTGAGGCTTATAATAATGCGCTTTTTGTTCTTGAGGCACAAGAACAAAATGTAATTACAAATCAGAATAATTTCGATAGAACTCAAGAACGTTATAAACTGGGTCAAGTATCTTCTATAGAATTTAGACAAGCACAAATCAATTTATTAAGTACACAGACAGCTTTTAATAATGCTAAGTATGATGCTAAATTAATTGAACTTGAGCTTTTAAAATTAAGTGGGGAATTACTTAATGTAGAATTTTAGTACCACTTTCTTAGTAACTTTTATGACTGCCTCTTCGAGCATAATTGTATCAATATTCACATATAATTGCATATTTAGTTTGTGATATTATTCTTAGATATAGTTTAAATAGTATTTAAGATATAATTGTCTTAAACTGACTTTTGTCATGTTTTAAGCTTTTTTCGTGAACTACTTTTGAAAAAAGATAAAAATGTCTTTTTTAAAATCAAACTAAAACCAATTAACATGTTATCTAAAAAACAAGCAAGGGCTTTCTTTCTAGGTGGAACCTTGGTAACATTTTTAGTTTTCATCGGTTTGACTGTATATTCATTATCAATGTCACAGGATCAATCTAACCATGAAAACATTACTGAATCTGTTGTTCGAGGAAAAAAAATCTGGGAAGAAAACAATTGTATGGGGTGCCATACAATTCTAGGAGAAGGAGCATACTACGCTCCAGAATTAACTAAGGTTATCGACAGACTTAACCTAAAGTATGATGGACAAGGAGAAGAGGTCATTAAAAGTATTTTAATGTCTGAAGTTCCATGGCAACCAAATGGAAGACAAATGGTAGCCTATAGCATGACTGAGCAAGAGGCAGAAGATATGGTCGCTTTCTTTGAATGGATAGGTGAAATAGACCTTAATGGCTTCGATAGAATTGTATCTCCATTGGCAAAAGATAAAATCAATAACTAAACTAACGAATCATGAAATATAAATCACAAAAAGTTGCCTATTGGTTTTTTGCCCTTTCTATGCTATTACTTGTATTACAAATAGTATATGGCTTTGTAATGGGTTTTGCCAGAATAGGTTTCGACAATTTACACGACTTTATTCCTTTTAATACTGCAAGAGCGGTACATACTAACTTGCTAGTAGTATGGTTGTTATCAGGTTTTATGGGAGCTGCATATTATATTATTCCTGAAGAGGCTCAACGAGAACTAGTAAGTGTAAAATTAGCATATGTTCAATTAATAAGTTTAGCCGTAGTTGGTGTTGTAGCCATAATAGGTTACCATTTTAACTATTGGGAAGGAAGAAAATTTTTAGAAATACCAAGACCTTTAGATTTCTTGGTTGTTGCAAATGTTCTTTTATTTTTAGGACTCATTCTCACAACTTTATTTAAAGGAAAAAGAAAGACAACTACGGCTTTAGTCCTATCTATGGGATTATTGTTTGCTGCTTTGCTGTATTTACCAGGAATGTTGCCTTTTGATAGCCAAGTAACCGATTCATTTTTTAGATGGTGGGTAGTTCACTTATGGGTAGAAGGTGTTTGGGAGTTAATTATGGGTGGTATTTTATCGTTCTTATTAATTAAACTTACTGGAGTTGATAGAGAAGTAATTGAAAAATGGTTATACGTAATTGTTGGATTAACATTCTTATCTGGAGTGCTAGGAACAGGTCACCACTACTATTACATTGGTGTAAATAAAATTTGGTTAATAGTTGGAGGTATATTTTCAGCTCTTGAGCCTTTAGCATTCTTAGCTATGGCATTGTTCGCAGTTAATATGTATAGAAAAGGAGAGAAGAAACATCCAAATAAATTGGCACTGTATTGGACCTTAGGAGCTGCAATAGTATCCTTTGTTGGTGCTGGACTATTAGGTTTTGCTCATACATTACCTCAAACAAATTTATATACTCACGGTACACTTGTAACAGCAATGCATGGTCATTTAGCATTCTGGGGAGCTTATGGTATGATAGTATTAGCAATAATAAGTTATGCATTACCAAACTTAACAGGTAGAAAATTATATCAAAGTACAAGAGGTCGAGCAGCTTATTGGTTATCTAACATTGGGATGATTGGTATGACAGTTGCCTTTGGTGTAGCTGGTGTTGCTCAAGTCTATCTAGAACGTAAATTTGGAATGGACTTTATGCAAGTGCAAGGAGAAATTAGTATACACTTTGTCGTATTAATTCTATGTGCAACAATCTTTACAGCAGGCATAGTACTATATGTAATAGATTTTTATAAGCATGGTAAACCAAATGATGAAGCTTTAGAACAAGCAATCGATTAAATAAAACAAATCAAATATTAAAATGAAAAATTTAAAATTATTAGTAATAGCTCTAATTACTTTAACATTTAGTTGTAAAAGTGATAAAAAAGGAGAATCGGATTATTCAGTAACTAGCAGTGACTCTGAAGATATTGCTGCAGTTAGGGTTTCTGATGAAGAAATGAAAAGAGGTAGCGAAATCTATTTTGATAGATGTGCTGGTTGCCATGGTTCTAGTAGATTAGGAGCAACGGGAACTCATTTATTACCAGTTAGACCAGAAGGAAGTGATAAACCTGGTACTTTAGAATTTGGAGCAGATGGTCTTAAGGTATTTATTGAAAATGGTACTCCTGGAGGAATGCCAGAATGGAAAGGAATTATGACTGATCAAGAAATTGAATTAATGACTCGTTTCTTACAAGTTGATCCACCAGTAATTCCACCTTATGGAATGAATGAAATTACAGACAGTTGGAATTTAATTATTCCAGTTGTAGACAGACCAACTAAGCCACAACACAATAGAAATATTGATAATTACTTTGGTGTAATTATGAGAGATGCTGGTAAAGTTGCAATTATTGATGGTGATACTAAAGAGCAATTAGCTGTTTTAAAAACAGGATTTGCTGTGCATATTTTAAGAACATCTGCTTCTGGTAGATATATTTATTCAGTAGGTAGAGATGGTAGAATTACTATGATTGATACTTATACAAAAACACCAACAATTGTAGCCGAAGTTAAAGGAGGTTTTGATGCTCGTTCAGTTGAGGTTTCAAAATTTAAAGGATATGAAGATAAGTACTTAGTATTTGGTGGATATAGTCCAAGTCACATTGCAATTTTAGATGCTCAAACACTTGAGCCTTTAAGTGTAACACCAACAGCTGGAAATGCTTGTGATGGTGATAAGGAGTTTCTTGAAGAAGCACGTGTTGCTTCAATTGTGGCATCGCATACAGATCCTGTTTGGATTTGTAATGTTAAAGAAACAGGTATGGTTTGGATTGTAGATTATACAGATCCGATGAATCCTGGAATCACACAAATTCCTTCAGCTAGATTCTTACACGATGGTGGTTGGGATTCTACAGGACACTATTTCTTAGTAGCAGCAAATGCAAGTAATAAAATTGTAGTTATAGATGTACCAAACAAAAAATTAGTTAAAATTATTGAAACTGGTATAAAACCACATCCAGGACGTGGAACAAATATTAAGAATGATTTAGGAAATCTATGGGTAACATCACATTTAGGTGAAAATAAATTGTCTTTTATTAAAACGAATCCTGGCGAAGGTCAATGGACAGTTGTAAAAGAAGTTGAAGCTACTGGAAACGGTGGTGGAGCCTTATTTGTAAAATCGCATCCAAAATCTAAACACCTTTGGGTAGATAGAACTTTAAACCCTAATGCTGAATTAAATTCTGTAGTAGATGTATTTGATACAAAAACTTTAGAACTAAAAGCTACACTTCCAGCACCAGAAGGTGTTGACGGTAGGGCTGTTCATATGGAATATAATAAAGCAGGAGACGAAGTTTGGGTATCTTACTTTATGGGTGAAAATAGTGCTATTGTTATTTATAACGATAAAACCTTAAAAGTAAAACAAATCATCCAAGGTGACTGGGTTGAAAATCCAACTGGAAAATTCAACGTTTACAATACAACAAACGATATTTATTAAAACAAAGTCTTAATCATTCGGTAGTTATTTATGACTACCGAATGATTTTTTAAAACACTAATTATGAAGAATTATTTATATTCTTTAGGCTTGTTATTGCTTTTATGTAATTCGCTTTTTGCACAAACAAACCCTATAGACTCTACAAAAGTCGAGCAACTAGGCGAAATTGTTATCACAGCACAATTTGCACCAACTACTGAAAGAAATGCAATTTATAGAGTTAAGGTCATTAATTTAGAAACCATTCAAGCAAAAGCTGCAACAAATCTTACAGATGTTTTGAGGAACGAATTAAATGTAGATTTATCTTTCAATTCTATATTTGGAGCTGGCATTGAGTTAAATGGAATTTCTAAAGAAAACATAAAAATTTTAGTTGATGGTGTACCATTAATTGGACGTGTGAATGGAGTTTTAAACCTTAATCAAATCAATATTGATAATATAGAACGTATTGAGGTTGTCGAAGGCCCTGTTTCGGTTTTTTATGGAACAGATGCTATGGGTGGAACCATTAATTTTATTACAAAAAAGGACCAACCTAAGCCAATAACTGGAAGTTTAAAAGCATATTATGAAAGTGTTGAGGCTAAAAATATAGATGCATCTTTAGGATATAAATTTGGTAAAAACCTAATTCGTGCTGAAGGTGGCTATTATTATTTTAATGGTGTAAATACAGACGATGATTTAGATAGAACTCAAAACTGGCCAAAAAAGCATCAGTATCATACCAATGCAAAATACATAAGAAAGTTTGGGGATTTTAAATTGCTGTTTTTTAGTAATTTTTCTGAAGAGGAAGTCAATACTTTGGGTGAAATTAGTTCAAGAAGTGGATTAGCTACAGATGTTGATTATACTACAAAGCGTTGGGACAATTCACTTAATTTTCAAGGCAAATTAAAAAACCAAAATTATTTAGATGTTACTTTATCATATTTAAATTATGATAGATATGACACCTCATATACATTTAATCCAGCAACAAATTCTTCAGAATTAATTGAAAATAATCCAAATGAAAATGCTAACTATTTCGATACGTTTTTCTCAAAAGTACAATACGCTAATAGTAATTTAGATAATAAATTAAACTATGTCTTTGGATTTGAGTTTGAATCAGACAAAGCAAAAGGAAATAGAATTTTAGGAGGAAATAAAAATGTTAGCAATACGTCACTTTTTAGTAGTATTAACTATAAAATCACCGATGCTTTCGAAATTCAACCAGCACTACGTTATACATATAATAGTGCTTTTAATGGTCTTTTATCTCCAGCATTAAATTTAAAATATAAATTCAATAATCAAAACGTATTACGTTTTGCATATGGAAATGGCTATAGAGCACCTAGTTTAAAGGAATTGTATTTAGATTGGATGCCAACTTTTGGACCAATAACTTATACGTTTTCTGGGAATGAAAATCTAAAAGTAGAATCATCGCATAATTTTAATGTATACTATACATATACAAACCAATTAAGTAATGCTAGTTCTTTACAAATAGAACCATCGTTTATATACAATGAAATAAAAAACCTAATTGGATTAAGTGAGTTAGTTGGTTTTGAAAGACATTATGTTAACCTTAATAAGACTAAGTCAGTAAACACTTCACTTGATGTTAGATATACAGCTTCTGATGATTTAAAACTAACTTTAGGGCTATCATATTTAGGAAGATATCTTGAGTATACCGATACTTTTAATTCGGATAAATTTCTATATACGCCTTATGTAAATACTTCAATTTCGTTTAACTATAAACCTGTTAATCTAAGTTTTAATGCATTCTATAAATATTCAGGGAAGCGTAAAGGACATTATATAGAAGAAGAAAATGGAGAAGATGTATTAAAAGAATCTACAAGAGAAGATTTTAGCAACTTAGATATATCGTTTACAAAATCATTTTTTCAAAATAAGTTATCGATTTCTTTTGGAGGAAAAAATTTATTTGACGTAACTGATATTGATACGTTTAATCAAATAGGTTCAGCTCACGACCGAAACATACAGTTTTGGGGAGCAACATATTATTTACAAACAAGATTTAATTTTTAAGCAAATTAAAATGAATATTAAAGAAGAGAATACAGTAGCAGAGATTGTAGTAAAAAATATAAAAGCTGCGCATATATTTAAAAAACATGGAATAGATTTTTGCTGCGGAGGTGGTATTACAATAGAAAAGGCATGCGCAAAAAATAAAGCAAACTTTGATGATTTAAAAAGTGAAATAGAAGCTTTGGATAATACTTTAGGTAAAGCGTATAACTATAACCAATGGGAGTTAGATTTTTTAATAGACCATATAATAAACATTCACCACACCTACGTAGAAGAGAATATTCCATTATTAATGCAATATGCAAATAAGGTAGCAAAAGTGCATGGCCACCATTATTCAGAATTGCTTGAAATTAATCAGCTTGTTCAAAATGTTGTTAAAGAGCTATCTGCTCATTTGAAGAAGGAAGAGCTAATCCTGTTTCCTTATATAAAAAAACTGGTAAAAGCGATAAAAGAAGGCGTTGAAGTGGAAAAACCACATTTTGGTTCTATAGATAACCCAATACAAATGATGCATGAAGAACATGATCATGCTGGGAGTGTATTTAAAAGAATAGCAACCTTAACTAATAATTATATAACACCAGAAGGAGCTTGCAACACCTTTAAAGCATTGTATTCTAAACTAGAAGAGTTTGAGCAAGATCTACATCAGCATATACATTTAGAAAACAACATATTATTTCCAAAAGCAATTACATTAACAAAACAAATTTAAATTTATAATAATCATGAAAAATTTATTTTCAACAATTGTAGCAGTCATACTTTGTACAACAACGTTATCGGCACAACAATTAGATATTTCAGCCGAATTAAGACCTCGTTTCGAAAACAAACATGGTTTTAAAACCCTATTAGATACTGACGCAGATGGTTCTAATTTTATATCTCAAAGAACCAGACTTAATTTTGACTTTAAGCAAGACAATTTAATATTTAAGCTTTCTATGCAAAACGTAAGGGTTTGGGGAGATGTAAGTACGCTGTCAAGTGACGATAATGCTACTGCATTGCACGAAGCTTGGGGTGAAGCATTATTAGGTGATGGGATATCTTTAAAGTTAGGTAGACAAGAAATTGTTTATGATGACCAAAGAATATTTGGTAGTGTAGGTTGGGCACAACAAGCAAGAAGTCATGACGCGTTTTTATTTAAATATGCACCAAACTCGAATAATAGATTAGACATTGGATTAGCTTTAAATTCTGATTCTCAAAGTAATTTGGATAACCTTTACAGTAATGCAGCTGGTTATAAAACGTTCCAGTATGCTTATTATCATGGTAATTTTGATAACTTAGGATTAAGTGTATTACTTTTAAATACAGGTATTGAGTATTTAGATAGTAGTACCGACCAAACTCTAGACTATATGCAAACTATTGGTTCTCGATTAACTTATAAGTTTGACAAGTTTAATTTAAATGGAGCTGCATATTTACAAACAGGAAAAGCTATTGATAATGATGTAAGTGCTTCATATTTTACAGGAAACTTAGCCTATAAAGTATCTAGTGATATATCATTAGGCTTTGGTTATGAGTACCTGTCAGGAAAAGATCAAGATGATGTTGATTCAGATATAAAATCATTTATGCCATTATTTGGTACTAACCATAAATTTAATGGTTGGATGGATTATTTTTATGTCGGAAATCATGGTGGATCTGTTGGTTTAAATGATATTAGTTTTACGTTTTCTTATCAAAAAGATAAGTTCTCAGCTAAATTAGTACCACATTTATTCTCTTCTGCTGCCAATATTTATGATGGTTCAACTAAAATGGATAATAATTTAGGAACAGAAATTGACCTTACGTTTGGATACAAATTATCTAAAGATATTTCATTAAATGCAGGTTATTCTAAAATGTTAGCAACCGATTCTATGGAAATATTAAAAGGAGGAGACAAGGACGAAAACAATTCTTGGGCTTGGTTAATGTTTACTTTTAAACCTAAATTGTTCTCAACACAACAACAATAATAAAACAGAAATCAATTGAATACTGTAGCACCATATTATCTCCCAGTAGGGAAAGAAGTTGAAGTTTTTGAAAAAACCTATTTAAACAAATTGCCTTTTTTATTAAAAGGTCCAACTGGAACAGGAAAATCTCGTTTTATAGAGTATATGGCTCATCAATTAGATAAAGAGCTAATTACCGTCTCCTGTCATGAAGAAACATCTTCAACCGATTTAATTGGACGTTTCATTATTAAAGGAGCAGAAACTGTTTGGTTAGATGGTCCTTTAACTTCAGCTGTAAAAAAAGGTGCTATATTATATTTAGATGAGGTTGCCGAAGCTAGACCAGATGTAATTGTAGCAATACACTCATTAACCGATCATAGACGTGAATTGTTTGTAGATAAGTTAGGTGAAACCATTAAAGCACATGAAGACTTTTGTCTTGTAGCATCATTTAATCCTGGATATCAGCGTGGATTTAAAGAATTAAAACCATCAACAAGACAGCGTTTTGTAGCTGTATCGTTCGATTATCCAGAGCCTAAGACTGAA
>Ga0209345_10003110_pt1 | contig 17378 bp, 17 predicted proteins | sample Cruoilmetagenom7_FD_187294 | JGI IMG/M metagenome (GOLD analysis project Ga0209345, IMG submission 187294) | Oil polluted marine microbial communities from Coal Oil Point, Santa Barbara, California, USA - Sample 7 (SPAdes) (version 2) | ecosystem: Environmental > Aquatic > Marine > Oil seeps ...
TATTTGTTGGAATAGTCCTATTTAATTTTGCACCATTACATAAATTATATATATTCTGATAATCTTTTTTAATTTTAGGGATTAATATATATAAATTTTGAATTGAGGCATGAAAAAGAGAGTTTGTATGGGCATTTTTACTTAGGTTCCCCTCCACTGAAAACAGATTATTTCGAATTGACATATTTGTATTCAATTTGTCTTTTGTAGAAATATCCACTTTTTTAGTTGTAACATGTCCTTTTGAATGGGTTTGTCCTGATTCACTATTTATGGCGAAATCTAATCCTAGCAAATATATATCTTTGGAATCAAGCATAATTGATTGAAGTATTGATGTCGACCCAACGCAAGAGCCATTAACTGATGTAAAACCTTCAAAGTAAAATGTATCTTCTTCTAAGAAAAAACATTGCTCTTTTGTAAAAATTTCTTTTACTCCAGAAGGAACAAATGAGCCAAATAATAAAATTGAATTTTTTAAAAACTCGGCTACAGGGAAAGTATTAAACAAGTTTAGTGCAACGTCAAAACCATCAAGGTGTACAACTAGGTCTGGTGTTATATTGTTCTCGTACAGTATCTTTAGGCTTGATGAAACAGCGACAAGAATAAATTTATTGTGATTATCTTTTATCCACGGTAGATTATCCTGAAGAGATGGGCCAGAACCTAAAACTAATACTGGGTGTTCTGAAAAAATGGTATCTTTTAAATGTGAAGCTAAATTAACAGTACTATATCCATTATTGATATGTTCCAAAGGTCTTAGCTGTTTATTTAGGAATGTTTTATATTGAAACATAGTAAAGTCTTGAGACGAAATAACATTTTGTATTAGTTTTATTTTTTTATCTGAATGAGATGGAAAATGAGAGTATTTTATATATCTATTTAGGAACCAGCTACCCAAAAGAAATTTATTAAAGCTATTAACAAAGGTATTGTCATCTTCTGCGATACTAAAAAAAAGTGATACATTGTCATTAAATTCATAGTATGGAGTGCAAAATAGAGAAAGATTAAACAGCTCTAAATCATCTTCAATGATAAAGTATTCAGTGGCTTTAATATTATTATCAATAATTGGGATATGAAAGCCCAGTCCTGTTCCAATAAAAATGAACTTTTCAATTATTTTCATTTCATCATCTGAAGCTGTATTGTCTAAATAGTAGGTCATGATAGGGTAAACACCTTCAAGTCCTTTACCTTTATCCCCTAGTTCATCAAGATGTTTTTCTAGTTGGTAATAAAGAGGAAATCCATCAAAAAGATAAGATGTTTTATTGTAATTTACAAGGTTTGAAATTTTTTTTGAAATTTTCATACTGTCTTGTGCGTAAAGATAATTATTACTACTTAGTTCTTTGACATCGAAATAGTTTTTGATATACTCTAAATCATATTTCGGAGTATAATTGGCAGTATCTATAGCGTTATTAAGTGCCTGAATTTTATATAAAATATTAGTATGATTTTTGGAGAAAAATTCCAAATTTTTTTCATATAATTTAATGGCTTTGTTCTCAACTTCATGCATAATCAAATCCTTTTATTTTAATGCTTTATTTAATTCTTCTTGGTAAAACTTTATAATTTTAATTAGATGTTTTTTTAAAATTTCATCTAAATTGATTAATTCATCTTCATTAATATTTAAAAGTTGTGAATTAAAAAAATCATATATATAACCTAGAGTGTACTTTAGATAAGAATCAAGTACTCTACTTAATTCATACGTTTGCAGATCCTGATGAGATGTTAAGTTATCACAGAGAGATGTAAAATAGAAATCAAAGTCAGATTTTTTAGGTTTTGATCTATTTTCTAGATAAGATTTTAGATTATTTGCATGTGCAAGATATTTTTTCAGGTTTTTTATTTCAGAATCCATAAATATTGAGCTTGAGTGTTTATCACATAGTTCTTGTAGTTTATCATTAATCTCTTTTTTTTGTTGAATTGGTTTGATTTTTAAATTATTTGTTTTCTTCGCAGTTGTGTGTATAAATTTTGCTCCATCACCTAAGTTTACTACATTTTTATTTTCATCATGTAATATTTTTGAAAAATAATCTATTGTATATATAGAGGTGTATAAATTTGCTGTAGTGAGAACTACTGTTGTACGGTTCCCACTTACTTCAAATAAACTATCTTTATATGATATTGATTTTTTAGATTTTTGTTCATCATTAATTTTTAACACTTTTATAGATTGATGTGATTGAGAATGTGTTTTACCAGTTTTAGTGTCAACTGCTAAGTCTAAACCTAATAAATATATTGTATTGATATTTAGTAGTAATAGTAGCTGATATGTTGCAGAACCAACACATGGAGTAGATGACTTTATTGCAGATTTTTTATAGTTTGTAGCAGTCTCAAATAGATAAAGTTTGTTTTTTTCAAAGAGTGAAGTTATGTTTTTTGGTGTTGACATTGAACAAAAGAATAGTGAATTCCTTATAAAATTAAGATTTTTCAATTTTTCAAAAGATTTTATACCCCATTCAAAAGGGTCTACATGTACAATTATATCTGGAGCAATGGCATTTTTTTCAAGGTAAGAGAGAGAAGATGAGACGGCTACTACTATTAAATTATTATGATTTTTCTTTAACCATTCTATCTCCTTTTCAAGAGATGGTCCCATTGCTATTAAAATAAAAGGCATATCTTCAAAATATTTTTTGCTTAAATTGAGAGACTTATTTAAGACTTTATAACCATTTACTAAGTATTGTAGTGGTGCTAGATTTGATTTGATTTGATTTGAAAAATTGTATCTAATATGTGGTTGAGATGTAATCGCAATTAGAAACTGCTCTTGTTTTTCTTGACTATGACTAAGAAGAGAGTAGTATTTTAAGTAATGGTTATAATAATAGAACATGTTTAAAAACTCTGCTGAGGTGTTCATAAATTCATTATTATTTTCAAATACAGAAAAAATTAAAATGGAATCCTGAGAGATTTGTTTATAGTTTGTTGTAAACAACGACAGTCTAAAAAGTTCTAAATCATCTTCTATAATTAAATACACTTTTGCATGTATTTTTTGATGAATACTAGATAAGTGTAAACCTAAACCTACACCAAAAAAAATGAACTTATCAATAGTTTTAAGAAGTTTTTCCTCTTTGTAATGGCTTTGAGTAGAGTAAATTAAAGGGGCGATATCGCTTAAATAGCTTGTCATAGGTCGATTTTGTTCATATTTACTTATATCTTCTTGTGAAAAGTTATACCTATGAAAACCTTCAAATAAATTTTCATTACTTTTAAAATTAATAGAATTTGTACTGATGAGAGTATGCGCTAAACTCTCTTTATTATAGAGAAAAATATTTGAACTTCTCTCAAAAACATCAAAGCCATTATTTTCATAAACAAGTTCATACTTTTCCTGATAATATCCATTTGCTATGGCACTATCAAGAGCAGATAATTTAGAAAATAGCTGAGGATGATTTTTTTCAAAATATGATACATTGTCTTGAAAATTTGTTGTTATTGTTTGATTAATATCTGGCATAAAGTCTCAACTGTGAGTGGAAATTATCTTCTGTCTTAAAGCCAAATATAGAACTATCCGTAGCTAAGAGTTTATACTCTGGTAAAAAGTCGTCATAGTCATTTCCAAGAATAGGTTCACTAACCCCATAAGGTGTATTTGTATCCTGTTTTTTCTTGCCTTCTAGTATATTTCTAAGTAATATATATTTTGGTTTTAGTTTTGTAATATGATTACAATAGTTCTGTACAACTTCAGGTTCCATCTCCTGGAATGATATAAAGTTTACAAACAAATCAATATGTCCTTGAAGTTTTGGGACCTGCCATGAACAGATATTGATAGCTTTATAGATATTTTTTAGTCCATCTATATTTAGAATACTTTTATCTTTTAAATCGCCATAATCAGCAATGCTTTTTGAACCAAAAACCTCTTTTAAGTAGTAAGATGATACAAATGATACAGGTGGAATATCTGCATTAATATAGAAACATTCATTTCTCTCATCTGATAGTAATATTTCCCCAAGAGTACCAAATCCACCGCCAATTTCCATAACTGTTTTAATATTTGATGTATCAACATGTTGTTTCATGAAATTTAAGCCAAGTAGATAATTTAAAAATGATCTTGAAAAATCTCTCCCATCAAAATTATATTGTTCTATAGGGTTTCCAATAAGACTTTCAGATACTTTATCCGTATATGGTGAATAATTTTTATTGCTGGCTTGTAGAACTCTATAGTCGGCAAAGGCTTGTAAATATCCAGATAGAAGCATGTCAAATTTAATATTTGATTTTACATCGGTTGTTACATTAAAAAGTGCATCTTTGGTTTTTTTAAACATATCTTTATTGTTAAGATATTCAGGGTATGCATATACCGGAGAAAACATAGATCTTGAAGAGTTTAAACTTCTAAAATTATTTACACCATTTTTTTTTAAATCGTCTATAATTATTTTTGAAGCTTCAATCCAAAAAGATGTAGGTTTATATAAGCTTGACTGTTCTTTCATATCACTTAACATAGTGTGCAGTAAGTTTGTTTCATTGTTTGTCATATAAATTTCCTCTTACTATATATATTTTTTTTTAATTCCATGCAAATCAGTTCTTTATCATTAAATTTTTTTCTATCAACTTCTAAAAAGTCATATCTTTTGTATAAATTAAATGCTTTTATATTTTGACTGAAAACTTCAGCTATTAGTTTTTTTGCCTTTAAAGTTTTAAAAGCATACTCAACAATTGTTTGCATTAAAATAGCACCAACTCCTTTTAGAGATGGGTTTGAGTATATGCCAACTTTGATTATATCGGACATAGTATTGATAAAGCTGATAATTCCAATATAGTTGTTATGCTCTTTTACAAGAAAATAGAGTTTGTTCTTTTGATTATTTAAATTTTGTATAAAATCAAGATGATTGTTTGTTGATATATCATCTGAAGTAAACATCCATTTTTTTATCTTAGGGTTATTTCTCCAAAGAATAATCATATCTTTTTCTTTTATATCTAAGCTAGTAAAGTTAACCAGATCTATACCTCTAAGCATGTTTTATAGCCTTTAAAATAACCTTGTTTTTTATACATGTTCCTGTAGTTTATTTTATCCTATATATTTAGGTTTAAGTGCTGTAGCAAATGATAAATCTTCATTTGCTTTTTTACCTAAAATCTCTTTTAAATGTTTTGGATGCATTCCATATCCTGGTCTTACACTTCGTATATTTTCTTCTGTAAAAATTTCACCTTTTTTTATATCTTTTGTAACATATAAACTCCTACTAAAGTGTCTTGATTCTTTCTTTTTGTCACTCATACTATAGTCAACTGTTCCAAGTAGTTTTTCTGTTTCTCTAATTACCTTTATCATTAGTTGGAATTCTTTCTTATCCATAGAGAATTCGGCATCTGCTCCACCAATTGATTTATCTAAAATAAAGTGTTTTTCAATTACTTTAGCCCCAAGTGCTACCGCAGCTATTGGTGCAGTACTTCCAAGTGTATGGTCCGAAAATCCACTTATTACATCAAAAGTCTGCCCAAGGTCTGGTATCATTCTTAGATTTGCATCTTCAAGTGGTGCTGGATATGCACTAGTACATTTTAGCAGTACGATATCATTGTTGCCGACATCTCTACAAATCTTTACGGCATCTTCTATTTCATCTTTTGTTGCAATACCAGTTGAGATGATGACAGGTTTCATTTTTGAAGCTATATATCTTATTAGCTCATAGTCTGTTATTTCAAAAGAAGCTACTTTATAAGCCGATGGATTTAGTGTTTGTAAAAAATCAACTGCACTTTTGTCAAAAGGAGATGAGAAAATATCTATATCTATCTCTCTAGCATATTCAAAAAGCTCTTTATGCCACTCCCAAGGTAAAGAAGCCTCCTTGTATAAATCATACAATTTAGTTCCAGCCCATGGGCCATTTTTATTTGCAAAAAAATTAGGTTTATCACTGTCTAATGTCAATGTGTCTGCTGTATAAGTTTGTAGTTTTATCGCATTGGCTCCTATTTCTTTTGCTGCTTTTATTGTCTCTTTTGCAATTGCTATTTCGCCTCCATGATTGGCACTTAGTTCCGCAATTATAAAAATACCATCTGTATCTAAATCAAAATTACCAATTTTCATAATTCTTAATCCTTTTTCTTTGCAAAAATAACAACTTGACGGCTAAATCCAATATCAGCACTTGCTTTATAGTATTGAATATACTTTTTTATTCCTTGTTTAAATAAAAAATTATCTGTTTCGACCCTTGATTTGTGTGCAAATTTTCCAAGGTTTCTGTCGTTTGTATAGTTTGAAGAAGTATTGCTTAAAAATATTTCAATAGGAAATTCACCCAGAGGTGTGTGCACTTCATAGTTTAGTGATTCAAGTAGTTTAGTAAGAGAGTCAAAAGTAAAGTAGTGTAAATGGTCAGGTGGTGCCAGCCAAGTGTTTGTGGTGTAGTTTTTATTTAGTAAAAACTCTTGAAAATTTGAATAATCATTAGGCACAGATATCCTGAGGTAAGAGTTCTTATGAAGCAATGACCTTAAATCTTTTAGTAGGTCTACAGGGTTTAAAACATGCTCTAGTACGTTTGATAGATTAACTACTCCATATTTGTTCTTTTTTTCTATTAGCATCTGTATTGATTTAAATATGTCGTTTTTAATAATTGTATTTTTTAGTTGTGGATTATGATTAGATATTCCATAGTCAGAGTAATCTAGTGTTGTTACCTGCCATGATTTATCGAAAAAATAATTTGCAAAAAAACCTTCACCTGCCCCAACATCTAGTAATGTTTTATTTTCTAAATCATTACAAATATATTCTGCTACCTTTGCTTTATTCTCAAAAAACTCTAACTCATCAGAAGTATATTTATGGGAGTGACTTTTTGAATTGTCTTGATAGTACTTGTTTGCATAATAATCTTCTAACTCTTTTTGTGTTGGTGGGTTTTCCACACTATAATATCCGTAAGAGGTTTTTATAATATTTTCCATCATGAAGCTTTTATTGTATCAATGTTATTGAACTCTTTTTTTGTAATGATACTGGGTTGATTGTCCTGTTCTCTAATAAAAATAATCTCTGGATCATCAAATAAGAATTCATTATCTTTATTATTTGCTACATTTAAGAAGCATTCTAGCGCATTAACTTTACCATAATTGAAAAGTTGCATATTGTAATAAAATCTTCCAGCATTTATTTCTGTAATTGCTAGTGTAGCGTCTTTATAGCATTTAATATCCACGTTTAAAATTCCATTTGGCTTTAAATTCAATTTTGAAATAGAGTCTATTACAAACTCTTCAACATTTTTATCGTAAAAACTTTCTATGACATTTGGAGCAGATTCTCCGGCTTCTCCACTGTATCTGACACGTTTTGCCATTTTGCACATTTTAATTTCTCCATTTTTCCAAATAGTCATAACAGCTATGTCTTCACCTGCTAGGTATTCACTAATTAAAAATTCACTTTTTGGAAGATTATAAACAGCACAGCAATGTTCTATATAAGAAGTTGCATCGCTGACACTCATTACTTTAGAAGTGTGTTTAGAACCAGACCCACTTCGAGTACGACACCATAAAGGGGCTTGTTTGAGTTCTTCAAATGCAGTTGTTATATCAGTATTGTCTTTAATATTAAATGTATGTGCTGAAGCAATGTTTAGTTCTTTTAATTTTTGATGGAAACTCCATTTATCAAATGTTAAATCAACTAAATCAAAGTTCGGTATAAATGTTTTTGTTTTGATTTTATTTATATTTTTTGAAACAACATGAACCTCTAAATCAGAGTTTGGTATAAACAATGTAACTTTATATGTTGTAATTATTTCATTTATTTTTTTTATATAGTTTACTTCATCATTGGCATGTGGAGTTAGTATATTTATTTTCAATATTGAACAAAATAATTTATATTTATCGGCTGTTACTCCCAAGAATTTTTCTTTGCAGTTTTCAACAAGACGATTAGTTCCACCGCTTCCAGCAGCACTTATTAAAATCATGTTAGTGTGTTTCCGTGTATATTAATAAGAGTATCGCTTCTTAAACCTAATCGTAAGGTTTCTGTGCCTATAACACTGTCATAGTGTATATTTCCAAGGTTTACATCTGATCCATACTCTTTTATAAACCAAGCCTGTTGGCTTTTCTGAGGCGCTTCAAAAATCAATTTATCAATTGCAATTTCATCAACTATCTCATCAATGAGTCCAGTTCTGATTTCTGAGGTATCTCTATATAGTCCAGCTTGACCACTTTCTCGACCTTCTGCTATAACTTTCCAAGCTCCAGCATCTAGGGTTGCTTTTATTTCTTCAACCCATGTTTTTGGCTTAACTACCTTTTTTATATCTTTACTTCCTACCTCTGATAAAACTTTAAAATCAGTACTGAATTCCTTTATCAGTTTTACTTTTTGTTCAAGTGAAAGTTCTATTGTGCCATCTGATATTTCAAGATATTGGATGTTCAGTTCGAGTAAATGATCTCTTAGTTCAGGTAGTTTATTTTGCAAAAATGCTAATTCAAAAAATGTTCCACCTAGAGACACCGGAATATTATATTTTTTAAATAATTCTAATTTTCTTTTTAGATTACTGGTTACATAAGATGTCCCCCATCCCAATTTAACATAGTCAATAATATCGGCAGACATCTCTAAATAATCTTCAACAAGTCCACAAGGTGAGCCAGTATCAATAATCATTGTTAAACCTCTATCTCTAGGTTTTTGTTCTCTTTGTGGTAAATTTAAATTAATCATTGCTTATCCTCTCTTTATATAGTTTCACTATGTTGTTTTTTTCTTCAGCTTTTATAACAAAGTCGCTATTTTGGAGTGTTGTGCATAGTGACATATCCAAAATAGAAAAATCTTTATTTTTAAAATCATAAAATTTTTGTGCGGCCTCAGAACTTACGATTCTATGAACGCATATCTCTTCTAGCTTTTTTGTATCTGGAACATTATTTAGTATTAATTCTTTTATGAATTCAGCACATGCCAAATCATCGTCTCCAGAAGGATGCGAGGCAATTATATTAATGCTGAACTCACTACCCTTACTTTTTTTGATTAAGTTTTTTACAAATAAAGCAGTCACCTTAGAGTTTGAATAACCTGTAACAATTACATCGTCAGAATTTAAAGAATTTAAAGTAACACTTACTCCATTAGTTGTCTTTTGTACTAAGGTCTTATTTTTTAAACTTGCTACTGACAAATCATAGGGTGAATTTCCAAAATCAAATGTTTTTATTTTATAACCATCTACTTCTCCAGCTAAAATAAAGTTTTTATTTTGTTTCTTTAGATAAAGTGCTTCTTTTTCATTATTTGTAAGTAGTATCTCTTTTAAGTTCTTCATAAATGCATAATGTGAAACAGTAAATGCTCTTATTACATCAATAATTATATTTACATTACTATTATAAGGTAAGTCGTGTTTTCCTTGATAGATGTTAATAATCACTTTTTTATGTATATTCATCACTTAAGCCTCTTTTTGATTTCTTTTTTAAATTTTTTTGTATTGAATTTTTTTAAAATTGGATAAGAGTTTTTCTTTAAGTAGTCATACATTCTTATTTGATTATTCGCAGTTTGTATTGCTAGAAAGGATAAATCCATAAATAATAGTTCATTTGCAATGCTACTTGGTGTTACTATTGCAAATGAACTTTTTCTCATAAGTTTTGCAATCTCTTTTGAGTCTAGATGCAGATCTATCCAGCTTCTGTTTTTTACATATCTTTTTAGCTCTTTCAAGTTTTTATTGGCTTTTGTTGTAACAAGGCTTACTCTTATGTTTTTAAACTTTTTCAACACCTTTAATATACTTATGTTTATATTGCTATGATCAGTTCCGCCAATAGCTACAAAGACTGTTTTATGCCTTTTACTCTTTTTATATTTCTTGTTTTTTTCTTTATAAAACTCTTCTCTTAAAAGGGTATATTCTGTTCCGCATCTAAGTTCACAATATGGTGGTATTTTGGTCTTGTATTTTTTAGGGTTTGCGCTGATGTTATGGTTTAGAAGTATGTCACAATTGTGTTTTTCATAAGTGTCGTCAACTGCAAAGATTTTAACACCAGTTTTTTCTTTTAAATATTTTTCTTGTTCGTACTTAATCCGATAATGGTCAATAACAAGCAGGTTTATATTTAGCTTTGTGATAAGTTTAGCTAATTCTTTTTGATTATTTGACTTTAATATTTCTAAGTTATATCCGGCTTCAACTATTTTATGGTTTATATTACCTTTTAAGTTTTGAGTTGCAAAAGTTATATTAGCATTTTTAAACTCTTTGGCAAGTACTAAATCTCTCATAATATGACCAAGCCCGATGATAGATGAAGAGTCGGCTCTAAAGAGAATATTTTGCATTACATCTGCGCTTTGTGAATTACTTCATACATTATCTCAGCTCTTTTCCAATCTTCTAAAGTATCAATGTCTTGTACTAAATGTCTTGGTATGATTATAGGAATGCTATCATTTGAAAACATAACTTTATCTGAGTGCTTATTTAAGTTCTTCCAGTAAAATTGTCCGGCATCTTGATATGCTTCTTCTAAGTCTTGGCTTCTTGTCATGTAGTATTGTGGTGTAAACATCTCACATCTACCGTCTGCATCTAATTTAAAAGTTCTCTGGATTGGGAATGGCATAGTGGTGGCAGAAAAACTGTTTACAGCATCGCTGTTTTTAAGTTCCTCGTATCCTTGTGCAAGATACTCTTTTTGAAGCAGAGGAGCAGTAGCATATATAGTACAAACATAATTATACTCTTCTTCTTGAGCCTTAAGATACTCTATGGCGTGTTTTATTACATCGCCTGTACCTGTAAAATCATCACTTAACTCTTTTGGACGTAAAAATGGAACCTCTGCTCCATACTCTTTTGCAATCCTAACTATCTCTTCATCATCAGTGGAGACAATCACTTTATCGAAGAGTTTTGACTCTTGTGCTACTTCTATAGAGTAAGCGATAAGAGGTTTGCCAAAAAACTCTTTTATATTTTTTTTAGGTATTCGCTTACTTCCACCGCGGGCTGGAATGATTGCAACAGCTTTTGCTTTCATTAGAAACTACACCCTCTATAGCTGTATTTGCTTATTATTTCTATCAGTGTGTCAGCTACAAACTTGGCATCTTCCATACTCATCTTCTGATGACATGGTATTGATATTTCAGACCTGTAAAAATCATTTGCAACAGATAATGAAACGTCGCCAAACTTCTTTTTGTAAAAGCTGTTTTGGTATATTGGTTTATAGTGAACTTGCACACCCAAGCCCTTTTCTTGTAGCTCTTTAAATATATCCTCTTTTGGACATTGAAGTTCAGGTATTAAAAGTATAGGATAGAGATGCCTTGCACTAACACTGTTTTCATCTATTTTTAGAGTTATAAATAGTTTTTCATTTTTAAATCTATCATCATAATAAGCTGCGATTTCATTTCGTTTGTCTATAAAACTATCCAGTTTTTTAATTTGTGAAATACCAAGTGCGGCAGCTATCTCCGTAAGTCTAAAGTTATGACCCATGCTAAGCATATCAGAGTTCCAAAAAGCTTTTTTTACCATACCGTGAGAACGAAATAGTTTAAGTTCTTTGGCATACTCATCATTGTCGGTTAAAACAGCTCCGCCTTCACCTGTAGTAATTGGTTTAATTGCATGAAAACTAAAGATAGTCATATCGGATAGAGATCCTATCTTTTTATTGTTTATGCTTGAACCAAGTGCGTGAGCGGCATCTTCAATGACAAGTAAATTGTGTTTTTTGGCAATTGCATGAATTTTCTGCAACTCTACAGGTTTTCCGGCAAAATGAACAGGAACGATGGCTTTAGTGCGAGGTGTGATTAGCTTCTGGATAAATTTCTCATCAATGTTTCCATCAAGTTTGACATCACACCATATAGGTTTTGCACCAACTTCAACTAACATATTTGAAGTTGCTACAAAACTTACAGGTGTTGTAATTACTTCATCATCTTCTTTAAGCCCACATACAGAGTAAGCTCCAAGAAGAGCTGAGGTCGCAGAGTTGAAAGTAATGGCATGTTTTGCACCAGTGTATTGACAAAGAGCTTTTTCAAACTCCTCAACCTTTTTACCTTGTGTAAGGAATGGACTTTTTAAAACTTTGACAACTTCTTCAATATCACTGTCATCTATTAGCTGAGTGGAGTAGGGTATCATCTACTTTTCTTCTTCTCTGGTCTGTTCCAGTTTTGAGAGTAGCTCTTTGTGAGAGAGCCAAATGTCATTGTCTTGTGAATTATATTCAAAACCAGTTTTTACATTTTTTCCTTTTTCTCCAATAGCATTAATAGTGTAGTCAATAGAGTGTGAAAAAGTTATACTTGGTTTTATAACAAAGTGATCATGAAACTCCAGTGTTATGTGTGAATCATCAGTTGGACACATAACTTCATGAAGTTTTTCTCCAGGTCTTATTCCTATTACTTCTTGTTCTAGATGAGGTGCTATAGCTTTTGCCATCTCTGTCATTTTCATAGATGGGATTTTTGGTACAAATATCTCTCCACCTTGCATTCTTTGGAAGTTTTTCAGTACAAAATCTACACCGTCTTGAAGAGTTATCCAAAAACGTGTCATATTTGGCTCTGTAATTGGCAAAGTTTTCGCCCCCTCTGCCATTAGTTTTTCAAAGTAAGGGATAACAGAACCGCGAGAACCTAAAACATTTCCATATCTAACTACAGAGAATTTTATCTCATGTCCGCCGGTAAGGTTGTTCGCAGCTACAAAAAGTTTATCTGAAAGAAGTTTAGATGCACCGTATAGGTTGGCAGGTGCAGCCGCTTTGTCGGTTGAGAGGGCAATAGTCTGTTTAACATCGTTTGCAATACAAGCATCTATGATGTTTTGAGCGCCCATAACATTTGTTTTTATACACTCCATAGGATTGTATTCAGCTATTGGAACATGTTTGAGTGCTGCTGCATGAACAACAAGGTCAACCCCAACCATTGCTTTTTGCAAGCGAGCTAAATCTCGAACATCACCTATAAAATATCTCATACAAGAGTCATTAAACTTTTGAGCCATTTCAAACTGTTTTAATTCATCCCTAGAGAAGATAATAATTTTGTTTGGTTTATAGTTTTTCAGTATTGTACGAACAAATTGTTTACCAAAACTACCAGTTCCACCAGTAATAAGTATATTCTTTCCATTAAGCATCTAGTACCCTAATAACGTTATTTAGTCTATGTAATAGCAAAAATGGTACCATTATATTTTATATATTTTTTAAATAAATTTTAAAATTTGTCGATTTAGTGCTTAAGAATTATTTTAATAACTATATAAAGATTGGTAAAGGATTTGTTATGGGTGTCAGTTCAGTAGGAGTGGGTTCTAGTATATTGACTCAGGATGTATTAGATCAGCTGAGAGAGGTTGATGAAGCGGCACAGATTACGCCGATAGATTTAAGCCTAGCAAATGAAAATGATAAAAAAGAAGCACTGCTGGTTATAGATGCTAGTATGGATAACCTTATAGATAGCATTAATGAAATTAAAAGTCAGTCTCTTTATGATGAGAGAAAGACAGAAGTTAGTGGCGTTGCTGTTGAAGTTACTGCCTTTGCTAATAGTGATGTGCAGGATTTTACACTATCAGTAAATGTATTAGCAACTAAACAGATTGAAGAATCAGGTGCTTTTACATCTAATAGTGAACTTATTGCAAATGCTGCAGGAAGTATGAATATAAATATTGATGGTCAAGACTTTACGATAGATTACGATGAGACAACAACTATCACAGATTTAAAAAATTTAATAAATGATGCTGCAGGTGATAAAGTAGATGCTACAATTGTTCAAATTAATGATGGGGAATTTCGTCTTTTTGTTAGTTCTATTGATACTGGTACAACACAAGATATTACAATGACTGATAATAGTGCTCAGTTAAAAGATGGTCGTGCTACAACAGAAATGACTGCCATTCAAAGTGGTATAGATGCTGAGTTTACATTTAATGGACAAGCAATTACAAGAACAAGTAATAATATTGATGATTTGATTACAGGGTTAAATATTACACTGAAAGAAGTAGGTACATCGGTTGTGAGCGTATCCCAAGACCGTGATAATATTATGGAAAAGTTTGGTAGCTTTGTAGAGAAGTATAATGCCGCAATAGCTCAGTTAAATACTATGACAAAATCAACTACAGAAAGTGATGAAAGAGGAATTTTTTCTGGTGAGAGTATGATTAAAAATATGAAAAGAACTATTGAAGATTTAGTTCTGAGTATTGGTGGTGGTGTAGGAAATATGGTTGATTACGGATTTGATGTTGATCAAGATGGCGTTATGACTTTAGACCAAGATACATTAAATTCAACATTAGATGATGACTCTTCAAATGTTGAAGTTTTCTTTGCTGGAGGAGATTTTGATAATGGTGATGGAACTACAACAACTGTTGATGGTGCATTTAGTGAATTTTCAACAGTTGTCGAGGGCTATACAAAATATGATGCTACTTTAGATCAATTTAAAAATTCTATTACAGATACTATATCAGCTCTTGAAGATAGAAAAACAACTGCTACTGAAAGATTAGATGCTAAGTATGAAATTCTTAAACAGCAGTTTATTGCATATGACTTAATGATTAGCAAATTGAATTCTGCGTCGTCTATGTTCATAGAAATGGCTAATACTTCAACAGCTGCTGCGAATAATTAAATCTTAGATTAAAAAACCTAAAGAAAGTGCCCTAGTTGCCGATGTATTTAGTATGAAAGAAATTAACAAAGATGTTAAAAAGGAATTAAAGATGTATGGTAATGTTGCTCATAATATTTATGCTCAAAATAATGTAGGAATAGAGTCCCCAGCTAAGTTAATAGAGATGCTTTATGAAGGTGTACTTCGTTTTAATGCTCAAGCAAAAAAAGCTATAAAAGATGCTGATGTTGAGAAAAGAGTTTATTGGACAAATCGTTCGGTGGCGATTATCACAGAACTTATTTCTGTACTAGATCATAAGCAGTCTGGTGATATGAGTGAGTATTTGGAAGGTCTTTATAATTATGAAATTCAACTATTGACAATTGCTGGATCTGAGAATGATATGGGTAAATTGGATGAATGTAGCGATGTTTTCAAAGCTCTTTTAGAAGCGTGGAGAGAGACTATAGATGTGGCTAACTAATCTAAAAATAGCTATAGTTGAAAAAAATACAGACAGGTTAAGTGAGTTGATGGATGATATTCCACAACTTGATAAAAAAGAAGAGATAGGCCAAGCTATATGTCTTATAAAAGAGGCTACAGAATTAGTGCAATCACTTCAGGCTGAAACTTCTGCTTCAATGAAACAGATGAAAAAGAATATAGACTTTTTAAAATCCACAGAATATAAGACTTCAAACAGAATAGATATTAAATCATAACTTTTTACTTCTTTTTAGAAATCCCAAACTTCAAACTTCTTATAGTATAGTCACTTATGACTGCGCCCTTTCTCATACTTAGTATATGCTCAACAGCATCTGCTATGTCAGAGGACAGAAGTTTTTCATTCTCTTTAGCGCTTGTCTTAAAACGCAGTTCATCATAAAAACTACTCTCTGTCATATCAGGGTTTATATTTGTGATGCTCAGTCCACTTTTTCTGGTCTCTTCAAAAAGTGAGTCTGAAAATGCTTTTAATCCTGCTTTTGTTGCACTGTAAACACCTGCAAATTTACTTGCTCTTATTGCTTCGATAGAGTTTATGTTGATGAGGTAGCCGTCATTTTTCTTTAAATCTCTAAGCGTAGCATTGGTCAGTAGCATCGGTGCAGTAAGATTTAAAAAAGTCATCTCAGTTATAGTTGCTACGTTTAACTCTTCATGAGGTTCAAACCTTCCAAAACCAGCTGCGTTTATAAGTATGAAGATATTCTCTTTTTTTAGACTTTCACATACCTGTAAAGTCTCTTTTTCGTTTGACAAGTCTGCTTGAATAGCTCTAAACGCAGACGTATTAAAATGCTCACGTGAGATAGTTCTGCTAATGCCAATAACCTCATACTTCAGAGATAAAAGTCTTTCACATATCGCTTTTCCAATCCCGCTGCTCGCTCCCGTTACAACTGCTGTTTTCAATTTATATCCCTTTTGCTATACTTCTGACATGAAAAATATTTATATAACTGATTTAGACCATACATTTTTGAGAAATGATTTATCTATAAGCGATTATACTAAAAGTATCTGGAATGCAAAAGCGGATAGTTCGATTTTGAGTGTTGCAACTGCGAGAACTTATAAAAAGACAGCACAGTTTTTAAGTGATGTTCATATAAATGCACCTATGATCCTACTTGATGGTGCACTGGTTGCCACTATGGACAAAAAGATAATAGATACAAAGTTCATCACTAAAGATGTTGCTGATACGATTATAGACGAGGGTGGAAAGTTTGGTATTTACCCTTTTATTTTAGCCTTAGTGGATAGTAACCTTAATGAAGCTTTTTTATACTCTGATATCTGTAATGAAGATCAGAAAAAAGTTCTGACTCGGTATGCTAAAGATGATAACCTACAAGAGTGTAAAAATATCAGAGCTATGGATAATAATTTTAAAATTGTTTATATGGGTGAAGAGAGTCTGCTTAGAGATTTAGCAAAACATATAGAAGATATTTTTGGAGATGAGTTAAAGTATATTCTTGCTCCGGAAGCTTATATAGGTTGTTATTTTTTTTTTATTTTACATAAAAATGCAGACAAATCACACGGAATCCAAAGTGTTAGCGAGTATGTGGGGTTTGATTTAGAAAAACTTACTGTATTTGGAGATAATTTTAACGATGTAGGTATGTTTGAGTTAGCTGGTACTGCAGTGGCAATGTTAAATGCACAAGATGGTGTAAAACTTCAAGCCGATATAATACTTCCGCATACAAATGATGAAGATGGTGTAGCAAAATATTTACAAGGATTAAAAAGTGTATAGAAAGTCTAGTCTTGTGCCTATGATTATCATAGGCATTTTGTTTTTTATATTTGGTTTTGTGACATGGCTCAATGGTTCACTTATTCCTTTTTTGAAGTTCATTCTTGATTTGAATGAATTTGAAGCACTGTTTGTTACTTTTGCTTTTTATATTGCTTATACGGTGATGGCCCTTCCTATGGCGTTTGTTTTGGAGAGAACAGGTTACAAAAACGGTATGGCTCTAGGTCTTGGTGTGATGGTTATAGGAAGTCTGCTTTTTATACCCGCCGCTACGAGCGCTGACTTTTCACTCTTTTT
>Ga0209345_10003111_pt1 | contig 17376 bp, 11 predicted proteins | sample Cruoilmetagenom7_FD_187294 | JGI IMG/M metagenome (GOLD analysis project Ga0209345, IMG submission 187294) | Oil polluted marine microbial communities from Coal Oil Point, Santa Barbara, California, USA - Sample 7 (SPAdes) (version 2) | ecosystem: Environmental > Aquatic > Marine > Oil seeps ...
ATCTCAGCAGCAGCGCCTGGGCGCCGTCGGGCAGGGTAATCTCCTCGAGCATTGCCGGCGTTGTCGTGCGGGTAAAACCGCTCGCGGCCCGCATCATGAAGTTCTGCGGCTTGCCGGTGCGCCCGAGACCGCTGACCGCGCTTTCGATCTGCCGCCGGGTCGAGGACTGGCCACTCAGGCCTTCATCCAGGGCGTCATAGATATTGGAGAAACCGAAAAGCTCTGCCGCGGCGCCATTGGCCCACAGCACTTCGTCAAGGTCGCGGCTCAAAACGGCAACGGCATCGCCCTTGGCGAAATGGGCGCGGACCGATGCGTGAACCGCAAGATCGATGAACGGATAATGGTGTGCCGGCATGGGTGGTATTCCAGTTTGGGCCTGATTATCCCCTTCGTCAGGGGGAATTAAGGTTTTATTAATAGCTTTGCCACCCCCGGCGGTCCAGCGAACCGCGCCGTAACAGCCTTCATTTGTCGCGAAACGGTTAACGGATGGCGCGTTGCACAATATATGTTGCACTGCACAATAAGCTGTGCTATACAATGCTCGAAACCGAAACGGGGCCATGAACGGTCCCTCTGATGCTTCAAGGAGAAGTAACATGGCGACCAAGAAAACCACCACATCCGCAGAAATGTTTGAATTCCCGACTTTCGACGTCAGCAAGATGACCGACAGCTACCGTGAAATGGCTGACAAGTCCGTCAACCAGACCAAGGAAGCCTACGCCAAGGCCAAGACCGTCGCAGAAGATGCCACCAAGGCAATCGAATCGACGCTCGAAACCGCACAGGCCGGCACCGTCGAGATGAGCCTCAAGGCAATCGACGCCGCTCGCGGCAACGTCGAGCATTCGCTGTCGCACATGGAAGCCCTGCTGGGCGTCAAGTCGGTCGCTCAGATGATCGAACTGCAGACCGGCTTCTTCCGCAAGCAGGCCGAAATGATGGCTGACCAGGCCAAGGTCATGCAGGAAGCAGCCAAGAAGGTTGCCGAAGAAGTGGCCAAGCCGGTCAAGACCGTCGCTGAAAAGGCGATGAGCGAAATCAAGGCTGCCTGAATTCTTCATGCACTGAATTGAGAAAAGGCCGGACCCTTGTGTCCGGCCTTTTTCTTTTGGGCTGGCTTGAGGCCGTTACGGCCCTGGACCGCTTCGGAGTGATTTTTCAACCGGTGAAATTGCGAAAACCGGCCCGAAACCTCTTGCAAAACAGACCTGCTGCCAGTATGTGAGCGGGCAACAAAGCGGCACGGACATGGTCCCTGTCAGCTGGCGTGCGGTTGTAGCTCAGTTGGTTAGAGCGCCGGATTGTGGATCCGGAGGTCGGTGGTTCGAGCCCACCCAATCGTACCACTCTCTTTTCTTCGCAATGTCTGCAGTGAAACCATTTGGAGTCGGCCGTGGTCGTGCAGATGTTCCCGAGCGAAATTGTACCGGCATTCCATGTGTTCCGACCAGTTCTCACCGGTTTTCTGACGTCGTAACCAGCTTAGTAAGCTGCCAGTATCTCGTATAGCGACTGGAACACATATGTTTCTTAGCCAATTTGATGAAACGGTAGCTCGGAATCTTGAGAATTGACAGGTGATGGCTCTCGCGCTTGTATCGAGGAGTTGTTTAGCTTCACGTAAATGGAGAGTGGATCGAGTAGCGTGATAATAATCGTCGGCGTTCTACAGATCATTGCTGGTATGGTCGTTTTTGGGAATGCTGCATCAGCAATTCACGAGATTTTGGGGTCTATTACCTTTGGCCTAGGCGTGCTGAGCGTAGCCCTTGGAACGGTAATTCAACAATTGACTGCAATCAGAGCTGGGCTTGAAGTCAAAAAGCCGTGAATTTCAGGGGAGGAAGTTTCGGGCGCTTAGGAGCGCGCAGTTCATCTGACTTCCTTTGCAGTAACGCCCTCAAAATCCGCCGCCAAGGAGCGGCTGCGAACATCAATTGTTTAAAGAACGTTGGCCGTTGACGTGTCTCTCGCGCCGAGTCCGTGCATGAAAAACGGTGCGCTACTTGGCTGCTTGTCAGGCGGGTTTACCAAGAGAATGTCCTAGTCAGATCAACTGACGACGCCTAGTGCTTGACCTTTAATCGGCGATACTAGCACGTCAATATGCCCGTCTCAGGTGAGAAGAGGCACTCCGCAATCCACCTGCATTACTCCGTCAGAATGCCTTGAAGGTCAGGATGGTATGCGTTCGCTCGATACCGGGAACGGTATGGACCTGCTCGGCGATAAAACGGCCGATATCCACGTCATCCTCGATATAGAACTTCGCCATCAGGTCGAATTGTCCGCTGACCGAGTAGATCTCGGACGCGATCTCGCGGTTGGCAATCTCGTCGGCCACCGAGTAGGCCTGGCCGAGCTTGCATTGAAACTCCACGAAAAAACACTGCATCGCCGGTCTCCTTCTGCCCTTGAGGGGTGATATCGGTTTCCACCTTGGAACCATGCCCGGGGCCTGCGCGCAAGGGCCAATCGCGGCCAATCTATTTTAAGCTTAAAAAAAGCGCTGGAATTCTTCAAGCTGGCTGTTAAGGTCGCGGGCAATGGCGATCATTGGAGCGTCCGGCCTGATCCTTGGATGCTGCGGCCGTTCCAATGCTGATATAAGATGCCTGCATGGTGTAACCGGTGAAAACCGATTGGCCATCACATGCATCGATCGCCTGAAGGGGATAAAGGTGCATTGACCGGACCGCAACAAGGCCGGCGCTGCATCAAACACAGAGAGGAAAATCAATGAAGAAGACATTTTTGAGCCTGGCGACGGCTGCGTCGCTTCTCGCCGGCGTTTCGGTTGCCGCCGCAGATCCGGTCAAGGTCGGCATGATCACCACGCTTTCGGGCGGCGGAGCTTCGCTCGGCATCGACGTCCGCGACGGTTTTGAACTGGCGCTGAAGCAGTCAGGCAACTCCGACGTTGAACTGATCATCGAGGACGATGCGCGCAAGCCCGACCTCGCCGTGCAACTGGCCGACAAGCTGATCCAGTCCGACAAGGTCGACGTCATGACCGGCATCATCTGGTCCAACCTGGCCATGGCCGTCATTCCGGGCGCCGTTGCCCAGGACAAGATCTACCTCTCGCCCAACGCCGGTCCGTCGCAGCTTGCCGGCGCCGGCTGCAACGCCAACTATTTCAACGTCGCCTGGCAGAACGACAACCTGCATGAGGCCATGGGCGCCTACGCCACCTCCGCGGATTTCAAGAAGAGCTTCATCCTGGCGCCGAACTATCCGGCCGGCAAGGATGCGCTGACCGGCTTCAAGCGCTTCTTCAAGGGCGAGGTTGTCAAGGAAATCTACACCCAGCTCGGACAGACCGACTACGCAGCCGAGATCGCCGAAATCCGCGCTTCCGGCGCTGACAACGTGTTCTTCTTCCTGCCTGGCGGCATGGGCATCGCCTTCATGAAGCAGTATGCCGGCGCCGGTGTAGAAGTGCCGCTGCTCGGACCTGCCTTCTCGTTTGACCAGGCCATCCTGCAGGCCGTCGGCGACGCCGCACTCGGCGTCAAGAATACTTCGCAGTGGTCGAAGGATCTCGACAACGAGACCAACAAGGCTTTCGTTGAAAGCTTCCAGGCCGAGTACGGCCGTCTGCCTTCGCTCTATGCCAGCCAGGGCTTTGACACCGCCAACCTGCTGCTCTCCGCTATGGAGACTGCTTCGATCACCGACAAGGATGCGTTCCGCGCAGCCCTGAAGGCGGCCAACTTCAAGTCGACCCGCGGTGATTTCAAGTTCGGCAACAACAACCACCCGATCCAGGACATCTATGTCCGCGAAGTGGTCAAGGAAGGCGACGTCTACACCAACAAGCTGGTTGGCGTAGCCCTTGAAGATCACGCCGACGCCTACGCGGCCGATTGCAAGATGTAATCATCGCATCAGTTCCGGGCGGAGCCTCGTGTTCCGCCCGGATTGATTCCCTGTCTTAATTCAAACCGTTACACCGTCATTTTCGCATTCAATCGAATGCACGGCGCTGTAGGACGAGCCCGGTAGACGATGACCGTTGCCCTCTTTCTCGAGCAGATCCTCAATGGCCTGCAACTCGGCGTCATGCTGTTTCTAATGGCGGCCGGCCTGACCCTGATCTTCGGGGTCATGGGACTGATCAACCTTGCCCATGGCTCGCTGTTCATGGTCGGCGGCTTCGTCTGCGCGGCCGTCGCTGCATGGACCGGATCGTTCTGGATCGGCTTGGTCGCCAGCCTTGCGGCCGCCGCAGCCCTTGGTGCCCTGGTCGAAATTGTCGTTATCCGCAGGCTCTATGACCGCGATCACCTCGACCAGGTGCTGGCCACATTCGCGCTGGTGCTGATGTTTTCCGAGGGCGTCCGCTTCGTCTTCGGCTCCTTCCCGCTCTATCTCGATCCGCCGGCCTTCCTGTCCGGACCGGTCATGCTGCCCGGAGGCTTGCCCTATCCGGCCTATCGTCTGGCGATCATCATCGCCGGCCTTGCCGTCGCAGCCGGGCTTGGCCTGCTGATCAGCAAGACCCGTCTCGGCATGCAGATCCGTGCTGGCGAGGCAGACCGCGAAATGATCGCAGCACTCGGCGTCGATATCCGCTTTCTCTACACCGTGGTTTTTGCGCTTGGCGCGGCACTGGCCGGTTTCGCTGGTGCTCTCATCGGCGCCATCCAGTCTGTTCAGGTCGGCATGGGCGAACCGGTTCTCATCCTCGCCTTCGTCGTCATCGTCATCGGCGGCATCGGCTCCATTCGCGGCGCATTGGTCGCCGCCCTGATCGTCGGTCTTGTCGATACCATGGGCCGCTTCCTGCTGCCGACACTGCTGGCGCATGTGATGGAGGCATCGGCCGCCCGCGGCGTCGGATCGGCGCTGGCCTCGATGCTGATCTATCTGTTGATGGCCGTCGTGCTTGTCTTCAAGCCAAAGGGGTTGTTTCCCGCCAATGCGTGAACTGGTCACAGAACATCGTCTCAACATCGTGCTGGCGCTGGTCCTGCTCGGCGGACCGCTGATCGCGCATTTTGCCGATGAGCCGTTCCTCGTCACACTCGCCACCCGCGCCACCATCCTGGCGCTGGCCGGTGTCGGTCTCAACATCGCACTCGGCCTTGGCGGCCTGGTGTCGTTCGGCCACGCGGCGTTTTTCGGCCTCGGTGGTTATGCCGTAGGCATTCTCGCCAGCCATCACCAGAACTACGAACCGCTGATGACCGCGCCGTTCCTGATCAACGGCACCAACCAGATGCTGGTGCTGTGGCTGGTGGCGATCGTGGTCAGCGGTCTGGCCGCGCTGGTGATCGGTGCGCTGAGCCTGAGAACCTCGGGCGTCTATTTCATCATGATCACGCTCGCGTTTGCGCAGATGATCTACTACTTCGCCATCTCATGGCCCGCCTATGGCGGCGAGGACGGACTGTCGATCTATGTCCGCAATGCCTTTCCGGGGCTCAACACGCTCAGGCCGCTGGACTTCTTCCTGCTCTGCTACGCGGTGCTGATCGTGGTGTTGTTTGCACAGTGGAAGATGACCGGCGCGCGCTTCGGCATCGCCTTGCAGGCGGTGCGCCAGAACGAGGGCCGTGTGGCTGCTCTCGGCCTGTCGCCTTACAAGATCAGGCTTGCCGCCTTTGTCATCTCCGGCATGGTCACCGGTCTTGCCGGTGCGCTCTATGCCGATCTCAACCGCTTCGTCAGCCCCTCGATGATGTCCTGGCACCTGTCCGGCGAGATCATGGTGTTCATCATTCTGGGCGGTGTCGCGCGGCTGTTCGGGCCGGTTGTCGGCGCCTGCCTGTTCGTGCTGTTCGAACATGCTTTCGGCAGCGTCACCGAGCACTGGCAGTTTTTCCTCGGCGCGGCGCTGCTCGCAGTCGTTCTGTTCGCCCGTGGCGGTTTCATAGGCTTGGTTGCGGGGAGGGTGCGTCATGACTGAACCGGTATTGGCGCTCTCGGGACTGAGCAAATCCTTCAGCGCGCTCAAAGTCACCGATGCCGTCGATCTTGATCTGCGTCCGGGCGAGATTCACGCCCTGATCGGCCCCAACGGCGCCGGTAAATCCAGCCTGATCAAGCTTGTCGCCGGTGAACTCGCAGCCGATGCCGGATCGATCCTGTTTGATGGGCGGGAAATCAGTGGGCTTGACCAGATTGCCCGCGCCCGCCTTGGGCTCACTCGCACCTTCCAGGTGTCGTCGCTCATTCCGGAATTCTCCGCACGCGGCAATGTCATGTTCGCAGCCCAGGCCCGGCGCCGTTCGGTGTTTGGTTTTGTCCGCCAGGTCTCCCGCGACAAGGAGCTGATAGGCGAGGCGATGGATGCGCTTGAGCGCGTCGGCTTGAGCGATCGCGCCGGCGTGCGCGTGAGCGAACTCTCGCACGGCGAAAAGCGTCTGCTGGAAATCGCCATGGCGCTGGCCATGCAGCCGCGCATTTTCCTGATGGATGAACCGATGGCGGGGCTGGGCCAGGAAGGCTCAGCCAAGTTGATCGGTTTCCTCGACAAGCTGCGGACCGAAGCGCCGATCCTGCTGATCGAACACGACATGGATGCTGTGTTCCAGCTGGCCGATCGCATTTCCGTGCTGGTGGCTGGCAAGATTATCGCTCGCGGCAAGGCCGATGAAATCCGCAATCACCCTGAAGTGCGCACCGCCTATCTCGGGGAGGACGCGGCATGAGCCTTCTGCAGGTCAGCAAACTCGAAGCTTTCTACGGCGCCTCGCAGGCGCTGTTCGGGGTCGATCTCGAAATCGCCGAGGGCGAACTGGTGGCGCTGATGGGTCGTAATGGCATGGGCAAGACCACCACCGTGCGCGCCATCACACGGATGCTGCGCACCACGCGCGGCGAGATCCGTTTTGACGGCCGCGATCTGTCTGTCCTGCCATCGTTCCGCGCGGCCCGGCTTGGCATCGGCCTGGCGCCGGAAGGCCGGCGGTGCTTCGCCAACCTCTCGGTGTCAGAAAACCTGATGGCTTCGGCCCGCTCGGGCCCATGGACCATCGACAAGGCGACGGAACTGTTTCCGCGTCTGGGCGAACGCATGACACAGAGTGCTGCCACCCTGTCCGGTGGCGAACAGCAGATGCTGGCAATTGCCCGGGCGTTGCTGACCAATCCGCGCCTTCTCATCCTTGACGAGGCGACGGAGGGGCTGGCACCGGTGGTGCGGCAGGAAATATGGGCGGCCATCGCCAAGCTAAAGCAGGGCGGGCAATCCATCCTAGTGATCGACAAGGCGTTCTCCGAACTCCGCGCCGTCGCCGACCGATGCGTCATCCTCGCCCGTGGCGAGACGGTCTGGACCGGTACGCCTGCCGGCCTGACCCCCGAGGTGGAAACCGAATTCCTCGGCGTTTGAGCCAAAGCGGATACGGGGCACAGGAATGGCCCCGGCCTTTCGTTATTCTGCAGCTTCCCGGGTGATCACCAGTTTTGGCGGCGTCCGGCCTGTCTCGGCCTCGAGCCGCGTCAGGCGCTCGCGCAATTCGGCGATCTCTTCGCTGTTCTCGCCGATGGCAACCGTCATCGCCTCGGGTTCCAGCACCTCGACTTCCTCTTCCTTCGGGCCGATGAAGCGGCTGAAAATCCGGCTCAGAAGCCGTGACAGGTCATCCATGATCAGGAAGAACGACGGCACCACGACAAGGCTCAGCACTGTCGAGACGATGATCCCGCCGATCACCGCGATCGCCATCGGTGCGCGGAACGATCCGCCTTCGCCAACGCCGAGCGCGCTTGGCAGCATGCCGGCCGACATGGCGATCGAGGTCATCACGATCGGCCGCGCCCGCTTCTGACCGGCTTCGATCATCGCGCCCACCCGCTCGCGGCCGGTGCGGATCAGCTCAACCGCGAAGTCGACCAGCAGGATGGCGTTCTTGGTGACAATGCCCATCAGCATCAGGATGCCGATCAGCACCGGCATCGACATCGCATTGTTGGTCAGGATCAGACCCGCGGCGACGCCGCCGATGGCCAGCGGCAGCGAGAACAGGATGGTGAACGGCTGGATCACGTCCTTGAACAGCAGGATCAGCACGGTCAGAACCAGCATCAGCCCCATCAGCATGGCGTTGAGGAAGCTTTCCTGCATTTCAGCCTGGACTTCCGCGTCACCCGCTTCCAGCACCTGGACTCCGGCCGGTAGTTCAGTGGTCTGGACAATCTCGTTGAACCTGTTCTTCGCGGTGTCCAGCGGCACGCCGATCGGCAGGCTGGCGCCTAGAGTCGCCTGCCTCTGGCGGTTGAAACGGGTGATGGTCGACGGTCCCTGGGTGATGACCACATCGGCCACTGTCTTCAACGGAACCGATACGCCTTTCGAGGTCGCCAGGCGAAGATTGCCGATCCGGTCGATATCGGTCCTGTAGACCGGGGCAAGCTGGACCCGGATCGGGATCTGACGGTTGTCGAGCGAGATCTTGGCCAAAGCCGCGTCGACATCGCCGATGGTGGCGACGCGCACGGTTTCGGCAATCTGCGCCGTGGTTATGCCAAGTCGCGCGGCTTCTTCCAGCCGTGGCCGGATCTGCACTTCCGGCCGGGGGAGCGAGCCTGAAACGCTGACACTCGACAACACGTTTTCGGCTTTCAGCTTGGGCTCGAGAATGGCCACTGCCCGGTCAATGGCCGCGTCATCGTTGGAAATCACGTTGTAGGTCAGGTCGCGTTCGCCACGGTCGTTGAGCTTGTAGGCCCGAATGTCGGGAATGACGGCCAGCTTCTCGAAGATCTCGGCTTCGATTTCCGCCTGTGTCCGGGTCCGGCCCAGGACTTCCATGCGCGGCAGCGAATCCGATACGAACGGCACCGCTCCCGCCAGGCCGTTGACCACTTTCTTGACGATCGAGTGCTCGATTTTCTCCAGCAGAACGGACACCGAAGCGCGGCGGATATCAACCTCGCCCTTCGGCGAGGTGCCGCCGAGGATGAAGACATTCTCGACATTCTCGACACCGGCGATGATCTGGCGCATGGCTTCAGTGGTGCGGTCGGTGTCTTCCAGCGTGGCACCTGGCGGCAGTTCCACACTGATGCTGACGCGCGAGACGTCTTCCGGAGGCAGGAAAGAACCGGGCACCTGGCCCAGGAAATACACCGCAACCACCAGCGAGCCGATCGCGGCAAACAGCGTGGTGTATCTCCAGCGCAGGGTTTTGGAAATCAGCCAGGTGTAGCCGCGCATCACCGCTCCGCCGCCCTCTTTCTCCTCATGCGCATCGCTGTCGCGCATCAGGTAGGCGGCCATCATCGGCGTGATCAGCCGCGCAACCAGCAGCGAGAACATCACCGCCACGGCCACGGTCATGCCGAACTGGATGAAATACTGCCCGGGAATGCCCGGCATGAATGACACCGGCACGAACACCGCGATGATGGTGAAAGTGGTGGCGATCACCGCCAGCCCGATCTCGTCCGCGGCCTCGACGGCGGCGCGGTAGGGTGTCTTGCCCATGCGGATGTGGCGCGAGATGTTTTCCACCTCGACGATCGCATCATCGACGAGGATACCGGTCGCAAGCGTGATGGCGAGCAGGCTCACCAGGTTGAGCGAGAAGCCGAGCAGGTCCATGACATAGAATGTCGGGATCGCCGAAAGCGGCAGCGCCACCGCCGCGATCATCGTCGCGCGCCAGTTCCTCAGGAACAACAGCACCACGAGAACCGCCAGCAAGGCGCCTTCGACAAGCGTATGCAGCGCCGATTCATAATTGCCGTAGGTGAAGAACACGGTATCGTCGACCGGAACCAGCTCGACATTGGGATATTCCGCACGGATTTCGTCAAGTGTTTCGGTCACCACTTCGGCAACCGAAATCTCGCTGGCGCCCTTCGAGCGGAAGACGGCAAACGACACCACCTGGTCGCCATTGTATCGGCCGAAGGACCTGAGTTCCTGGTAGGTGTCGTGAACCGTGCCCAGCTCGCTGAGCCGGACATGTCGTCCATTCGCCAGTGCAATGGTGGTGTTGGCCAGTGCAGCCACGTCCCCGGCATCGCCGAGTGTCCGGATCACCTGTTCGCGTGCGCCGACTTCGCCACGCCCGCCGCCGAGATTGGCGTTGGTGGCGCGCACTTGCCGGTTCACGTCGGCTGCGGTGATGCCGTAGGAATCAAGCCGTGCCGGATCGAGCTCAACCCGAATTTCCCGGTCTGCTCCGCCATAGCGGTCAACCTTGCCGACACCGCGCTGGCCCTGCAACGCCCGCTTGATGGTGTCGTCGACAAACCACGAGGCTTCCTCCAGCGTCATGTCCGGTGCGTTGACCGCAAAGGTCATGATTGCCTGGCCTTCGACATCGATACGCGTGACGATCGGCTCTTCCACCGAGGCAGGCAGATCGCCACGCACCCGGTCGATGGCGTCCTTGACGTCCTGCACCGCCTGGTCGGTCGGGACTTCCATGCGGAAGAATACATTGGTGGTGGAAACGCCGTCCGACACTGTGGAAGCGATGTCGTCGACGCCGGTGATACCGGCCACGGCATCCTCGATTTCCTTGGTCACCTGGGCTTCCATCTCCGAGGGAGCCGCACCCGACTGCACCACGGTGATGGCCACCAACGGCACGTCGATATTGGGAAACCGGGTGATCGGCAGCGTCATGAAGGACTGAATGCCGACGATTGTCAGAAGCGCGAATGCCAGGATTGGCGCGATCGGGTTGCGGATGGCCCAGGCGGAAAAGTTCATCTCGGGAGCCTCACTCGGTGATGGCGGCAACTGGGCCGCTGCCGGTTTCTTCCACCGGGGTGATCCGGTCGCCGTCGCGCACGAAGGCGCCGGCCTTGGCGACGATAAGATCGCCGGCAATCAATCCGTCGACGATCTCCACACGGCCACCCTCGCGGATGCCGGTGGTGACGGCGGTGCGTTTGGCAATCCCGTCCTCGATCTTGAGAACATCGGCGCCGTCGGGCCCCACGTTCACCGATGTCACCGGCACCGTGATGGCGTCGCGTGTCGCCACGATGATCTCCGCATCGGCAAACATGCCGGCGCGCAAGCCGGCGCTGTCTTCGATTTCGATCCGCGCCATGCCCAGCCGGGTGGTTGTGTTGAGTGTCGGCTCGATCAGCCGGACCGTTCCATTGGTCTGGTTCCGGGCGCCGATGAGGTTGATGATTGCGGTCTGGCCCTTGGCAATCCGGTGCATGTCGGCCTCGGCGATGTCGGCCCGCATTTCCAGCTCTCCATCCCGGATGATGGTGAACAGCGGGCCGGCACTGGCGCTGGCAATCGACCCGACGCGGGCGCCACGGGCTGAAATGATGCCGGAAACCGGCGCCTTGACCTCGGTCCGTTCCAGCCGCAACTCGACATCCTTCATCTGCGCGTCAATCAGCGCGATATCGGCCTGCGCCACCTTGATCGATGCCTCGGCCGAGCGGACCCGTGCGAGCGCCGCGTTGGCTTCGGCCTCGGCCTGTTCGGCCTGGACCGAGGAATAGGTCCCCTGTGCGGCAAGCTGTTTGGCGCGATTGCTGGACTTGACCGCTTCCTGTGCATTCGAGCGGACTTCCACCAATTGCGCCTCGAGCTGGGCGATGGCTGCAACCGCCTTGGCGCGGTTGGCATCGAACTGGCTGCGTTGCAGGATCAGCTGATCCCTGGACAGCGTCGCCAGCACCGATCCCGCCTCGACCCGGTCGCCGACATCGGCCTTGAGGCTTTCAATCGCCAGACCTTCGACCTGCGGTGCGACCAGCACTTCCTCGACTGCCGTGATGGTGCCGTTGGAAAGGATGCGGTCGGTTATCGGGGCCTCGTTCGCCCTCACCGCAATGATCGCCGGTGGCAATGCGCCTGTTGACGGGGCTTTCTCCGCCTCGACCGCGCCGGCCGGCAGGACCAGGGCAGAGAGAAGCGGCAGGGCGAGGAGCAGGCTGAGAGCAGGGCGCATGGCAGGTCCGGTCATTCGGCGGGAGCGGTTGGGGGAGCGAAGATCGTGTCATCCAGCGTCGAGAGCACAAGCTCTCCGAGCGCTGCGGATTGGTCCGGTCCCATGGCTTCGCGGGCGCAATACTTGCGCTGGGCGTAGCCATGGATCAGCAGCATCATCAGGTGTGCCCGTGTCTCGAAGATCCTGAGGGCTTCGGCGCTGTCGTCCTGGTGGATCCGGACGAGCGCCTTGACCACGTTGCTGCGCACGGTCTCGTCCATGGTGCGCATCAGTGTGGCGATTTCCTGCGATCTGTAGGACGCCGCCTGGACCTCGCTCCATAACGCCGCGTCTTCGACCGGCAGGGTTTCGATCCGTTCCCGCAGGATTGTCTTGAACATCGCGCCGGGATCCGCTGCGGTCTGAACCGCGTCGAACACGGCCTCGATTTCTTCGAGGTCGCGTTTGACAAGGGCTGTGATGATGGCGTCCTTGGAGGAAAAATACCTGTAGAAATTGCCCACGCTCATCCGCGTCGCCTGGGCCAGGTCCTGCATCGATGTGCCGTCGAAACCGTTCAGGGCGAAAACCGATTTCACCTGGTCGAGGATGTCCGCGGCGCGTTTGCTGGCGATGCTGTGCGTGACGGTGTCCATGGGACGTCCTTGGTTATGTCTTGCTGGATATGCCACCAGGGCAGTCGGCAATTGTGTACGCAGACAGACGGAAAGCGGATTTCCGGTCTCTTTGTGCGGAGGAACATAGTGAATGAATATTCATTCATCAAGGTGTTAGCCGGCCGGAACGGCAATTTCCGATGTTGAACGGGTGGTTTTTACTGCCCTGCAAGCCGGCCCCGATCAACATGTCTGGTGCGGAAAGCCTGTTTTACTCAAACTGTTGGAAACACTTAAACGCCTGATTAACCATGCTTTTGCGATTAGTCATCAAAGCTGCTTTATTAGGATTTCGTGAACTAATGACCCGTTAAGGATCCCACTCTTGAAAGATCCTCCGAATGATACGGAGGCTTGGTAAAATATGTGGGGTAACCATGCACATGATGTGCACTAAATGGCCGGCGCTGTTAGCCGGCTTCCTTGGGCTGACCTTGTTGTGGTTGCCTCTCAGCCTTCAGGCCCAGCTGGTATTGAGCCTTGCAGCGCTGGGCGTGATGTTCTTCGGCATGACCCGGCCGGAAAACACGGTGTTCCGTTTCATCACTTTCGTGTTTTGTGCCGTGCTCGCGTTGCGCTATGCCTTCTGGCGTACGACCGAGACATTGCCGCCGTTTACCGATCCGCTGGATTTCATCCCCGGCTTGCTGCTCTACCTGGCCGAAATGTACTGCCTGCTGATGCTGGCAATCAGTTTCTTCATGCTCGCCGATCCGCTCAAGCGCGTTGCGCCAAAGGTTCGCTCGCTTGAAGAGCTGCCCACAGTGGACGTGCTGATCCCCACCTACAATGAAGACCCGGAACTGCTCGCCGCGACAATCGCCGCTGCCAAGTCCATGATCTATCCGCGCGACAAGCTGTCGATCTGGCTGCTTGATGATGGCGGAACCGATGCAAAGCGAAGCCACAAGGATCCGGCCCAGGCGCTTGCCGCCACCCGGCGCCATCAGCAACTCAAGGCACTCTGCCGCTCCATGGGCGTCAACTATCATGCCCGCGAGAAGAACGATCACGCCAAGGCCGGCAATCTCAATGACGGATTGCGCGTCTCCAAGGCGGATCTGGTTGTTGTCTTCGATGCCGATCATGCGCCGGTGCGCGAATTCCTCAAGGAAACCGTGAGCTTCTTCCGGGAAGATCCGAAGCTGTTCCTGGTGCAGACCCCGCACTATTTCCTCAATCCCGACCCGCTCGAGAAGAACCTGAAGACCTTCGGTTCGATGCCGTCGGAAAACGAGATGTTCTATTCGGTGCTGCAGCGCGGCCTGGACAAGTGGAACGCCTCCTTCTTCTGCGGCTCGGCTGCAGTGCTGCGCCGCAAGGCGCTCGAGACCACCGGTGGCTTCTCCGGCCAGTCGATCACCGAGGATTGCGAAACCGCGCTCAGCCTTCATGCCAAGGGCTGGAACTCGCTCTATGTCGACAAGCCGCTGATCGCCGGCCTGCAGCCCGAGACATTTGTTGCCTTCATCGGCCAGCGCGCGCGCTGGTGCCAGGGCATGCTGCAGATCCTCATTCTCAAGCGGCCGTTCCTCATCAAGGGCCTGACGGTCAGCCAGCGCATCTGTTATGCGGGTATCAACCTGTTCTGGCTGTTTCCGCTGTCGCGGCTGGCGTTCATGCTTTCGCCGCTGCTCTACATCTTCTTTTCGCTCGAGATCTACCAGGCAAACATCCAGGAATTCGGTGCCTATGCGCTGACCTACCTGATCGCCTCCTTTGCCATGCAGAGCTATCTCTACGGCAAGGTGCGCTGGCCCTGGGTTTCCGAACTCTACGAGTATGTCCAGTCGGTCATGCTGGTCGGCTCGATTGTCAGCGTTGTCCGCAATCCGCGCAAACCCACATTCAACGTGACGGCCAAGGGCCAGACGCTTGATTCCAACGGCCTGTCGCCAATTGCGGTTCCCTATTTCGTCATCTTCTTTGTCCTGCTTGCTGCGGCGGTCTATTCGATGTGGCGGCTGGCGACCGAGCCGGTTGCATCCGACCTGCTGATGATTGTCGCCATCTGGAACCTCCTCAACCTGTTCCTGGCAGCTGCCGGTCTGGGTGTGGTTGCCGAACGCCGGGAACTGCGCCGCAACCAGCGCCTTCCTGTCCGTCGCCATGGCCTGCTGCGGCAGGCTGGCCACACCTGGGATGTCATCCTGCTCGACGCTTCAAGCGGCGGCGTTTCGGTTCAGTTCCCCGATCAGGAACCCGTTATCGATCCCGGCTCAGACTGGTCGGGAGAGATCGAGGTCCGGCGGGCCGGGCGGCCGGTTACCTTCCCGGTCACCGTCCGGTCGGTCCGTGAATTTGACGGCGTCAATGTCTTCGGCTTCGGCTTCCCGCAACGCAGTCCACGTACTTTCATGGCCATTGCCGAAATCATGTACTCCGACCAGCAGCCGCTGCAGGACCGCATCAGCCGCCGTCAGGTGCGCCTTGATATAGTTCGCGGAACCCTGCGCTTTGCCGGCTGGAGCATCAGCCAGTCCTTCAGGGCGGTAGGCTATCTCCTCGGCTTTGGCCGATCCGGGAAAGTTGCCACCTTCGAGGACGCGCCGATCACCGTGACAAGCAACACTACCCGGATTCCGGGCGAGACCCCGCAGCTGGCTGCGGCGGTCGGGGGAGTCCGCTCACATGCATAAGCTGTTTTCGTCGCTGGCGACGCTCGTTTTCCTGGGGAGTACCGTTGCCCCTGCTGCCATGGCGCAGAGCCTGTTGTCAGACGCACCGGCCGTCAGCCCGACTGCCACTCCAACCGAAAACCCGGTCGTCTCGCTGCAGGGGCTGGGGCAGAGTACCATCCTGTCGACCCGGCCGGCCCAGGCCCTCGTGACGGCAGCCGGGCGGGATGCCAACCTGGCCGCGTTCGAGCAGCCCAGCTCTGCTCTCAGGCTTGAGGGCGAAGATGATGTCATCGATCTCACCTTCCTGCTCGATGCGCAGAACATCGCCGCTGGCGGCAATCTCGTTCTTGCCTATCGCAACGCCGTTTCGGTGATGCCGGAAAGTTCGCTTGTCTCGGTCATGGTCAACGGAGCACAGGTAGGTGAATTCCCGGTCCGTTCGCCGTCGGGATTTGATACCCAGTCCATTGCCGTTCCGTCTTCGGTGCTGCGCGCCGGGGTCAATCAGGTCCGTTTGCGCGCGGTCCAGCGTCACCGGGTCGATTGCTCGATGGAAGCGACCTACGAACTCTGGACAGAATTCGACGGGCAGATGTCGGGGTTTCGGTCCGGCTCGGCGATCGGATCGGACAATTTTGCCAGCCTGCGCACCGTCGGCCGCAACGGCCGCGGGCTGACCGATCTGCGGTTGATCCTGCCGCAAGGATCGGGCGAGGCGGCATTGAACCGCGCCGCGCCGATGATCGAGACCCTGGCGCTGGCGCTCAATCGCGATGATGTTTCGGTGACCGTGGCGGAAACGCCCGGCACGGGACCGGGCATCGATGTGCTGCTCGCGTCCGACGATGATGAGCCATCCTTGCAGGCCATCTCCGGAGATACCCCGTACGGGCTGTCAATTGCCGCCGGTGCGGATCCTGCCCGCCGCAAGGTGGTGCTGCGCTCCGCCAATGGGAACGAGATTTCCGCCATGTTGCTGGACGCCATAAACGGGCCGCTCAAGCCGGTGCTGGACAGCGGCATTCGCGCACAGCGACCGGGCGAGATCCGCACCGAAGCTTCCACGTCCTATACGCTTGCCGATGCCGGATATGTTCCCGCACCTTTCAGTGGCCGCCTGTTCCGGACACGCTTCGACATGATCATGCCGGCCGATTTCTATCCCGCCGAATACGCCACGCTTGACCTGGCGCTGCATGCTGCCACATCGCCGGGCCTCAAGCCGACATCGCAGCTGCTGGTCCGGGTCAATGACCAGATCGTCAAGAGCCTGCCGATGCGCGATGCCGACGGCGAGGTGTTTTCGGGCCGCAGGCTGGAACTGCCGCTCAGGGCATTCCGCCCCGGCCGCAACCAGATCGAACTTCTGGCCGAGCTGGAGCGCCCTGCAGACGATCGCTGCATCTTCGCCGAGCGCAATGAAACCGTGCCGCGCTTCATTCTCCTCGACACCACCGAAATCCGGGTCCCGGCGCTTGCGCGGGTGGCCCGTTTGCCTGAACTGGCGGCATTGGCCGGAACGGCCTATCCCTATGAAGGATCCGCTGCCGTCAGGGTGCACGCGATGAAACCTGACGCGGCTTCCATCTCCACCGCGCTGACGATGATTGCCAAGATGAGCATCGCCGCCCGGGCTCCGTTGCTGGCGCAACTCAGCTTTGGAGCGCCAAAGGCCGGCGCCGCAGGGAACGCTCTGGTGATCGCATCCAGGAGCGCCGCCGATGAACTGTCGCAATCAGGGTCGGGTGGTCTTTCCCCTGTTGCCCGGGCGATAGATTTCACCAGCGGTTTTGACGAAATCGATCCGATGGCAACGGCGTCGGTCAATCTGCCCGGTGTGGCCATCCCCTTGGCAATGACCACCGATCCGGCGGCCCTGCTCGATGCCTTCCGCCAGACAACCCGCAACAGCGGCGAAGGTGGAACTTTCTCGAGCCGCCTGACATCGACGGCCAACGATTTCTTCCGGTCCTTGCGGCAATGGCTCAACTATCAGAACGGCACGGATGCCGCCTCCATGACCGATCCGCGCCGCAAGGCGGTTCTCACCCAGCAGCCGAATGATTCCGGCGAGGGGACCGTGACATGGCTGACGGCAGAAACCGCGCTTGACATGAGTGAAGTCTCCGAAATGCTGTCCGATCCGGCGGTGTGGAACCGGATGGAAGGTGAAAGCGTGGTGTTTGATCTCGATGCGCGAAC
>Ga0209345_10003112_pt1 | contig 17376 bp, 12 predicted proteins | sample Cruoilmetagenom7_FD_187294 | JGI IMG/M metagenome (GOLD analysis project Ga0209345, IMG submission 187294) | Oil polluted marine microbial communities from Coal Oil Point, Santa Barbara, California, USA - Sample 7 (SPAdes) (version 2) | ecosystem: Environmental > Aquatic > Marine > Oil seeps ...
GTTCTCGCCAATGTGATGGCCAAGCCGTACCGCGTGATATTCCATGAATTTGCGGGCGGCGCAGCCAATCCCGAAGATGTTGGTGGTTCGGGCGATGTCAAATATCATCTGGGCACGTCCACGGACCGCGAATTTGACGGAATCAGTGTCCATATGTCGCTCGTCCCCAACCCTTCGCATCTCGAAGCGGTTGACCCTGTTGTGCTTGGCAAGGTGCGCGCAACGCAGGTGATACGGGATGATCTGGAAGAGCACAAAGAAGTGCTGCCGATCCTGCTGCATGGTGATGCGGCCTTTGCCGGGCAGGGGATCGTGGCCGAATGCTTCGGTTTTTCCGGCATTCGCGGATACAATACCGGCGGCTGCATCCATTTCGTCATCAACAATCAGATCGGTTTTACGACGAGCCCGCAATTCGCGCGCTCGTCTCCCTATCCGTCTGACATCGCAAAGATGGTCCAGGCGCCGATCCTGCACGTGAATGGCGACGATCCTGAAGCCGTGACCTTCGCTTGCAAACTCGCGATTGAGTTCCGCCAGACATTTGGCCGCGATGTAGTCATCGATATGTGGTGCTATCGCCGCTTTGGCCACAATGAGGGCGATGAACCCAGTTTCACTCAGCCGGTCATGTACAAGGCCATCCGGTCACATCCGAAGGTTTCCAAAATCTACGGCGAGCGTCTCGTAACAGAAGGCGTGATCGACGAAGAATGGATCGATGGCGCCATCGATGAATTTAACGCCCTGCTCGAGGATGAGTTTGAGGCTGGAAGCAACTACCTGCCGAACAAGGCCGATTGGTTTGGCGGACGCTGGGGAGGTCTCGGCGCGCCAGCCGATCCTGAAACGGCGCGGCGCGGAATCGGATCCGGTGTCGAAGAAAAAACATTACGGTCGATCGGAGATATTCTGACGACGGTTCCTGACGAAGTGCATATCCACAAGACCCTAGGCCGTATTCTCGATGCCAAGCGCGCGATGTTTGAAAGCGGCGAAGGTTTTGATTGGGCGACGGCGGAAGCGCTCGCCTATGGGTCGCTCGTGAACGAAGAGTATAACGTGCGCCTTTCGGGCCAGGATTCGGGTCGCGGCACGTTCAGCCAGCGCCATGCCGAATGGCTCGATCAAGAAAGCGGGGAACGCTATACGCCGCTCAAACATGTGCCGGGCGGGCAATTCGAGGTGCTGAACAGCCCATTATCCGAATATGGCGTGCTCGGTTTCGAATATGGCTATGCGCTCGCTGATCCGAAAACACTGGTGCTATGGGAAGCGCAATTTGGCGATTTCGCCAATGGCGCGCAGATCATGATCGATCAGTTCATCGCGAGCGGTGAGGCGAAATGGCTGCGCGCCAATGGCCTCGTGATGCTGTTGCCGCATGGCTATGAAGGACAAGGCCCAGAACATAGTTCTGCGCGGCTTGAACGCTTCCTGCAGCTATGCGCGGGTGACAATATGCAGGTCGCCAATATCACGACGCCGGCCAATTATTTCCATGCGCTTCGGCGACAAATGCTGCGGCCATTCCGCAAACCGCTTATCATCATGACGCCGAAATCACTGCTCAGGCACAAAGCAGCAGTCTCTAGCGTGGAGGACTTTTTGGGCGAGAGCCATTTCATGCGCATCAAATCCGATCCCAGCGCACCAGCGGACAAGGAAGTAAAACGCCTCGTCCTGTGTTCGGGCAAAGTGGCTTATGATCTGTTCGAGGCGCGCGATGCGGCGAAGGACAAGAACACGGCCATCATTCGGCTTGAACAGCTCTATCCGTTTCCAGGTGAGCCTCTGGTTGTCCGCCTGAAGCGCATGAGCAATCTCGAAACGGTTGTCTGGGCTCAGGAAGAACCGAAAAATCAGGGTGCATGGATGTTCGCGCGTCACTATATTGAGGAAAGTCTCGAAGAAGCCGGTGTCAGCACCGATCGAGCCGAATATGCCGGGCGTGAACCCAGTGCTTCACCAGCAACAGGTCTCGCTAAACGCCACAAAGAACAGCAAGAAACACTTGTCGCCGCCGCTTTAGGCCACAGCCAGGGAAAGAAATAGCATGGCAACCGACGTTCAGGTCCCGGCACTGGGAGAATCGATCACCGAAGCGACGCTTGGTGAATGGCTGAAACAACCGGGCGATGCCGTGGGCCGTGATGAGCCTATCGCCAGTCTGGAAACCGATAAGGTGGCCATAGAAGTGCCCTCGCCCATCGCCGGCGTTCTGCAAGAGCATGTCGTTGCGGTCGGGGATACCATCGAAGTCGGCGCGGTTATCGCGCGGATCGGCGATAGTAAGGGCGCTGCGCCAGCAAAGGCGGAAGCTGCGAAAGTAGCGCCAACCAAAGCTGCACCGGCGCCGGTCGAAGCAAAGTCCGCTGCTGCCGATTCCGATAGCCAGCCCCTTACCCTGTCACCGTCTGTTCGCCGTCTGGTTCTCGAACATGGTGTGGACCCTTCGAAGATCAAAGGCTCCGGCAGGGATGGCCGGTTGACCAAGGATGATGTGCTCGCGGCTGCGAAAGCGGACAAGGCCGAGGCTCGCGAACCAAGTATGGAGCGGGTTGAGCCTGCCGCGGCTGTGCCAGCCGTAACCGGCGAACGCCGCGAGGAGCGCGTGCGGATGACGCGTCTGCGCCAAACGATCGCCAAGCGATTGAAGGAAGCGCAGGACACTGCGGCGCTGCTCACCACCTTTAACGATGTCGATATGACCGCCGTTATGGATGCGCGGAAGCAGTATAAGGAATTGTTCGAGAAGAAGCATGGCATCCGCTTGGGATTCATGGGCTTCTTTGTGAAGGCTGCCTGTCTCGCGCTGCGCGATGTGCCTTCGGTGAATGCCAAGATCGATGGCGATGAGATCGTCTATCACGATTATGTCGATGTATCGGTCGCTGTGTCTGCACCCAACGGTCTCGTTGTTCCGGTCATTCGAAACGCGGATCAGATGACCTTTGCCCAGATTGAAACGACGATTGCCGATTTTGGGCAGCGCGCAAAAGACGGTGCGCTTTCGATGGATGAGATGCGCGGGGGCACATTCACGATCTCCAATGGCGGCGTGTTTGGCTCGCTGCTCTCAACACCGATTATCAACCCGCCCCAGTCCGCTGTGCTCGGGATGCACCGGATTGAGCAGCGACCCGTTGTTATGCCCGATGGCTCCATTGCGGCGCGGCCGATGATGTATCTGGCGATGTCCTATGATCACCGTCTGGTGGATGGCCGCGAGGCTGTGACTGCGCTCGTCCGCATGAAGGAAGCGCTTGAAGATCCAATGCGGCTTCTGATCGATCTGTAAAATTTGCGGCTGACGCTCGAGGAAATATGATGGCTGACAAGACTTACGACTATGACGTTTTGATCATTGGCTCCGGACCGGGTGGCTATGTCGCTGCGATCCGGGCCGCTCAACTGGGGCTGAAAACGGCCTGTGCGGAAAGCCGGGAAACGTTAGGCGGCACTTGCCTCAATGTCGGCTGCATCCCCTCCAAGGCGATGCTGCATGCGTCTGAACTCTATGAAGAAGCCCATTCCGGCGCGCTGGAAAAGTTCGGCGTGAAACTGACCGGCACAAAGCTCGATCTGAATCAGATGCTTGCCGAGAAGAGCAAAGCGGTTGGCGAATTGACGGGCGGCATCGAATATCTGTTCAAGAAGAACAAGGTCGATTGGCTCAAAGGACGCGCGACATTTACTGGCGCGAACACGGTCGAAGTTGATGGCAAAGCGGTTACGGCGAAAGAGATCGTCATCGCGACCGGATCTTCGGTCACACCGCTTCCCGGTGTCGATATCGACAATGACGCGCATGTCGTGGTGGACTCCACCGGCGCGCTGGAGCTGCCCAAGGTTCCCAAGCATATGGTCGTGATCGGCGGCGGCGTGATCGGGCTGGAGCTCGGATCCGTCTGGCGGCGGCTGGGCGCTGAAGTCACCGTCATAGAATTTCTCGACCAGATCCTGCCCGGCATGGACGGCGAAGTCCGCAAGGAAGCTGGCAAGCTTTTCAAGAAACAGGGATTTGCCATCCGTACGGGAACCAAGGTCACGGGCGTCAAGGCGACCAAGACCAAAGCAACGCTCACCGTTGAGCCCGCCAAAGGCGGTGACGCCGAGACGATCGAAGCGGATTGCGTACTCGTCTCGATTGGGCGGCGGCCGAATACGGACGGACTGGGCTTGGAGACCATCGGGCTTGAAACCAATGCGCGTGGCCAGATCGAGATCGACGGCGAATTCCGCACATCAGTCGACGGCGTCCGCGCAATCGGCGATGTCGTGCCCGGCCCGATGCTGGCCCACAAGGCCGAGGACGAGGGCCTTGCGGTGGCCGAATGGATCGCCGGAGAAGTCGGCATCATCAACCATGATGTGATCCCGTCGGTTGTCTATACGATGCCGGAAATCGCCTCGGTTGGCCTCACTACCGAAGAGGCGAAAGAACGCGGCCACGCGGTCAAGGTCGGCAAGTTCCCGATGATGGCGAACAGCCGCGCCAAGACCAACCGCGACACCGACGGATTTGTGAAAGTCGTCGCCGATGCGGAGACTGACCGGGTGCTCGGCGTGCATATCATCGCCTCGCTTGCCGGAACGATGATTGCGCAAGCCGCTCAGGCTATGGAATTCGGCGCGACCAGCGAAGATATTGCCTATACCTGTCATGCTCATCCGACCCATGCCGAAGCCTTGAAGGAAGCGGCGATGGCGGTGCAGGGCAAGCCGATTCATATCTGATTGGGTGATGATCTCGTTTACACTCAGCGGGGTATCGGTGAAGGTTTGAAAATCTCCCATTTACGCTTTTTATCAAAGAGATAAGGCGTAAGAGGGGTTGGAGGAGGATCCGATGCGCCTGACTCTGATGAAATACCATATCTGGCTTGGCTGGCTGGCCGGTGTTCCGATCCTGCTCTGGATAATATCCGGCCTGTTCATGGTCGCACAGCCAATTGAGACGGTGCGCGGAACCCATCTACGCGCCGAAGAGCCCGTTGTCGCGACTCCCGAAAACCCGCCCGTCTTCCCGCAGATCGACAGCAATATTCGCGCCGTCCAGAGTGTTGAACTTGCCCAGCGGCCCGGCGGGGCACAATGGATCATCCGTTATGCCGATGGCGGGGGGCGGCGTGCGTCGATTGAAACCGGCGCTTATCTTGCGCCCCGGATCACGAGCGAAGAAGCCGTGCGGATCGCGGAAGCCGCTTATGCCGGAGACGAACCACTTGCCCAGATGCAGCGCTTCGAGGCCGATGCCAATCCGATGGACCTGCGCCGTGGGCGCCCCGCCTGGCAGGCCCGTTTTGGCGACACGCATCATGTATATGTCGATGCGGAGACCGGCGATGTGCTGGCAATCCGCACCCGGCTTTGGCGTGCATTCGATTTCATGTGGGGCCTGCACATCATGGATTTGGGAGAGCGCGAAGATACAAGCCATCCGATCTTGATCGGCTCGGCCGTGCTCGCGCTGCTAATGGCGCTGTTTGGCGCGATCATACTGCCCTGGCGCTATGTGCGTAAACGGCGCAAAAACGGCGAATGACGCCCATCGACATCTCCATCGATTTTCCTATCGGCCCCGTGCTCTCCGCGCTGGATATTGCCGGGATCGGCCTGTTTGCGGCGACCGGCGCAGTGGCGGCCGCGCGGGCAAAGCAGACGCTGGTTACCTTCGCCTTTTTCGCGCTGGCGACGGGCGTGGGCGGCGGCACGGTGCGGGATTTGTTGATCGGTGTGCCCGTCTTCTGGGTCGTGGACACCCGTCCGCTAATCGCCTGTCTCGTCATCGCGCTGCTCGTTTGGATCACGCCTGCCAAATTCTGGCGCGGCAAGACGCTGGACTGGCTCGATGCGATCGGCATGGCGTCCTATGCCGTGTTCGGTGCGGCCAAGGCGCTCAGCGTCGGCGTCCCGCCTGTCGCCGCCGTGATGATGGGCATCTTCACTGCCTGTCTCGGCGGTATCATCCGCGATGTGCTGGCCGGCGAGCCATCCATCATCCTGCGGCCCGAACTATATGTGACGGCGGCGGCACTGGCTGCGGCGTTATTCGTCGTGCTGAGCGGGGCGGGCGTGATGCTACCGATTGCGGCGGGCGTATCCGCGCTGGCCGGTTTTGCGCTCAGGGCGCTGGCGATTTGGAAGGGGTTGGCGTTACCGGTGTATCGGGGCGGTTAGCGCCGCGCCGGTCTCTTTCGCTGCTGTCAATCATAGCAGTGGCAAAGCTCTTGCCACCATGGCTTGAATGCACGTCGCTCCATTAACGCTTGCAGGTATCGGTGACGGCCATACTTCAAATGTCGTTTAGCGACTGGCTGCTATGGGTGGTTAGCGGACATTGTGTGAGGCATAACCCAAACCACCGCCAATGACCGCAAGGGGCCAGCAACGCGAATGTGACATCGCACGGTCCTGAGTCCTGTCTGTTATGGAGTCTGGCATAGGATTCCTAACCCGTAACTTTATTGGCGTTAGCGATTTGCCAAACGATACCGATGTTGCCGTTTTTCTTGAAAGCACAAGACGCGCTAGCAACTGCAATGTTGCTGAGGTTCCTGGGCCGTGTCGCCAAAGTTAGCAGCAGTGCCTATATCTGCGTGGATCGATTGATGAGCAGTCGCTTCCATCGAATCCTCAACAGTGTGACTATGGTTTTTTCAGCGCCGTCTGGTCGGCCCTGACTGAGCCATAGAGCACTTACCACAGTCACGAACAGCCCGGCTCCGGCCGCAACCTTGATCGCAAGAGATGCGAGCAAACCAACCTGCGCCGTATCAAAGCTCTGCAGCACCAACAGCATCAGCGTTGCAGCAACGAAGGGACGGGCTACTGCCGTGAACAAATTCAGAAAGCCGGTTTCGGCTTTGCGCGCCAGCAGGGCGATACCGCCCAAAAGCAGCGCAGCAGTGGAAGCGAGCGATCCGTATGCGACGCCGCTCGCTCCATAGCCGTTCAGCGCAATCGTTACCGTGATCGCGACGAGCGACGCCGCCCCGGCGAGCGAAAATAGCGCGGCGAGACGCGCGTCTCCAGAGGCCTGGAGTGTTACGACGATCAGCTTGGAAACGGCATAGAGCGAGCAGGCGGGAGCGAGAATCGACAGGAGCAGTGCGGCGCCGGTCCATTGTGATCCCAGCAGGAGTGGCAGCGCCCCGTCGGCGGTCGCGGCCAGGCCGAAGCCCAGCGGAGCGGCGATAAGGCCATAGGCGCCCAGCATCGAAGGCAGTCGGTCCGGATCGGCGTTCAGTGGCCGCCCCGTCCGCGCCGTTGTCACGAAAGTTACGCGGTTCAACGCGGTTGCTATTTCTTCGGTAAAAATCGAAGACAGATCCCTCGAAACGGCATAATAACCCATGACATTACGGCTCGAAACCCGGCCGACCACGATCTTCTCGAACTGATTCTGGACCGTCTGTGCGGCCGAGGCGAGAAACATCCACATCGAAACGCCGAGAAGCTCGTGCCGCTTTGCCAGCGAGAGGCGCGGCCGGAAAGGATGGAATATGTAGGATGCGATGGCATTGAGGGCGGAATGCATCACCGTGCCGATGACTAACGCCCAGTAGTTCTGCAAGATCAGTGCTGCCGCGAGCGTCACTGCGAAGGACAAGAGCCGGACGCTTAGCCGCATCCGCAGATCGCGCCCAAAATCGAAATGGCGCTCGAAATCGACTACACCGATATTGGCGAGGCCGTCGATGACGAAACAACTGGCAAGCACGGCGATCAGCGTAGTAAGTATCGGTTCGTCGTAGAAAGCTGCCGCCGCGGGCGCTATGACAACAAGGAGCGCTGCAAGGACACAGAGCACCAGGAGCTGAATAGTCCAGGCCGTATCATAATGGGCGCGGACCGGCTTCGTGATACGCAGTAACGCTTGGCGCAGACCGAGCGCGGAGAAGATATCGACAAGGGCGAGTACTGACATTGCCAGCGCGACAATGCCGAAGTCTCTCGGTGTCAGCATCCGTGCGAGCACCAGCACTGAAACCAGGCCGATCAGCCGCAGGGACCAGGCGATTATAACTGCCGTGGCCGCACTGCGATAAATCCCGTGTTCGGGCTTGGCCGGCCCACTCGGAGCATCGTTTTCCAGGTTGGAATCGTAGCGTGGCATGATCAGACAGGTCTACCCGCGCGCCGTTGCCAAAGCCGCAACGACAGACAGAATGATGGTTCGCTTAGTCGGCATATTGGTTTACCCTGTGAGCTCGCGCAGTTTTCGAATCCCGCGCCAGCCATAGGCCTTAGCCAGATTCCTGTGCGGCCAACGCAACGGTGCCCTCGGCGTGATCCCCATGCTCCTCACAATCTTGTTGAAGCAACGGGCATCCGATTCAGCATAGCTCCATTCAGATCGCCAAGTGATTGAGATCGAAACCGAAACTTCGTCTCCGTTGGTTACATAATGTGGCGCCATGACAGGCAAATAGACCGCTTTGCCGGGTCCGATTGCGAAAGGCGTGCCATGCGGGGCCATCTCCTCACGCCATGGCAACTCGGGCCGTCCTCCGGCGTGGTAGGTTTCGTGTATCTCGTCGGCCGCGCAGGCCGGCTCGTCAGCCGGGAAAACGGTCATTACTTTGGAGCCGCGCACCTGTAAGAGGATGTTGTGCTCTGGGTCGAAATGATAGGGCGTTACCCCCCCAGGAGATGTGGCGAAGAGGAAGCACTGAAGGTTAATCATTTGCCCGGTCTTGGACTCAATCTGCGGCCGCATCTCCTCGAGCAACTGCTCCAGAAACGCCTCATACTCTGGCTGCTGCTCGACATTGCGAAGGCATACCCAGCGGCCCGCTTCGCCTATGCCAAGAATCGTTTCCGCCGCTTGCTCACGAAGCTGGTCGGGCACTGCATCAACCCCTATCGGTTGGTCACCGCTGTTGCATTCGATCGACTTGATGGGCAGGCGTCCGGCCAGATCAGCGAGCGCCTCTAGCTCGAGCAGCGGATGGCTGTCGAGACCGTGCTCCAGTATGTGTGGAACTTCCGGATAGTTCTCAGCGAACTTGGCTTGCGTCAAAGGCGGAAAGATGATCATGCTTCGGATCCTATTTTTTGACCAGCGATTTCTTTGCGAAGTAACCGGCTGAAGGTGGCTCGGCGAAGTGATCCGCCGATTGCAATCGACACACGGCCCAAGGGTCTGCGTTCCCGCCAGATCCGGTTCATCAGGCTGTGATCAGGTGCGGCGCAGCTGTCGCACCACCCCATATCGAAACGATGTGGCGCGTTCAGAAACTCGCGCTCCAGCAACAGCCCGGGCGCAAAACGCGCATAGTCTTCGTCAAAGGCTGTTTTAAAACCGAACGCCCCCGGTGGCGTCAGGAAGGTTGAAAGCATGGCGATCGGCTTGCCGTTCGAACGGAGAGCCAGGCGGACAAGCCGCCCTCGGTTCGCGGCGCCCATGAGGCTTTCCTGGAACAATGTTTTGGTCGCCGCGTCACAATTCAGGGCCGAGCCAGCTTTACCCTTCCAACCGGACTCCTCAAGCGTCAGAAAATCGTCAATCCACTGTACAAGGCCTTCGGATCCGGTTTCCCATTTGAAATCAATTTCGCCAAGCTCGGAGAGTTTGCGTGTACGGCGATTCAAGTCTTTGCGGTTACGGGCAGACAGCGACTCTGCAAGATATGCTTCTGCATCGAGATCGGGTGCCAGCAGCGCCCGCTCCTTGCGCTCAACGATCCCCCACTCGCGGCCGTCAGCTGCAAGAACCGAACTCATACTTTCATAGACTGGCCCGGTGAGCGCGATTTCATCTAGATGAAGGAAAAGTGACAGTCCCGCATTGGCGTCCGCCCAGTCCAAAAGAGCCCGCCAGAAAAGATCCTCCACCCCTGACGCGACCAGCGGCGTTCCAAAGAATATGTTGGGGTGAAGCCAGTTGCCGATGTGCGCGAGCGGCCATCCCCCATATTGCGATTGGCGAACAATCGGCATGAGGCCGCACAACTTCCCCTGATGGGCAAAGCGCAAAATCGAGACGCCTTCCCGAACATCGAAACTCTCCAGTGAGGGAAGGAGGTACCAACTTTCATAAAAGGGATTGGGCTCGGCAACAGAATGCGCCAGCTCCTCCCAGCGCTCTTTGTTCAGGATCATTTCCCGCCAAGAGAAACAATCCAGTTTCACTTTTGGGGGATTGGCAGGGCAATTTATTTCGATCTCCCTCGATTTAGTCTGTACGCTGGTCGCCATAAATGCCCCTGTTTGCAACGCAGTCTGAGCGGTGACGATTAGCAACGCGATCCAAACATTTGGTTAACTTCAGCTCTAAATATGCGCGGCAATGGGTGTGTCTGAAGTTCAGTTGTCAGCGCGGCGGGGCCGACACTGGGCGGCGCATAAACGAAAAGTATCCGACGATAAGATTCAAATGTCCGCTATGGGTCGAAAGCGGACGTTGCTGATCAAGTTCGCGATGTCGGCTCTGCGGGACGAGCGGTCGACCAACCACACGCGATCAGCTTAACCCAGCATCCACCTCAGCACCATCGCCTGAACCGTTCCCGCTTCCGCATCACCAACCCGTCCCAGAACAACCTCCATCGGGCATTCCAGACACCTAAGCTGCATTGCCGGGCCGTTCATTAGCAGCTGCATTTCAGCTGTTACCGTCGCCAATATCGCGTGCGGGTCGGGGGCGAGCATCGTCCAGATATCGCGCGGCGCGGCCGTTTGTTCGGCATCGTCTTCGCTGGTCCAGTTGCGGACAAATTCGGCGAATGGGTCGGGCGGTTGTTCGATCCAGAGGACGCGGACGTCACCGGCTTCCACTTCAGCCCGGCTGGCGGCTTCGGCGATGGCGTCGTCAAGGTTACCGAACTGGTCGACCAGCCCCAGCTGGTGCGCGGTCCCTCCGGCCCAGACGCGGCCTTCGGCAATTTCGGCGATCCGCGCGACCGGCATATCGCGATTTTCGCTGACTAAGGTCAGGAAGCGGCGATAGATATCTTCGGTGCCAGCCTGGAAGAGGCGCTGGGCCTCTGGCGAGATCCCGCCGAAAATATCGGGCTCGCCGGATAGCGGCGTCGTCTGGATGCCATCCGTCCCGATATCGAGCTGGCTGAGCGTGCCTTCAAAGCTCGGGATGATGCTGAACACGCCGATTGAACCGGTGATGGTGCTGGGCTCCGCGAAAATATGATCGCCTGCCGTTGCCACCCAATAACCGCCGGACGCCGCGAGATTACCCATTGAGACAATAACCGGGATACCGCCTTCCGCTTCAGCTGCGGCAAGTATTGCGCGGCGGATGCGTTCAGACGCAAGCGCTGAGCCGCCCGGAGAATCGACGCGCACAACAAGCGCGGAGAAATCATAGTTTTGCGTGGCTTCGCGCAGCAGGTTGGCGATGGTTTCGCCCCCTGCCGTGCCCGGAGGCGCTTCGCCGTCGATAATCGTGCCGGCGACCGTGATGACGCCAATATTGGTGCTGCCACCGGAACGCGGATTGGCTGCGATCCAGCTGGCGAGGCGGATCGACTGGAATCCAGTACTCGCATCTTCGCCCGATACCTCTGCCATCCGCGCTTCCCATTCGCCGCGCGTGCCGATGGTATCGATCATCCCGGCATCGCGCGCGGCGGTGGCGAGATCTCCATTGGTTGCTTCCACAACGTCCGCAGGCGTTGCGATGATTGCATCGAGATTGGCATTTGGCCGGGCTTGCGAAACATCCTCGCGCCATGCTTCGAACAATGTGTCGGCAAGCGCTTGGCTGGCTTCTCTGGATTCTGGGGATTGGTCAGAACGGATAAAGGGTTCGACGGCGGCTTTGTAAGTGCCGACGCGGAATACATTGGCGGTTACGCCAAACCGGGTCAGCATATCACCGTAATAGAGTCGGTTGCCGCCGGGGCCGAGGATAAGCGCGCCGCCCATCGGATGGACCCAGATTTCACTGGCATGGGCAGCAAGCGCATAGGCATCGTCGCCATAACCGGTGGCAAAGGCGATCACGGGCTTGTCGGCATCACGCACCATTTGCAGGGCATCACCAACGCGCGCGATGGCGGTTTGCCCGCCGCCGAGGAATCCATCGAGATCAACCGCAACTGCGGTCACCCGGTCATCGGTGGCCGCACTTTCCAGCGCCCGAACGATATCGCGGAGGCGGTGCTGGGGAATGGTTTCGCTGCCGGTCAGCGCGTCGAACGGGTTTATCTGTTCGGGTTGTTCAACGATCACGCCATCAAGATTGAGATGGAGCGCGCCTGTGCCCGGAACGACCGGATTGGGGGTCGATGTCAGTGCAGCATAGAGCAGCCCGAAAAAGAGCAGCAGGAGCAGCAAGACGAGCCCGTCCTTGATCCCAACCAAAATTCTCCAGGCACCGCTTAACAGCCGCATTACATGCTCCTTGTCATCCGATAGATGCTATCTAGGGATGGAAGCGCCCGGAAACAAATATAGTTCGTTGGGCGGTATGGGTGTTTCTACCAGCGGATGAGGCGCGGAACGAACAACCGACCGGCCAAAGTCGTTACGCTAATCGCCAACGTGTACCATAGGCCGATATAGACGATATCGTTATGCGGGCAGTGCATCGAGTATGCGAGCGTACCAAGGCTGCCGGCTGCAAGGCCGGTTACGATACCTGCGCGTTCGGGCGATGTCGGCGCGCCGCGCCTCAGCCACCAGGTTAGAGCCGCCCCGAGAACAAGGCCGACACCGATTGAATAGGTCAGGCATTCGACGCCGTTCACCGGATGAAGGCGCTCGGCAACCGGAGTACGGCTAACCAGCGCCGCAGTAGCGGCCGCAATAGGGATGATCAGGGCCGCCGCAGCTGCCCAGCGCCATCCTGTCCGGCTGATACCGACGGCTGGCCGGGCCATGCTCGTGGCCGCACTCAGGCTGGCAGCGCCGAGTACTATGAGCAAACCGCTGCGAATCAGGAACATCGGGTCGGTTGCTGTCGCATCCAGAAAATTGTCGCGGAATCCCAGCGTTGCGATAATGAATATGCCGCCGACAATAGTCAGAAAGATTATGCCGCCCATAGCGCTGTTCGCACTGAGCGGTTTTACCGGCGTCAGCTCTTCGGCAAGGCTATCGAGATCAAAACCCTTGGGCATTATTCTTCCTCAATCGCCGCGGCCATGCGTTTCATGCCGCGGTGAATATTCACTTTAACCAGCGATTCAGATTGGCCGGTTTTTTGCGAGGTTTCCGCAATCGTCAGCCCCTGTATCTTTACCAGCGTGATCGCCAGTGCTTGTTTTTCGGGGATCAGGCCCATTAGTCGCTCAAGCCCGATCTTCGCTGCAACTGCCAGATCGGAAGGATCAGCCGCCAGCTCTTCGTTCAGCTCCACCTCTTTCGTGCGATACGCTTTGCGCAAATGATCGATCCAGCGATACCGTGCGATCGCTGCCAACCAGGGCAGGAAAGCACGCGTGGGATCATAGGATGCCCGCTTGCGGTGGAGGGAGATCAATGTGTCCTGCACGAGATCCTCCAGCACATGCGGCCCGGTCTTGCGTGCATAATAGCGTTTGAGCCAGGTCTCGCACTCGCCAAGTAGCGTGCGATAGGCCCCTTTATCGCCATCTTGGGCGAGCGCCATAAGGCGCACCAATGTCTCGTCGTCGGCAACCACGGATTTGATCTAGCACGCAAATTCGTGCTGTGCAGCCTGATTGTTGTTCCGGCGGAAAGGGGTGGGGAATCGTCTGACGTGTTGCGACCCACAGACTGTGGTTGCCGAACGATTCCCCGGCCCTCGATCGTCCGATTGCGCTGGGAGGCGTTGTTCGCGCGTACGGTTCCATAGCGCCTGCTCGGGGGCAGCCTGCAGGCTTTTTGGAATTTTATTGATCGAGGGGAAAAGACAGTATTCATGGCGCGGGCTCGGTTATTCACTAGCCAGTTCGTGCGCGTGCCCCAATCGGTTACAGGCCACGGGCGGAAAAAATGGAAAAATCCGAAAATTTTCCTTGAAAGCCGCTGATTGGGGCCTACATGCAACTCTATTAGCACTCGTGCTTTTGGAGTGCTAATAGCTGTTTTTGCGAGATCTGGCGATGGATTGGACGTTTCGTTGAAGAAACGCCGCTGCCTTCGCCTTTGAATTGGTAACAGAAGAAAGGAATTACAATGGGATTTCGTCCACTGCACGATCGCGTGCTTGTTCGCCGCGTAGAGGCTGACACCAAGTCTGCCGGAGGCATCATCATTCCGGATAGCGCTCAGGAAAAGCCGCAAGAAGGCGAAGTCGTTTCCGCTGGTGCGGGCCTCAAGTCCGACGATGGCAAGGTTACGCCGCTCGATGTCAAAAAAGGCGATAAGATCCTGTTCGGCAAATGGTCCGGCACTGAGGTTAAACTTGGCGGCGAAGATCTGATCATCATGAAAGAAAGCGACATTCTCGGCATCGTTGGCTGAGGCCGATCACTGTTAGATCAGGTGCTTTTTCTTTCAAGACCATCACAACATAAAGGTAAGCTATCATGGCAGCTAAAGACGTAAAATTCGGCCGCGACGCGCGTGAGCGCATCATGAAGGGTGTCGACATTCTCGCCGACGCCGTAAAGGTCACGCTCGGTCCTAAGGGCCGCAATGTCGTGCTCGACAAGAGCTTCGGCGCACCGCGCATCACCAAGGACGGCGTTACCGTCGCCAAGGACATCGAACTGAAAGACAAGTTCGAGAATATGGGCGCGCAGATGGTCAAGGAAGTTGCTTCCAAGACCAATGACATCGCTGGCGACGGCACGACGACCGCAACGGTTCTCGCTCAGGCCATCGTTCGCGAAGGCATGAAATCGGTTGCGGCCGGTATGAACCCGATGGATCTTAAGCGCGGCATTGACCTTGCAGTCACTAAAGTTGTTGCAGACATCCAGAAGCGTTCGAAGAATGTCAAAAGCTCGGGCGAAGTCGCTCAGGTTGGCGTGATTTCCGCCAATGGCGACCGTGAAGTTGGCGAGAAGATCGCTGAAGCCATGGACCGCGTAGGCAAAGAAGGCGTGATCACCGTGGAAGAGGCCAAGGGCCTCGAATTCGAACTCGATGTTGTTGAAGGCATGCAGTTCGACCGTGGATATCTCTCACCTTACTTCGTCACCAACCCGGAAAAGATGAATGTCGAGCTCGAAAATCCGTACATTCTGATCCACGAGAAGAAGCTTACGAGCCTGCAGGACATGCTGCCGATCCTCGAAGCTGTTGTTCAGAGCGGCCGTCCGCTCCTGATCATCGCGGAAGACATTGAAGGCGAAGCGCTCGCGACCCTCGTGGTCAATAAGCTGCGCGGCGGCCTCAAGGTTGCTGCGGTCAAGGCGCCTGGTTTTGGTGATCGTCGGAAGGCGATGCTCGAAGACATTGCGATCCTGACCAAGGGCGAAATGATCTCCGAAGATCTCGGCATCAAGCTGGATACCGTAACTCTGGGCATGCTCGGCGAAGCCAAGCGCGTCACCATCGACAAGGACAATACCGTTATTGTTGATGGCGCCGGCCAGAAGAAGGCAATTGCCGGCCGCGTCGAAGCGATCCGTCAGCAGATCGAAGGCACGTCCAGCGATTATGACAAAGAGAAGCTGCAAGAGCGCCTCGCCAAACTTGCCGGCGGTGTTGCCGTGATCAAGGTTGGCGGCGCCAGCGAGATCGAAGTCAAGGAACGCAAGGATCGTGTCGACGATGCGCTCCATGCAACCCGCGCTGCTGTTGAAGAAGGCATCGTCCCGGGCGGCGGAACTGCTCTGCTTTACGCCACCAAGGCTCTCAAGGGTCTCGAAGGCGAAAATGACGATCAGACTCGCGGCGTCGATATCGTCCGCAAAGCGCTTTACTCGCCGGTCCGTCAGATTGCCGAAAATGCCGGCCATGATGGTGCGGTGGTTTCGGGCAAGCTGCTTGACGGCAAGGACGACAAGCTTGGCTTCAACGCCCAGACCGACGTTTACGAAGATCTGGTCAAAGCCGGCGTGATCGACCCGACAAAGGTTGTTCGTGCAGCGTTGCAGGATGCAGCATCCGTTGCTGGTCTGCTGGTCACGACGGAAGCCACGGTTGCCGAACTTCCTGACGACAGTGCTGGCGGCGCTCCTGCCATGCCCGATATGGGCGGCATGGGCGGCATGGGCGGCGGCATGGGTTTCTAAACCCGTCCGGCGTCAGCCAAACAAAGAAGGGCTGGAAGCGCGAGCTTCCGGCCCTTTTTTATTGTCTGTGTGAGAGGCGCGAAGCTAGTCTTCGCGGCTTTCGGTTGATGAGAAGATCGTCTCGCCGTCCTTGATGGTGGTCACCACTTCAATATCCAAAAGCGCATCGGGTTCGATGCTCGTTGGATCGGCGGACAGTATGACAATATCCGCACGCATGCCGGGAGCGAGCTGCCCCTTGCTGTCTTCCTCACCAATCTGCCAGGCCGCATTTTGCGTGATCATCGTCAGCGCTTCATAGAGAGAGACGCGTTGGGTCGGCCCCAGAATATCTCCAGACCGGGTGCGCCGCGTTACCGACGACCAGATCAACCGCATCATATCCGGCGGGATGATCGGCGAGTCATTATGGATGGTTGGCGTAAGGCCAATATCGAGCGCGGCCCGTTGGGGAGAGATGAAATCAGCACGTTCCGGCCCCAGCGCGACATCGCGGTGCCAATCGCCCCAAAAAAACGTATGGGCGGCAAAGAAGGAGGGCTGAATCCCAAGCTCTAATTGCCGGGTCAACTGCGCCTGCGTGACCACCTGATTATGGATGGCGATGGTTCGCGCATCCGGCGCTATGCCAGCCTCTGCAACGCCATCGATCAACTGTTGCGCAGCAGCATCGCCATTCACATGGGCGAAGACCTGCCAGCCATATTCCGCCGCAAGGCCCAGATATTCAGCGAGTGTTTCATCGGTCAGCGTTGGATAGCCGCTGTAGCCAGCTTCCTGGCCGTCTGGCGGTACGGGCACGGGATCATGCAACCATGCCGTTCGGCCTTGTGGTGAACCATCTAGGACCAGCTTCAGGCCAGCGATCCGGAACCGCCCTTCATAAGCGCCTCCAATATCCAGCGCCGTCATGTCACCCCAGTCATCGCCCATTCCAAGAAGCGCGCCGACATCAATGCGGAACATGCCATTTTGCGCCGCCGCCTGCATTAGCTGAAGTTGGCCCGGTGCCACCCGGCCATCTTGTGCCGTTGTGATCCCGTTCTCCACATAGATGTCCTGGGCCCTTTGCAGCGCCGCCAACAGCACGACGGGGTCGGTCGAGGTCGCCAGATCCATATGAGCAAAATAAGCGGTTTCCTCGAGCACACCGTTGGGCGTTTGCCCATCTTCCTGACGCCTGATGATGCCGCCTTCAGGATCAGGGGTGGAACCATCTATACCGGCAATTGCCAATGCGGCGCTGTTCATCACCGCC
>Ga0209345_10003113_pt1 | contig 17374 bp, 17 predicted proteins | sample Cruoilmetagenom7_FD_187294 | JGI IMG/M metagenome (GOLD analysis project Ga0209345, IMG submission 187294) | Oil polluted marine microbial communities from Coal Oil Point, Santa Barbara, California, USA - Sample 7 (SPAdes) (version 2) | ecosystem: Environmental > Aquatic > Marine > Oil seeps ...
TAATCAATAAAGAAATTATAATAAGATTATACCGTCTATATAATTATTTCAAGTTGAATAACTACATAATGTCAAACCAAAGTAGAAATGTCCCCTTTAAGTTTTTCATCATTTACCTGTAATTGCCATAGTAGAAATTATCACGTTGTAGAGACATATGTTACAAGATAATATTGTTATTTTCCCTTGTAACATTTAAATACGTGTGCTAACATGGCATCCTTATGAAGGATGTCATTTTAAAAATGAGAAATGGGGGGTAGTTAAATGCCAAGAAATGATTTGATTTCGTATCAAAAGAAAGTCTCATATCATAAACATCCAGGTACAATTGCCTGGCTTTTACACAGAGTGACAGGCGTAGTAATAGGGTTTTATCTGATCTTCCATATACTTGCAACGACTGGCGTACTGGGCTGGTTTAATTCAGTGTCTGGGAACCAATGGGTAAAAGCTTTTATTTTACTTACCATTCTATTTCACGCTTTCAATGGGGTAAGAATTATTGTCGTAGATTTTTTCACAGGCTATGATAAAACGCTGTTTTTTAAACAGGTAATGGCTGTTACGTTTCTCGTAATAATCGTATTTGCTATTGGGGTTATCCCAATATTTGTTTCTTAAGGGAGGTTTTGATGAATTCATATAAATTTTCAGCTGCTGCTGATAGAGGTGTTTTTGAGTGGTTGATACAAAGAATTTCTGGGATTATTTTGGTTTTAGTTATTTTAGTTCACTTTTTTTCTATGATTAAAACGGGTACCGTGGGAGTAAATAAGTTGGTTTTGGGACCTCTTTTTGCTTTTGGCCTCTATCATGCCTTTAATGGTTTTAAAATGATTACTGACGACTACGTTTCTTCATCTTTCTGGAGATCAGTTTTGTTAGCTATTTATTGGATAGCAGGTATCATATTAATGATCTTAGCACTAAGTTTAACAGTAATGTTTTAACTAATTAAAAAAGGAGTATGCTCTATGTCTAAAAAAATAAACTATCATAAATTTGATGTTATTGTGTTGGGTGCGGGAGGCGCAGGTTTAAATGCTGCACAGATTACATCACAAAAAGTAAAAACTGCAGTCATATCTGAAGTTTATCCAACAAGGAGCCATACTGTTTCTGCACAAGGCGGTATCTGCGCAGCACTAGGTAATATGGAAGAAGATCACTGGATATGGCACATGTTTGATACAGTCAAGGGAGGCGATTATCTTAGCGATCAAGATGTGTGTGAAATACTATGTAGAGAAGCACCAGAAAAAATAATTGAATTAGAACATATAGGGCTTCCTTTTAGCAGGACCAAAGATGGCAAGATTGCCCAAAGACCATTTGGAGGACATACCGCAGAATTTGGAAAAAGAGCTGTAAAAAGAGCCTGTTATGCAGCTGATAGAACTGGTCATGCTATGCTGCAAACTTTATATGAAAAATCTATAGAACAAGGGACTCATTTTTTCAGTGAGTTTTATGCCCTCGAACTTTTAACTAACGAAGGAGCGGTAAATGGTGTTCTCTGCTACGATATACAAAATGGAGGACTCCACATATTTCATGCAAAGGCAGTTATTTTTGCAACGGGGGGTATGTGCAGAGTTTACAAAACCAATTCTAATGCCCATATAAATACCGGAGACGGCTTAGCTCTGGCAATGAGAGCTGGATTTTCATGGAGTGATCCAGAGTTTCCACAGTTTCATCCTACAGGACTTTACGGAGCAGGCAACCTCATAACTGAGGCTGTTAGAGGAGAAGGTGGATATCTGCTCAACAGTAAAGGTGAAAGATTTATGGAACAATATGCACCCACAATAAAAGATCTGGCCCCAAGAGATATAGTTTCCAGATGTATTCAACAGGAAATATTGGAAGGAAGAGGGTGTGGTGAAAAAAAGGATTATGTACAGTTAAAAATTGATCATATTGGAGCTGACGTTATTATGGAAAAATTGCCGGGGATTCATGAGCTCTCGCTTATATTTGCCGGTGTGGACTGTACCAAAGAACCTATTCCTGTTGTTCCAACTGGACATTATCAAAATGGCGGAATACCAACAAGTCCTTTTGCTGAGGTATTAAACACCGACCCAACTAATAATGATGAAATCGTACCAGGTTTTTTTGCAGCAGGTGAAATCGCAGGATGTGTCCACGGCGCAAACAGATTGGGAACTAATTCATTGCTGGACATTGTTGTGTTCGGAAGAATTGCAGGAGAAGAAGCATTGAAATGGGCAGATAATAATAAAATTGTCTCATTAAAAAATGAAGCTGGAAATTTTGGTGTTGAGATTTTGCAAAAATTTGCCAATTCAAACGGGGAATACACATTCGGACAAATATATAATGATATGACAGAAATCATGCAAAAAAACGTAAGTGTTTACCGAACTGAGGAAGGTATTAAAGAAGCCCTATTAATCCTTGACCAATTATCAAATAAAATGGAAAATTATAGAGTGTCAGATAAATCAAATATATATAATTTGGAACTCGTAGAAGCATTAGAATTAAATAATATGATACTGATTTCAAAAGCAGTAGCTAATGGAGCACTCCAAAGAAAAGAATCCAGGGGGGCACATTATAGAAATGACTACCCTGAAAGGGATGATAAAAATTATTTAAAACATACCGAAGCTTCTCTGGAAGAAGATGGAAAAACGGTTCAGGTTAATTATAGACCGGTTAGATTAAAACCGCTAACCGTTGAAACTTTTCCACCTAAAGCAAGAATATATTAATGGAGGAAATAATGAAAGATACAGTTACCTTTGAAATTTTTAGATATGACCCAGAAAAAGATAAAGAGCCTTATTATGACACTTATAAAGTTGAAATCAGAAAACCCGGGATGCTTGTGTTAGAAGGGCTAAACCAGATAAAGTGGGAGCTGGATACCACACTCTCATTTAGAAGGTCATGTAGAGAAGGTGTATGCGGATCTGATGGTATGAATATTAACGGAGTAAACATGCTGTCATGTATTGTGAAAATTGAAGATCTTAAAACTGATCACTTGATTATACAACCGCTGCCAGGCATGCCTGTAATGAGAGATCTCGTTGTGGATGTATCTGATTTTTTTGAAAAATTTATTGCAGTAAAACCTTATTTAATAAGAAAATCTCCTCCACCTGATAAAGAGTACTTTCAATCTCCGGAAGATAGAAAAAAACTGGATGGACTTTATGAATGTATAATGTGTGGTTGTTGTTCTTCTTCATGCCCTTCATATTGGGCAGATAAAAAATACCTTGGTCCTCATGCAATACTGAGAGCATACAGGTATCTTGCTGATAGTAGAGATGAGGGAATGGATGAAAGGCTGCGTATATTAAATGACAAGCATGGCGTATGGAGATGTCATACAATATACAACTGTGTTGAAGCCTGTCCTAAAGAGCTCAATCCTACTGAAGCAGTTGTCAAAACAAGAAGGTTGCTGCTGGATAGAGATTTTTAAAGTATCTTACTGGAAATATTCTGTGTATAATATGGAATTATCAAACATATAGACTAGTCACCCTATATGAAGAACTTATTATTTTATATTATTAGCTAGCGAAATCTTTGTTAGTGAAATTTTTAAGATCCACCAGTATTGTTGAGTATTTTTTATTATCGTAATCAGGAAGATTTTCAATATTTTTTGAACCTATTAAAATGCCATAAAGATCATTGTCAGAAATCTTTTCTAATAAGCCGTTAAGATTTTTAAGATCACTCACATTATAATGTTTCAAAACAAAACCAGTAAGAAATTTTCTTAAAATTAATTCATTTTCAAGAGTAGCTCGCCTTGAAGCATTAAACAGTGTTTTCTTAAACAATGGACTATTTTGCACAATAACCAGATAAATTATTCCATTTCTATTTCAAAGTAGTTTCCGAAACTAATAAAGCACCTATTTCTAATGCTTTTTTATTGAGATTTTCAGTCCCCTTTGGAACACTACTTAGTACAGCTGTATTGAGGGAATCAGAATCTACAAGATGGCATATTGTATTTAGCGCTGACAGCATCACTATATTAGCAACCATCGCCTTTCCAACACGCTCCGCTGCTGTTTTTATAATGGGCAATTTATAAACCGTAAAGTTCCCCTCGGGCAATTTTCTAACCAACATGTCATCAACTATTAAGACTCCTCCATTTTTCAGGTCTTTAGAATATTTATCTACTGCTTCCTGCGTCAATGCCACCAAAATATCAGGAGCTATAACTTTAGGATAATTTATATCAATATCATCTATGATAACTTCAGCTTTACTAGCTCCTCCCCTGGCTTCCGGTCCATAAGACTGACTTTGAATAGATTTTTTACCATCATACAACGAAGCAGCCATTGCCAGGATAATACCAGCTGTGATCATCCCTTGTCCCCCAGATCCACTTAATCTAATTTCATGTCTTGCCATCTCTTATCTCCTTATTTGAGTCCTACAACAGAATCATATCTTTCTACATATTCAGCTCTATCTGTTTCGTGCAATACACCTGTCGTAAATTTACCTTCCAGCTCTTCAGGTGTCATGTTAGCTGCCTTTTTCATATTAACAGCATGATCTTTTTGCCACAAAAGCATAGCAGCAGGAGATGCAAGTTTATTTTTTCTCCCATACCCCGTCGGACATCCTGTTATTATCTCTACAACACTTAAACCTTTATGTTTTAGAGCCTGTACAATTAGTTTTTCCATAGGAAGAGCATGATACGTTGTAGTTCTCGCCACAAAAGTAGCTCCTGCGCCTATAACTAATTCAGCAATATCAAAAGGATTCTCAGACATTCCATAAGGAGCAGTTGATGCTCTGCTTCCTACAGGAGTTGTAGGAGAATACTGCCCACCCGTCATACCATATATATAATTATTAAAAACAAGAACCGTAATATCTATATTGCGCCTACAGGCATGAATAAGGTGATTGCCGCCAATTGCTGACATATCCCCATCTCCGCCAAGAGAAATGACTTTAAGATCTGGATTTGCTACCTTTATCCCTGTGCTGAAGCCAATAGATCTTCCATGGGTGGTATGCAATGTATTAAAATCTAAATAACCAGGCAATCTACTCGCGCAGCCTATACCAGAGGCTACAACTACCTCATTCTTATTCCAACCTAGCGTATCTATAGCTCTTATCATTGATTTAAGTATAATGCCATATCCACAACCAGGACACCATATATGAGGCATCTTGGAATTCCTTAAATACCTACTGTAATCATAAGCCATTTTGTATTACCCCCTTATCTCATCATATATTTGTACAGGATTTATCGGCTCTGCATCAACTCTATTTATACCTACGATATTATCATTATCTTTTACAACTCTCTTAACTTCATATATAATCTGACCTAAATTCAGCTCAGGTACAATTATTTTTTTTACACCACTGGAACATCTTAACAACTCTTTTTCTGGAAATGGCCAGATAGTTAGCGGCTTTAATAAACCTACTTTTATCCCATCCTTTCTTGCATTAATTATAGCATCTTTGGCAGAACGCGCAGTGCCTCCAAAAGCAAAAACAAGAATGTCTGCATCTTCACACATGAATTCTTCACATTTAACAATATCATCATAATTATCTGAAATCTTACGCATCAAACGCTCTTCACATTTCTGAACTATCTGCCCGTTATTCGTTGGGAAACCTGTTGCATCATAATTTAAACCTGTTATATGGAACCTATACCCTTCCCCAAAACTTGCCATCGGTGGTATATCTCCCTTTGAATCATCAAAAGGTAGAAATTCTTCAGGAGAGCATGATGGTTTTACTCTATTTATAATTTCTAACTCGCCTGGTTCAGGAATTTCAATTGCCTCTCTCATATGAGCAATTATTTCATCCGTCAAGATAATAACAGGGACCCTATATTTTTCCGATAAATTAAATGCTCTTACCGTTTCTACAAATTGTTCCTGTACCGTTGAGGGTGTTAATACAATTATCGGATGATCACCATGAGTGCCCCATTTTGCCTGCATAACATCTGACTGGCTTGGTCCTGTGGGCATCCCCGTGGAAGGTCCTCCTCTACTAACATTTAACACAACAACAGGTGTTTCAGTTATACATGCATAACCCAAGTTCTCCTGTTTTAATGAAAACCCTGGTCCACTGGTTGCAGTCAATGATTTTTTACCGGCAATCGATGCTCCCACAACGGCAGCCATGGCCGCAATCTCATCTTCCATTTGTATAAATCTTCCGCCATGTCTGGGAAGACTTCTTGATAAATGTTCGGCAACTTCAGAAGAAGGCGTTATAGGATAACCAGCAAAAAAACGGCACCCCGCATATAGCGCCCCTTCAGAAACAGCATTGTTCCCCTGCAAAAACATTAAATTTCTAGTCACGTAAATCCTCCAAGGAATTATTTCTTAGGCTTTATAAACTTTAATAGCAAAATCTGGGCATCTGAGTTCGCATTGCATACATGCTATACATTTATCCAAATCTTTGACGGCTGCCTTAAAATCTTTCATCTGTAATGCATCTGTCGGACAGAGCTCAACACATATTTCACATCCTTTACACCACTTTGTGTTTATCTCTATTTTTTCAGCTTTTGGCATCTAATATCCCCTCTTAAACATTCTGTTTTTTTATCAATTCTGATATCTTTTCACCAATTTCGGATGGTGTTTTTGCAACACTTACACCTGCTTCTGTCAAAGCATCCATCTTTTCTTTAGCTGTTCCTTTACCTCCCGCAATTATTGCACCTGCATGTCCCATCCTTTTCCCTTTGGGAGCAGTTTGTCCGGCGATAAAGGCAACAATTGGTTTATTAAAATTATTTTTGATATAATGTGCAGCTTCCACTTCCAGTGTTCCACCAATCTCCCCTATCATAACTACAGCATCTGTATCTCTATCTTGTTGAAATTCTTTAAGCAACTCAATAAACCCCATGCCTATAATGGGATCACCCCCTATTCCCACAGCAGTGGATATCCCTAGCCCTGCCATTACTATTTGATTGCTCGCCTCATATGTTAATGTCCCTGATTTTGAAATAAGGCCAATATGTCCCCTCTTAAAAACATAACCAGGCATAATCCCCATTTTACACTCACCAGGGGTTATAATCCCTGGACAATTTGGTCCTATTAACTTAGTCTGCATACTCTTTACATACGATTTGGCATATATCATGTCTCTTATAGGCGCTCCTTCTGTGATAGTTACAATGATTTTTATCCCTTCTTCAGTAGCTTCCATAATTGCATCAGAAACAAAAGATGAAGGAACAAAAATAAGAGAAGCATCTGCGCCTGTAGCGTCAACCGCCTCCCTAACTGTATTAAAAACAGGTCTATCTAAATGTTTTGTACCGCCTTTACCAGGTGTTACACCCCCTACAATATTAGTTCCATATTCAATACACTGGGAAGTATGAAACGTGCCTTCTTTACCTGTCATCCCCTGGACTATTACTTTAGTATTTCTATCTGCCAATATACTCATTTAGAATCTCCTTTTAAGGTTCCAGCTGCTTTAACAGATTTTTTTGCTCCATCCAAAAGATCGCTGGCTGTTATAATATTGGTTAACCCTGACCCGGACAAAATTTTTGATCCCTCTTTTGAATTAGTACCCTCAAGACGAACAATAACAGGAATACTTATATTTGTGATCCTTGCCGCTTCCAAAATGCCATTTGCGACCCTATCACATCTAACAATACCACCAAAAATATTTACAAATATTGCCTTGACATTTTTATCTTTCAAAATTATTTCAAATCCCTTAGCCACATTTTCAGCATTTGCTCCACCTCCCACATCCAGAAAGTTGGCAGGTTCCCCGCCTACATATTTAATTGTATCCATAGTGGCCATAGCAAGTCCCGCTCCATTAACCATACAACCCACATTACCCATAAGCGTAACATAATTCAAATTATAAGTCCCTGCTTCTATCTCAGCGGGATCTTCCTCTGTTAAGTCCCTTATAGCCAGAATCTCGGGTTGTCTATATAAAGCATTATTATCAAAACTCATCTTAGCATCTAATGCAATAAATTTGCCCTCTTTGGTTTTAACAAGAGGATTAACTTCTGCCAATTCAACATCATAATCATTATAGACGTTATAAAGAGCCCTAGCAAAACTGACAAATCTATTTACATCACTCCTTGGCATACCCAGTGCAAAAGCTATAGTCCTGGCATGAAATCCCTGAAAACCTATGATAGGATCTATAATAACCTTTACTATCTTTTCCGGATATTTACTAGCCACTTCCTCAATATCCATACCACCTTCTGTTGAGGCTATCATTACAGTTTTCTCTTCCTTTCTATCCAATAATAGGCCCAGGTAATATTCTTTTTCTATATCTACGCCTTCTTCAATATATATTCTGTTAACTATTTTCCCCTTAGGGCCTGTCTGATGAGTAACTAGCGGCTTTCCAAGTAAATCCCTGGCAATTTGCTCCACTTGCTCAGTAGAATCAGCTACTTTAACCCCACCTGCCTTACCTCTGCCGCCAGCATGAATCTGGGCCTTTACAACCCACAAACCTTCACCTATCTGCTGTGCAGCTTTTACCGCATTTTCAGGTTTAAATGCTATAAAACCTCTGGGAGTAGGCACACCATATTTCTTAAAAATTTCTTTCGCTTGATGCTCATGGATATACATATAAAAACCTCACTTTATAGTTAGGTACCCACCTAAGTCGGTAGGTACCTTTCTCTCAAAAACAACTACTCAATAACAAAATTTTTCTACTTTAGGAAACCTTCTATTTTAGATAGCCTAGTTTGGTCATATTTTCAATAAGATTTTTTACAGCATTTACCGAATTGTCAAACATAACCTGCTCTTCATCATTTAATGAAAGCTCTATTATCCTCTCAACGCCGTCACCACCTAATACAACGGGCACTCCAACATAAAAGCCATCAACACCATATTCACCTTGAAGATAGGCACATACAGGCAAAACCCTTTTTTCGTCCTTCAAAATAGCTTCAACCATTGTGGTAGCAGATGCTGCCGGTGAATAAAATGCTGAGCCTGTCTTGAGTAGCGCAACTACCTCGCCCCCTGCTTTTTTTGTCCTGGAAATCATGGCATCCATAACTTCCCCAGCTTTTACTTTATCCTTATACTTATTTTCTAACTGTTCCATTACAGGGATCCCATTGACATTAGCATATCTTACAAGTGGAACCATAGTATCACCATGGCCTCCAAGTACGGTAGCGTTTACATCTTTTACCGATACTCCAAGTTCCCATGCTATAAATGTTGCAAATCTGGAGGAATCAAGTATACCTGCCTGACCAAAAACTCTATTAACGGGAAATCCTGTCACTTCTTTCATTAAAGTAACCATAGCATCCAGAGGATTGGATATAACAATAATATAGGAATCTGGAGCATATTTTTTAATATTTTCCGCGACAGTTTTAACAATATTTGAATTTGTTGTTAGCAGATCATCCCTACTCATACCAGGCTTCCTTGGCAGTCCAGCAGTAACCACACAAATATCAGAACCTTCAATATCCTTATAATCGTTAGTTCCCTTTAGAGACACATTAAAATTATCAACTCTAGCGGCCTCTGCTATATCCAATATCTTGCCATGAGGCAAGGTTTCCACAATGTCATACATTACAACATCAGCAAGGTCTCTTAAAGCAATAAGCTGTGCCAGTACTCCTCCAATCTGACCACCCCCGATTAAAGAAACTTTTGCCCTTTTAAAACTCATATAGCACCTCCTTTATGTAGTGTAATATCTAAATTTTATTACATATTTTTGATAAGCGCATATCCAAATTCAGAACATTTAACCTCTTTAACATCGTCTATACCTTCCGATCTCATCAATCTAGCAAAATCATAAGTGACGACATGCTCAGCTATTGTTTTATCTATTGACTTTAATATTAACTCTCCCGCTTCAGGCCAGCCTAAATGTTGTAGCATCATAACCCCTGACAACAATAATGAGCTGGGATTTACCTTATCCAAGCCGGCATATTTTGGGGCAGTACCATGAGTTGCCTCAAATATAGCGCAACCTGTTAAATAATTAATGTTAGCGCCTGGAGCGATCCCAATACCACCCACCTGGGCTGCTAGGGCATCTGAGATATAGTCCCCGTTTAAATTCATGGTTGCTATTATATCAAACTCTGACGGTCTTGTTAAAACCTGCTGCAACGTAATATCGGCAATATTATCCTTAATCAGAATTTTCTCTTTCCATTTACCTTCACCATGTGTTGTTTTCAATCTTAATGTTTTTTCTACGACATCAAGAATTGATGCCTGTTTTTTCTCATCTAATTGATCAAACCATGGTTCTACCATCTTTGCATTATCATGGGGAGTAATACCTGGGTTTTTCTCAAAATTATCAAGTATCCAGGCTTCTACCTGGGTTACTACCACGCCCCTGTACTCAGGCTCTGCAGCTACCTCATAACCCCAATCTTTGAAAGCCCCCTCTGTAAACTTCATAATATTTCCCTTATGTACTATAGTTACAGATTTTCTATCATTATCTATAGCATAATCTATAGCTGCTCTAATCAGCCTCTTTGTCCCTTCTTCAGAAATAGGTTTTATACCAATAGAAGATGTCTCTGGAAATCTTATCTTTTTGACCCCCATCTCCTTAATCAGGAAACTCATGACTTTGTTTGCCTCATCAGTACCACTCATCCATTCGATACCAGCGTATATATCCTCAGTATTTTCTCTAAAAATAACCATATCAACTAATTCAGGGTTTTTAACAGGGGAAGGAACGCCTTTAAAATATCTCACCGGCCTGACGCAGGCAAATAAATCTAATTTTTGTCTCAACGCCACATTCAAACTCGTTATACCCCCACCGATAGGGGTTGTAAGTGGTCCTTTTATACCAACAACAAAATCTTTAAATGCTTCTACAGTTTCCTCAGGCAACCACCCTAAACCTTTATCAAATGCTTTTTCACCTGCAAAAACTTCCATCCATTGAATTTTCCTTTTTCCCTGGTAAGCTTTTTCAACAGCAGCGTCAATCACTATAGATGCAGAATTCCAGATATCAGCTCCTGTTCCATCGCCCTCTATATATGGAATTATTGGACTATCAGGAACAACAATTTTTCCTGCAGAATCAGCTTGTATCTTCTCGCCTTGACTTGGCACTTTGAATAACTTGCTAGTAATCATATCTAATCTCCTAAATATTTTTTATTTATTAAATACAAAATAAACTATTAATATTGATAACAATAAAATAAATAGATATTACTAAACATAACTCAATTTAATTTCATCCATTTCATGAAACTTAAGATATTTGTAGATCTCTTTCTTTACCGGCTCTACCTTATCACTATAAACATTAAAATAATCCACAGCATCAGGCAGCTGACCTGTGATAGCAGTTATGGCGGCCAGCTCAGCCGAACCTAAATATACCCTGGCGCCATCTCCCATCCTATTGTCAAAATTCCTTGTTGAAGTTGAAATTACTGTGTTGCCCGCACGTACTCTGGCCTGATTACCCATACATAAAGAACACCCTGGGATCTCAACTCTCGCACCAATCTGAGAATATATAGAATAGTATCCTTCTCTCATAAGTTGTGCCTGATCCATTTTTGTAGGCGGACAAATCCATACTCTTGTGGGGACATCTTTAATATCTTCCCATATTTTGCCAGCAGCTCTTAAGTGGCCAATATTAACCATGCAGGATCCTATAAATACTTCATCAATCTTATCACCTTTTACATCTGATAATACCTTAACATCGTCAGGATCGTTAGGACAAGCTAAAATTGGTTCATTGATATCATTCAAGTCAATTTCAAGTACTTCTTTATATTCTGCATTCTTATCTCTTTCAAGAAGTATGGGATTATCTATCCATGCTTCACATTTTTCTATCCTTCTTTTGAGTGTATCAACATCTTTATAACCCTTTAAAATCATTTTCTTCATCAAAGCAACATTACTTTTAAGATGATCACCAACACTTTGTTCTGACAATTTTATTGTTGCAGCGGCAGCAGATCTTTCAGCAGAAGCATCTGTTAATTCATAAGCCTGTTCCACAGTGAGCTCTGGCAGGCCTTCCATTTCAAGTATTCTGCCATTAAAAATATTCTTTTTCCCTTTCTTCTCAACAGTAAGCAATCCTTGCTTTATAGCAAAATAAGGAATCGCATTTACGACATCTCTTAACGTTATTCCCTTTCTAAGCTTTCCCTTAAACTTGACAAGAACTGATTCAGGCATATCAAGAGGCATAAAGCCCAGAGTTCCTGCAAAAGCTACTAATCCTGAACCAGCAGGGAAGGAAATCCCAATGGGAAACCTCGTATGGGAATCTCCACCTGTACCTACCGTATCGGGCAGTATCAACCGATTAATCCAGGAATGGATAATACCATCGCCCGGATTCAATGCTACACCACCTCTCTCAGCAACAAAATCAGGTAGTGTATCATGAGTAAAAACATCAGCAAGCTTCGGATAAGCAGCCGTATGGCAAAATGACTGCATAAATAATTTAGACTGAAATTTTAGGCATGCCAGTTCCTTCAATTCATCCGCCGTCATGGGACCTGTAGTATCCTGTGAACCCACAGTAGCCATTTCCGGTTCACATAATGTGCCAGGGAGGATACCGCCGTCTATTCCACAAGCTTTTCCTATTATCTTCTGGGCTAAGGAATAACCCTGGTTTTGCTTTGCTTTAGGCATTTCAGACTTTATAAAAACAGTTGTTTCGCCTAGTCCTAAAACATTTCTAGCCTTCCTTGTCAGCTCTTTTCCTATAATTAGATTTAACCTACCCCCAGCTCTAAACTCATCTTTTAAGGTTTTTGGAGTTATTTCAAAATTGGCTAGTGTTTCACCTTTCTCTGAAAGAATTTTTCCCTGCTCGATATTTATTACTACCACGTCACCTGTTTTTAATCTTGAAACATCGCACATTATAGGCAATCCACCGGAGTCTTCAAGTGTATTGAAAAATATTGGAGCTATAATCCCACCAATAACTACACCTGCTCTCCTTTTGTTAGGGAGATAAGGGATATCATCACCTACATGCCACAACAATGAATTTGTTGCAGACTTCCTGGAAGAACCCGTTCCTACAATATCTCCAACAAAAGCAACTTTATAACCTTCCTCTCTAAATCTTGCAATAGTTGCCAATCCACCAGAAAATTTTTTCTCCCCCATACTTAAAGCATGCAATGGTATATCAGGACGGCTCCATGCATCTTTTGCAGGAGAAAGATCATCTGTATTGATCTCACCATCCACTTTAAATATCTTTACCTTAAAACTACCAGGGAATGGCGGTCTCGAAGTAAACCATTCAGAATCACCCCAAGATTTAATTATGCCTTTTGCATAGTTATTATGCTTTGCAAGATCAACTATTTCATCAAAAGCATCATATATTAACAAAATATTTTTTAACGCTTCAAATGCCCATTCGGCACATATATTATCTTCTAATAACTCAATCAACATTTTTACATTGTAGCCACCAAGCATGCTTCCTAACATTTCTACAGCTTCTTCTCTATCTATTACCGGAGATTTTTTTATCCCTTTTGCAACACTATAAAGCCATTCAGACTTTATCTTTGCAGCAGGATCCACTCCAGGATTCACTCTAGTTCTTAATAAGTCAATTAAACCCTCTTTATCATCCGTCAAAGAATCTTCCAATCCCTGGCAAATTAATACAGTGTCACCGATAGATAAGGGTTTGGGCGGTATCCCAAGGTTTCTACGTTTCTCGGCGTATTTAAAGTATTTATCAAGCATTTTACTCCTCCCTTAACCTTGATGTATATTGTATACAATTATTATTTAAGAGTCAATCCATATTTATTTTTTTTATGGACATCTAAAAACAATATTCTAATTCTCATAAATAACGTTATGAAACATACTAAAATAGTATCATTCAATTTATTATTAAAACAATATTGGCTGACTGCTGGATTTGTACCATATACACCTCAAAACCACATTTTCCGTATCTATCAATTATTGCTGCTGTATACAAAATACAGTTGACATAAAATATGGGCATAGGTATAATATAGGATATTATTTTATTTCACCGTATAATATATATGTGTGTATTAAGTGGGGGAAGCAATGAAACTTAGAGAACCAATTCTGGAGTTAATAAGAAAGACCTCTACAGATCTATCAGAAGATGCCGAAAATGCAATAATTCGCGCAAGAGATAAAGAACAGAACCAAAGCACTGCTCAGAATGTTTTAAACACTATTTTGGAAAATATAAAGCTTGCCAGAGAAAAATCTACACCTATATGCCAGGATACGGGAGCATTACTATTTTATATAGACTACCCCGTCAATGGTGCTGAAGCAGAATATAGGGATGCTATCAACTGGGCAGCTGAGAAAGCTACTCAGCTTCAATATCTAAGACCAAATGCAGTAAACCCTATTACTGGTAAGAATAGCGGCAACAATATCGGCTTAAACGCTCCATATATACATTTTAATCAATGGGGAAAAAACAGTACTAGAATTAGACTTATGTTAAAGGGGGGAGGAAGCGAAAATGTAGGGACACAATATAAGCTGCCCAATACTGCTCTTAAAGCTGGCAGAGATCTGGGTGGTGTAAGAAAAGTGGCAATAGACGCAGTGTTAAAAGCCCAGGGTCAGGGATGTGCACCTGGAATTATTGGTGTTGGAATTGGCGGAGACAGAATGACTTCTTATGCATTATCCAAAGAACAATTTTTTAGAAATTTGGATCAAAAAAATCCTGATATTGAGCTTCAAAAACTTGAGAAAACACTTTACACAGATCTCAATAAACTGGGTATCGGCCCTATGGGACTGGGTGGAGCTACAACAACACTTGGGGTTTACATTGGATGGCAGCACAGGCATCCTGCAACATACTACGTATCCATATCGTACATGTGTTGGGCATATAGAAAAAAAACGCTGACATTGCAAAATGGTGAGGTGCTATATGATTAAGTTAAAAACTCCTATAAGTGAAAAGGAGATAAGGAAGCTAAAAGTGGGAGATGAAGTATTATTATCAGGGATTATAGTTACTGCGCGTGATCAGGCTCATAAGCTCATGGTAGAAGAAAAACCTGATTTCATAAGAGATTATCTTGATGGTTCTATTATTTATCATTGTGGACCTGTGGTTAAAAAAGAAGGTAATGGGAATTGGGCATTTGTTGCTGCTGGCCCAACAACCTCATCAAGGGAAGAGCCGTATCAAAGCGATGTAATTGCTGAATATAATGTAAGAGGAGTGGTAGGCAAAGGGGGTATGGGTGATAAAACTGCTGAAGGCCTGAAAAATCATGGAGCAGTTTATTTTCACGCAATTGGTGGAGCAGGAACGTTGATCGCTGAAAGAGTGACAAAAGTAATCGATGTTTTCAAGCTGGAAGAATTCGGAACACCTGAGGCATTCTGGATTATCGATGTAAAAGATTTCCCAGTTGTTGTAACAATGGATTCTAATGGCGGCAGCCTGCACAAAAAAATATTGGAAACATCTTCAGAAATAGCAAAAAATATTATCTAAAAACAGAAAGCTATTACTCGTCATCTGGCAGTGAAAGTATTTTTTTAGATTCTACCTGGTCCAATGCTTTAAAAAAATTTAGTTTTCTTTCTATTACATTTGTTCTGGTTGTTTGCAACTTTTCAAGTGAAGTGGTTGCGCTTCCTAGATAACTATGTACTTTCGCCAATTGTTCAGAAAATCTGCTAAACTCCGTTTTTACTGCTGACAATACTTTCCACACTTCGCTGCTTCGTTTTTGTAATGCCAGTGTTCTAAAGCCCATCTGGAGGCTGTTTAAAATGGCTGATAGGGTTGTAGGACCCGTGATTGTGATATGATAATTATTTTGCAGTTTTTCAAATAAACCTGGATGTCTGAGTACTTCAGCATATAAACCTTCCACTGGTAAAAACATAACCGCAAAATCCGTAGTATGCGGCGGGTCTAAATATTTATCTCTAATATCTTTTGCAAAACTGTCAATAGATCTTAAAAGAGCTTTTTGAGCTTTCTCAATATTAATACGGTTCCCTTCTTCATATGCCTCTATTAAAATATTATAGTTTTCTAGGGGAAATTTTGAATCGATGGGAATCCACACTTCTTCATCCTGTTTTTTCCCAGGAAGTTTAATGGCATACTCAACATTTGCCCGACTACCTTTCTTTGTAGATACATTTTGCGCATACTGTTCAGGCGTTAAAAGCTGTTCCAGTATATTCCCCAATTGATATTCGCCAAGTATTCCACGGGTTTTTACATTTGTAAGAACTTTTTTCAGATCTCCAACACCCGTAGCTAACGTTTGCATCTCACCTAACCCTTTGTGAACAAGCTCCAACCGTTCGCTTACCTGTTTAAAAGATTCTCCCAGTCGTTTTTCCAATGTATTTTGTAACTTTTCATCTACTGTTTTCCTTATTTCTGATAGTTGTTGTGCATTGTCTTCCCTGATAGATTTCAGCTGTTTTTCGATGGTTTCTTTTACTTCTAAGATACTAGACTTAGACTGTTGATTAATATCTGACTGCTGTTTAGCAAAATCATTGAATCTAATATGGATATGGTCAGTAAAGTCTTTTATCCCTTTACTAAAACGTTCACCAAAAGTATTCAGTCCAAGGTTTAACTCCTGTCTGTTATCTTTACCATCTTTTCTGATAGTTTCATCAAATTCCATAAAGTTTTTATTAGTTTTTTCTATAAATTCACTATGCTTCCCGTTTGAAGCATCAGTAAATATCTGAAAAGATTCTTCAATATTGTTCTTAAAATCATTATAGCCTATAATTAATTTTTCCGATAACTCACTTAACCCTTTTGAAAAGACATCCAACTGCTCTTTCTGTATATTTATATTCTCAGATATTCTATTTAATAAAGTATCCTGCAGGTTTTTAAATACATCGTTTACTTCCTTTCTATTCTCATAATTAACTGTTCTTAACTCTTTCCTGGATTCTATAAATTCTTCTTTAATATTTTTACCATTTTCTTTTATCAATTCTATAATTTTAGGATACTGATCATCAGACCTATTTTTGATTATAGAATCAATTCTTTTTACAAAAGTCAGCAAAACTGCTAAAAGAATAATTACTATTAAAGAAACCACAGCCAGAGCTATTTCAATCATTATCTCTCATGTGACATATATCTTTCTTTCTTGATTTATAGAACAGTTCAGAATAAAAATTTAAAATAAAAATTGTTAGTATGCCTCTAAACAGCGTACTATTATCTCAGTTTTGAGCCTATTAATCTTATGTCATATTCATCATCA
>Ga0209345_10003114_pt1 | contig 17373 bp, 18 predicted proteins | sample Cruoilmetagenom7_FD_187294 | JGI IMG/M metagenome (GOLD analysis project Ga0209345, IMG submission 187294) | Oil polluted marine microbial communities from Coal Oil Point, Santa Barbara, California, USA - Sample 7 (SPAdes) (version 2) | ecosystem: Environmental > Aquatic > Marine > Oil seeps ...
TCTTTCATAATTTATTAGAAGCGGATAATAAAAATGACTTTAACTGTATTACTTTATACAACACAACTTTAAAATGACATTTTAAATGTTGGTGGTTATAGAGGAGAGGAAATACCCAGCCCCATTTCGAACCTGGTAGTCAAGCTCTCCATCGCCGATAATACTGCCGGGTCCCCTGGTGGAAACGTAGGTCGCTGCCAACTTTTAAAATGTCTTTTTTTTTGCCTGCTTTTTTTATTTTATTCTACTTTTTTCTTTCTTTTTTACTCTTATCTTTTGAATTTTATTACATTTTTATTATTTTTACTTTTTACTTTTTACTTTTATTTGGTAGAATCTATTTATGAAAAATGAAATAAAAAAACAATTAGAACAAGACCCAGAGATTGCTAGGGTATCTGCTGAAGTATTAGAACATATGATGAATCCAAAAAACTATGGGAAGATGGAAAATGCCGATGGTATAGGGATGGGTGTTGACCAAAAAACTGGTGAGTTTGCAATGGTGTATATAAAAGTAAATGATAATATATTATCAAATATTACATTTGGCTGTAACGCATGTCAAGATACTGTAGTTGCGGGATCATTATTTACAGAGATGGTAAAAGGTGATACACTAGAAAATGCAATTTCTGCTTTAAAATTAATGCGTGAGAAAATATTAACAGCTCCAAAACGACAGCAAGCTTGTTCAAATATGGTTTTAACTGCTTTTAGAGCAGCAATCATCCATAGAGATAACAAAGTAAATGGAATTGAGGAAGAGATGTTTACAATAGATATGAAAGAGTCTTGTGAGGGGATAAATTTAAATGAATCTAACTAAATTGTATCAATCAAAACATGAATTATGGTTAAAAGTTTTATTTACATCGTTTGCAATTAATGATGAAAAACTAAAGAATACAATTTATGAATTTGCAATGATTGAATTTAGACATTTAAAGTGGTTATCAAATAATTTAAAAGAGAACAATATCTCATATAATTATGAAAAATATGCAATAGAGATAGAGAAAAAAACAAATTTTGAGTATTTTGAATATTTAATTAATGAGATAAAACTTTGTGTGAAGAATTATAATCCAGAAGAACCAATATTTGCTAGAATGATATCGGATGAATATTACTTTATGAATCTATTAGGAAGATTATTACAAGATGAAAAGAATGATGGTGAAGTTACTGCATTTGATAAAAGTCGCACCTTTGGAGATAAAGAGTTAGATTGTAAATCTAGAGATGCTCTAACACTTTTTTTGTTTGAAGAGAGTTATAAAGAGTATGAACTTATCCTTTTATATTCTTATTTTCAAAATTATACACAAGATATTTTACAATATAATATATATCAAGATATGATAGATGAATCTCAATTTCATCTTAAGAGTTTTGGAAACATGATGGCTAAAATGGGAATACTTGCAATTCCGAGAACAGTTATAGAACAACTTTATATCAATAAAGATATTAAGCAGTTCTTGATTGATGGTGTTGATGAAGAGATTAAGGCAAAAGAGGAGTGTGCAAATCTTGCTGCTGCTATTAAAGATGAAGAGATAAGTAAGTTTTTAACTTGTGTTATGTATCAAGAAGATTATCATATAGTATTGATGAAAAAAGCTATTAAAAAAATAGAACTTACTAAATAGATGGATTTAGAAAAATATAATTTCACTGTTTCACAAAAAAAGATTTTAGAGGATATAAGAAAAGATTTTTTTATGTGGAATGAAAAGTCATTTGAAGATATTTTTCCTCTTGAATATGAGGAAAAATATAGCGGAAAACAATTATCAAAAAAGATATTTGAATATTATACTAAAATACATAAAGAGCTTCAAGAAAAGCCAAATGATTATAAACAGTTTGAGGGTATCAAATATAATGTACGCAAATTTGAATTTAAACAAATTGAGAAAAAAGGGATAGGACTTGGAGCCTGTCCCGTTGCAAGTGAGGGGACAAGGTGTTGTAATCTTCTAACTCTAGATGCAGTTGAATCATGTGGATTTGATTGTAGCTATTGTTCGATTCAGAGTTTTTATAATCAAAATAAAATAGGATTTGATAAAGACTTTAAGGAAAAACTTCTTAACTTGAATCTTGATCCAAATGAGATTTATCATATAGGAACTGGACAAAGTAGTGATAGCTTGATGTGGGGAAATCGTGAAGGGGTATTAGATGCTCTATTTGATTTTGCTAAAAATAACCCTAATGTTATTTTAGAGTTTAAAACAAAATCAAATAATATTAAATACTTTTTAGAAAAAGAAGTACCAAAAAATATAATAGTAACTTGGTCTTTAAATACACCAATAATTATAAAAAATGAGGAACATCTAACAGCATCACTTGAACAGAGAATTGATAGTGCAAGAGCTTTAGCAAACAAAGGTGTTCTGGTGGGATTTCACTTTCATCCAATTGTTGTTTATAAAGATTATTTAAATGATTATAAAAAAATATATGATACTTTAATTGAAACTTTTACTCATGATGAAGTGGTACTTATCTCTATGGGAACATTAACATTTATCAAACCTGTAATTAAACAGCTTCGAACAAGAGAGATGAAAACTAAAATACTACAAATGCCTTTTGAGACAATCAATGGAAAACAATCTTATAGTATAGAGACAAAAAAAGAGATGTTTTCACATCTCTATAATAGTTTTAAATCTTGGCATGGGAAAGTCTATTTTTATATGTGTATGGAAGCTCATAGCTTATGGAAAGATGTTTTTGGTTTTGAATACTCTAGTAATAATCAAATGGAAGAGTTTATGAAAAATAGTTATATGGAAAAAATTCGAAAAAAATCTTTATAATAAATGGGTTATAAATTTACTAGCTAAAGGAAATATTTACATTGTCATTCTCAAAAAATAAACAAACAATACTTTTCATATTAATAGCTTTTATATTTAGTTTCTCTTTACGACTAATTTGGGTCTATCAGTTTAGTGACTATGAACAGTTCAAGTTTAATAATCAGTTTATGATAAATACAAATGATGGCTACTATTGGGCAGAGGGTGCTAGAGATATTTTAAGTGGTGAACAAAATATAAATCAAAATTCACCAGTTAGTACAGCAACTGCAAAACTTACTGCAATTGTAGCTACAATTTTCCCTTTTAGTTTTGAAACTATAATATTTTATATCCCTGCTTTTTTTGCCTCTTTATTAGTTATTCCTATTATTTTGATAGGTAAAAGTGTAGAAAAACTTGAGGTTGGTTTTATTGCAGCATTAGTAGCCAGTATAGGTTGGAGTTATTATAATCGTACAATGGTTGGATACTATGATACAGATTTTTTCAATATTCTCTTTCCTACCGTGTTACTTTGGTCTCTTATTTGGGCTTTGAAAACGCAAGAGGAAAAATATCTTATTATAACTGCACTTGATATTATAGCTTATAGATGGTGGTATCCACAAAGCTATAGTTTGGAGTTTGCTTTTTTTGCACTTATATTTATCTATGTTATATATCAAATGATTAGAAAACAACGGTTTGAATATATCCTTATGCTTCTTACTTTTATGATGTTTGCAATGATGGGACTAGATGGGTGGAGTAGATTTGGTATTGTTGTTGTTTTATTTTTCATATTAAAATATAAGAGTGAAGTATTTAAAAAATATCTTTATTATTTTTTTGGATTGTCATTGCTACTATTTATGGGAACTGGTGGATTTGATCCTATTTTAGGACAACTTAAAAGCTATGTTTTTAAAGATCATATTAGTGTAGTAGGGGAAGATTTAAAGTTACATTACTATACAGTTATGCAAACAATAAGAGAAGCTGGGCAGATACCTTTTGAAACTTTTGCAAATCGAATCAGCGGTCACAGCATCACATTTTTTGTAGGAGTTATAGGATACATTTGGTTAGTTATTCGATATCCTATTATGCTTCTGGGCCTTCCTTTAGTTGGGTTAGGTTTTTTGGCATATAGTGGTGGGTTACGATTTACTATTTATGCCGTTCCTATTATGGCACTTGGTGTTGGTTTTTTTATCTACGAAATAGCTAATTTTTTTAAACAGAGTGTTGTAAAACATAGTATCATAGCTATTTTAACAATCCTGGCATTGGTTCCAAATATTAATCATATAATTGAATATCGTGTACCAACTGTTTTTAATAAAGCTGAAGTGGAGGTTCTCGACAAATTAAAATCTATAGCCAAAAGGGAGGATTATGTAGTTGGATGGTGGGATTATGGATACCCTATACGATACTACAGTGATACAAAAACATTAAGTGATGGGGGGAAACATAGTGGTGCTATAAATTTTCCAACAAGTTTTGCCTTAACAAAGTCACAAAAAGAATCTGCAAATATGTTACGACTTGATGTGGAATATACAGAACAATCTTTTATCGTAGAAAATGATAAAGATAGAAATCGTACAAATATAGCAAATATGACACTTGATTATAACTTTAAAGATACAAATGATTTTTTAGAATCATTAAAAACAGATATAAAGTTACCTCAAAGTAGTAGAGATATTTATTTATATTTACCTAATAGGATGATAGATATATATCCTACTATTAATCTTTTTTCAAATATAAACCTTATGAATGGGGAAAAAGGAAAGCAACCATTTTTTTATTTTACTAAAAAATTTAAAGATTATGATACTCTTATTGACCTTGGAAATGATATAAAGGTTATGAAAATAACTGGAGAATTACAGGTTGGGAATCAGCTTGTTTCTATCAATAATTTTGTAAAAGTATATTATGATTCAACTGGAAAATTACAAAAAGAAGTTCAAACTATCAATGATGACTCTACTATTAATATTATTTATATGTATGATTATAATCAATTTTTAGTAGTAGATAATAGTGTCTATAACTCTACCTATATTCAATTATTTGTATTTGAAGAGTATGATAAAGAGTTATTTGAACCAGTAATATTAACACCTCTCGTCAAAGTGTATAAACTAAAGGTATAAAAATGTGTGGAATAGTTGGTACAAATCATAATTACAATATAGACTTTAAGATGGTTACATCTTTAATGCAAAATAGGGGACCAGATAATACTTCTATAAAAAAGATTGATAACAACTATTTTGGGCATACTCGACTTAGTATTATTGATCTTGATAATGAAGCAAATCAACCTATGGAGTTTGATGATATTGTAATTGTTTTTAATGGTGAAATTTACAATTATGATGAGTTGAAAATAAGTGAAGACCTACAATGTAAAACATCTAGTGATACAGAAGTTCTTATTCGGCTTTATCAAAAATATGATATAAAGTTTTTAAACCTTTTAAATGGTGCTTTTAGTTTCTGTATCTATGATATTAAAAAAGAAAGATATTTCTGTGCTAGAGATAGATATGGGAAGAAGCCATTTTATTATTATCTTAAAAGTGATGAAAAAGATGGTAAGTTTATCTTTTCTAGTATGATAAAACCTATTATAAAACTTCTAGGATACACACCAAAACTCAATAAAGTGGCTCTTTCTCAATACTTACAATATTTTACTCCATTAGCCCCTCATACCTTTTATCAAGATATATTGAAGCTTGATAAAAGTAGTTATTTGGTGCATGAAAAAGGAAATCTTAGTATAAAAAAATACTATAAAATAAAAACATATAAAGCTATAAAAGATGAAAAAAATGCCTTAGAATCTATTGAAAAACTTTTAGTAAATAGTGTACAACAAAGACTCAAAAGTGATGTTGAAGTGGGGACACTTTTAAGTGGTGGTATTGATAGCTCTTTGATTTCTACAATTTATGCACAACATACAAATCATCAAATAAATACTTTTAGTGTTGGATATAAAACAAATAAAAAATATTGTGAACTTCCCTATGCTTCAATAGTTGCAAAAAATATAAATAGTAACCACACAAGCCTAGAAATAGGACAAAGAGAATTTATTGATAGCTTAGAAGATGTTTTTGAAAATCTAGAGGAACCACATGCTGATCCAGCTAGTATCCCTCTTTGGCATTTAACAAAAGAGGTAAAAAAACAAGGGATTAAAACTGTACTTAGTGGTGAGGGAAGTGATGAACTTTTTTTAGGATATGATAATTATGCTAAGTTTTTAAAATACTATAATTTTAAGGATACCCTTTCTTCTGATCAATATAGTTTTATGGATGATATTATCTCTACATTGCAAGCAGATACAAAAGAATCGGAGTATCTAAGACGCGTTATAAAAAAAGAGAATCTATATAATAGTTTTGGTGAAATTTTTACAGAAAAACAACGAAAAAAGCTTCTTCTAAAAGTGGCTACTTTTAAAACAGAAAATCCCAAAAAAGATCCTGTAGATTGGATGAGTTATATTGATATGAAAATTTGGTTAGGGGAAGCATTATTAAGTAAAGTTGATAAGATGAGTATGGCAAATTCTGTTGAGACTCGAAATCCATTTTTAGACTTTAGACTTGTTGATACTGTCTTTAGTATTGATTCAAAATTAAAAGTTGGAGATACAAATAAATATTTACTAAAAAAAATTGCTTCAAAATATATCCCTCAAGAGATAATTAATAGACAAAAAAAAGGTTTTAATAGCCCTTTTAACGAATGGCTATTTAATGAATATAAAGAGAAACTTTTAGAGGATATTTTAAAGGTGAATAAAGAGACAAATCTTTTTAATGAAACTTATGTAAAATATCTTTATAATCAAGCAAGTCAAAATAAGCTTAAACAACACTTCTATGCTTTGTGGCACTTTAGTATATGGTATTATAAAAATTATTTAAGTTAAATTTTAATAATATATTATAATAAACATAAGTTACAAATATAATTTAAGAGTTGTTTAAACCAAACTTAATATACTTTCACAGTGTTCATACACTCTCCTTTTAAAGTCCAAAGCATAACTTGGATTTCAGTCAAGAGCTAGAAGCGACACACTTCTAGCTTTTTTTATACATTATTTAACAACACAAAGGATAATACCATGAAAAATGAACCAACATTAGAAGATATTGAAGATTATAATGATAATGAATCTCCTCAAAAAAGAAGAACAGTAAAAGTAGTAGTAGCTATATGTTTGATAGTTGGGGCAATACTTGCCATATTAAAATATAATTACAATTCAAATGACGATTATGTAGGAAGTCCAGAAAAACCTGGAATTAATACAACTAAAAACTTTTAATTGACATTTGTTCACAAAAATGATAGAATTCCACAAAAATAATAACTTATAAATAATATAACTAATAGTTATTAAAGAAGGATTTTTGTGGAAGTATTACAGGAAAAAAATAGATTGAAATTCTTTCCTATTATGATGTATGCCATTGTAATGGGGATGAGTGGACTTACTATTACTTATCAAAAAGCAGCTTTATGGTTAAATTTCCCCCATATAATTGGTAGTAGTTTAATGTATCTAACTACAGCTATATTTGTAGGGGTTAGTATTACCTATGGTATGAAACTTTTTACCTATGCAAGTGCTGTTAAAAATGAGTTTAGTCACCCAGTACGAATAAACTTTTTTGCAGCAGTTTCTATCTCTATGTTGATGCTAGCTATTATATATAAAGAGGAGTTTCCTACAGTAAGTGCTATTTTTTGGTACCCTGGGGTTCTTTTACATTTTTATCTTACTATGCATACAATTGCATTTTGGATAAAAGATAATCAAGAGTTATCACATTCAAATCCTGCTTGGTTTATCCCTATTGTTGGAAATGTTTTAATCCCAGTTGGTGGTATTGGTTTTGCATCAAATGGAGTATTGATGTATTTTTTTAGTGTAGGGATATTCTTTTGGATAATTTTATTTTCACTTATATTAAATAGAATCATTTTTCATCATCAGCTAGCTGTAAAATTTATGCCAACTATGTTTATACTTATAGCCCCTCCAGCTGTTGGATTTATTGCATATTTTAAACTTTTTGGGGTGATTGATACTTTTGCAATGATGTTATTTAATCTTGCTTTATTTTTTACATTTTTAGTTGCATTTATGTATAAAAGTTTTTTAAAAATACAGTTTTTTATCTCATGGTGGGCATTTGTTTTCCCTATAGCTGCTATGGCAATAAGTTCTATGCTTATGTATCATGTATTAAATGATTTTGCACTTATGATGCTATCTTATGTAATGATAGCTGCAACTACAGTTATTATTCTTATCGTTATATATCAAACAGTTTTACATATGACAAAAAATGAAATATGTATTCAGGAGTAGAAGTGAAAAAATATATTATTACTTTTTTTGTCTTGGTTGTTTTGGGTTTAATTGGTAATAGTGTATATACTCAAATGACAAAAGACAAAGTACCAGGAAAAGTTAAAAGATTAGATTGTCATAAAAAAACAACGGCATTTGAAAGAGGCTATGGGCTTGAGGATATTCAAGAAGCACAAGAACTATTAGTTCATGGTAATTATAGAATAATATCAGGTATTGATAAAGCAACTTATATGAAATCTTCACTATTTGATTTTGTTGATATGGAAAAACTTGATAAAAACTTTGCTTATTTTCTTCTTCAAAAAGTAGAAAATGAAAGAAAAAAAGATGAGATAGTACAAGTTGAATATAAAGTATATGAAAATGACAAAGAGGATCCCAAGAAAAAGTCAGATAATTGTAAATTATTTCGTGGATATGTGGTGATGAAATTTAAAAATCAAAATAATAAAGTAGTGTATCAAGTACAAATTGACTTTATGGACACAGAAGGGAAGGATATCCCTCAGACTTTAGAGTGTGCAGTAGAATCATTTTTAACTTATAAAGGGGAAACTAAATAGATGAAAAAAACAATATTTATGGATAAATATCCAGTATATAGCTTAGAGTTATTAAAAAATGAGATGAATTTAAAAAATACACAAGAGGTTGTTGCCTATTTTAAAGAAAAAATAGAAATACATCCAATTGCAACTTTTATAACAATATTTGATCATTATTCACATACTAAAAAATTAGGTGGTGAGATATTAGAGGGATTAATAGATGCACAAAATGTTGTGTTTTGTTTTGGGGCAGCAATTCCAAACACAAAGATGCTGGCAGCTCGACCTAGAAGTATAGGTGTATGTGAATTTGAAGATAAATTTATAATAGATTTTATTGAGGCACCTAAAGAGGAGCTTCATAGTGTTATGGAGTCTTGGTCAAAGGCTTTAAAAAAATAATTCTTTTGGTATAATTGCAAAATGGAAAAACTACATATTGCAATTAATACCAAAACAAAAGTGATAACACAATTAGAAAAAAAGTTTGAGATAACATATTATTCAGAACAAACTTTTTTTGAAAAACTCCTGCTTAAAGAGAAAAAATATCCTGATATCTATTTTCATCAAGGTTCAGTTAATACTAAAGCTTTAGATATTATAGAACACTCAAAAGTAACAATTGTTAATTCAAACGCTCTTAAAGAGCAAATATGTGAAAAAAGAACATATATAAAAGCAAGTAAAATATTTGTAATCTATCCCTATATTAATACACAATTAAAATATAGTAAACAATTAAAAAAAGAGTTTAGAAAGAAATATGAAATAGAAAAAGAGCAGAGGATAATTCTCTTTACAGGTAAAAATATAATTTTAAGTGGACTAGAGAAGTTTTTAGAGATAATTCATAGTTTAGAGAGAGATAATTATAAAATAGTGATAGAAACAAATACTCAAGAGAAGCAAAAAATCCAAGAAAGAGTAAATCACTATAAGTTGGATAACAGAACAATAATTTTAGAAAACTACACAAACATTGATGAACTATTTATTGCAGCAGATATGTTTATATTACCAACAAAACAAAAACTCTTTTCCCTCAATGTACTCAAAGCTATGTATTTTAAAAATGCTGTATTTGTAAGTAGTGATAACGCATCTTCAGAGATAATAGATTCATTTTCTTTAATATTAGGGGAAAAAGATAGAAATACACCTTTTAAAGTTGATGCACTTCTTGGAAATAAAGAGGAGCTAAAAAAGATACAAAAAGAGAACTATCAGGTGGTAAAAAATATTAAATTTGATACTTATATGGAAGAGTTAGAGTATATTATTTCAGATAATTTTCTCACAGAGAGTGAAAGCACAAGAGACTTTTAATTAAGTTTTATATATAATTGCACCACTTAAGAGTATTTAGTAGGGAAATATGGGCATTTATGTTTGTATTGCTATATCTTTTTTTGATATGGTTACGCTATCCGAACAGACTTTTAGTACAATAAAATATTATAAAAGGAAAAATAGATGAAAAAAATTCTATTCTTAATGGTTGCTATTGCAACTGCTGCTTTCGCATCTGATGCAAATGTTGCTAACGAAACTTTAAAAGCTTACTCAGTACTTGCTGCTGGTGTTGGTCTTGGTCTTGCTGCTCTTGGTGGAGCTGTTGGTATGGGTAATACTGCTGCTGCAACTATTGCTGGTACTGCTAGAAATCCAGGTATGGGTGGAAAACTTATGACTACAATGTTCATTGCTTTAGCGATGATCGAAGCACAAGTTATTTATACACTAGTAATTGCTTTAATTGCATTATATGCTAACCCATTTTTAGGGTAATCATATCTTCTGATTAAAGAAGCTAAGTGGCATTTACCACTTAGCTTTTTTTTTAGGTAAAAATTTGAATATAGATATACTAAAAGATAAAAATATATTATTTGTTGAAGATGATCAATTGGTTATTGATGCAATAGAACCTGTATTTAAAAAAGTTTTCAATAATGTCTTCCTCTCAAGAAGTGGAGAAGATGGTCTTGAAATCTTTGAAAAAAATCAACATATAGATTTTGTAATTACAGATTTAAAAATGGCAAATATGGATGGTCTTGATATGGTTGCAAATATAAAAGCAATTAAAGAAGAGACACCCTCAATTCTTATGAGTGCAGATGCCGATTATGAGTCATTTTTACGAGCTGATGAGATAGGAATATATAGATATCTTTTAAAACCTCTTGATGTAGAGGAGCTTCTAAAAGCTATAGTCTTATATATAGAACAAAAAAATTAAAAAAACTCTTTTATAACTTCTAGCATTTCATTTGGAGATGTTATTTTATTTATTTTTTCTCTAAAATTATTTGCACCATCATACCCTTTTGAATAGGTATGTAGATGTTTTCTAAACATAACGACACCATACTCTTCATAATGTTCAATCATTTTATTAAAATGTTCAACGATAATCTCTTTTTTTAGTTCATCTGATATTATTTCATTGTTTGATGCTATTTGGTGAAATACCCATGGTTTTCCTACCGCTCCTCGTCCTATCATTATTCCATCTGCTTTTGTATGGTTTAAAACATATTTTGCTTTTGCTAAATCTGTAATATCACCATTTGCGATAACTGGAATTCTTACAGCTTCTTTTATAGCTGCAATTGCATCATAATCAACAGGAGCTTTATATGCTCCCTTTTTTGTTCTTCCATGAACAGCTATAAAATCAACACCACAATCCTCAACTGCTTTTGCAATATCAATAGGAATCTTTTCATCAATTCCTATTCGTATTTTTGCTGTGGTGTATTGTTTATTGGAATATTTTTTTATAGTTTTTAGCATCAATTGAAGTCGTGGAAGATCACCTAAGAGATTTGAACCACTTCCATGATTAAAAACTTTAGGAGCGGGACAACCGCAGTTTAGGTCAATTCCTGCAATACCCTCAATCATATTTAGTTTTTCAACTGCAAGTTGCATAATATCTGGCTTACTTCCAGAAAGTTGCACAAAATAGGGGTCTTCATTAGGTGATTTTGTAAGCATTTTAAAAGTTTTCTCACTATTATATGCAAGGGCATTTGAGCTTATCATCTCACTAACAGTATAGTCAACACCGAAGTTTTTTACAACTGATCTAAAAGGAAGATCAGTGTAACCTGCAAGTGGAGCTAGTGCAATTACAGGTTTTGAAAAGTCTAAGATTTTATTATCCATGTAATGGAGATTATTTATAACAAATAGAATCTAAAGAGTAAGTATTTTTTCCAGCATCTTTTAAATCAACTAATGCTTTAAAAGGTGTAAATTCTGTTGGTGTACTGTTTTCAAGTATATCTCTCATCTTGTCAACCATCTCATACTCTGCTAAGATATAAAGGTATGCAAATGTATACTCTTCATTTTCTACTGTTAAGTCTTCAAAAAGTTTAATAATTTGGTCAGGTGACATAAGTGCTTTATAACTTTTTGCAATTTGAATTAGTTGTGTATTTGTTAAGTTTACTTTTTTAATAATATTTAAAATTTGCTCATTTGTCATTGCAAATTGATTATCTTGTTCACCATCTTTTTTAAGAAGTAAAACTGCCATCTCTTCATCAAAAGCAACACTATCTAAAAGTTTTTTAATTGTAGTCATACTTTTATCGGCTAGTACTTTTAAAAAAGCTGGCTTTAAAATAGCTTGAGGATAATTAGCTGACTTTTGAATAACTTCTAAAGCAAACTCAACATCTTGTTCAATTCTATTTTTAAAATTCTCTATCATTAAAGGATTTTGATTATCTAGTTTTAACTCTTTTGTAGAGATATATTTTCCAGATCTTATAGTAAATATTTGATCAATTGTTTTATTTATATTTTTATCATCACAACTAAAGTTACTATTTGTTATATCAATTTCAAGTTGTTCAACTATTGCACCAATCTCTTTAAACGATTTGTTTTGAAAATTTAACTTTGAAGATTCATTAAGAAGTTTTTTATTGATAAGTGCTGTTAAAGACTCAGTGTCTTTTGTGATAGCTTTGTTATTAAAATAGTTTTTTGCACCATAAAAAAGTATATGTAAAACTGTTACTATAAATAATACTAATGTTGGGAAAACAATCCAAGCAGCAATTGGGAGTATTAAAACAAAGTCAAATAATTCAACTCTATAGTCACCCGATTCAAGACTAAATGTATAAGCAAAAACTGCTAATATTAAAATAACTGAACCTAATATATATTTTTTTAATCCCATTGTATCCCCTTTGGTATCTTATTGATTGTTGTTTTCGTGAATCTCTCTACAATCTGTACAAAATTTTGCGAAAGGTTTTGCTTTTAATCTTCCTATTGCAATCATCTCATCACACATCTCACAAATACCATATGTATTATTTTCGATGTTTTTAAGAGCTTCATCAATCTCTTTTAACTCTTGTTTTTGTTGGTTTATTATTATACCTGAAGTAAAGCTATCACTACTAGCTTCTGCAAAATCTAAATCATCTTTACAATCACAATCGTGTAGTTTTGATATGTTATCCATACTGTCATCTATATTGCTTTGAATGATGTTTTTTCTTTCAATTAACATCTCTTTTAACTCTTCTATTTGTTTGTGCGACGCCACTTTCTCATCCTATTTTTATAATGTTGAGGGATTATACTAAAAGTTTACTAAATTATTTATGATAAGGATGGTTATTCAATATACAAAGAGATCTAAAAACTTGTTCACACAAAACTAAGTTTGCTACTTTATGTGCCATTGTGAGTTGGCTAAGAGATACAGTTCTATCGCATTTTTTTAAAAAATTTCTATCAAATCCATATGCGCCACCTATAAAAAAATTGATTGTAGTTTTATCCTCTAAAAGTGTACTGAACTTAAAACTATCTATTTGTTTTCCTAATACATCAAGCGCTATATTATACCCTGTTGAGAGTTTTGGAATATATAATTCGTTGTATGCTTTTTGAGACTCAACTTCACCTATCGTTTGTGCTTTAGAGATTTGCTTATTAAACAAACTATGTACCTCTATTTTGGCAAATCTACTTGACATTTTTATAAATTCATTGATAATTGGTTCAAATTGATCATTTGATTTTTTGACAATTTGATAGATATTTATTTTACAGTTAATAATAGATTCCTTAATGATTTTTTGGTATTATATCAAATTAAATTTTTAACTCTTATTTTAAAAGGAATTTATATAAAAAATCAAATTACAAGTATCGCAATAGGTGGTTTTGATGGTATGCATATGGCACATCAACAGCTTTTTTCAAAACTAGATAAGAATGGTGCGATTGTAGTTATTGCAACTGAATATGCCAATTTATCACCCGATACACATAGGGCAAAACATACCTCTTATCCACTTTTTTACTATCCTTTGGAAAATATTAAACATTTAAGTGGTGAGGAGTTTATAAAGTTATTGTATGAAGAGTTTCCAAATCTAAAAAAAATAGTAGTAGGATATGACTTTCATTTTGGACATCAAGCTAAATCTAATATTGATAATTTAAAAAAGTTATTTAATGGTGATGTGGTTGTAGTTGATGAGTATAAAGTATCAAATATAGCAGTACACTCAAGGGTTATAAGAGAGTATTTAAGAGATGGGAATTTAGAAGTTGCTAAGGAACTTTTAGGGTATAACTATAGCTTACAAGGGAACCCTATCGTAGGACAAGGGTTAGGCTCAAAGCAGTTTGTCCCAACAATAAACATAGATGTAAAAGATTTTTTAATACCACAAGAGGGTATTTATGTTACTAAAACTATTCTAAATAATCACTCTTATAAATCAGTTTCTTTTATAGGGCATAGGGTATCTACAGATGGGAAATTTGCAGTTGAGACACATATATTAGAAGATATCTCATCACTAGAGATTCCTAAAAAGGTAGAGATTGTATTTTTTAAAAAATTAAGAGAAAATAAAAAGTATGAAAAGTATGAAGAGTTAAAAGAACAAATTTTAGAAGATATAGAACAGGCAAAAAGCTGGTTTAAAAAGAGAGAAAAAAATTGAAAAATGTAAAATTATTTGTGGAGTCACAAGAGGTAAGTAAGTTAGATATTTATGCACATTTAAAATGTAATAAGGATGAAGTAAAAGTATTACAATACCTTACTCGCCAATATATTATAGGAAATGATAATATCCTTGTTGTAGATATTTTAGGTGAATTTTATGATATTAAAAAACTTGAACATATAGAGCATATCTATTTGATTAAAAACTTATTAGAATTAGGGTGGATAACTCAAAGTAACTTTATTACTACAAAAATAAGTGAGTTGTCACAACTTGAACTTATAAATACAGCAGTGAGTTTAAGTAGCTCATTTTTAAAACTTCTAGAGGTTGGTTCACTTGAACTTACTTTACCAGAAATTAAAGAGTATAGTGATCATCTTGAGTATTTACAAGATCAATTTTTTAAAATTGATTTAGCACAAAAGCTTAATATTGTAAAACATAATTTTGATGAAAACTCACCAAATGCAAATCGTCTTAGAAGTAAATTATCTCTTTTAGAAAATCGGATAAAAGAGAGAGTTGAAACTACAAAAAATAATATTATGCTTGAAGATTTTTTTAGACAACATGATTTAGCTGAAAAAGAGCAGATGATATTTTTAGCACTTTTAAAAGAGGAATATGGTGGAAGTGATGAATCAATTCGAGATATGAACTCTTTGATTGCATTGGTTTCAAGTGATGATTATGAGAAGATAAAACATAGAAGTTTACTAGAAGAGAGTGGAAATCTTATCTCAAATGGATTGATTGATTATGATGAGATGCTCACACCTTTTGGTGGAATCAACAGAAACTTTTATATCCCAGAGTCAATTTTATATAAGATATCTCATCCAGTTAAAAAAGAGAAAAGACAACAAAAAATAAAGCTTGATATGCTAATACAAGATCAAGAGATGTTTGAACTTATTGAGCCTAAAAAATCTTTAGAAGATGTTGTTTTAAATGAGAAAACCAAAAAAACACTTGATCTATTATTAAGACAAGTTGATAAAGATGTTGTTGATAGATTAAAAAAATGGGGAATAAAAGATAAGAAAAAAGGGATTGATGCTAGAATTATTTTCTATGGAGCAGCAGGTACAGGGAAAACAATCACAGCTTTGGCTTTAGCAAAATCTCTCAAAAAACAAGTTTTAAGTTTTGATTGTAGTAAAATTTTATCTATGTATGTGGGTGAAAGTGAAAAAAATGTACGAAAAATATTCGATGAATACAAAGAGTTATGTACCAAAACTAAAACAGAACCAGTGTTGTTGTTAAACGAAGCAGATCAGTTTTTAAGTAATCGTGTAAGTGGACAAATAAGTGGTAGTGATAAGATGCACAATCAGATGCAAAATATATTTTTAGAGCAGATTGAGAGGTTTGAGGGAATATTAGTCGCAACTACAAATTTATTAGATAGTATAGATAAAGCATTTTCTCGAAGATTTAATTATAAAATAGAGTTCTTAAAACCAGATTTAGAACAAAGAAAAACCTTATGGGAGAAACTTCTTCCAGCAGAGTTACCTTTGGAGAAAAACTTTAATATAGAGAAATTAGCAAAATCATCACTCACAGGTGGACAAATAGAGCTTGTGATTAAAAATACAGCTTATAAACTAGCAATAGATGAAAAAGCAGTATTTAAAGTAGAAGACTTTTTAGAAGAGATTCAAAAAGAGGAAAAAGGGCAATTTGATAAAGATAAAACAGTAGGGTTTATGAGTTAAATAACTCTATTCATAGTTATTCTTTTCCAACTTAATAATAAAATATGTATATTTTAGTAATTTAAATATTTATTTTAGTCTATTTAGTGTAGAATCAAAATAAAATTTGAGGAACTTGAGCATGGGAAATATGTCAATAAAGCAGAATATCTTTTTTAATATGATACTCTCTTTAATAGGTTTAGTTACTGTTGGAATGGCAGGGTATTTTGGTAAAACAGATATCGTAATCTTTTTAATTGTAATATGCGGTGGTACTGTAGCTATTTCAAGTTACATGATAATGAAACATACAACTGAGGGAATTACTAAATTTGATAGTTATTTTAATGAATTTCTAAATTTTGTCTCTTTGAAGCAAAATAAAATAGAAAAAGTTACTGATATGAGAAATGATGAAATAGGAATTATCATATCAAAGATCAATGATGCTGTTGATATTTTTCAAACTAACCTTCAAAACGATATGAGAGTTATGGGTGAAATTGTTCTTATTACAGATAAAGTTGAGCAAGGTATTTTTAGTTGTAGATCAAAGGCCCACTCAAGTAATCCAATGATTGCTACTTTGACTCTTAATGTAAATAAAATGTTAGATGAGTTAGAGGGTGTTATGAGTGAACTTTCAAGTGTCTTAAGTTCTTATTCTCAGGATGATTTTACAAAAACAATTATAATTCCAGAAAAAATAAAAGCAGACATGCGAGTAGTTTTAGAAAGCGTAAACACCCTAGGCGACTCCCTATCAAATAGCGCAAAACAAAACCTATCAAACGGACAACACCTCCAATCAAACTCTTCAACAATGACACAAAGTGTAAATAACCTAGCAAATAAAGCGAA
>Ga0209345_10003115_pt1 | contig 17369 bp, 11 predicted proteins | sample Cruoilmetagenom7_FD_187294 | JGI IMG/M metagenome (GOLD analysis project Ga0209345, IMG submission 187294) | Oil polluted marine microbial communities from Coal Oil Point, Santa Barbara, California, USA - Sample 7 (SPAdes) (version 2) | ecosystem: Environmental > Aquatic > Marine > Oil seeps ...
CCCCGGCCCAGTTCGGTCATAATCGACTGTACTTCTACGCCGGTACCGCCGAAGCCTCCCAGCTCTTCCGGGAAGGGCACAGCTGTCAGCCCCAGTTCGCCGAGTTGTTTCCAGAAGTCTACGCTGAACCCTGCGTCGGTCTCGCTGAATTCCAGGCGTTTTTCAAAACTGTACTCACCGCGCACAAGGCGCGCCACGGTGTCCTGCAGCATCTGCTGCTCTTCATTGAGTCGGAAATCCATGGTCGCCTCCTTAAAGCCCAAGAATCATTTTCGAAACGATATTCTTCTGGATCTCGTTGGACCCACCGAAAATCGAGAGCTTGCGGTTGTTGAAGTACTGAGCTGACAGTGGGGCGGCATCCTCGTCTGACAGGAACTCGCCTTCATGCTCAAGGTTCAGTTCTTCCGCCACAAATGGAATGGCGTAAGGCCCGATGGCCCGGCGTGCCAGGTCGTTAATGGACTGGCGAATCTCGGTACCCTTTACTTTCAGCATGGAGCTTTCAGCGCCGGGAACACCGCCGCCTTCAACCGAGGCAATAATGCGAAGGTTGCTGATAGCTGCTGCCGTAAGGTCAATCTCGATTTTGGCAATGCGCTGGCTGAAGGATGTGTCTTCAATCAGCGGCCGGCCATTCTTGAGGCGACGGGAGGCAAGTTCCTTGAGGTGAGACAGTGCGGCTTTGGACAGGCCAATGCCTGCAAGGCCGGTGCGCTCATAAGTGAGAAGGAACTTGGCGTAGGTCCAGCCATTGTTTTCTTCACCTACCAGGTTCTCAACCGGAACTTTCACGTCTTCAAAGAAGACCTCGTTCACTTCGTGCGCGCCATCCAGGGTGATGATCGGGCGTACGGTGATGCCTGGTGTGTTCATGTCGATCAGCAGGAAGGAAATGCCCGCCTGAGCTTTTACCTCGGTGTTGGTACGCACCAGGCAGAAAATCATGTCGGCGTACTGGCCCAGCGTGGTCCAGGTTTTCTGGCCATTTACAATATAGTGATCGCCCTCTCGTACAGCCCGGGTCTTCAGTGACGCCAGGTCTGATCCGGCTCCAGGCTCGGAATAGCCCTGACACCACCAGTCTTCACCGCTGAGGATGCGGGGCAGGTAGGTCCGCTTCTGTTCTTCATTACCGAACCGGATGATAACCGGCGCTACCATGTTCACCCCAAACGGAATAGAACGGGGCGCGCCATACCGGCAGGATTCTTCATCCCAGATATGCTTCTGAACCGGCGTCCATTTCACACCACCGTACTCTTCCGGCCAGTGTGTGGCATACCAGCCTTGCTTGCAGAGAATCTGTTGCCAGCGCTGATGGTCTTCTTTTGTCAGGTGACGGAAACCCTTCACTTTTGCGGCAATGTCTGCCGGCAGTTTCTCATCCAGAAACGCTCGCACTTCGTCGCGGAAAGCGAGCTCCTCGGTGGTGTAGTTCATGTTCATTGAGTAGCCTCTTGTGTTGGGCTTTATGATTTCAGCTAAACGCTGCGATACCAGTCTGTCCACGGCCAAGAATCAGCGCGTGAACGTCATGGGTACCTTCATAAGTATTGACGGCTTCAAGGTTCATGACGTGACGGATTACGTGGTATTCGTCCGAGATGCCGTTGCCGCCATGCATATCGCGGGCAACCCGTGCGATATCCAGGGCTTTGCCGCAGTTGTTACGTTTCAGCAGGGAGATCGCATCCGGAGTGACGCTGCCGTCATCCATCATGCGGCCCAGTTGCAGGGCTGCCTGCAGGCCCAGAGTGATTTCAGTCTGCATGTCTACCAGCTTCTTCTGGATCAGCTGGTTGGCAGCCAGAGGCCGGCCAAACTGCTTGCGTTCAAGGGTGTAGTTGCGGGCTGCGTGCCAACAGAATTCAGCTGCACCCAGGGAACCCCAGCTGATACCGAAGCGGGCCTTGTTCAGACAGCTGAAGGGGCCTCCCAAACCATCAACTTCCAGCTTGTTTTCTTCTGGTACGAACACCTCATCCATAAAGATGGAGCCAGTCTCTGATGCGCGTAGCGAGAACTTGCCCTGGATTTTCGGTGTTTCCAAGCCTTTGGAGCCTTCGCGTTCAATAACAAAGCCGTTTACTTTTCCGTCCAGCTTGGCCCAGACGACGCATACGTCTGCAATAGGGGAGTTGGTGATCCAGGTTTTGGAGCCACTCAGCAGATAGCCACCGTCAACTTTTTTGGCGCGGGTTTCCATGCTGCCCGGATCGGATCCGTGATTGGGCTCGGTCAGGCCAAAGCAGCCAACCATTTCGCCAGAGGCCAGTTTGGGCAGGATGCGCTTTTTCAGAGCTTCCTGGCCGAAGGCGTAAATCGGGTGGATAACCAGTGAGGACTGAACGCTCAGCGCAGAACGATAGGCAGAGTCAACACGTTCCACCTCACGGGCAATCAGTCCGTAACAGACGTGGCTCAGACCCGGGCCGCCGTATTCTTCCGGCAGGGTGGCGCCGAGCATGCCAAGTTCGCCCATCTCGTTGAAGATTTTACGGTCGAATTTTTCATGGCGGTTGGCTTCTGTGATACCTGGCATCAGGCGTTGGTCACAGAAACTGCGAATACTGTCCCGAACCTGGCGCTCAGTTTCATTCAGTTGTTTGTCTAATTGCAGCAGGTCATCCCAAGGTGCAGAAGCCATGTTTTTTCTCCTTCGTAAAATCAGTTATTAGCCCGTTTAATCAAAGCCTCAGTGCCTCTTTCTTTCGGGTTCAGTACAGAATCCGGGAAAGAGTGCTCAGGGATAAAAGATTCCGAGCTGCTTTGTCATTTGTGCTAGCATAGTTTCATTAAGCGAAACTGAGTTTTGTATTGACTTGGCAAAAGACTAATCCGGGTGTGTGTGAAATGCAAGCAGAGAGCATCTTTGTCGGCGTCATCTTGACGAGGGTAGGGCCGGCATGAGCAATGCAGATCGTTGGCTGTTACCGTTAGCAGTATTGATGGAGCTGATTGCTATAGGTTTTTCCTGCACTCAGCTCAGTGCAGTAGCAGGGGTGTTGTTCGTTGTCTGCTTTCTGTGGGCGGGTGCTCGTTTGCAGACATATTCCCGGGTTCTGTTGCTGGTTGCCCTGGCAGTCACCGGGTGGTTCTCTGTTCAGGGTCAGCTGGGCCTGGATCGATTGATCAAAGCTTCTGCCGATGCCGCGTTTTACGCCGCATTTCTTGGAAGCCTGGGAATGATGCAGTGCCTGGTACGGCGCTTTGAAGTGCTGAGCCGTATTCACGATGTCCTGTTGGGTGGTCGCGCGTTCTGGTTATACCCGAAGTATGCGGTGGTTAGCTGTGGCATAGCCTCTGTGTTGAGTTTCGGGATGATGAGTCTGTTGTGTGGCAGCCTCTCGGAAACCCTTCGGGAGCGGGGAATCACCGGTGATTCCCGTTTGCAATGGCTGCGTAGCGTTCTGATCAGTGCGCTTCGTGGTTTTGCTCTTGTTCCCCTGGTGGCGCCAACCAGTGTCGCCGTAGCCATACTTGCCCGCGAACTGCCTCAGATAAGCTGGTCTCTGCTTTTACCATACGGTCTTGCGGCTTCAGGGGTTCTTATTGCGGTTGGCTGGTTGCTGGAACAGCGCCGATTTCGTCAGGTCAGTAGCGAGCGGGTGGCCTTGGAACAGTGGCCACCCGGCACTCTCATGTTGCTGGGGCTGATCCTGGTCCTGTTTGTTGTGATGGTTGCCATTGTCGCGTTCACTGATTTTAAAGTGTCCGTCGCCGCCATGATGGCTGTTCCATCCATTACTCTTCTTTATATAGTCTGGCAGGAAAAGTCGCCAAAGGTAGTGCTCGAAGAAAGTGTTACCCAGATTTCAGCCATGAATAATGAAATGGCCATTTTTGCCGCGTCGGCGATTCTCGGTGTGTCCATATCCAGCGTGATTCCGGAGGATTCCCTGAGTGGGCTTGCAGCTTCCGCTGGCGGAATGTGGGTGCTTGCTGTCGCTGGCATGCTGATTCTGCCGCTGCTATCAATGATCGGGATTATTCCGATTACAGTGCTCAGTGTTCAGGCAGGTCTTCTGCCGCAACTTGTTGCAGAAGGGATGGATCCGGTTCTGATGGCGGTCGCTCTGGTTATTGGCTTTTCGCTGGCGATGATGATTTCGCCCTTCGGGCCGTCTGCCATGCTGCTCTCCCGTTTTGGTCAGGTGCCCCGGTGGGTAGTCGCATTTCGCTGGAATGGCGTGTTTGTGCTGATAGCGGTGCCGCTGCTGCTGGCTCTTCTGGCGCTGGAGATCTTTGTTTTACCGGAAGTTCTGTAAGAGGAGTTTCAGAGGCTGTTTATTCTGACAGGCAAAATTATGTACCAATCATTGCTCGTTATTTGCAGTTTTTGGGATACAGTGCTCAGCCGGGAGCCACAATGTTTCATTTTTTGATGCGAGTTTTAACCAGAGTTTGTGGTACTTGTAATCAGCAACGATTAAAATGTTGCACACATTATATACATACGTATCTATAGCCCGAAATCCGGGAGCAGGCGACGTTTTGGAGGACGCCACATTATGCCAAAAGGAAAAGCCACTGCACCGGAGCTGATAACTGCTTCGGGTGACGGCGAGCCGGTGAAGCCGGAGAAGGATCGGAAATTCGTCGAGGCGCTGTCCCGTGGTCTGAATGTGTTGCGTGCCTTCAGTCAAGGTTCGGTGATTCTTGGTAATCAGGATATTGCCCGGCTTACCAACCTGCCCAAGCCGACTGTATCCCGTATGACATATACCCTGACCAAGCTGGGATATCTCAGCTATAACGCACAGCTGGAAAAGTATCAGCTCAGCTCCGGTGTGCTGGCGCTGGGTTATGCCTATGTGTCTAACCTGAAGGTGCGTCAGTTAGCCAAGCCTTATATGGATGAGTTTGCGCGTCAGACCAATATGTCTGTTGGTCTGACCTGCCGTGACCGGCTTCATATGATCTATGTTGAAAACCGCCTGCCTCCGGAAGCTTCGCTTCTGCGCATGGATATCGGAATCAAACTGCCTATGGCGACTACGTCGGCAGGCAGGGCTTACTACTGTGCGATTGCAGAGAAGGGGCGCAAGATTATCGAGGACTCGATGGCGCAGAAATATGGCCCCGAGTCATGGCCCGAGAAGAAGGAAGGGCTGGATCGTGCCATGGAGGATTACAAGAAACATGGCTTCTGCCTTTCAATCGGTGAGTGGGACCGTAATATCAACTCCGCGGGCGTGCCTGTTCACCTGCAGGACGGCACTATCATGACATTGACATGCGCTGCGCCGTCTTATCTGGTTCCGGCAGAAAAGCTTAGGGATTCTATTGCTCACCAGCTGGCGATGCTGGCAAGTGACATTGAATCCTTAGGGGTTTGACCCGGTTTCCGGATGAGAAGGCCGGCCTTGGGCTTAAGAAAAACCGCAGGACTTGTTCTGCGGTTTTTTTGTGCCCGTTTTAAATGGTGGTTGAAACCCGGGGCGAATTTGTATTAAATCGTACTTATGTTTCGCTTGTTAAAACTACATTTCATATAAAGCGAGGGAGAAAAGATGTCTGAGGTCGTAACTTATAGTCGTGAAGGCGCTATTGGCGTGATTACCGTGAACTACCCGCCAGTGAACGCCCTCAGTCATGCGGTGCGTTCTGGTCTGGTTGCCGCTCTGGAACAGGGGCAGAAGGATTCAGAAGCCAAGGTGCTTTTGCTGGTGTGTGACGGCCGCACCTTCATCGCAGGTGCTGATATCCGCGAATTTGGCAAGCCCATGCAGGAACCCGGGCTGCCCGCAGTAGTTGAACAATATGAAAACAGTGACAAGCCTCTGGTTGCCGCTATTCACGGTACTGCGCTGGGTGGCGGTCTGGAAACGGCCCTTGGCTGCCATTACCGGGTTGCACTGAGCAGCGCTAAAGTCGGCCTGCCGGAAGTGAAGCTTGGCTTGTTGCCAGGAGCCGGTGGTACTCAGCGTTTACCACGCCTGACTGGCGCCCAGAAAGCGCTGGAGATGATTACCTCTGGTGAGTTTGTCGGTGCTAAAGACGCGCTGGCATTGGGTATCGTGGACGCTGTTGATGAAGGTAATGATGTTAAAGCTGCGGGCCTCGCCTTTGCACAAAAGGTTGCGGATGAAGGCCGGCCGGTGCGCCGGGTTCGTGAGCTGACGGACAAGGTTGCGGCGGACAAGGGTAGTGATGTATTCGATAAGTTCCGCGCCGTATTGCAAAAGAAGGCTCGTGGTCAGTTTTCTCCTTTCAAATGTGTCGATGCTGTTGAGGCGGCATTTAACCTGCCATTTGCTGAGGGAATGAAGCGCGAGCGCGAACTGTTTATGGAGTGCATGGGATCATCCCAGCGCAACGGTCTGATTCATTCATTCTTTGCCGAGCGTGAAGTTTCCAAGATCAAAGGATTGTCGAAAGATACTCCAGTGCGCGATGTGAACAGTGTCGGTGTAATCGGTGCGGGCACCATGGGCGGTGGTATCGCCATGAACTTCGCCAACGTCGGTATCCCTGTCACTATTGTGGAAATGAAACAGGAAGCTCTGGATAAAGGGCTGGGCATTATCCGCAAGAACTATGAAAACTCCGCGAAGAAGGGCCGCCTAACCTCGCAACAGGTGGAAGACCGGATGGCGCTGATCACCGGTAGCCTGGACTACGACGATTTCAAAGATGTGGACCTGGTAATTGAGGCTGTGTTTGAAAACATGGCTGTGAAAAAAGAGATCTTTGCGAAGCTGGATTCAGTGTGCAAGCCCGGGGCTATTCTGGCTTCCAACACCTCCACTCTGGATATCGATGAGATTGCATCTGCCACCAAGCGTCCCGAAGACGTTGTGGGCATGCACTTCTTCAGCCCGGCTAACGTCATGAAGTTGCTGGAGAACGTTCGTGGCAGCAAGACTTCTGATGAAGTGAAAGCGACGGTGATGGCTGTTGCCAAGAAGATCAAGAAAGTGGGCGTACTGGTTGGCAACTGTCACGGCTTCGTGGGTAATCGCATGCTGCACAGACGCGGTGCGGAAGCCATGGCTCTGGTTAATGAAGGCGCCACGCCACAACAGGTAGATAAGGTGTTGACGGACCTGGGTTATCCCATGGGTCAGTTTGCCATGTCGGATCTGGCAGGCATCGACGTTGGCTACCGGATTCGTGAAGAGCGCCGCAAGGCGGGTGAGGAAGTACCAGCGAGCTGGATGGATAAGCTGGCGGAACAGAATCGCCTTGGCCAGAAAACCATGGCGGGTGTTTACAAGTACGAAGAGGGTAGCCGCAAGCCCATTCCGGATCCTGAGGTGGAGCTGATTATTGAGGCTTTCCGCAAGGAACAGGGCATCAGCTCCCGGGCGATTACGGATCAGGAGATTCTTGAGCGCTGCATGTATGTGATGGTGAATGAGGCTGCCAAGATTCTGGAAGAGGGCATTGCTGATCGGGCTCTGGATATTGATGTGGTCTGGATTTATGGCTATGGCTTCCCGGCTTATCGTGGTGGCCCTATGTTCTGGGCGGACCAGGTTGGCCTGGCTGTGATTCTGGCTGCTGTGGAGAAGTATCAGGGTACTGTGGGCGGTGAGCAGTGGAAGCCTGCGGATCTGCTGAAGAAGCTGGTTGCTGAAGGGAAGAAATTCGGCGAGCTCTGAGGTCTCTGTAATTCAAGCCGGCCCCTGAGTGCATCGACGCCGGGGGGGTGGCTGGGTGCGGGTGGTCTTTCTTCTGGAAAAAACAACTCGCTTTGCTCAGACATTTTTTTCCGACAGAAAGACCACCCGCCCCCAGCCTATCTGAGCCTTGATTTGTATCTCTGCTCTATCCCGATTGAGGGGTAGGCAACCTATTTTAATTTTAAGGTAACTCTTATGTCAGACGCAGTTATTGTATCTACCGCACGTACAGCTCTCGGGAAATCATACCGCGGCGCTTTGAATAACACTCACAGTGTGGATCTGGCCGGGCACGTGATTAAACACGCGGTTGCCCGTGCAGGTATTGATCCTGCGATTGTTGAGGATGTGATTCTCGGCGCTACTTTTCACGAAGGCGCTCAAGGCAAGAACATGGCGCGTCTGGCTGCGATTCGTGCGGGTCTGCCGGTGACTACGGCTGGCTTGTCGATTAACCGTTTTTGCAGTTCCGGTTTGCAGTCGATTGCTATTGCGTCGCAGCGTGTGGTCTCCGAGAAGGTGCCAGTAATGGTGGCGGGTGGTGTGGAGTCTATCTCTCTGGTGCAGAACGATAAGCTCAACAGCTATCACGCCGCGAATGAGTGGCTGATGAAGAATAAACCTGAGCTGTACCTTTCGATGATTGAAACTGCGGATATCGTAGCCCAGCGCTATGGCGTCAGCCGTGAGGCTCAGGATGAGTATGCATTGATTTCTCAGCAGCGCACCGCCGCCGCGCAACAGGCGGGCTGGTTTGATGATGAGATCGTCCCATTTGATGCAACGATGCTGGTGAAAGACAAGGAAACCGGCGAAGTGAGTCAGAAGGACGTCACTCTTACCCAGGATGAGTGCAACCGCCCGAATACCACGCTTGAAGGCCTGCAGGGGCTGAATGCCGTTCGTGGAGAAGGCAATTTCGTTACCGCCGGAAATGCCAGTCAGTTGTCTGACGGTGCTTCTGTCTGCACGGTGATGAACAGCACTTATGCCGAGAAAAACAACATCGAGCCTATGGGCATCTTCCGCGGTTTTGCCGTGGCAGGGTGTGAGCCGGACGAAATGGGTATCGGGCCGGTGTTTGCCATTCCCCGTCTGCTTGAGCGTAATGGTCTGACCATGGATGACATTGATCTGTGGGAGCTGAACGAAGCTTTTGCTTCACAGGTGGTGTATTGCCGCGACCGTCTTGGTATTCCCATGGAGAAGCTTAACGTGAACGGTGGCTCCATCGCTGTTGGTCACCCTTATGGTGTTACGGGATCCCGCCTCACGGGACATGCCTTGATTGAAGGTAAGCGTCGTGGTGCTAAATACGTTGTGGTTACCATGTGTATCGGCGGTGGCCAGGGTGCCGCGGGTCTGTTTGAGGTGATCTGATCACAGTCAGGCCCTGAAAACCCAGTGTCAAAAACAATAAGCGATAGCAAAGGTGTCAAAACGTGCAGCAAAAGATCATCAACCCGCAGGATCTGGCATTCCAGCTCTTTGAGCTCCACGATGTGGAGCAGTGTCTCGGTTTTGAACGCTACTCTGATCACAGCCGGGAAACGCTTCAGGCTGCGCTTGATCTGGCGCTGAAAGTTGCGGCTGAGGAGTTCGCGCCTCATGCGCGTCTGGTTGACGAGGAAGAGCCTCGTTTCGAGAACGGTCGGGTGGAAATGCGCCCGGAAGTTAAAAAAGCCCTGGGCGTGCTGAAAGACACCGGGTTGATGGCGGCTGGCCAGGATTACGAGCGTGGTGGCATGCAGTTGCCGGCGGCCGTGACTCAGATGTGTGTAGGAATGCTGAAGGGTGCGAATGTTGGCACCCAGGGCTATGCCGGGCTGACTATCGCAGCAGCCAATCTGATTATGGTTCAGGGCTCGGAGGAACAGCAGTCCCGGTTCGCTGAGCCGATGATGGCTGGCCGGTTTTTTGGCACCATGTGTTTGACCGAGCCCCATTCGGGCTCATCCCTGGGCGATCTGCGCACTCGCGCAGAACCTCGCCCTGATGGCACCTACCGTCTGTTCGGTAACAAGATTTTTATCTCTGGCGGTGACCACGAGCTGAGTGAAAATATCATTCACATGGTACTCGCCCGTTTACCTGATGCGCCTTCGGGCGTTAAGGGTATATCTCTGTTTCTGGTTCCTAAAATCCTGGTGAATGATGATGGCAGTCTTGGCGAGCGGAATGATGTTGCGCTGGCGGGCCTGATTCACAAGATGGGATACCGGGGCACCACTTCTACGATGCTCAACTTTGGTGAAAAAGGCGGAGCGGTCGGTTACCTGGTGGGTGAGCCCAACAAGGGACTGGCGGCCATGTTCCACATGATGAATGAAGCCCGGGTCGGAGTTGGTCTTGGCTCTGTCATGCTCGGCTACACGGGTTACCTGCATGCGCTGGAGTACGCGCGGGAGCGTAATCAGGGCAGGCCGATCGGAGAAAAAGATCCGGCTGCCCCCCAGGTGCCACTGATCCGGCACGGGGATATTCGCCGCATGTTGCTGGCCCAGAAAGCCTATGTGGAAGGCGGGCTGGCCCTGTGTCTGCAGGGCGCTATGCTGGTGGACGAGAAAAAATTTGCAGCGACCGATGCGCAGCGCAACCTGGCTGCCGGTCTGCTCGATTTGCTTACGCCTGTTATCAAATCCTGGCCTGCACGTTATTGTCTTGAGGCCAACAGCCTTGCGATTCAGGTGCACGGTGGTTATGGCTACACCCGGGAATATCCGGTGGAACAGTTCTACCGGGATAACCGCCTGAACCCGATCCACGAAGGCACTCATGGTATTCAGGGTATTGACCTGCTGGGCCGCAAGGTCTCAATGGCTGGTGGTGAGTTCTATCAGGAATTGATGCTACGGATTGAATCAGCCATTGCTGATGCCAGGCAGGAACCCCGGCTTGCAGATTCTGCGGATCGTCTTGAACAGGCGGTTGCGGCAATATCTGAAGCTACAGACGTTATCAACGAAGAGAAAGCCAAGGGAGACAAAGAGAAGGCGCTGGCGAATGCGACGCTGTATCTGGATGCCTTTGGTCACGTTGTTGTTGGCTGGATATGGCTTCGTCAGGGTCTCAAAGCCGTGGCTGGTCTGGCTGGAAAAGGTGAACAGACGCCGGCGTTTTATGAAGGTAAGATCAAAGCCTGCGAGTATTTTGCCCGGTATGAACTGCCCGGCGTGGTGAGCTCTGCAGAACTGTTAAAAGCTGTTGATACAACAGCTCTGGAGATCCTTGAGGATCAGTTCTAGACACCCGGCGCCCTAACGAACACTTTTGCTTTCATTTGAGTGACGAAACAGGAAAACGATCATGAAGACCAGAATCACCGAGATGTTTGGTATCCGCCACCCGATCATTCAGGGTGGCATGCACCATGTTGGCTATGCCGAACTGGCATCAGCCGTCTCCAATGCCGGTGGCCTGGGTATCATTACAGGGCTTACCCAGCCCACGCCGGAGGATCTGGCGCGGGAGATTGCCCGGTGCCATGAGATGACCGACAAACCGTTTGGTGTAAACCTTACCTTTCTGCCTTCTTTCAGTACGCCGCCTTATCCTGAGTATATCGATGCGATTATCGCTGGCGGTGTAAAGGCTGTTGAAACGGCTGGTCGCAGTCCGGAAAAGTACATGCCTCAGCTGAAGGCCGCTGGCATTAAAGTGATTCACAAATGCACATCAGTACGTCATGCCCTGAAAGCAGAGCGGATTGGTTGTGACGCGGTCAGTGTTGATGGTTTTGAATGTGCGGGTCACCCCGGTGAAGACGACATTCCAAACTTTATTCTGTTGCCCCGGGCAGCGGAAGAACTGAAAATCCCGTTTGTTGCCTCTGGCGGTATGGCGGATGGCCGTAGCCTGGTGGCGGCCATGGCGCTGGGTGCAGAAGGCATGAATATGGGCACCCGGTTTCTTGCCACCAAGGATGCCCCTATTCACGACAACGTCAAACAGGCGATTGTAGAGGCCGATGAGCTACAGACAAGGCTGATCATGCGTAATCTGCGCAACACGGAAAGGGTTCTGAACAACGCCGCCGTAAAGGAAATTATCCGCATTGAAAAAGAGAAAGGCGAGGCTGAAACCATTGATGATATTCGTCATCTGGTAACTGGTGCCAAAGGCCGCCTCGTGCTTCAGGAAGGAAAAATGGACGAGGCAGCCTGGAGTTGCGGCATGGTGGCCGGGCTGATTCATGATATCCCGACCTGCGATGAGCTGATCCGGAATATCATGGCCGAAGCTGAAACCATTGTGCGTCAACGCCTGACGGGTTTTCTGGAAAACTAGCGTTCTACGATAACCCGAACCACATTGTTGTATTGCCGGTGTTCGAATACTCCAGTCGGACTACCGGCCTCATCTGTTAGCGGGAATACATAGCGTGGCGTCATGATGACTTCATAGTTGTAGTCGCCGGAAGGGCGGACATCAACTTCAAGAAATCCGTAGTGCTTGCCACCATCGATGAGCTGGTCGCCGTTCCAGATTTCCGGAGCATCGCCATGGGCGCTCCAGTGGGTTTCCTGCGCTTCCGCTGGCAAGAGATCAAATGGAACATAGTCCGTTGTAGGTGGGTAGCCCGGGCCCCGGAGACCATCACCGGCAAAGCCGACATCCCAGTAGCTCACACCATTGATGCTCACATACTCCACCAGTTCGTCGTGACCCGAGAGTACGGCCGTTACACCGTAGCGTTCGAAAAGGTCCTGATACACCCGCATCGGCATACCGGACTGGTTATCTTCTCCACTGGCGATACCGGCAGAACCCGAGGGCAGGCTGTGAACGCCAGTGCCAAATGCGGTGTGATGGAACTGCACGAAAATGATCTGGCCCTGTGCCTGAGCATCTGCGAGTTCGCGTATTGCCCAGTTCCACTGTTCGCTACCGGGGTTAAAGTCGGGAACACGCGATTCAATGCCATCAATATACAGGTTGGTATCCTGACTTGGGTCAGCGTCGTTACCATTTGATGAATCGAGGGTGATAAGAGTTACAGGGCCATAATCAACGCGATAGAAGCGTTTCTCATAGCGTTCATCGGTTGCATAGTTTGTTGGAAGATCCCAATAGGTATTCCATTTGTCGTAGGACAGCATGGAGGCTTCTGAATTGTATCCGGGTGCCTCGGGGTGCCAGTAGTTCTCGTGATTACCCAAGGCCGGGAATATAGGTGTGGTAGACGCCAGGGTGCCCCATTCACCAGCGCTGTGTCTCCAGAACTCATCCCAGTCCAGCTGGCGGCCGCCCTTTTCAACGAGGTCGCCTGCAATTACCCAGAAATCCGGGCTTCGCTCAGCTGCGTAGACCAGATTTGCTTTGTATCCGGTTGTCTGGTCAACCGGATACTGACGGGTATAGGTATCAGGATCTGTTCCGAGTTTGTCTCCTCCGATCGCAAGAGCGCTGGCGGTCCAGCGGACGGTTTTTTGCGTTGACTCAGGCTCAGTCTCCATGTCTGACATAGTAATAAACCTGACAGACTCACGGCTTCCCAGGATAGGGGCTGTGCTGAATGTTGACGAAAAAATGCTTGCTCCCGGTTGCTCGACGGAATATTCGTAGGAAGTACTTGGGGCAAGTCTCGTGATTCTGGCGTAATGTTTGTAGCTGGGAGCTGGAGCTTCGCCATCCACAACCCCTGGGTGTGTTTCGCCGAAGTTTGAGTCGCCATGGATATAGTCTATTTCAGACGTACCATAGGTCAGCGCTTCTGCCAGCCGGGATTCGGATGTAAAGGAACCTATACCATCTACAGAGACCGTGCCAGGCTCGGCTGAATCGCTGAACCAGCTGACTGTTATGGCGGTAGAAGACGGGTTCTGGACATAGGGTAAAACACTGAAGTGGCTTTCCACTGATGGGGTAACGGCTGCGTCTGTTGACGACGAGCCGGAACCACCATTGCATCCTGCGAGAGTAATAATACTCGCAGCCAGAGCCATTTTCGGAAATATTGGATTCATTCGGTTCATGTCCTGCGGTCAATGAAGGGGATGGTGCGACCGAAAGTCTAGTGGCTGGATGTTTCGTAATTGTTACTTTGTGGTGACTCGGGACGGCTCTGTTCCATGGAGGAGTGCCGGGTTCTATGTTGGTAAAGAGTAAGCTCCTGAATTTAGCTTGGTATGAATCCTGCTTTATTAACGAAAGCTACTATGTCGGCTGTAATCGATGGATAAGTTATGTTTTCTGGTAAGACGATATGCGTAATTCTTGTTCTGCTTGCTACTACCGTTATTGCCCAGGCGTCTGAATCCAAAGAGCTGGTATTCCTTAACTGGGCGAATTACATGGATCCGGATATTCTGGTGGAGTTCGAAGAGCGCACAGGTATCAGCGTCAAACAAAGATATTTCGACTCGGATACGACCCGGGATGAGTTACTGCTCGAGACTGAGGGTAAAGGATTCGATCTGGCTCTTGTCAACGGTTCTTCTATCCGGATCCTGGCCAAGCGGGGTTGGCTCGAACCCCTGGATGAGTCGAGTATCCCGAACCTGAAGCACGTTAATCCACGCTGGCGCAATGCCTTTGAGCAAGCCGAAAATTTTGGAGTGCCCTATTCCTGGGGGACGATTGGTATAGTCTATCGCAAGGATCTCGTCCCCTTCACAGTTTCAAGCTGGATGGATCTGTTGCATCCGACAGAAGAGCTCCACGGAAAAATCAGCATGATTGGAGATAACAAAGATATTGTTGGCGTAGCCCTCAAAGCTCTGGGCTATTCTCTCAATAGTGCTGACGAGAAGGCGTTGCAAGAGGCAGAGGCGCTGCTGCAGGCACAGGCTCCGGCGGTCAAGACTTATCGTTATATATCCATTGGCGCGGATTCTGCCCTGCTGACAGGTCAGATTGTCATGAGCATGATGTATAACGGGGATATGCGGATGCTTCAGCAGCATAGCGACAATATTGCGTTTGTGCTTCCGAAAGAGGGCGGCAACATCTGGACGGACTATCTGAGTGTACTGAGCGCCTCTCCCAGAAAGGCAGATGCCAAACGTTTCATTAACTTCCTCAATGAGCCAGAGATCGCTGCACGGTTGGCGCAGTTTACCCACTATGCTACACCCAACCTGTCTGCAGAAGCATTGCTGCCGGCTGAGTTCAGGAATGATCCGGTAATTTACCCGACCGGAGAGGCACTGGAAAACTCGGAAGCCTATGACCGCCTACCTCCCCGGGCTCAAAAGCGCCAGGCAGCTATCGTTTCACGCCTCGTTCAGGGAGACTGATTTACCTTATGCGCCTTCATGCCAAGGTTCTTTTAGTTGTGGTTCCCCTGGCTGTGATTCCACTCATGATTCTGGGATGGCTGGCCTATGACCAGTTACGTTCAAGCGCGGTAGAGCGCAGTTCCAGCCAGATGACAGCATTAATGGATCAAACGGCGCGCAGCTTTCAGATGCATCAGGACGTTGCAAAGGCTAATGCCAAACTGTTTGCGGATGCCTCGCTGGTGCGCGCGTATGCGCTGACGGAAGATGAGGAAGAGCGGTATGTGTTAATGCTGCCGTCCCTGCTGAAGCTGTTTTTCAGCTATCTGCATGCCTATCCAGATTACACCGAAATTCGTTTCCTGCTACCGGAGGGTTACGAGGATGCCCGTGCCACCTTGATGTCAATACCAAATGCTGCTGAAGACGAAGGCGATACACCTTTCTTTCAGGAGCTCAGCCGCTTTGAGGGCGAGACATTTGTCCAGGTTTCCACTCCCCCGGATAGCCCTGGGATATCGCTGCAGGTCGCGCGGCCTGTCCGGTTGATTGATCCGGTTACTCAGGATCCCCTCAATGGCAGCCCGGTATTGCGAGGTTATCTGGTCGTCACTATGAGTCTGGATTTCATGGCGGAACAGATAGCGGTGAGCCGGATTGGCGAAAACGGCCATACACTTATCGTCGATGAACGCGGCAGGATTCTTTTGCACCGTGACCCGTCCCAACTGGGCCAGCATATACCGGCGTCGCTGATGAACAGGATCTTGGGTTCAGAAGAACGTGAGCAGCTTATGTCGGTTCGTTTTCAGGAGGCGCAGAGTCTGTTGGCAACCCGGCGCCTGAACGAAGACTTGCTGCTGATCGGGGTATTGCCGGAGCGGGAGCTCCTCGCAGAAAGCCAGCGGCTGGGAACTATTGTCGTATGGATTATATTCGGCACAGTTGTATTGATGGTGATAGCGCTGTTGATGGCGATGAATACCCTTATCGTTCGTCCACTGAAACAGTTAAAGGGAGCCGTCCGAGAGATTGGTCATGGAAACCTGTCACCGAGGGTTGGGTTGTCGGCTAACGATGAGTTGGGGCAGTTGGCGCGAAGCTTTCAGGAAATGGCTGGCAGTCTTGAGCGTTCACGTATCAAAGTGGAGCGGTTGGCCTACCACGACAGCCTGACCGGATTGCCTAACCGGTTCCGGGCCCACGAAAATCTACGGCACATGATCTCTCTTGCCCACTGCAAGGGAGCCAAAATGGCCGTGCTATTCCTTGATCTGGATAATTTCAAACGGGTTAATGACACTCTTGGGCATCAGGTTGGAGACCAGCTTCTCAAGGAGATGTCAGCCCGTCTCACCTCGGTTTTGCGGGGAGAAGACTTTATCAGCGAAGAAGCGCTTGAGGATGCCCCGCATATTCTCGCTCGCCTGGGCGGTGACGAGTTTGTTGTACTTTTACCCAGAATCAACGGAACTCAGGATGCCGCCAAGGTTGCTGCCCGCATTCTGGATATCATGAAAACCCCGTTCCATTTTGATGGCCGGGAAATATACAGCAGCACCAGTATTGGAATCTCGTTGTTTCCTGATGACGGCACTGAGGTGGATGATCTGATCAAGCGTGCTGATGCTGCTATGTATCAGGCCAAGGAACAGGGGCGTAACAATTTCCAGTTCTATTCTGCTTCATACAACCTTGCGGTGTTCGACCATATTTCACTGGAGGGAAGGCTGAGACGTGCCATAGAAAACAGCGAATTAGAGCTTTACTATCAGCCGTTGGTGGATGCAAAGACAGGTAGAATTGCAGGGCTGGAAGCTCTTCTGCGCTGGAACGACCCGCTGGAGGGAATCATTTCTCCAGACCGGTTCATCCCCATTGCTGAGGACAGCGGTTTGATTCTGCCAATTGGCGAATGGGTTCTGCGTGAAGCTGGGCGTCAATTATGTATATGGCAGGCTGCAGGTCTCGGCGATGCCAGTGTTTCTGTCAATGTTTCTGCCATACAGCTACAGCGTCAAGACCTGTTCACGATAGTCAGTGAGGTATTGAACGAAAACGGTCTTACTCCCTGGCAACTGGAGCTGGAAATTACCGAAACCGCGCTGATGAAAATCAGGCCGGAAGTTATTGCCGAACTGGATGCACTACGCCAAAAGGGTGTGACAATTTCATTGGATGACTTTGGCACCGGATACTCATCCCTGAGCCTTTTGCAGGAGTTGCCAATAGGCAAACTCAAAATTGATAAAAGCTTTGTGCGGGACATGCTTGTGGATCCCAAGGATGCGGCCATCGTATCTGCTGTTCTGTTTATAGCAAAAAGCCTGGGTCTCCGCTCTACAGCTGAGGGCGTAGAAACCCCGGAACAGGCGGCCCGGCTGGCCGAAGAAGGGTGTGACCAGCTTCAGGGTTATCTGCTATGCCGGCCATTGTCTGTGGCTGATATGAGCCGGTTTTTGAAGGCTCGAAAGGCCACGGATTTGCTGAGTACGGAGTGACAAAGATTGCCCCGGCA
>Ga0209345_10003116_pt1 | contig 17358 bp, 11 predicted proteins | sample Cruoilmetagenom7_FD_187294 | JGI IMG/M metagenome (GOLD analysis project Ga0209345, IMG submission 187294) | Oil polluted marine microbial communities from Coal Oil Point, Santa Barbara, California, USA - Sample 7 (SPAdes) (version 2) | ecosystem: Environmental > Aquatic > Marine > Oil seeps ...
AGACCATTAAGAAGGATTTTGGTTTGTAAAAGAGGAGATGTTGGGTTATATACGCCTAACAAGCGGGGCTTTTTAATTAATTCTTCTTCTCCATCTACAATGATAGAAACAAGATTCATCATATCTTGAGAAGCAGTTTTTCCATAACAAGCCATTCCATAAGGTTTATGGCTATGACGACCCCACTCACGTAATGTATGACAATGTAATTCGGTAAAAGGAACATCATGAGGCCATACATCAACTTGAGAGCAAACAATATGTTCTAACCCGTTTACAATTCGGATGTGATTTATGGTATCTTCAAGCGTGGTTTTTCTCACACCTTTTTTTTTTGTAGAATCATTAATATTTACTGTGGCTCCCATAGTAGAAAAATTCAAATTAGATGTATTAACTGTTACTTGATACGAGCCGTTCGGACCATAAAGCGAGAAGGAATCCGGAACTTTCTTTAATTGCTCATTAACTAAACCTTCTGGGAATCTAACAAACGTACTCTTTTCTTTAACGTCAATAGTAGCCCCGTGTTCTTTAAGGAGCTTTATAGCTTCTTCAGACTCAATTTTAACGCCTAAAGATTCAAGTAATTCTATTGAAGAATCGTGGATGCTCTGAATTTCATCTTTATTTAAAACTTTCAATTGATTTATTCGCATTATAGATCAATAATTTTAATTCTTACAAATTGATTGTTATAATTCATATAGGATATACAAAAATTTTAACAATTAGGAACATACAAATGATTATTGAAGAGATAATTAAAAATTTGAGATATGAGTATAAAAAAAGTAATTACATCAAGAGCACCTGTGAGAATTTGTGATATAGGTGGTTGGACTGACACATGGTTTTATCCTAAAGGTGCCGTTTTTAGCTTTTGTGTTGATCTTTATAGTAAAGTAAAACTAATGGAAAATGGATTGAATAAAATAAGGATTTTCGCCGAAAATTTCGAACAAAGGACTGAAATTGTAAATTTTAAAATAGTTGAATACGATGGAAACTTAGATTTATTAAAAGCCGCAGTTAAAAGGATGAATATTGAAAAAGGATTAGATCTTAATGTGAGCGCAGACGCCCCTCCTGGATGTGGAACTGGTACTAGTGCGAGTATTGCTGTTACATTAATTTCTGCGTTATCTAAATATAATCAAGTAGACCTAACTAATTATGAAATCGCGCAATTAGCCCACAGCCTCGAAACTGAAGAATTAAAATTGGAAAGTGGAGTGCAAGATCAGTTTGCTGCGTCTTATGGAGGAATAAATTTTATGGAAATAGATTATCCTGATGCTAAAATATCCCGCGTTATAATTAACGATAAAAGAATTAGAGAATTAGAAAACCAATTTTTATTGCTATTTTTAGGTTCGAGAAGCTCAAATGAAATGCATAGAGCTGTTATAGAAAATTACAAAAAAAAAGACCTAAATACTATTAATTCGTTTGAGATTATGAAGAATTGTGCGTGGGAAATGAAAAGGGCAATTAAATCTGATTTAACAAGCATAGGAGAAATTATGAATCGAAACTGGGACGCACAAAAGAAGCTCCATCCCTTAATGGTCAACGCAAGCATTACAAAAGCAGAAAAAATATCAAAGGATAATGGTGCTCTTGGGTTTAAATGCAATGGGGCTGGAGGTGGCGGTTCAGCAACCATTCTAGCCGAAATTGGTCAAGAAAACCAAATTAAAGAGAAGTTGATTGAGAAAGGATATACGATACTTCCATGCAAATTATGTTTTAAGGGAGTTCATAGCATTATAACTTAGTTATCGAAATGTTTGTGCTTTTTATAGTTTGATTTTAACAATTTTATATGGGTATTCCCGACAATTCCGTAATAGTTTCAAAGATCAAAAGAACAGATGATAAATTGAATATACATAATTTATTCATCTTCAATAAATCTGGTATATGTATCTATGGTTTAAATCTTACAAATTTGTACCCCATAGAACAAGAACAATTGATCTCCTCATACTTTACAGCGCTAATGTCTTTTACTAAAGAACTTATCGGAAATAAGATTAAAACGGTTGAAATGGGCGGCGGTATAAAATTAGTAGTTTTTGAAAAAAAGAATTTATACTACAATCTTCTGTGTAATACGATCGAAAATTGGCAGCTTTTAGATAAAATAATTTCAAAAATCCACACTAAATTTTCAGAATATGTAATTAAAAACGACATAAAAACCGATTTAGAATACATCAATGACGAGCAATTAAATTATCTCATAGAAGACATTATTAGAGAACCCTTTAGTAGCGAATTTGATTTAATCAAAGAAGATGAAATTATTAGCTTACTCAAAGAACTCCACTTAAAAGATGACATTAAGGGAGCTATTCTTTTAACTAATATAGGTAAAGTAGTTTTTTCCTCTCTCAATAAGATGATGATAAAAGATTTTTTAAAAGAAGTCGATTTTAGAGTGAAAATTTGTAATAATACTATTCTAAAATTATTTTACACCTCTAAGAACAACGAGCTAATTTTTTCTGAAAATGTAAACGATCTTTACATATTAATTCTTATCTTCGATGCTAAAATTAGATTTGGAATCGCAGAATTTTATTTACAGAAAGTTGTAAAGAAGATAATAAATTTACTTAACGATTAGAATTAGAAGACCGCATTTCTATTCGGTCTATTTTTAATATTTTCATGATTTGTTGCTAAATTTTGCGATTCAGAAAAGATTATTAATTATAAGATGCAACTTAAAATATTCTGAAATATAATTCATAATAAAAATTTAATGAGTGAACTTTTAATATGACAAAGTCAGAAGAAGATTTAAAAGCTGCTTTTGCGGGCGAATCTCAAGCCAATAGAAAGTATCTCGCTTTTGCAAAAAAAGCAGAACAAGACGGATTTCCAGGAGTAGCGCACTTATTTAGAGCTGCTGCGGATGCAGAAACGGTACACGCACATAATCATTTGCGCGCCATGGGAGGTATCAAGTCTACTGCCGAAAACTTAAAAGAAGCAATTGAGGGTGAATTTTACGAATTTACAAAAATGTACCCTGATTTCATTAACGACGCCAAAACTGAAGAAAATAGAAGCGCAGAAAGAACTTTTAATTTGGCTAACGATGTGGAGAAAATACATCATAAACTTTATGAAAAAGCTTTAGAATTAGTAGAAAACGGTAAAGATTTAGAAGATAAACCTATATATGTGTGCTCTGTATGTGGGTATACGCACGAAGGAGAACCTCCAGACCCATGCCCTATTTGTAAATCTCCTAAACAAGTATTTAATAAAATCGATTAAAACTAATTTTATTATTCCTTTTTTTGTAATCTAGATTATCCATGGTTTGTAACCATCTTTGACTTTTTGGAAATAGTCATCAATTGAAAAATTTAAATCTTTTTCAGCCCTTCTTAAAGCGCCCATATTAGCTCCATTAAAGTAATATTGCAGGAGTAATTTGGATATGTTTCGATCCCCTAACGATATTAAAGCCTGTAATCTCGCGTTATTTACGATGTTTTTTGGGTTTTGAAATTTAATTGAGACAATGTTTTTTAATGCTACTTCTAAAGTTTTAAGTTTCATTTTTAAATCACTAAGATTATTTGATAAATAAAAGTGACTTTTATTTCCGTAGGGTGTATTTAGCTTAGGAACAAATGGGTTAACATTGACCTTAAGTTCATTCCTCGTAAAACCAATTTTCTTAATGGACTTCAAAAGATTAATAATTTCTAAAACATCATCATCGGTTTCGTTAGGCAATCCTATTAGAAAATAAAACTTTACTTTTTTTATCTTAGATTCTTTAATTTGGTTTAAAACTTGTAGAATCTTCTCGTTAGATATTTTCTTTCCTAATTCATATCGTAACGATTCTGTTCCCGTTTCTGGAGCAATAGTAATCGTTTTAACTCCGTTTTTTTCGAATATTTTGATGATTTTAGGCGTAATATGTTCTAAACGAATTGAAGGGATGCTAAAGTTCTTGCCTTTATTGATAATAAACTCGCATATTTCTACAAATTTAGGATGGGAGGATATGCATGATCCAATTAGACTAATTTTTTTAAAATTTGAATATTTTATACCTTCCTCAATGGTTTTAATTATTTCTTCATAACTCTTATTTCTAAACGGAGAATTGTGAAAAGAAGATAGACAAAATTTGCATTGATACGGACAACCTCTATTAACTTCAATAAAATAGTTTTCTTCAAATATCTTATTATTATTATCGTTCTTAGCTAATAATTGAAATTGTGGTGTAGGAGAATCATCTAGATTTTTTAAAACTGCTCGATTTGTTTTATTATCGAGAGCTGGTATAAAAATACCTTCTATATCTTTTACCCGTTCAAGAAATGCTTGAAAATTAATTTTTTTAAATTTGTAATCCATGAAAACATCAAAAAACATCTTTAGACTTGGTTCAGCATCACCTATAAAGAAAAGATCAAAAATATTAGTCAATGGTAAAGGATTTGAAGTTACTGCGGGCCCCCCACCAATTATAAGGGGATAATTTATTTCATTAAGAAAGTCAGAATCGTGACGTTTTTTTGCCTTTAGTGGGATTTGGGCTTTGTCTAAAATCCATAAAATATTTCTATAATCGTTTTCATAATGAACTGAGAATCCTAAAATGTCAAAATCTTTAGGTAATACTTTATTTTCTATACTTCGAAGGCGGTCAATGGAAGATAGATCTTTAGGTGCTGGAAATTTTATTTTTTCAGGAAGGTAAATTCGCTCGCATACAGCTCTTTCGTTGAAGTTAATTAATTGATAAAGTAATCTGATAGAATAGGAAGAGATTCCCAATTTATAATTGTTTGGATATATTAGACCAAAAGTTAAGTCAACATTCCTCCAATCTTTAATAATTACGCTTTCTTCATACATATAAAAAACCTCTTAAAAGACTAAGAACTTTAAGAGATTAAACAATAGGTTCTTGTTCTGATTTTATTTTTTTAATTTCTTCCACAATTAAAGGTAAAATTGTACCTGTTTTGTGGTGAATTACAACTGCTGCTTTTTCATCCAAATGAGTTGGTTGGTCATTTACAATTATTAAATTTCCTTTTTCCCTTAGCGTATAGAGGGGCAGATCGCATATAGGAGCAACGGATAGGGAAGACCCCACAATTAACATGACATCTGCTTTTTTAGCTAAAGCTTGGGATTGGAATATTTCAAATCGAGGTAATCCTTCTCCAAACAATACAACCGAAGGTTTGAGTGGAGCTCCGCAAAATTCGCATTGAGGCCCCGTCTTTTTATCTTTCTTTAATTTGCGATAAATTTGTTCTTTGGTATAAGAAGCTTTACAACCTAAACAATTAAATCTATTAATACTTCCATGTACTTCATAAACAATTATAGAACCTGCTTTTTGATGAAGTTCATCAATATTTTGAGTAATGATAGCTTTAATTAAATCCATCTTCTCGAGTTCTGCAAGAGCATCATGTCCTGGATTTGGTTTTGCTTTGAATAAGTTTGGGGCAATTTTATGTGCTAATTCCCAAAATTTGGTGGGATTTTTTAAAAACGCTTCGATATTCCCGTAAATCTCAGGCTTATATTTTTCCCAAATGCCCCCTTCCCCTCTAAAGTCAGGAATTCCAGACTCCGTAGAAACTCCCGCTCCAGTTAAAACAATAGCTTCTTTAGAATTTAATAGTAGCTCTGCTGCTTGGTGAATTTTTTTCTTTTCAATTATTCTTAGAATTTTCATTTAATTTACCTAATCAATATTTTTCAAAGGATAGATTTTTAAAACTATACTCTTAAATTTCAATTATTTTAATAATATTTTTTGAAATTATTAAAAGTTAATTGTTATACTAGTTCGAAAAATACTAAAATTACTAAAATTACTAAAATTAAAATATTTCTTATATTTCTTTTATTTAATTTTAATTTATTCAAAAAAAAATAAAATATTCTTTAATTTTAGTTTTTAAAGAAAGAGCTTAACTATCAAACTATTATTTCTGTAGCGATCTTTTCTATGATAACCGGGTTTGCCATCATTTTAGATGATGAAGTCCTATATGTTTCGAACGAGAACAAATATCCTTCATTTGAGATTGTATTATTTGTAGAAATGCTAATTAATAGCATTAATCCAAAAAATTTTTGGCGCTTAACTAATATCTATTTCGAAGGAGAGACTGGGAAAGAACGAATGATAATTAAACAAATCGTCACAGAAAGCGACCAAAATCTATTTTTTTGCATTACTGGCGACTTTTTATCGAACTCTGAAGAAGTCGGTAAATTGATGGCTGAATATTTTGAAAAAGTTTCTGCTAATTACGAAACTCCAGAAAAGATTAAAGAAGCTTCTACAAAATCTGAATTCAAAAAAGTTATTAAGCTAATTACGGGGTATTTATGGGATAAATATCGTACCCCCTTAGAAGATGAAAATATCGAGCTGAAATGTGGTGATACTGAAAACAAGATAATATATTGCGGAATATCAACTCAAGGGCTACCTATAATTTCTCAATTGTATGATCAAACGCTTCTAAATAATTTTAATAGAGAAGTTACTCCTGAAAACCTTGATTTATTTAGTTCTAATCTTTCAGCAAAATTAGCAACCATCGCCATGAACACCCAAATTCGAGCGAAGACAAATATAAAAGAGATCCATTTTAATGATTTAAAAGACAACGGTTGCAAAAAATTAATACTGTACAGTGAAATCAATGATTATTCTTTAGATTTTATCGCCTCTGGAGATATCGTTAAAATTAAAGAAATTTTTAAGCAATTAGTAGAAAGAATATCCCAAGAGCAAGTATTAAAAAAAGAATTCTTAGGGGATTTAAAACCCTTTAGGTCGTTGAGAACTCATCTTGGTGATTTGATTAGGGCGTTTGATCAATAATTTATAAAAGAAATAGCTAAAATTATTTTCGAGATTTTTAAAATTAATTTTATAGTAAAAAATATTAAAAGTAAGTTTATTCAGTACTTTCTTCTTTCGCATTAGGTTTGAGTTCTTCCGCTTTAGGTTCTACAGTTTTTTCTTTCGTTTTTCTGATGTTTTTCGAGCGAGTAAACTTCTTAACATTAATTCTTTCAGTTCTTTTTATATCGCTTTTTCGAGATCTTTTTACTTCTACTTCAACAACTTCAAATTCTTCGTCTTTTGCGATATAAATCTTATCTTCTCCACCCTCAGGGGCACTAACTAGCTTACTCTTGATTATTTTAGAACTTGAAAGGGGATATATTGTTTTAGCTATTCGTTTAATCTGATTAGAGAATTCAGAATAAATCATACCCGATATAAACTTCTCGTGATTAAGCGATTTAGCAAATTCTTTTAAAATTTCTCTTATTATTTTCCGAATTACAATCTGTTGTGAACTGCGAGCCCTTTGTATTGTCGTACACACTGTCGTCAATCGGAAGACATAGTTGTCCTTAGTTGTTAAATTCATTATTGTTTGGATTTTAGAACTCCCTCTTCCAATTAATGATCTTACGTAATCATTAGTGTAGCAATGACCCAAAAATATAGCTTGCGCTTGGTTTGATTCAGGATTAACACTATCCACTTTAAATTTTAATTTTAAACTTATATCGTTATAACTATTAGTGAAATCGTATAGTAGAGTTTCGATTGTTCTTCCATTTAAATTATTCTCCATCCCGATAATTTCTCCTATGGGTTTAAAGTCGAAACTCTTAGGAGCCAAAATTCGATACCATGTCTTATCTTTAAATGAAACTTTTCTTAGTTTAACTTTCTTTTTCCTAGCTTTTTGACTCATACTTTAGGTTTACCTCATAACTATTGTTCTGATCTTCTCTGGATCATATTTGAAATCGGATTTAATTATTTTTTTCGACTTATAATATTTAATCAAGCGATATATCTTACTTTCTGTCCTTTGGAGCCCTTTGCGTGAATCAATATCCTTATGATTTGATTCTAGATGTTTTCGAAGATTGAGGGCTTTTTTAACTAAATTAGTTAGATCCTCTGGAAGTGGAGCTTCTATATCGTGTTCTTTAAAAATTTGATTAATAGATTTTCCAGTGACTACTTTTACCAATGGAACACCATGACTATCCCTTAATATCACACCTATTAACGATTGAGAAAACCCTTTCCTAGCTAGTTTAACAACTTCGTTTTCAACTTCTTCAGAAGAGAGTTCTACCCATACGGGCTTCTCCAATCTTGCTGGGCGAGTACTACCGGACTTACCCTTCTTCCTTGAGTGCATTCGAGCCATTTTTTGCTTCTCAGTTTATAAAATAATTAATACATATAGTATTGTGATAAAATTAAAAAAGAATCATATAAAATAAAATTTTTGAATTTAGCAATTCAAACCGCAGAAACTTAAGAAATTTATTCTTTTCTTGTATTTAGTTAATAATTCTGATTTCTAATCATTTTATATACGTTTCTTACAGATTCATGTCCGATATCTCCTCCTGCCCCTGAACCTCCAACGCTATCACCTGTAATATACAATTTTTTAATACCTTTAATAACATTTCCTGGTCTTTTTAATTTATGTTGTTCTATGTTTACTTCAACACCATCAACCATTTCTAGAAACAATGGTCTTTCATGTAATAAATATTGTTCGAGATCAGGAAAGAATCTTAAAATAGTATCCCTTAATTTTTGGTGAATCTCTTTCATCGTATTTTTATCCTTAATATCCTCTAAATTAGCCGCAGTAAAGAATGTCATTAGTGATTTTCCTTTTGGTACAACTTCTGGAGATAAATTAGATGGAATAAAACCAAATGCTAAAGGGTTATCAAAGAAGATTATTCCATTTATATCACTAATTGGTTTTGACAAGCAAAAGTCTATTGAAACACCAGCAGTTGGTCTTAGAGAATTACATTTTTCAATGATTTTTTTTTCGCATAAGGTCTCATCTAATATGGTAAACAATTGTTGAATAGGAATAGTTGAAATTATTGTTTTCCCATATATCAGTTTATCTTTAATGAAAACCCCAATTGCTGTTGAATCTTCAATAATAATTTTACTCACATTCTCATTTAATCTAATTTCTCCACCATTATCCTTAATTTTGTTTAGAAAGGCATTAAAAATTGATGTCCAACCCCCCTTCGGGTAATAAACACTTCCCAATTTCAAGACTCTACCAATATTATGCAATAATTCTCCCGCTGAAGATCTATTTGGAAAGGGATTTACTTGAATTGCAGAACTTGTCATTATTAAAAATTTTTGAAGAGAAGGAATAATGTTTTCTTGATCAAACCATTGTATTAACGATAGATCATATAGTTTCTCGAAATCTCTATTACTCATTTTTTTTATTTTAATCATAAATTTTAATGTTTTAATCGTTGGAACCATTTTACTTTTTATTACTGCCATAATCCCACCAGAAGGAAAGATTGTTTTTGTTCCATCGTCTAAAAACGCCCACGAAGCTCCTGGTTTTATAAAATTAATTGGTTTATTAATTTCATTTAACGAAGCTCCAAGAGCACTTTTTGGACCAAATCTTATGGGATGGGGGCCAAAATCTAGCTTAAAACCATTAATATCAACAACTCTTGCTCTTCCTCCTATCTCTTTGGCTCTTTCCAGCACTAGTACTTTACCATGTTGAGACAATAAAGCCCCTATGTGCAAACCAGCAATCCCTGCCCCAATTACAATATAATCATAATTTTCAATCATAATAATCTTTATATAATAAATCTAACATTATTTTTATTTGTAATATATCTAAATAAATCTTAAGAAATTATATTAATCATGGATAATGCAAAAGATACGATTTATTTTATTACCGGTAATAATTACAAATTTAATGAAATTGAAAAAATGTTTCAGAAAGAGAGGACATCTTATCTGTTAAGACAGAATACGATTGATACAACAGAAATTCAAGCGACAAGTATTAAAGAAGTAGCTCTTTTTAAGTTAAACAGCGTAAAAGGAAAGGTTAACAATTCCTATTTTATTGAAGATGCTGGTTTTTTTATAGATACACCTCTTAATGGTTTTCCTGGAGTTTATTCTAAGTATGTATTAGAAACTATTGGAAATAAAGGTATAATAAAACTTATAGATGATTTTAACCATACTAAAGCCCATTTCGAAACATTTATCGCTCTTTATTTTAAACCGTTAAATAAAACATTCTTATTTGAGGGTGCTGTCGAGGGAAAAGTCTCAAAAACAATTAGAGGGAAAAATGGATTTGGATTTGATCCCATCTTTATTCCCAATAAAATTCCATCAAAAACCTTTGCTGAATTAACCACTGAAGAAAAGAATAGTATTTCACACCGAGGTAAAGCTTGGAAGAAATTATTTGAATTCTTAAAAAAAAAAAAAAATGACAATTGTCAAAACGTTTGACGAAATACTTCCATTACAGTTTGTCTACTTAATTTTATTAGGATTAAATACATCCCCAATATCCCTATTACAATTGAGATTGTAAATACTCTTAGCAAGACATCCATAGGAATTGAAAATTTAATTGGCATTTCAGTAATCAACCCCATATTTGTTTCCAACAGATAAGCACAATAGGTTCCAATAAATGTCCCTATTATTCCACTACTCAGCATTATTATTATATTTTCAATCAAGAATAAATTTCTTACATTTTTGGTTTTCATACCAAGGGATCTTAAAATTCCAATTTCAAATTTTCTTTCAAGCATAACGGCATACATGGTACTTACTAATCCAAAAACAGAAATAGCTATAGAAAACCAAAGTATTAATTCCATTAGACTACTTTGCCTTTCAAACATTTCATCAAAAAATTTTATTTTGGAGATTGCGTCATCTAAAATAAAATCTTTACCAGAATTCATGTCTTGTATATCTTCTTTTGTATTTTTGATATTTTCTACGGAATTATCTAATAATTTGATAAATATTTTATCCACAATCATATTCGGATCTCCAGGATCTTTAACATTCATTAAACGCATATAATTTTCTAAGGATACCATAATTCCTCCACCATCTGCAGTCATTTCGGAGCTTCTAAAATTGGTAAATCCTGGCATTCCTCCAGAGATGCCTACTACACGGAAAATTGTAATATTTCCAGGATCATTAGGTATTTGAGGGTTGAAGAATGTTAATCGTATATTTTCTCCCACATCATTTATCCCAAGAACGCTAGCGAGAGAATTAGCAATTATGCAAGTGTTATTATAATCAAAAATTTGACTAAATGAATAATTAAAACCACTTTCTGGGCTACTCCAAATCATAAGATCTTTATCCATTAAGTTATAATAATCCTCTTCAATACCAATAAACCCTATTTCAATTTCATCGAATTTAGCAATATCAGCCGCTTTTACTTGAAATTTTGTTTGTGTTTGTGCAGAATAAAACTCAAAAATGTTTATAAACGCTTCATCGATCGCATCTTCCTCGAAACCGATACCCTCCTCGCTTACATCAAATATAACCGATAAAACTGATGTAATATCAAACATATTATGTAATGTTATTGCACTTTGATCAATTCCATGAATTGAATTCAGTTCTTTAACATTATCTAAAGTAATCGCATTACTGTCAGATTCTAATCCTTGATTAATTAAAACTAAATCGGAGCCGTATTGAAATTTCATATTTAAGGACATATTTTCTGATTCCATTTCACTGACACTTGTTATGAAAAATATAAAAGAAAAACTAATAGAAAACATAAGGATCGTGCTGGTATTACGCCTTCTATTTCTTTTCAGAGAAATTTTAATAATATGAGCATATTTTTTGATTATTGGTGTTATAATACTTATCATTATATTTTGAATCAGTGGTATAATCCCTATAGAAGCAAATACCATCCCAATCAATATAGCCATAAGAAGTCCAATCATCATTCCTGCGATAAGCATCATATCTCCTGTTATAAAAATATTCGGTAACAAAATAAAAACAACCATACCGATTGTAGCAATTGAAATTCCGATAAAAAAATTTTTAACATTCATACTGGCTTCCTTTTTAACTTCCCATCCTTCTTCTTTCTGGTGAAATGGTGTAATAGATTTTATAATATCTAATTTAGCGGTTTTGAGGGCTGGAAATAATGAAACTACAAAAGAAACAATAAATCCTATTAAGAAAGCTAAGATGATTGTTTGTGGTTGAATTACATACTCTGCATTTTGAAACGGAAAGTTTGATACAGCAAAAAAAGCACTCACTACTGGGGGTGCAGAGAATATTCCTATAATGATACCTGAAATTGAACCAGCAAGACCTATGAAAACACCTTCAAAGATAACCATTTTGACAGGAAAAGACTTTTTTCCACCTACAACTCTAAGAATACCATATCCTCTTATTCTTTCTTCTGTAGAGGTGGAGAGTATTGAATATATTAAAATTCCAGTGATAAGCATCGATAAAATAGTTATAAACCAAAAAATAATTGTCATCCCCATTAGCATAAATTCTTGGCTACTCAATGATTGTAATTTTTGCATAGATACTGAGTAAATATTTGGATCTAATTTCTGTTGAATTTCTGTACCTATTTCTCTTAATTTTCTTTTTGTAATATCCAAATTACTTACATCGTATATTGATTGTGGATTTTCTACCGTGCCCATGATCAAATTAATTTCTCCTTCTCTTTGTAAGAATAATTGGGCTTGTTTCAAATTAAGAAGAATTACAGCCTTTTCTAATTCTGTAAATTTTAAATCTTGCTCGCAGATTGCAGCAACTTCAACATCTAATGTATATTGTTGATAATTCAAATATATAAGATCTCCAACACTTACATTTAATAACTCTGCTACCTTCCATAAAATGACACATTCTCCGTTATTGGGCTCGTCTGTATAAATCTCTCCTGTTTCTGTACCATTCTCATTTACTAAATTTAAATTTCCCATATGACCATTATTAGCTTCCTTAATAAAATCTAAGCCATAAAATTGTAATGTGCCACTTGAGTTTGTTTTATCTGAAGAAACTTTTGCTAACATCATGATTCTGGGAAAGAATTCTTCGACTTCATCAATGTCTTGCAATTCACTATCTATAAGTGTTTCATCAAAAAAGGGGTCAAATGTTAAATCAGTTTGCATTGTTCGTGAAATCATTATATCAGAACTTCCTGTAGTGCTTGTTATTAATTCCATATAATTATATGACATTGTATCGTTAACCATACCAATAATTGTTAATAAAATTATCGATACTGTAATCCCACCTATGGCAAATATCGCTTTCACACGATCTTTTTTAAGATTAAGCCATGCTTGCTTTAAGAATTGCAGCTTTATTTTTTTTCTAACTTTAAATAAAATTTTTTCCAAAGTCAAATCTTCACAGCTTTTATTAAATCAATTTATTAATCTAAAATATTAAATTTTTTATTTTTAAATTCAAATTTTCTTAAAAATTTACCTTCTTGACCTAAAATATTATTAATTTCTTCTTTTTCGCGTCTAACCAATCTTACACCTTCACATTTTTTACAATGATAAACTTCGCTAGGTTCATCTTTAAAATCCCACTTCCCACAATTCATACAATTATATGCGACATAAATTTGATCATATTCGCATATAGGACAAATAAAATTAAATTTATTTGATTCAAACCACGATTTACAATTCTTACAGTGTAGTATTAATGGTCTTTGTAGTTCATCCTGGGCTTCTATTAATTCTATCTGTTTAATAATCTGATTTTTATCAATATCTTTCAACCTTACATTCTCAGCGTTTATATTTCTAACCTTTTTAAACCAAATTTTTCCTCGCTTCTCTGTTAAAATATATGCTATTGTGCCAATTATTATAACACTTATAATAATTATTAACCATGGCCCCCAAGTTCGCAAATCTATGAATCCATTTTCTACTATAACGAATAATGATGATTCCGCTTTATTACCTTCTTTATCATATGCTACAACTTTTACAAGATATCGTCCATCATTATAAAGAGTTGTATCCCATCTGAATGTTAATACTCCAGTTTCATTATTGAAATTAAGTAAATTATTATCAACGATCTGGTCATTTAGATATATATTTATTCTTGAGTTATCTAATTCAACATCATCGCTAATATTAACCTCTATATTAGTAAAAGAATTAACAATTTCTTCACTTGAAGGGTTAATTATTTCAATATTCGGAGGAATAAAATCTGTTAACTTATTATATCCTACATATATATTTGATAATAACCATCCATATCCTATCCCTGTTGTAATATCATTCGAAGATAAAGTAAACATAATCATAATATCCTCATTTGCATATTGTGAGAGGTCAAATGCTTCATTTCCCGAAAGATTCTCACTATCATAGAAATATTCTTTAAGAATAGTCCAACTTTCACCAAAATCTTTTGATATCGAAACTGTACAATTATCAAGTTTATCAACTTCACCAAAAAATTCATTTTGTAAATTTATATCATATGAGTATTTCAAGTAAACCCCATATTCATCACTTAAATGTAATGGATGTGTGATGAGTTTAATATCCCAATTTATTCCATATCCTTGATCAATACCTCCAAAGCTTTGACCCAAACCTCCATAAAGATATGGTTGATTTAAACGTGTAACAGGATGCCAAGTATTATCTCCTATTAACCAAGAGGTTAATTCTTTTTGCATTGGACTTCCCACAACATAATATTCTGATAGTGACGCACTTGAAAATTCATAACCAATCATTTTATTAGTTTGATTTATATTAAATTCAAACACATTAGGATTTTGAAAACTAAATAACGAATTATCTTGATTATAAAAACTGGTTGAATATACAAATTTCCCATCAAAAACATGAAACCTAAAAGAAAGATCAGAAAAATCACCAATTACCAATGATTTAATAAAAAAAATCCCACGATTTCCGGCAGAATTGAGACTCGCATTCCACGCTCCAAATATATTTATCATAGAGTAATTAATATTGTTTATTTCAAGGTATATAAATTCAGGATAATTACCGTCAGAATCATAATATCTACAAGAGAATGTAAAGCTATCGTATTTAAAACCTTGAGTTACGGGTAAATCCTCATTGAGAATAAAATTAATTTCTGGTGAATAAAGATTAGTATAGTTCTCTAAAGAGAAATAATTTAACATCAATCCTTTATAATTAATAGGATCATACTCATCATCAAGTGATGCAAGGAATCTAAATTGTATGTAACTTCCGATATATTGCGTGATATTTATTTCTTCGACAAACCAATCATGTTCCTCATTTGTATAGGTTTTTAAAGTAATCCAACCAGTCCAATTTGGATTAATTTGTAAATACATATAATCTCCAGAATTAATGCTTGTCCTTAATCCAAATTTAGCAAAAACTTGAGTAAAATTTTTATTAACCTGCGTTATGTTAAATAAAGGACTTCTTAAAGAACCATTTGGAAAAGGGTTTGTAATAAGATATGGTTGATAAGTATAATTTGAAGGATAATTATGATCCCTACCAAAATATATTGCGGTCCATTCTTCAGAATATAAAGGGGAACGATTGTCAAATTGATTAGATTGTGTTAATAAGCCCCAACCTGTTCCATTATAACTCCAACCATTGAAACCATCATTAAAATCGTGGATGTAGGGAAATATCTCACTATCAGTTGGAAATTCAATTGTAATATTCAATTCTCCCGAAAGGGGATATCTCGCTTGATGCAAACCATCACTAGCATTAAAATAATAATGGTATGTACCATTAGTAGAAAATTTTACTGAATTACTTCTAAAAATAGCTCCATCAGTGTAATTACTATCAGGTTCATATAACTGAAATAAATTATACCTTTCTGAAGTTTCAATAATATAAACATAAACTTCTTGTGGAGGCACATTTGAACTATCGTTATCAAAATATTCTATGTAAAACCAATAGCTATCAATAGTATAATTTTTTGCTGGATTATTTCCATAAAATTCTTGAAGACTAATAACAGTAGCATTTTTCGTTCCGCCAAAATAAGTAATTTCAGGGACTTTTAACTCCGGAGCAAACTCATTTTTTACATTTGAGACATTTAACGCAAAACTACTATTACCTTCAATAGCTTTTACAATTACTACACATTCGGTTTGATTGTATTTTGGCGTGAAATAAAAAGAATCTGAATAATCGTACCATTTTTGTGATGATTGTAATAAGATTGGCTCCCCATATTGACTAGATTCATTTGCGAATAAAAATACATCAAAATCAGCATTATCATCTATATCTGATAAATTAAATAAATATTGTCTATCTTCTTGTAGAGTAATCATTCTAGCAAATACATGATTTCCAAGTGGATTTTGTTTTGAGCTCGTTAATTGACTACTTATAGAATTATTTACTTTAATGCTCTTAGTTATAGCGTCAATAGCAGCTTGGATGTTTAATCTTCCATAACCTTCATGCTTATCTTTTAAATTATTTGACAGTCCAGTATATAACGATGGAGAATAATCACTTTCATCGATATCTGTTGTTGGATCGTCTTCTCTCTCAAGATTTGTCTCTGAAGCTGTCATTAATAAAACTGCTTTAAGAATTTTTACCCATTTTGATAAATCCTGATTGTTCCATTCCGTCCAATTACCCCATTTTGCTTCTATTAATATATTAATTGCTGCTGAGACAATTGCGGTAGATATTGAGGTGCCAAATAATGCGGTAGATTCATTCGAGTTTGCATCTGCACTTATTATTGAGCGATGACCCTGTATTTTACTACCTCCTGGAGCAACTATATCTGGTTTAAGGATACCATCACCAATGTCTCTTCCCATACTGCTATAAGTGGTTATTTGATCTTTATCATTTACTGCCCCAACAACGATAGCGTTTTTATTCATACCCAATTTATTAAAAGGTTCTGAACCTTCAATCCCTTTGTTTCCAGCAGCAATTATTACTAATATGTGATTTTCAATTACCTCGTCAATAACAGCGTTAATAGCAGATACATCATCTCCTAAAGTTCCAATACTTAAGCAAACACTAACGATATGATGTGTAGTTCGATTTTGAAATACACTTGCCAATGCTGATATTAAATCAGATACATAGCCTACTCCAGATTGGTTTACGATTTTATATGCCAGAATGTTGGTGGCATTAGCAATACCTGTAAAATGATTAAAATTTTCAATATACGATTCTGGAAAGAATAAAACAGATGAATTAAATGAAAATAATGGATTTGAATTAATTTTTTTATGATATTTAATGTATAAATCATAAATTCCTTTTCCACTCAAAGAAATGTTATGATTTATAGAATAATATTGATTAGGATTTTGAATATAAGATGAGTTAACTAAAATAGAATTATGA
>Ga0209345_10003117_pt1 | contig 17355 bp, 35 predicted proteins | sample Cruoilmetagenom7_FD_187294 | JGI IMG/M metagenome (GOLD analysis project Ga0209345, IMG submission 187294) | Oil polluted marine microbial communities from Coal Oil Point, Santa Barbara, California, USA - Sample 7 (SPAdes) (version 2) | ecosystem: Environmental > Aquatic > Marine > Oil seeps ...
CCGAGTCTACTCCAGCGAACGAGGAGTCAGCAGGAATTGTCCCCTGCTTGACAAGACTCTGGAACCTCTTTTCAGGACTGAGATAGGCGTGGCTGGTGGCGGATGCAGCAACCTCTGGCGTAAATCCCAATTCCTCGATCCGGGCTTGGGTGCTTTTTTGGTTGAGTCCTTTGCTCTTAAGGTTCACCGCAAGCGCTGATATATCGTGTCCGCCCCCTTCCACCTCATATGGTTTAATAGCAGCTTCCCGCCTACTGCGAACAGCCTCGGTGTGGCGCTTAATGCCTTCGAGACCAGCGGTCTCGAACATCTTGACGGCCGCCTTGGGAATCGTATACATTTCCTCGATGTCAGATCTCTTATACCACTCACCTGTCTTGGGATCCTGAACCTTGTCCTTCTCCCACGCGGTTTGCTCACCAACCCTCTCCGCCGTAAATCTGACAATATCCCTCTCAACCACAGGAGTACCAGCCGGGGTAACAAGGGTCATTCCCTTCTTCCGAGCTTCGACTTGTTGCTCCTGAATATTCGTATACACTTCTAATACCAGTTCAGGGCGTTCGACATCCTTTATCCGCTCGGTGTAGAGCTTCTTGCTGGCCTCAGCAGCACTGATGCCCTCGCTCTTCATAAGAGCTTCTTTCTCGTGTATCGTAGGAGGTTTTAAACCAGCTCCCCTGATGACATCTTCCATCTGGCTGGATGTCATCGTGGTGGATGTGGATGCTACTGCAGGGATTGTCGGAGGCACAGCAGAAGCAACAGGGGTAGCGACTCCTCTTTGCCCAAGAAACGGCACAGCGGTTAATCCAGCCATCCTATGCACTCCCTTTCGGCTTTATCGTCCTGAAACCACAACGCTGGCACAGGTAGCGTTGCCTCTGTTTAACAAAGCCGTCCAATACTAACCGGACGGAGCGGCAACTTGGACACTTGTATTTTTTGTTGTTTCTCCACCGCATAATCAATCACCTATACAGAACCTATACTTAAACTATACCACAAGATGGGGACTTGTCAATAGTCAACAGGGAGAATGGGAGGAAGAGCAGGAGAGGGATTGGGAAGGAGCGGAGGATGGCTTAGAGGGAAAATCTGGGGGATTCGGCTGGTAAGCTTTCCTCCCCCAGATTTTCCGAGGCCTGTGGTGTTAGTGTAGTAGAGAACCACAGCAGACTTGAAGTCTGCTGGCAGACAACTTAACTATACCATAAATTCCCATTTTGTCAATAGGGGGAGGGGCAAGGTTCTTCCCCCTTACATTCGATATGCGAACCGCGAAGTCACTTCCCTATCCGGAACATCACCACCCCACACACAGGACACTTGCCCTTGGTCGCTGGTTTGCCATTCTTCATAGTTACCTGTTGCGATTCAGTCATTTCCCGCTGGGTTTTACACCTCATACAATATGCTTGCATTACTCAGATCCTTTCTTCTTCTCGCTCCCACTGTTAACTTACCAAGACGGCTAGTCTAGCAAGACAGCGACACCGCCTTGCGCACGGAGTTTGCGCCTCGCAATAGAGGCTTTAGTAGCCCGCTTCGCACAAGTGTTGGTCTTCTTCTTGGTAGCTTTTCGTTTCACCACTGTCCTGTAAAACCTCCACGCTGATTAGTTGATTAGAGCCACTACTCCGCTCTTGCGACCCCCTTTACCGTACCGCTGTCTCCTTGTGCGCCAAGCTTTCCTTGCCACCGCGCTTCTGGACTTCGCTGTGCTTCTTTTCTTCGCCATTCCCTTGTCCCTCCTTTTTTACATTAACCAATACCCAATCGAGCCACTACTTACCTTTTTCTGTCCCCGTACAATGTATCCCACTTGCCAGTCTTGGTGTTCTTTCTCACATAAGCATTGTGACCGTGCTTCCGCAGAATAGAGGCTGAGCGGAGTGCATCTGTCTTAAACTCGTAAGAACCGAATTCGTAGTACTTTCTCGTTGCTCTTTTCTTCGCCATTTCCTTGTCCCTCCTTTCCCTTTTTATGCTATAAGAGAAAGCTCTATAGCTACGATAGCTACGAGCTTCTCAAACACACCGCTGCATACCCGCCGGGAGTCCTCATTACCTTCACCTTGCCGATGTAGGGCTTGCCTTGTTGACGAAGGGCTCGACGATATCCAGTGGCATGGTTCTCTGCTCCTGATCTGGTAAGGGATACTCCCACAATGACGGTGCCAGACTTGGAGCGGACTTTTCCTTTACTTCGCTTACCCTTCTTCCCAAGCATCGTCTCGGTAGTACGGGATACTACGCCCATTCCCACGATAGTAGGGAGTGTTTGAGTCATTAGAACTGTTGCTGGCATTATATGTTACCCCCCCTTTTCATCTCTTCACCCACCGGAAAGGCGCTACACCTTTCTGTCTCTTGATTGCATCTACGATATAAGTGGCTGATTTGCCAGTACCACGAACGGGAACGAACATCACCCATCCTGTAGGTCTATAAAATCCAAGATCGGTGTGTCTGCGCTCAGGAAATTTACACAAGGTGTGTATCGCAATGATGAGGTAGAGAACCTTCCACTTGCCTTTCCACGCTTCCTGTTTGGCTATCTTTGCCCCAAGCACCTTAGCTTCGGCGAGAGTAGAGGCGTAACCTTGCTTTCCAGCTGCGGAGCCGACTGAATATGCTTTCGGGTTTCCTGCCACTATATCACCCTCCCCTGCCTCATCGGTCTCCGGGACGCCTCAACTCCCATCATATTCAACCGATTGGACACCTCTTTAAGAGTAGCCAGTGGACCCTCGGCGAAGCCATACCCAGCAACAGGCTTGAGGGGTTTGATCTTTCGCAAGGCGCACCGTTTTTTGTTTCCGTATTTGGAGTACAAAATATACCAAGCCATAACTCATCCTCCTTCCTAAGCTACTCTACTCTTTCACAGGCTTCTTTACGGGATCGTCAAGCTGAAACGAGTAGACTGATTTCAGCTTGCCACTCTTCAGCAATCTGACATCCACGACATCCAAGCTACCTTTCGGGGAGTTCTCAAGTGCCCGAACAATCATACCATGTCTCACCTCGCTTAGTGGGTAAGACCGTTTCAAACCTTTTGGAACCGCAGTCACACTATAGAATCTACCCTTCTGTGCCATTATACCGCTCTCCTTACCTGCTTGGTCTTGGGTTTGGATTTGGGCTTGGACTTTCCCTTTTTGCCACTCTTCTCTTGTTCCCCCCAATACCTGTCTTGCAAACCAAACCACCCCTCAGCAAGCTTCTCACCCCCCTTGGCAAGCTTCTCACCCCCTACAATAAGCACCTCACCCCCCTTGGCAATCTTCCTGCCAATCCCAACGTCTCCAGCCTCCCGCTTCGCTTTTCGCAGAGCTCCTTTTGCCTTCGTCGTCGCGACCTGCGCCTCCGCCAGTTCCTTCCTTGCTTTGAGCTTTGTAATCCTCAGCTCTGTCCTGATATTGTCTCTCTCGGTCTTTGACTTGGCTTTGGATAACTTCGCGTCCGCCCTCGCTTCCGCCTGATCAATATAGCGACGATGAGATTCCTTGAGCTTGATTGTATGCCTTTTGGCAAAGTCCGCTATCCTGCTCACCTGCCCACCCCTCCTTCTTCGGCTCTAAGACGCCACTTTCTTTGCTCTAGATTTCCGTACCTGTTTCTTCTCAACTGGAGCGTAGAAACTCCTCCCGCAGGAGTAACAGATATACCGCACCTTCGGTCCCTGCCGGGTCGGAACAGTCCCCTTCTTCCAGATCTTGATAGAACCACACCCAGGGCATTTCATATTATCTACCATCGCTATTTCCCCCCCTTCTGTATCTTTACAATGTTTCGCCCATCAGCCAGACCAGGCGTGCCGTACTTCCCACCCATATTTAACACCCAACCACCAGCACTGGAACGCATTACGGCTCTACCTGTATGCTTCTTACCGAAGCGATCAACGGTTGTCACTTTGTCTCCAGCCTTTATCATATCTACAATGTTGGGCATTACGAACTACCTCCTACTTTATACAGGTTCGGGTCGGTAGACTCTATCCTGTGACCCCTCCTCGGCAACTGGACGACAGCCCAGCCCTTCGTGGTCTTGACAGCTCGACTTGGAGCTACCTGCTTCTTACCAAAAGCACGTTCTAACCAGACCAACCCATTGTCGGCGTTCCGTTTGGAAGCGAAGAATCTGTACACTTGGTGCGCATACTGCCCAAACTTGACGAACTCGGCACTCGGGTGTCCCTTATAACCATAAATCTGTTTCAGCTTCGCAATAGCAGGCATCTCTCGTCCTCCGTTCTATTGAACTCCCTACCAGTGAACTCCCTACCAGTCTTTCACCCTTATGATAATCCAAGGAGTACCGACCACCTGCTCAACAGATGCTTGCACTCCTTTCAATGCGGACGGCGTAGCACTGAACGTGACTACCTTGGGCTGATTGGACCAGCCGTAAAGACAAGCTTCGCGGACGTTAGCACCACCACCGCGCTTAATCGCCTTAGCTATCTTCGACCGATTATATGGGTGAGAATCGAAGTATGACGAATTATCAACATAATACCGCACTTTACTATACCTCCTTATGCGTCGGGGTTCTCCCCCTTATTGATTGACGACCTTCCCCCTCAGAATCTTGGCGAGTCTGTGTTGGGCTGAAACTCATCCTTTCTACTACTTTCTCAACATACTGATACTGGTGATACCACCAGTAGTCGATTTCGCAGGTTTCTTCTTGGTCGCAGGTTTCTTGGTCGCTTGGTACTTCTTGGGAACATACTCCCGATAACCCCTTAACGCCCATTCCTCCTCGAAACGATCCCGCAGTTCCTTGGCAACAGCATCCCGAACCTTTTTGGTGAAGTAGCTAGGTATTCGCTCTACTCCGTCGCCGAGTTCTTTGTTGTATAGCTTTGCCCCCGACTCGGCCAAGTATCCGAATAGCTTGGCTGCGAGTTGTGAATTGTAAGTTCCTCTGACTTTCTTGGCGACAAGGTTCTTGATGATGGGGATGTGTTGGCGGTTGTAGAGAGTCGCGTGACCATCAATCCAGAGATACAGCTCACTCGCAGATGCCTCGTCCAACCCTTTGCCTTCCCACGCATACTTCTCAGTCATTGCTACCCCCCTTGACTCCTATTGATTACCTACCCAACTATATTATCACTACCTACCCCGATTTGTCAAGCCCCCCAAACGAAAAGGGAGCAGTAAAGAGTTCACCCAATAGTTGGGCAAAGGAAGCCCCGCAATTTATTGCTGGGGAGGATTTTGCCCAAACCTCTTCACCTCTCTCGAACGCTCTCTTCTCGCCAGAAACACCACAATCCAACCTGAAATATATGCTCCTGTAAATCCTCCAGCGAGAGCGTCTAAATCGCACGGTTGCACTTTGCCGAGAGCAATAGCCGCCAGACCGAAGAAGGAGAACGAAGCGGCAGCCACCGACAAAGCAATCATGAACTTAATCATTGTCCTACCCCTCCTCCGTGCGTTCTACGCCTCTCACCTTGACGACTTGGTGAGTCCTAGTCAAATACAACGGCTCCCCATCGGGAGTCTTCTCAGTCACCGCTCGGCTTACAGATATGAGAACCGTCTTAATAGACAATACTCGACCATCGGCGAGCTGATACTCGCACCACGGTTCACTCGCTGAGAGAACATCGACCTCCTGGGCAATAACTTCCCGACCCTGATATGGAACTTTCATCTGCTGCTACCCCCTTTTCTCCCTTTCACCCTTGGTTTGGTTTTTCCTTCCATATTATTAGAATTCCACAGAAGATTGTGGCAACAACGAACATTACATCCACAAAAAAGGTTATCCCCTCAGCTCCCACAGGTAAAAGTAACATTAGAGGGTGCAGAATATATTTGTAAAAGGCAACGCAACCAGTCACCGCAACCATCGCAATAAGTACCCTAACAACCATTTTAGATATCCCCCTCTACCCTCTTTCTCCTTAGTCCCTCAATGCTATTACAATTATATAGGAGACTGCGGCGACAATGAATATCTCCTTCAACCACCAATCATCCCACAACCTCTTCAACTTCTTCAACCACCAAATATTCCATAGCCCCTTCAACCACCACCCCTTCGACATCCCTATTACTGTCCACAACAGCACTGCCACCCCCAACATAAACACTATTATAGCCCACAACGGTGCTCCCATTTCCATCCCTGACTCCATCTCACTCCCTCCTTCTTCCTTCTTTCCTTTCCCCTTAGTCCTCCACAAGATACCATAGCTGGTCACAGGTTGTCAAGGGTGTCCACAGGGGATACTTGAACTTGTAGCGTAGGGAAGGTAGAGGAGGAAGTCGCATAGGCTCTTGGTATCACGCAATATCACCCAATCACAACAACACATCTTTTAATGCCCCCCCACGTCTTCCCCATCTTGAAATCCACTCTCACAGGCACTAGTAACTTCACCACACCGCACATCACCTGTTCTATCCAACCGAGGCACGGTCTCCATACAGCCTCGTCCTCGTCTACCTCAAACAACAGGCTGTCGTGAACCTGCATCAACCACTTCACACTATCCGCCCACTCCGTCTTCGGTAATTCCCGCCACAGGTCTCCCATAGCTCTTTTAATGATTCCTTGAGCCGAGTTCTTGGAGATAAGACCTTCCGAGGAGAAAGCATGACGCTCATCGTCCACAGACAACGTGTACATCGGCTCGGGCGGCAAAATCTCCACCCTTTCTATAGTAATATCTCTTCTGTTTTTCAGGATTGTGCAGTACCACAATGTCGATGTTGTCGGAGCACGGTAAGCACAATTCCGCGATTCTGCTAACTTGCGACTCGACCAATCATAGGTTCTTGTCTTCGGCTCACTAATACGAGCACTGAGACCGACCGTTTGAGCCAACCGCACTGTATCCTCAAGGAGACCGCGACTAGCACTGCTAATACACCACGAGTTGACGCGACCTCTTCTAGCCGACTGCCGCGCTGTGCCATCAGCATCTGAGTAACCTTGCAGGAATGCCCTCCTACGGTCAAAATCTAATGTGAATACAACACTAGGGATGCGCTTCTCTCTAGCCTTCTTCTGTCCCATGCCAAGAGATTGCCATAAGGCGTAGCCAGCTTGAGTCCCACCAGCAATCCTAAAATTGCCCCTGTGGTCGTAGGCGGGGTAGTAGCCTACCTTACTGTTTGTCCTGCCCCGAATGTTTTTACTGTCCAGCCATCTCATCAACCTGTCACCGTCCTGCACCTCCTTGCTACCGAACGACATACCCCAGAACTTGAGCTTGGCTGTAGAACCAGACAGCCAACCATCTCCGATGAAGCGTCCTGCCCAATACCAATCTTCAGTACTGCCGAGGGGACACCCCCAATCAGTACTCATATCTTGTGCTAACGCCTCGTCTGGTTTAATGTCCAACACACTCTTCCATTCGGACCACACACCAACCGTAATAAGTAACTTGTGGTTGACATCGCAGTCAAAGATGCTACCGTTGCTAAGATAGAGGCGAACGCGATTATGAACTCCCATACTGAATCGATTGGCGGTAGCCCAGCGTTCCCCTGTCCATACCTCGGTACCACTCACAAACTCCCCAATAGGCAACCAACCATTCCTAGTTGTAACTCTTGTGTCGGCTGGTAAACAAGACGTTACTGGCATGTTGGCGGCCATCCGCGCTCCAGCCTCTTGGATAGACCGTATCGGGCAACCTACTTCAGGAATGTATCTTATCCGACCAAACAGGTCACGAACATAGCCATATCTCCGTGCATGAGCCACCTGTTCTTGCTGATAGTCCCGAATCTCCGGATATAGCTTGTAATAGTCAGTAATAAACTTCTCACAAGTCGGGACATCCCACGGCTCAATGTCCACAGGCTCACCGTCCATCGCAAGGTCGGCGATATACTCGTTAATCTGGCTGGACAGCCCTGGAGCGCCAATCAGGTAGATAATCCCGAAACCAGCACGCTTACAGGGGTAACGGTATTTGTCCTTTTCGGCCTCATCGAGAGGAATGCCAAACAAGCGGGAAGCTGTCTCCGTGTGAGGGTCTCCACCCCGGGCAAACAACTCAATCAAGCCTTTGCACTTCGCTAAGTGTGCTTGGGTGCACATCTCTATCTGCCCGTAGTCTACCTCAGCCAGTAATTCACCGTCAGGGGCGATAAACCCATTCTTGATAGCTTTGGACTCCTTGTTGCGTGTAGGTATATTCTGTAAGTCTGGGTCGGCACTCGCCAGTCTCCCCGTGGCTACCCGTGTAGTCTTCAGTGTAGTATGAACCCTCGACACCCCCTGCTCATCAGGAACAGCCCACCCTACCATAGCGTCAGCGTAAGTACCTTTCAGTTTCTGGATGCCTCGGTACCGAATAACACCTTCAGCCACAGGATGCCCCGTCTTTTTCAGTTCGGCATCGTCTGTGGACACCAACCCCGTCGTAGTATGTTTGGTCGGGGTAAATCCCAGCTCGGAGTAGATAACCGTTGCCACTTGAGGAGAGCTGTTCGGGTTGAACGGATGACCGACTGCCCCGGCGAGTTCAGCGGCTTTCACCTGCATCCTCACGCTGTAGTCTTCGGACAATCCCCTGAGATGGTCGACATCGATAGCCATACCATTCTGCATCATAGAGTAAACCATCGGGAGTATACCTAAGTCCATATCCAGCACGAAGTCCAACCCCATATCAGCAACCATCTTCTTGAGCTTATGATATACCCGCAGAGTTACATCCGAGTCCAAACACGAGTAATGCACCGCCCGCTCATATGGAATATCAGCCAGACCAGACTCAGGCATAACACCGAGTACACCATCCACCACAGCCCGCTCCTCGACAGGAATACTGCGCCAACGTCCCCACAGGTCGGTAGTAGAGCTTGTTTCGACATCCTTCAGCATCTTGTTGATTTTACGGGAGATATGCCAAGGCTTCTTCCGTTTTGTAACCAACCCCCCCCGCTTGTTGTCCCACTTGGTCTCCTCGATAAGCGGGGGATCAGGCCACTCTTGTTTGATGGTTTTGTGAAGATAAGATAATGCCAGCTCCTGTTGCGCCGGATGCACTACCTCGGAGTAGGTTTTCATCTGAACACCACATAGACGAGAGGCGAGTGCCTTCAATCCTTGTGGGAGACCTAGCAAATAAGCTAATGTCATTGTGTCTACGAACTTGTCGTCAGCGATATTCAGGTAATTGATATCAAACAAATAGTTATGGACTATGGCAGTAGCGTCATATGTGGTCAAGTCTACTCTATCCGCGTACCCCGACTTGACAGGTATGAACCAAGCAGTGCCGGGTCTGGCACTAATCTGAACACTCCACAGTTCCCCGTGGTATGTCTCGGTGTCTACGGCGAACTCGCCAGCCTCTTTAATCTCGCGACCCATCTTACCAAGCGCTACTGGGTTATCAGCGATCTTGTACACAGGATTAGGGAACTCGTCCTTTACATGATAGTCTTGCCAACTCGCCCCCTTGACTAAACCTTTCAGAACATAAAAGTCCTCTTGGCATTGTCTGAGCAGTGCTGTGTTTCGGAGTGCGGCTGCGGGATGATATGCCGGGAGTACAATCCGCCCGTCTTTCTCAACAGGCTTCCCATGCAGATGCTCCACAGTTCCAGCGTCACTACCCAGGAAGTAGCTGATAGCGGGAGCACCCATAGCAACTACGATGTGTGGCTGAACCATCTCTACCTCGATGCCCAACCATTTGCAACACACTGCTATCTCTTGTGCGTTAGGAGTGCGATCACCTGGGGACAAGCACTTTACGAGGTTGGTAATGTAGACCGACTCACGGGAGATGCCACACTGGAATAACAGGGAGTCCAGATACCGACCCGCCTGTCCCACGAAGGGCTTATATCCCCACTCGTCCTCGCTCTTGCCCGGGTTCTGGCCGACAAGCATCACCTCTGCGGAGACGGAACCACAACCGGGAACAGGGGCTTTGGCTTTGGCTCTTAGCCCACAGTCGGAACACCTCCGGATAAGGTTTGCTGGAAAAGGCAGGGAGTCGGGATCGGGGAGGGGAGGCGCAGTCCTGCGGGGATACCTGTTGTAGTTTGCGCTGGTCGGCATCAGTTACCCCCTACTGCTCTTAACCGCTTTGTGAAAATCATCAAAGTCTTCATCCTCTGACCAACCACCTGATAACATCCCGATCTCACTGGTATGGTCGGAGTCTTCTTCTTTTTTACGGGGCTTGGTACGAAGAAGTAACTTGTCCAGTTTTCGGTCAATATTACGAAGACTGACCCAAGTCCATAAAACTATTCCTAACAAGGCTATTCCGATTGTTACTGCGTCAACACTCATCTTCTCACCTCTTGTATTTCTCAGCTTCGGCTACAGCTAGTTTGGTAAATCTCTGAACCCAATTATAAGGGGATGTGCGAGTGATGTAGTTATTATCCTGCTGGATGAAGTTGTGCCTGATTTCAGCTAGACTCATTCCCTCGTAGTACATATTCAAGGCGTCTGCAATATCCCGTATTGGAGTTTGCATCTTAGGAATGGTATCGGGGTTGGCGAACTTCCGAATACAGTCTTTGCAGAAGTATTGTTGAGCACCATTGAGCTTGCTGTATTTGATTACGTTCTCGGATTGACAGTATTTGCAGTCCATTGGCTAACTGCCCTCTTTTCCAAATAATCATCAATAAGAGCACTAAGTTTAGTGCAAAGTTTGTCTACTGCATTGTTTACTATGTCTTCAGCTTGAACGTTTGTACTGTAAACTCGCATTCTCATCACACCAGAAAACGCAGTTCTTGAAAATAAGGTTTCCAGAGATAGTGGGTCAGGAGCGTAAGCTTGAAGTATCAGCGCATTGTTGATACTAAGAGATATATGAATTATCTGTGAAACCATATTGCCTATAGCTTCAGTGGGATACGGTTGATAGCCGTCCAATCTAGTGCACAGGAGTCTGTATCGGCAGTCACGCCGCAGTGCTCTTTCAAGGCTAGTATCACTTCCTTTCATAATAGCGTCTGGAACAGAGGCTATCCCTGATGGTGGACTACCAGCTTCGGATAGCTTTCCATGTAGCTCGCTAAGCTTATCGTCATTTATCTCTAGACTCCCAAATACATTAAGCAGTGGAGATATGACTTTACTGGTATCCACTGCTTCCCAGTTGGTCTTATGAATTAATCTTTCCCTTACTGCATTAGTGCGTTTATGGGTATCATAAACTAGTCGTGGCAACCTTTTTAACTTTCGGTTCTCAGTTACCCTAAGTGCAAACGACTTGGATATCATAGATGCGACACACACGGACAGGATACCAGCAGTGAGAGACAGAACCACAATAAACCATATCGGTTTTCCCGCAAAATAAGTAGTGAGAGCAGTAACTGCTACTGCCATAATACTGCTCCCCGCAAATTGCCACGTTTGCCAAAGGTCAAGAAAAAAGTTAAGTAACTTGAGACCAAAGGCAACAACCCTGAACGTTCTGTCCACATTAGCCCCCTACGTGCGTTTGGAGCTATGCTACCATTCATAGCCCACCTCCAGCAACCGAGAGTGAACAATAAGATCTCACCAATCCGCTTGACCTCTCTGTCTTGCATCAGAGCCACTTTCCCAATCCCCTGCGCCCTCTCCCAGTCCTCGAATATCTTGATGGCATAATCAGCGGCGGGATATCCGATAATCCCACCTCTGCCGTCCAGAACAACCGCCAAGAGGACTCGCAACTCCTCTCTGGCTTCTAACCGTTTATAGTCCGCTGTAGACTCAGCCACTATTTTCTCCCTGCTTCTTATTCCACAAGATGTTGGCAGTTCGAGCATCTTGAGCCTTACGCAAAGGCTTAGCTGATGCAATACAAATGCACCCAGAAATAATCTCCTCTCTTGTCATTCTTGGTAATACCTCCAGCTTCTGTTTGGTTGTTTTTGTTAGTAAACTATCCTTGCTCATCTTGTTTACTCCTAACGCAATAAACTCATATAAGGCTCTCCAGAGTATCTGTTTGTCCAACTACATTCACAAGAATCACATCGAAACAGAGGTCTATTAACATTCTCGTCTACCAGAAGAATATAATTGGGATGCTTGCAACGAGGACAAACAGCTCCAGCTTCCCTTCTCCTTGTTAGAATACCACCTTTAATTTTCACCATCAGTCTACTCCCTCCCCATAAGTCGGTGGTTCGGCTTTTGCCACCTTCTCCATAAACTCCCAGAGATCCGGCAGTTTTTTAACCACTTCCTGTAGAGTCAAACACCCTTCAGGAGAGTATTGTAGACTAAAACTCACCGCAAATGGCTCTTCGTCCCTAATCGCTTCCAACATCCTTCTAAACTCATTGATGGTCATTCCTTACCTCCTCCCAACCAACAAAAGACTAAAGCACTTTTAGTAGCTTCCGTATGAGCTTGTTCGACCTTCGTTATATACTTGTTAATCTCTTCTTCGTGGAGCATCTCAATTTTAACAACTTTAGCACTATCACCATATAGACGCTCCATTTGCCTTGCAATCACCGAGCTGACGCCCTCTCCCCCTTCGCCGCTAAGCACTGTGCTTCCACTCATCACATGTCTGGTTTCTGTAGTTAGATACGGTATGTTTTTTCCTGCAAGACTTTGTACTAAAGTCAAAGGATGCACACCATTGACAAGACGACTTGCCATTCCATTGCCTCAGCATCCTCAGGTTAACACCAGCATCAGTACGGGCTTGGTCAGGGCAGAATTTATCCAGTTCCATCGCTCTCCTTGTCGTTTGAAGCTGTATGCCGACCTATCGCTTGTTGGATTTTGCCCACCAAGTCTGTTGCCTCTTCCAGTGTCAGATCGTCAAGCCGGAGCGTGCTCCAGCTACCACCGTCTTGGAGAGGTGTGGAAGTTACACATATAGTCGCGTCCGTAGCTTCCACTACTAGTACAAACCTACCCCACCTATGATGTTCACGTAGCTTAACCTCAACGTTTCTCATCTCGTTCCCCCTTGTTTATTAACGATGTTATCAAGGATAGGTCTAACCTGACCAAGTCTTCTATACTCAGATAACGGCTCTCCCGTCCACCCCTTGCATTTAGGACACTCAATTCCAGCCGGGGCAATTATTACTCTTCTCTTAAGATTTGATGTCTCCTCCCACTGGTAACCACAATAACTACATCGTATCATCATTACTCTCATCCCCCTTGTTATTTAAGTCCACTAGGGGATATCTCCATATACTTCTCTACCCAGCAAAGCAAGCTCTGGACAACCGCAAGAATATCTATTTGATTAAAATCGAGCTCATAGATGCTTTTCGGGTAATCCTTTGGGGAAAGCGCCGAGCTTTCATAGCAGGCTCTAATAATACAATCCCGCAAATCTCGCATCGTAATCTTCGTAACCTCATTCTTACCCCTCTCACCACCATCTGTCCACGGTTGCCCATCATAGGGGCGTTCTCTGTCAAGCACATCACACCTTCTAGACAGCCTCGACTATAACCGATCTCATTCTGTACTTAGCCACCCCTTACTTGCAATTCCCTCAACGCCCAAAACAGGGCGAGGGTCAAATCTTCATCGATAGCTTCACCTTTACCGAACTCGGGGTGAGCAACCTCGACCACCCAAAATAGGCCTTCCTCCAGATGTATGTTGACTACCCACATTCTCGACACAGCCCACTTGAGTAGGTTGATGAGGTCTATGGGAGGTAGTTCTATGTCACATGTATGATTGGGATAATGATAATAATATATCCCATCATTCGTATCAAAACGCTCTTCTATGCCACACCATTCCCAAAACTCTCTTATCTCGTCCTTTGTCGGCTGTCTATTTTTCATCGATCGCATCCTCTCCATTCGTATTCATTGAAACGGTTAGGACTCCACTTTCAAGTCCCCAAACACTTGTGGGGCTATTTCTATGCACATATCCCTAATTTTACCGGCAACCTCGCGCATCTCAGGCAAAGCTCTTTTGGATGTTCTAAGCTTAATAAAATGCCTTAACTCCCGGAGGTTCATAGTCATTACTATTTGAGTCTCACAAGCGTTAGGTAGAACATACCGAGCAATTTCAGGCTTAACGCCAGCCTCAAGTAGAGTTCGATACGCTTCCCAAGCCATATCCATAACTACGTCAAACCATACAGTACCAGAAGCCTGAATTCCAGCGTCGCGGTAGCGAGGATCTTGTAAATGAACGTGCTCCAACTCTGGAGGCATAATATACTTAGGCTCACTCTCTTTTACATACCGTTGGCTTCGCTGGCTATAAGAAGCAATCCTATGTCTTACCAATTCGTGAGTGAGAACTCGGCTAGCTTTAATGTAGAAAGTAGCTGAGGCATGCTCAATGACTGACTCATGTCCAACCTCTACCCATTTCTGTATACGATCAGGGATCTCACCAAGCTTATAAGTGGAATCCCAGCAAAGTCTCCCAGCGTACTCAATTAGATTCTCCCCTGCCATAGTGGCCACCACCAACTTAACTTCAGTTCCGTAATCCATTTAAAACCACCTCGTTATTTATTCCCGCAACTAATCGCACTCACAACCTTCCCAGCTACTTTCCAGCCAACACCATCCAGCGATGCCCACTCCTCCACAGGGGCGTTGACCATAGCACAAACCGACGAAAAGTGTTCAGCGACTGTTTTGCTCCGTCCCCAGCCCACAGAAGGCAACTCTACGGCTACACGACGCACAAGGGACGGCTTTATCAGCGACACAGTAGGTATCCGGTGGCTTGAACATCTGTTTGAGGGACTGGTGCTCGTCTGGAGGCTTCTGGAAGTTATCCCACAGAGCCTTGATAACAGATGCCGTCTCCCAGACATCAGTCGTTCGCTTCACGATAACACCCACCAGATAGTCCATCTCGGTGAGGAACTGGTCGAAGCGGGAATAGGTCATAGTCGGTTTTATGGGCTCCCAGTGTTGAGCCCTGCGCATAGTCCGGGGATTGATACCCCAGACTGGAATCTCCAGCAGACCGTCTTCTGGGCTGAATCTGATCTCCCCCTCGACGATAAGACAGAGAACATCCGCCCCAGCTTTCTTGCTGCTTTGTAACTGGAACAAGAGGCGACCATCTAGGATACAAGCACAGAGGTCTCCTATCTTCTTCCGCTCAACAGCTATGAGCAAGAGCTCGCTGTTCCTATCTCGATCTGATGGTAGGTTTGATGTGAAAATCACTTCGCCAATAACTCCCTAACTCTGACTCAACTCACACACACTGTTTAACCGCATACAATAGGTTTCTCAACAGTACGCTTCATATACATCGTGAAACGTACTAGGAAAGAAGGCGGCACTCAGATCCGGCAACTGGGCTTTTAACCCACAAACAGATTCTTGCAGTTCCTTGTCCCGAAGAGCCAACCTGTAACGCTCATTGTTCAACTTCTTGATAGCTGCTTTTATCGCATCTTCCCTAGTGAGAAAGTTTCCTGGGTGGACAAAGGCCTTGTGTATACCCGTCCAACCCACTATTCTCCCGCAGGGGGAACCATTCTCGAAAACCATCCACTGGTCAACGATGTCAGCCCCACGCGAGTGGGTCTCATCCTGACAGTATTTGTGCCAAGGGGTGTTTTGGTGATACACAGCTACTATCTCGGCGACGCTTACCGGAATCGAGAGCATATATAGACAGTAGTGTTTCACTTGGTATTGGTCTATCGGTTCCTCGGGAATTGTTAGGATTGGTTCGCTTTGGTCTTTCATTGTGTTCTCCTTTTAGACACAAGCTGTGTCCACCCAAAACACCGATCCGATCGGGTACCTGACCTACAGCACCTATTCTACACCTCCTCTCCAATTACCTTTCCCACGCCTACAAATTCGCCATCGTTGACCCGTGACCACGACTTGTTGTTATGTGTTGAGATAAAAACTTCCAAATTATTTAAGCTCCACCAATTGGTATAATCGTCGTTCAGACCACTTAACACTAAGGTGGCAAGCAGAACAATAGCACTCCGAATGCAACGTCAACACGACATCCAATGGAAAAGCTGGACGAGCCACACCAGAAGCTACCAAGCTTCCACCCTCGATTGGCAAACTTGCTCCACATTTAGGACAAACCATTTTATTTAATCCTCCAAGCGAGAGAAGGTGCCTCCTCTCCAGCTACTTTGCGTGTATCAGCTCCAATAGAAAGTTGAAATCGCACATCGGACCACTCAACAGTCTCCCGTTGACACTGGCGTTCCAGCGACAGTCCTTAATGTAGCAAGAGAACTCTGGTTCATCCTCCTCATCACCGTCATCCCTGTACAAAAGGAGATTAACCTGGCTGTTGTACTCCATATCACCGAAACCAGCAGGAGTATAATCCTTGGTTCGGGCGTTATTGATGTACAAGGGCTTCATCTTGTGGATGAAGATGGAGTTCATCGGGGAATCGTACGCCAGACGCAGAATCTCCCGATACTCGTTATTCACCTCCGTGTAGTTCTGTGGCATAACTTGGGATAGTTTGCCGAATTTGGCGAGCCGGGCGAGTTCGTACACCTCGGTGTCGGTGTCCACTACGACGCTTCCCCTCTGCATCCTGTACACCTTCTGAAACACGGTTTTCAAATTCTCCCACATCGGGGCGTAAACATCCACTCCGACTAACCTCGGTACGCGAACATCGTAGACATAGATCTGCTTGCCCTGCTCTTGGAACTTGTTGACTACACCCTCTGTCCCGAGATCGACATTGATAAAAAATATCGGATCAGGAGCGGTGAGTGCAAAGTGGGTCTTCCCCACCTTCTCACGACCAGACAAGCAAACAATAAGACGCTTGGGGGGCGGAACGTAGTCGTCTGAGAACCCCATCGCCTTGAGCTGTGTTATAATTGCCTGATCTGTAGTCCGCTTGGTTGTCGTAGCTGTCATTCGTTCAACCCTCCTCAAAATCTCAAAGCGCTTGTTCTCGATCTTGCCCCTTACAGGTTACTTGGTGTCACCGTAGCACTCAACCTAGTTACCTACCCCGTAAAAAAACGACCCCAGAGACGAGTAGAAGTGTTACCATAACAAAACAGAAGGAACTGGGAATATCCTGCGATAGATCAAACACGGCTACCGGAACAACTATCGTAACAAGGAGACAGATAGCCATAAGAGACATACCAAGGCTTTTCGTTTTATGCTCTCTAACATAGGATAATATCTTACCCATAAGTGCCACTTTTTCTCCTTTACTCACCGCTCCTCTCCTTTGGTTCGTAGTCCGCTTGGTTGTCGTAGCTGTCATTCGTTCAACCCTCCTCAAACTTTGATGAGCCTCGTCAGCCTCGACCCTATCGAGGGACTGAGGAGAGCATCGCTGCTCCCCCCAGTTTCGGCTTGCTATTCAGTTGTTAAGGCTCGTTGCCTAGTGGTGCGTCTTTACCCGGTGGTG
>Ga0209345_10003118_pt1 | contig 17349 bp, 21 predicted proteins | sample Cruoilmetagenom7_FD_187294 | JGI IMG/M metagenome (GOLD analysis project Ga0209345, IMG submission 187294) | Oil polluted marine microbial communities from Coal Oil Point, Santa Barbara, California, USA - Sample 7 (SPAdes) (version 2) | ecosystem: Environmental > Aquatic > Marine > Oil seeps ...
CCTGCAGCTGCCGCTGATCGGTGCACTGCTGCGGCGGATCAAGCGAAAAATGGCGCTGCCGCCCCCGGGTACTGTTTGAAGCAGGATTAATCCTGCTTGCGAAAGGCGTTCAGTGGCAGCGAAAGCTTCTGCCAGCGCCCCAGCAGCTCAAGCAGCAGGAACGCGCGCTTCTCGCCATCATATTCCAGAAATACCGCATTTAGATTGCTGAACGGGCCTTCTTCTATACGTACCGGCTGCTGCGGTTCAAGGTTATGCAGCTCGGTCTGTACCCGCATCCGGTCACGCAGGTTTTCGATCACATCATCCGGCACCACGGCAGGCCTGTCGCCAAAGGTCAAAATGCGTGAAACGCCACGGGTCGAGCGAATCGGCCGCCAGTTGCTGGTCAGCTCAGACAGCTCAATAAACACATAGCCCGGAAACAGCGGCTCAACTCTCTCAATCCGTTTGCCGCCACGGATCCGCTCTACCTTCATGGTGGGGCAAAATACCTCAAAGCCCTGATTCTGCAACTCCTGTGCAGCGCGCTCAGCCTGTCCCGGTTTGGACTGCACCACATACCATCTGAAATCCGTCATCGGGCCCTCCTTCTGCAACCGGTGTATTGTATCAATGCAGGCTGGATACAGCAGGCACTATATTAAAACGCCCGTATCACGAGTGTAATTGAAAACAGCGCACAGCGGGGTATGATACCTCGGCTGCCAGTGTAAGTGAGTCCACAGTGAAGGCTGGTATACTGGCCGGCACAAATCGAAACAAGGGTGTTGAGGATTGCCCGAGCGAACCTCCGGGCGGTAGCGTGTCTAAAAAGGGTCAGAGTAAAAATTCAAGTTAAGAAGGCAAAGGAGTTGCCAACATGCACATCGACCACCACGGCGCCCGGGATGGCGTTACCGGCTCATGCCACCAGCTGTACATTGATGACACCACCAGCCTGCTGATCGACTGCGGCCTGTTTCAGGGCGGCGAAGCGGGCAACGGCAACAGCAGCGAACGCCACAGCATCGATTTTGACATCAGTAGCGTCAGGGCACTGATCGCCACCCACGTCCATATCGACCATGTGGGTCGCATCCCCTGGCTGCTCGCCGCAGGCTTTGACGGGCCGATCATCTGCTCGCAGCCCTCGGCCAAACTGCTGCCGCTGGTGCTGGAAGACGCCTTCAAGCTGGGCATCAGTCGCGACAAGGCGCTGGTCGAACGTTACCTGAAACAGATCGAGTCACGCATCATCGCGCTGCCGTACAAGCAGTGGTTCACCCTGTCGGATACGCCGGAACACACAGTACAGATCAGGCTGCAGCGCGCCGGGCATATTCTTGGCTCTGCCTATGTTGAGGTCGATGTCAGCCGGCCAAGTACAAAAGAAAGTACAAAGCAAAGCACCCGCATCGTATTCTCCGGCGATCTGGGCGCGAGTCACACGCCGCTGTTGCCGGCCCCGAAAGCGCCGTACAAAGCCGATATTCTGGTGCTTGAAAGCACCTATGGCGATCGCAACCACGAGAGCCGCGCCACGCGCAAACACCGGCTCAAGGCAGCGATCGAGCGCGCACTGCACAACAACGGCACCGTCCTGATCCCGGCCTTCAGCATCGGCCGCACTCAGGAGCTGCTGTACGAACTGGAAGAACTGCTCAACGGCGAACTGCCGGTGATCCTCGACTCGCCCCTGGCATCGAAATTCACCGCCGCCTACCGCGAGCTGAAACCCTTCTGGGATGACGAAGCCCACGCCCGGCTCCGGCAGGGCCGCAAGCCACTGGCATTCGACACCCTGCTGACGGTGGACAGCCACCACGAACACCTGAAAATGGTGCACCACCTGGCACAGTCAGGCCGCCCGGCCATCGTTATCGCCGGCAGCGGCATGTGCAACGCCGGTCGCATCGTCAACTACCTCAAGGCGATGCTGGGCGACGAACGCCACGATGTATTATTTGTGGGCTACCAGGCCGAAGGCACACCGGGGCGAGATATACAGCAATACGGCCCGCAAGGCGGCTGGGTTGAACTCGATGGCGAGCGCTACACCATCCGCGCCCGCGTCGAAACCATCGGCGGCTACTCCGCCCACGCCGATCAGCAGGGGCTGGTGAACTTCGTTAAGGGCATGCGGCACAAACCGCGCGAGATACGGCTGGTGCATGGGGACAAAGGCGCGAAGCAGGCGTTGAAAGAAGCGTTGCAGGGTGTTTGCTCCGCGGGTACCAAGTTTTACGCATGATGGGATTTCACTCTGACCCAATTTCACGCTATATCTAAAATCAAAGCCAATCAGCGATATCGCAGCATGAGACTCACCCCCAACGCCATACACGCCATCAAATCCGCCGTTAGCGCTATCTTCGGCACAGACGCTGAAGTCAAACTGTTCGGCTCGCGTACAGATGACAACGCCAAGGGTGGTGATATTGACCCGCTGGTAAAAGTGGCACATACCGTCGAACACCCCGCATGGGATGTGGCTCGGCTGCAAGCCGGCATCATCAGGCAACTGGGTGAGCGCAAAATCGACGTGGTTTTGGATACGTCCGATACTCCCAGAGCGGCGATTCACCGGATCGCTGAAGAAACAGGAATAACCTTGTGAACGCACCAAGCGCAATGCAGGAATGCCTGAGCTGGGGCGAAAACGCCCTCACCCTGTACGATGCCATAAGCACGGCAGCTACCAATATCGATATGCTCAAACGGTTTGCTGCCAAGTTGGTTGAACAAACCCCAGCATTGAACTGATGATAATGCGGATAAGTTCTGTACCGAGGGCTCCGCACAACAGGCCGGAACTATGTTGAAAGCATTGGCATCAAACGGCAAAAGGGAGGCTGGGTTGTGAAACCGACCTGCTGGATTTTGGCAGGGCCAAATGGCTCAGGTAAGACGACGTTCGCTAGCAGATTCTTACCTAAGGTTGCAGGTGTAACCAGCTTCATCAATGCTGACCTGATAGCAGCAGGGTTGTCGCCTTTTGCACCGGAAAAACAGCTTCTTAAAGCCAGTCGTATATTTCTGCAGCAGATGCAAAGTTGCATTGAAGCCAAAGAAAGCTTCAGCTTCGAGACAACGCTTTCTGGAAGGGGCTATTTGAAGCTTATCCAGCGCCTGCGTCAGGAAGGCTGGCATGTAGAACTGGTGTATTTGGCATTGCCCAGTGTTGAATTATCTCGTCAACGTGTTGCTGAAAGAGTCAAACATGGTGGTCACGATATACCATTGGAAGACCTGATGCGTCGATTCCCCAAGAGCCTGAAACACCTGCTTCAGGAATATAGCCAGAAAGCCGATCATTGTGTCTGCATGATGAACCACCGGGATACGCCGGAATTGGTATTTGAAAACTTCGGTGAAACCAGGGTAGTACACAATCCTGATATGCTGGATCAACTAACTAAAAGGTCCACCTAATGAGTACAACACAGCAGTCACAGCCCTGCTCGTCATCCACGCTGTTGGCCAGTTTGGCGCATGCCGTACAAGAAGAGCTAGAGAAAAAACGCAAGCTTGGTCACTACTACGTGACCGATGAAAACGGCCGTATCGTTTTCAAAGGAGATGATGCCCCTGCAGCAGAAACACACGCTGGCAAGTGAAAAAACCATGTATGCAATAGAGTTTGAAGCCGACATCCGGAACGGTATTGTAAAGATCCCGGAAATCTATCGTCAGTTAAACAACACGCATGCCAAAGTTGTAGTAATGGTCAGCGATGAGCGCATCAGGGCCAAGTCTGTAACCGAGCTGGATTTTTCAAACACCGAGATTAAGAGCTTCTCAGGGCAAGACGCGCTGGGCATCCAGAAGGCGATGAGAGATGAGTGGTAAGTACCTGCATTGATACCAATGCACTCATCTACGCAATCAATCGTAAACTGAAGCTCCCGGGTGCAGATTATGCAGTTTCAGTGATCACAAAAATGGAACTGTTATCCTGGCCGCAGCTTTCACCGGGCGAAGATCTTCAGCTTAGAGCGGTTTTGTCAGGTATCCAAGTGCTGCAACTCACCGAAACAATTCAAGAAGCAGCGATCAAGATCCGTAAAACAACATCAATGAAGCTCCCAGACAGCATCATCGCGGCGACAGCTATAGTCAAGGAATGGTGTATTAACCACCAGAAGGAATTGCTCTTGAACTGGGAGAAGGCTCAGCACTTTGAACCTCTTGAACGCATCAGAGGCGCAGATCATGATTAAAATTCTCAATGTCCATTACACAAGCCAGTCATTGATTACACTAGAATTCTCTGATGGCACAACGGCTGTTTTCGATCTGCAGAAGTACCTGTCGGAGCATGAAGGCCCGCTGCTGCAACCACTGTGCGATACAGCCTACGCACAAAGACTGTTTATCGACTGCGGCGCCTTGTGCTGGCCAAATGGCCTGGAGCTGTCACCAGCCAGATTGTATGAGTACACACACGCAAAAAAGGTAGCCTAGTCTGACCCCATGCGCCTAACCCCACACGCCATACAAACCATTAAATCCGCTGTTACCGCCATCTTCGGCGCAGACGCTGAAGTCAAACTGTTCGGCTCGCGCACAGATGACAACGCCAAGGGTGGTGATATTGACCTGCTGGTAAAGGTGTCACACACCATCGAACACCCCGCTTGGGATGTCGCCCGATTACAAGCCAGCATTATCAGGCAACTGGGTGAGCGCAAAATCGACGTGGTTTTGGATACGCCCGATACCCCCAAAGCAGCCATTCACCGGATCGCCGAAGAAACAGGAATAACCTTGTGAATGCCCCAAGCGCACTGCAGGAACGACTGAGCTTTCTGACCCGTGTGGTCGACAAAGAAATTCGCCACCTAGACTACGCGGCGCAGCAAGTATTCAACGATGCGCTGACGTATGAAGCGATCGAATCGCTCGATACAAACCCGGAGCTTGCATTACGTGTTGAAGCCTTCACCAGTCGCTTCTGCCGCCTGCAAGACACGTTAGGCGATAAACTGCTGCCTGCATTGCTAAAAGCGCTTGGCGAGCCAGACCGGGCCTTGCTGATCAACCTGGACAAAGCCGAAAAATATGGTTGGCTTGAATCCACCGACCAGTGGGTAGCACTGCGTCAGCTGCGTAATCAGATGATTCACGAATACATCGAAAACGCCCGCACCCTGTACGATGCCATAAGCACAGCAGCTGCCAATATCGATATGCTCAAACGGTTTGCTGCCAAGTTGGTTGAACAAACCACAGCACTGAACGGATGACAATCCAGATAAATTCTACTCTGACCCCAATTTCCCCCCAACGAAGCAACCGCCATCGTCGTCGAGCAGAAAATTCGCGATGACGACTATCCGCTGCTGGTGCAATTGCGTGATCGATTCGCAGGTATGCTCAACTCATGAGCCTGGCGTAAGAAACAGGCCTCAAAGCACATATCGACCGCGTAGGGATCGAGATTTACACAAGGACCAACACATGAACATCACCATCGCCGGCACCGGCTACGTGGGCCTATCCAACGCCGTACTGCTGGCCCAGCACAACACCGTCATCGCACTGGACATCGTGCAGGCCAAAGTAGACCTGATCAACGCGCGCCGCTCACCGATCGAAGATGCCGAGATTGAACACTACCTGGCCGACAAGCCGCTCAACCTGACGGCCACTACCGATAAGCAGAGCGCCTACGCCAACGCCGATTTCGTTATTATCGCCACCCCCACCGATTACGACCCCGACACCAACTACTTCAACACCCAAAGTGTCGAAGCCGTGATCAAAGACGTACTGGCAATCAACCCCCGTGCCATCATGGTGATCAAATCCACCGTGCCGGTGGGCTACACCCAAAGCGTCAGGGAAAAGTTCGACAGCGACAACATCCTGTTTTCACCGGAGTTTCTGCGTGAAGGCAAGGCGCTGTATGACAACCTTTACCCCTCGCGCATCATCGTCGGCGAACAGTCCGAACGGGCGCACACCTTCGCCGCACTGTTGCAGCAGGGCGCGATCAAACAGGATGTGCCCACCCTGTTTACCGACAGCACTGAAGCGGAAGCAATCAAACTCTTCGCCAATACCTACCTGGCGATGCGTGTCGCCTACTTCAACGAACTGGATACCTACGCTGAAAGCCACGGCCTCGATAGCCGCCAGATCATCCAAGGCGTCGGGCTGGACCCGCGCATCGGCACACACTACAACAACCCCAGCTTCGGCTACGGCGGCTACTGCCTGCCCAAAGACACCAAGCAACTGCTTGCCAACTACGCCGACGTACCCAGCAACCTGATCCGCGCCATTGTCGACTCCAACACCACTCGCAAGGACTTCATCGCCGAATCCATCCTGAAGCGTAATCCCAAGGTGGTCGGCATCTACCGGCTGGTGATGAAGTCCGGCTCCGACAACTTCCGCGCCTCGGCCATTCAGGGCGTGATGAAACGGATCAAGGCCAAAGGGGTAGATGTGGTGGTGTACGAACCGGTACTGGACGCCGACAGCTTCTACAACTCCCGCGTGATTCGTGATCTGGATGAATTCAAGCAGATCAGTGATGTGATTATCGCCAACCGCCAGGCGGATATGCTGGAAGATGTTGTATTCAAAGTGTATACACGGGATCTGTTTGGTAACGATTAAAAATAAATTTTAGGGAAGTTTTCTGTGAAAAAAGTATTGGTAACTGGTGGTGCGGGTTTTATTGGAAGTCATCTCTGTGAAGAATTGGTGAAATCGAAGAAATATCAAGTAACTTCTTTGGATAACTACTCGACTGGAAGTGAAAGCAATCACGTGAGTGGTGTTGAATATGTAAAAGGTAATACTTGTGATATTGATGAGTTAATAAGATTTTCACCAGATTATATTTACCATCTGGGTGAATATTCGCGTGTAGAACAAAGCTTTGATGATATTGAAAAAGTTTATCATTATAACAAGGTTGGAACTTTCTCTGTTCTCCAGTTTTGTCGAAAATCTGGCAGTAAGTTAATATATGCTGGTAGTAGTACAAAGTTTGGTGATGGAGGGCTAGGCCGAACACAAACTCCATACGGTTGGACTAAGGCATCAAATACAGAGCTGGTTGAAAATTTTGGGGCATGGTATGATGTACCGTTTGCAATTGTATATTTTTATAATGCTTTTGGCCCGCGTGAAATATCAACAGGTAAATATGCTACTTTAATTGCGTTGTTTGCTGAGAGAATGAGAAAAGGTTTACCACTTACAGTAGTTAGCCCTGGAACACAGCGTCGAAATTTCACACATGTAAAAGACATCGTGTCTGGTTTGATTAAAGTGGGTGAGAATGCCGAAGGTGACGAATTTGGTATCGGTAACGATAAATCTTATTCTATATTGGAAGTCGCCAAGCTTTTTGGCGGAGAAATAGAAATGCTGCCTGAACGTCGAGGAAATCGAAAAACAGCTGAAGTTGTTACAGAAAAGACGAGGGCCTTGGGATGGAAATGTCAAAACGATCTAGAGTCATATATTGAAAGTTTACGTGACTCGATGAATTTTTAAACTGCAATATGATCTAATATATGTTGTAATTTATTTGTTGGCTTCTGAATGGATAAGAATACTAAGCTTGTGCCGTTTTGGCGCTATTTTTAGATGTTAAAGAGGTTTTTCACGCCGGTTAAATTCGAGATGCAAGTTATTCAAGCAATCTGAACAGAGCAACCGACATGAACAACACCCATAAGAATGCCTGAAACATACATTGTATACGAGTCCTAATTGTCGACTAGGCCATCAACTTAAAGCAGAGGTTCTAGGCATAGTCGACACTCTACTCCGCATCTTATTACAGGTACTCAGTGAATGACTGCTTTGCAGCAGCGAGAAGGATACCTTTTACGCTTGATTAACGTAGGATTGCGTGGCTTTACCCTTTTAAGCAAGTTTTTTCTTATATTTATATTGGCCAAATATTTGGAACCAAGCGACTTGGGTTTTTATGGCCTTATCGTTGCGACAGTAGCCTATGCAATGTATCCGCTTGGGTTTGATTTTTACACATATAGTACGCGTGAGTTATTAAAACGAGAACGGAATGAATGGGGTAAGCTTCTAAAGAGTCAAGTGTTTTTGCATTTTGCCCTGTATTCTATTTTTTTGCCTTTGTTGGCACTGGTTTTTTACTTTGAATTGTTACCATGGGATATAGTGTTTTGGTTCTATGCTATTCTAATATTAGAGCATCTTAACCAAGAGTTGATGAGGTTGTTGATTGCGCTCTCAGAGCAATTAACGGCAACAATTGCGTTATTCATTAGGCAAGGCTCTTGGTCCATTGCGTTGGCCTTTTGGATGTATGCCGATGCTGACGCCAGGAATTTGGAATCTATTCTATTATCCTGGTTTTCTGGTGGATCAATTGCACTTTTAATATCGCTTTACAAAGTAAAGTCTATGGATGCAGGGGGTTGGTCTGCAAGAGTTAATGTGAAATGGATCAAGCGAGGTATCTTGATAGCAGTTCCATTGTTCTTGTCAACGCTAGCACTGCGAGGGGTTTTTACAATCGACCGTTATTGGTTTGAGTCACTGGCTGGGCTAGAAGTGCTGGGTGCTTATGTGTTGTTCATGGGTATAGCTGCAGCACTTATATCATTCATGGATGCTGGTATTTTTTCGTTTAAATATCCTGCTATGATTAGTTCATTTAATAATAATTTGAGCGACCAGTTTAGAAAAAACACTGAATCAATGATGACTCAGGTCATGGCTTTTTTGGCAATATATATAGTGGTTGCATTTTCCTTGATTGGGCTTGTTTTAGAGGTTGTTGGTAAAGATTTATATATTGAGAATATTGATATTTTTTATTGGCTTGTGCTTGTCATGGCAATACAAGCAGTAAGCAATATTCCACATTACGCACTGTATGCACAAGGAAAGGATAGCCCTATCATTGCGAGCCACTTGGTGAGTTTGTTCCTGTTCATTCCGGTAGTGATATTTTTATCTACCTTCTCTAGCTATCATGCAGTCCCCGCTGCCCTGTGTGTTATTCAATCAATCATAATGGTATGGAAGGTTGCTTGTTATTACAAATACATACCGCGCGAATATAGAATATATAACTTTTAATAGAGTGTTTTATTGATGCAAATATTGGGCCTTATAGGCAGAGATAAAGAACTCTTCTCTGCTGATATCCAAAACAACGAAAAAAAACTAACTGAGATCGTCGGATCTTCCCGATTTCTAGTCCTCGGCGGCGCTGGCTCCATTGGTCAAGCGGTCACCAAAGAGATCTTTAAACGCAATCCCCAAAAGCTGCATGTTGTCGATATCAGTGAGAACAACATGGTGGAACTGGTGCGTGATATCCGTAGCTCCTTTGGCTATATCGAAGGTGACTTCCAGACCTTTGCCCTCGATATCGGCTCTATTGAATATGATGCTTTCTTCAAAGCCGATGGGCAGTATGATTACATTCTGAACCTCTCTGCGCTCAAGCATGTACGCAGTGAGAAAGACCCCTACACGCTCATGCGTATGGTCGATGTGAATGTATTCAATACCGACAAAACCCTTCAGCAGGCAATCAATGCTGGCGTGAAGAAATATTTCTGCGTTTCCACTGACAAGGCGGCCAATCCCGTCAACATGATGGGAGCTTCAAAACGTATCATGGAAATGTTCCTCATGCGTCGGAGTCTGGATATCGACATTTCGACAGCGCGTTTCGCTAACGTGGCCTTCTCGGATGGTTCCTTGCTGCATGGCTTCAATCAGCGCCTGGAAAAGCGTCAGCCGATTGTCGCGCCGAATGATGTACGCCGCTATTTTGTGACCCCCCAAGAGTCAGGCGAGCTCTGCTTGATGTCCTGTATTTTCGGTGACAACCGCGATATCTTCTTCCCCAAACTCAGTGAAGCGCTGCACCTTATTACCTTCGCTGACATCGCTGTGAAGTACCTGGCTGAGAAGGGCTATGAACCCGTTCTGTGCAGCGGTGAAGATGAAGCACGGGAGCTGGCTAAAACACTGCCCGATCAAGGTAAATGGCCTTGCCTTTTCACCAGTAGTGATACCACTGGTGAAAAAGACTTTGAGGAGTTCTTTACTGACCAAGAAATGCTGGATATGGAGCGCTTTGAGAACCTGGGGATCATCAAGAACGAAGCCGATTTCGACAGCCAAAAACTGAAAGACTTCGAAGATCGAATCAGTACCATGAAGCGTGAACTGGTATGGGGCAAGCAGGCGCTGGTTGACCTCTTTCACCACATGATCCCTGATTTTGGGCACAAAGAAACCGGTAAATATCTCGATAGCAAAATGTGAGGCAGCTTTGAGCGACCAACTGATTCGTTTCGTCCGTGATTATTTCGGCACCAACGACTTTATTCCACTCCATGCCCCTATTTTTCCGGGTCGTGAAAAGGAATATGTGATTGATACCATCGACTCAACGTTTGTATCCAGCGTGGGTGCCTACGTTGATCGGTTCGAACAGGATATGGCTGTCTATACCGGATCTCCCAAGGCGGTTGCAACCGTTAACGGTACCGCCGCACTTCATATTGCCTTGAAGCTCGCCGGAGTCGAACCCGATGATTTGGTGATTACACAGCCGCTGACGTTTGTGGCTACCTGTAACGCCATTGCTTATTGCGGCGCAGAGCCGGTGTTTGTGGATGTTGACCGTGGCACACTTGGATTGTCTGCTACAGCCTTGCAACAATGGCTGGAAGAAAATGCCAAGCTGGATGCCGAGGGCATATGCAGAACCCGTACTGATAACAAAGCGGTGCGGGCATGTGTGCCTATGCATACGTTTGGGCACCCGGCTGATCTGAATGGTCTGCTGCGCGTCACGCGTGACTGGAATATCACGCTGGTGGAAGATGCTGCTGAATCTCTGGGCAGTTTCTATAAAGGTCAGCACACCGGTACTTTCGGTGCGCTGGGTACACTGAGCTTTAACGGCAACAAAATCATGACCACCGGCGGCGGCGGTATGATCCTGGCTGATGCAGTGCTGGGGGAACGTGCCAAGCATTTGACCACCACCGCTAAAAAGCCACATCCATACGAATACATCCATGATGAGGTCGGATATAACTACCGCCTGCCCAACTTGAACGCAGCATTGGGTTGTGCCCAGTTGGAGCAACTCGAAAGCTTCATTGCAGCCAAGCGAGCATTGGCAACGGCCTATCAAAACGAGCTATCCGCTACAAACCTTGCGTTTGTGAGCGAGCCTGAAGGTTGCCGTTCAAATTATTGGCTGAATGCTATCGTTTGTGAGGACAAGGCGCACAGGGACGCACTGCTTGAAACAACGAACCAGCGAGGCGTTATGACCCGGCCAATCTGGGCGTTGATGAACCATCTGAGCATGTATCAGAATTGCCGTCGAGGTGATCTCAGTAACGCCGAGTGGTTGGAAGCCAGGGTTGTTAACTTACCTAGTAGTGTGGTGTTAAAATGAGCCAAATAGTAGATATTTATGTGGTAGGTACAAGTGGTTTTGCTAGCGAAGTCACAGAGTATATATGGGCGTCTGATAACTTTAGAATAAAAGGCTATTTTGGGAAATCTGAAACTGAGTATAAAAAGCATGGCTTTGAAGCACCCTACTTGGGTGATGAAAATAATTTTTCTTTTGAGCAGGGTGCTAACGTAATTGTTGCAATTGCCAATAGCAGTATCAGAAATAAAGTGACGATTGCTCTTGCTAAAAAAGGGTGTGTTTTTCCAAGCTTTTTAAGCCCATTTGCGTTTGTAGGAAAGCAAGCCTCGATCGGTATTGGATCTGTTTTGTGTCCATTTGTAACCATTACATCGAACGCTAAAATAGGCAATAATTTTCAAGCCAATATATATAGCTATGTTGCTCATGATTGTGTTATCGGTGATAATGTGACTTTTGCCCCAGGGGTTAAGTGCAATGGTAATGTCATTATTGGTGATAACGTCTATATAGGTACAAATGCTGTAATTTTTCAGGGCAAGCTGGAAAAGCCACTTGTTATCGGTAACGGAGCTGTTATTGCTGCAGGTTCTGTTGTTACTAAAAGTGTTCCCGCTGAAACGACTGTTTTTGGTAATCCTGCGATTGAATTCAATAAAGAAAATATTAAACGGAGAAGTTAAATGCCTTTTCTCAATTATATCTCTATTGAAGAAATAGAAGTTGGCATGATTGCCAAGTACACTCAGACTGTTACCGATAGTGATATTAAGTCTTTCGCAGGAATAAGCGGTGATCGAAATCCAGTACACATAGATGAAGTTTATGCTTCTAATAGCCGTTTCAAAAAGCGTATCGCCCATGGTCTTATGACTGCATCCTATTTTTCCGCTTTGTTCGGAACAAAGATACCAGGCGAAGGGTGCGTATATGTATCTCAAAGCTTGCGCTTCAAAAGACCGGTATATATTGATGATTGTGTTGAAGCCTCAGTAGTGGTCACTCATGTTGACATTGAAAGGAGACGAGTTTTTTTTAAAACTTATTGTAAAGTCGGCGGCAAAACAGTGACTGAAGGGGAGGCTGAAATATATGTGCCAAAATAATGTTTTCATTATTGCTGAAGCGGGTGTGAATCATAATGGAGATATGGCAATAGCACATGCGCTCATACACGCTGCGAAAGCTGCTGGGGTCGACGCAATTAAATTTCAAAGCTTTAAGTCATCGCTTTCGATTTCAAGAAATGCTCTGAAAGCTGATTATCAAAAGCTTTCTACTGATCCTTCAGAGTCACAACTAGAAATGGTCCAAAAGCTTGAATTAAGTATCGAGAATCATCATAGTTTGTTAGATGAATGCAACAAGGTTGGAATTAAGTTTTTCTCTACAGCGTTCGACAAGCCAAGCATCGATTTGCTGGAAAACTTGAACGTTTTAGATATCGTTAAAATACCATCGGGGGAAGTCACTAATATCCCGTATATTCGTTATCTTTGTCGAAAAAAGAAGAAAATATATTTATCGACAGGAATGTGTACGCTCGGTGATATTGAGAATGCTATCGATGTTATAGAACACCTAGGTACACCTCGTGACATGATCACAGTTCTCCACTGCACAACTGAGTATCCTACACCCATGGAGGATGTGAACCTGCTGGCGATGGTCAATATCGGTAAAGCTTTTGGCGTTAATGTGGGTTACTCGGACCACACCCCAGGTATAGAGGTACCGATCGCTGCCGTTGCTCTGGGTGCAACGGTGATTGAAAAACACTTCACGCTGGATCGTAACCTACCCGGACCGGATCACCGAGCAAGCCTGGAACCAGAAGAACTCAAGGCAATGGTGCAGGGCATACGGAATATTGAAAAGGCACTGGGCGATGGCATCAAACGCCCCAGCCCGAGTGAATTGAAGAACAAACCGATCGCTCGCAAGTCCATCGTTGCAGCCCGTCCAATTAAAGCTGGAGAAGCATTCAGCGAAAACAACCTCATGGCAAAACGCCCGGGCACAGGGATTTCCCCCATGCGTTGGGATGATATCATTGGCCGTACTGCAAGCCGGGATTTCAGCGAAGACGAGTTGATCGAGCTATGAGTCGCAAAATCTGTGTTGTTACCGGCACCCGTGCCGAATTTGGTTTGCTGCGCTGGCTGATGGCGGCCATCAACAATCATCCCGAGCTCACACTTCAAGTTGTTGCAACCGGGATGCACCTGTCTCCGGAGTTCGGCTCCACCTATCAGGAGATTGAAGAAGCGGGTTTTCAAATCGATACCAAAGTGGAGATGCTACTCAGCTCAGATACCAACACCGCCATCACCAAATCCATGGGACTCGGCCTGATCGGTTTTGCGGATGTTTATGAACGCCTGTCACCCGATATGCTGGTCGTATTGGGTGACAGGTTTGAAATTTTTGCCGCCACCTCGGCTGCCATGATAGCCGGCATCCCGGTTGCACACTTGCATGGTGGCGAGACCACTGAAGGTGCATTTGACGAAGCCATCCGTCATTCCATTACTAAAATGTCCCACCTTCACTTTGTAGCAGCTGATGAATATTGCAGGCGTGTTATTCAGTTAGGTGAACACCCGGATCGAGTATTCAATGTGGGTGGAATGGGCATTGATGCCATCAAACGCATCAAACTGTTGAGTCGGGAAGCGCTGGAACGCTCGCTTGACCTCAAATTTGGTGAAAAGAGCCTGTTGATAACCTTTCATCCGGTGACACTTGAGGGCGGTGCTAACTCTGTTGCCCAGATGCAGGAGTTACTGGTAGCGCTAGGAGAACAGAAGGACACGACTCTGATATTCACCATGCCCAATGCAGATACCGGTGGTCGGGAATTGGGAACCTTGGTACATCAGTTTGTGGAAAAGCACCCGCGTGCAAAGGTATATACATCCCTCGGTCAGCTGCGATACTTCTCTTGCCTTGCACAGGTAGATGGCGTGGTAGGCAACTCTTCCAGTGGCTTGGCGGAAGCACCATCATTCAGTATCGGTACCGTCAACATTGGCGATCGTCAGAAGGGGCGGTTGAAAAGCCAGAGTGTAATCGATTGCGCGCCGAATAGTGAATCCATTCTCGCAGCGTTAAAAACACTTTATTCGACTGATTTTAAGGCCAATCTAGCTACCGCCCAAAACCCCTATGGCAACGGTGGTGCCAGTGAGAGCATCGTCAAAATACTTGCGGAATACCCTTTGGAAAACATCCGCAAGAAGCAGTTTTATAACCTGTCAGTAAATGATTTAGCGTAAGCAGCGGAGCAGCCCATGAAACCCTGGCGTAAAGCCCTTGTAAACAGTGATGTTACCCTGGAACAGGCAATTGAAGTTCTGGACAAGGCTGCCCTGCGTATTGCTCTGATTGTTGGAGAAGATGACAAGCTACTGGGAACACTGACAGATGGCGACGTGCGTAGGGCGTTGCTGAAACACTTGCCATTGGAAACCCCCGTCACCGAGGTCATGAATATTCAGCCCAAAACAGCTGAGCAGGCTTGGACAGAGAGCCGTGTAATAGCAATGCTGGAGCAGTATGAGTTGCTTCAACTCCCTTTGGTTGACAGTGAAGGTCGAGTAATCGGTCTGGCGAATCTGCATGATATCCTCAATAAACATCGTCACGACAACCCTGTATTTATAATGGCTGGTGGTTTTGGCACACGCCTGCGACCACTAACCAATAATTGTCCCAAACCAATGCTGAAGGTAGGTGATAAGCCGATCCTCGAGCAAATTTTGCTGAACTTTGTTGAAGCCGGTTTTCATCGTTTTTATATATCAACCCACTACATGCCGGAAGTCATCCGGGATTACTTTGGCGATGGTGAGAAGTGGGGAGTCAGCATTCAATATGTGCATGAAGAAGAACCACTGGGCACGGGCGGGGCATTGGGCTTGTTGCCACACAACGAGATAGATGAGCCCATGTTCATGATGAATGGTGACCTGCTGACATCGCTCAACCTGCACAGTTTTTTGGAGTTTCACGAGCGCCAAAGCGGTGTGGCTACAATGTGTGTAAGGGAGTATGAGCATCAAGTGCCCTATGGTGTAATCACCAGCGAAGGCACACAGATCAAATCCATGGTTGAAAAGCCTGTACATCGCTTCTTCGTTAATGCCGGCATTTACCTGTTGGACCCCGCGCTGGTAAAAAGCGTGGCGCCCGGCACTCGTATCGACATGCCGACACTGCTCGAGAAAGAGATTGATGGTGGCAAGGCTGTGAATATGTTCCCTATTCATGAGTATTGGTTGGATATCGGGCGGATGGATGATTTCCAGAAGGCGCAAACAGAAGTGCAGGGGCTTTAAAATGGCTGACGCAGGAGAAATTCTGATTGTTATCCCCGCGCGGGGCGGCAGCAAGCGCTTGCCTCGTAAAAATGTCTTGCCACTAGCGGGTAAACCCCTCATTTGCTGGACAATTGAAGCTGCGTTGGAAGCCAAGCTGAATGCGCGGATTATGGTCACCAGTGATGACGAAGAAATCCTGGCTATCGCCCGCCAATACAAAAGCCAGGGCGTGATTTCTTATAAACGGCCCGATGAGCTGGCGACCGATACTGCTGCCACCGCTGATGTATTGATTGACGCAGTAAAAGCCGAACAGGCGGCAGGGAATGACCCGAAGACGTTAGTGCTTCTGCAGCCCACATCACCACTCCGCAATGCCGAGGATATTCTGGAAGCTTTGGATATTTATCGGAAAGGTGGTTGTGAAGATACGGTTGTGACGGTATGTGAGGTAGATCATCCGACGGCTTGGGTTGGAACGATTGGTGAGGGATCGAGGCTTGAAGGGATCAATCTATCCGGGAAGCGTTCTCAGGATTATCGGAAGGAGTATCGGTTGAATGGGGCTGTTTATGCGGCTACTGTTAAGCGCCTAATGAGTAAACGTACCCTTTTTACAGCTAATTTGTTAGCTTCATTTATGCCTAGAGAGCGGTCATTGGACATTGATGAGGAAGTTGATTTCCATGTGTGTGATATGTACATCAAATCAATGTAGGGCACCTCGAAAAAACACCCCCACAGCACCCTACCTAGGGAAGCTGCGAATAAGTCTACTGCATGGGATAATGCCCGCTGCACACGATTGAGGACGCAGAGGTGGATCAGCAACTTACATTCGCGGACAGCGAGTTCAGCAACAAGCGCCGTCAGACCCGTAAGGAGAAGTTCCTTGGCCGAATGGACAAGCTGATCCCGTGGGTGCGTTTCGAAGCCGTGATCGAGCCCCACTATCCCAAAGCCGGTAATGGCCGCCGGCCATATCCTTTATCCACCATGCTTCGTATTCACTGCATGCAGCAGTGGTATAACCTCAGTGATCCAGCCATGGAAGACGCGTTGTATGAGATTGCGTCCATGCGACTGTTTGCTCGATTGTCACTGGATAAGGCCATCCCGGATCACACCACTATCCTGAACTTCCGTCATCTTTTGGAGCGCCACGGTCTGGCTCGACAGATTTTTGAAGAGGTAAACCAATGGCTGTCTGAAGCCGGAGTCCTATTGAAAGAGGGCTCACTGGTCGATGCCACCATTATCGAAGCTCCCAGCTCCACCAAGAACAAAACGGGCGAACGCGATCCCGAGATGCACTAGACCAAAAAAGGGAATCAATGGCACTTCGGGATGAAGGCTCACATCGGGGTTGATGCCCGCACCGGCATCACGCACAGTTTCACGACAACTGCGGCCAATGAGCACGACCTTAATCAGGCTGATCAACTGCTACACGGTGAAGAAGCATTCATCTTTGCTGATGCGGGTTACAGGGGCGCCGAAAAGCGAGACGAGCTGAAAGATGTCAGTGCGGACTGGTACATCGCAGAACAGCCAGGGAAGCTGAAGACACTGAAAAAACACCCTCGGATCAATAAGGTCAGAATCCGCACCGAGTATCTG
>Ga0209345_10003120_pt1 | contig 17347 bp, 17 predicted proteins | sample Cruoilmetagenom7_FD_187294 | JGI IMG/M metagenome (GOLD analysis project Ga0209345, IMG submission 187294) | Oil polluted marine microbial communities from Coal Oil Point, Santa Barbara, California, USA - Sample 7 (SPAdes) (version 2) | ecosystem: Environmental > Aquatic > Marine > Oil seeps ...
CGCTCTTGCAGGAACTGCTGCGGGTCGAAGCGTGCCATCTCGCGGCGCAGCGGGGGCAAGGGCTGCGTGCGCGGTGCCTGCGCGGTGTCAGCCTGGTCCGGCAGCGCCTGCGCCGCCCGGTCTGTGACCACGTCATCGGGTGCTGCGGCCACCGGCGCGGCAAGCGCAGCGGCAAGGGTCAGCGCCAGCGCCAGGGGCCGGACGGATGCAGCGCGGACCCCGCCGGGAAACCCCGCCGGAGTCTTGCGTTGCGCATGATGAAAAGATGCAGGCACGACGGTCTGTCCTATAACTATTCATCAAATAATCATGCATAAATCAAAATTAATCAACAACAGTATTTGATTTAATCATGATTTGTGCATATTGTGGGGTCACAAACCTTCTGAGGTCATGCCGTGGACAACTCGACTTACATCTCGCTTTCGCTTGCAACCGCACTGCGGCGGCAACTGGATGTGACCGCGAACAACATGGCCAATGCCAGCACCGCCGGCTTCAAGGGCGAGCGTGTGGTGTTCTCGTCTTTCCTGCATCGCGATGATTCGGCGGCCACCGGGGACACCAGCTTTCTGATCGACCGGGGCTCCTACGTGGATCAGCAGCAGGGTGCGATCACCATGACCGGGAACAAGCTGGACGTGGCCCTGAAGGGCGAAGGCTGGCTGGGCTATGAGACGCCGCAGGGCCAGCGAGCCTATGGGCGGGACGGGCATTTCGGCATCGACCCGCAGGGCGCGCTGATCACCATGTCCGGCGCGCGGGTTCTGGATATCGGGGGCAATCCGATCAACCTGCCGCCCGATGCGCTGAACGATCTGTCGATCTCGCGCAACGGGACGATCTCGAGCCTGGCCAATGGCGTGATCGCGCAGATCGGGGTCTTTACCCTTCCCGATGTGCAGAGCTTCGAGCGAATCGGCAACGGCATGTTCGTGCAGCCGGATCTTGAAGGCGTGCGCCCGGCGATCCCCGATGCTGTGACCGAGGTGGTGCAGGGCGCGATAGAGGGCAGCAATGTCCAGCCCGTGGTCGAGATGACGCGGATGATGTCGATCCAGAAAGCCTATGAGCGCGCCGTGCAACTGATGAACGGCGAAGACGAATTGCGGCGCGACATGCTGCGGCGGATCGGACGGCCACCCGGTTGACGGGGCTGTCCCCCTGAGCGGGGCGTGACGCGGGATCACCAGACGACAGGCAGGCGGGCCGCTTGCCGGAACCATGGAAAGGCACAAGATGAAGGCACTTGGAATCGCAGCGACGGGCATGTTGGCACAGCAGACCAATGTGGACGTCATCTCGAACAACATCGCCAACGCCAACACGACCGGCTTCAAAAGCAGCCGCGCCGCGTTTCAGGACCTGATCTACGAGACGCAGCGCCGCGAAGGGTCGCAGACCTCGGACGCGGGCACGCTGCGCCCGACGGGTGTGGATGTCGGCCTTGGCGTGCAGACGGCGGGCACGGTGCGGCTGAACACGCAAGGCGGGCTTCTGGCGACCGAGAACCAGCTTGATCTGGCGATCGACGGGCGCGGCTTCTTTGTCGTGAACATGCCCGATGGCGAGCAGGCCTTCACCCGCGACGGGGCCTTCCAGCTTTCACCCGAGGGCCAGATCGTCACGTTGCAGGGCTATGAGCTGGACCCCGGTATCGTGCTGCCCGAGAACACGGTGAACGTGGCTGTCGGCGAGACCGGCACGATCATGGCCTATGTCGAGAACGATCCCGTCCCCGTCGATCTGGGCCGGATCACGATGGCGACCTTCGTGAACGAGGCGGGGATGCGGGCGCTTGGCAACAACCTGTTGCAGGCCACGACTGCCTCGGGGGATGCGTTGCAGGCCAACCCCGGCGATCCGGGCGTGGGGATCATCCGGCAGGGATATCTTGAGAATTCGAACGTGAACATCATCCAGCAGATCACCGATCTGATTTCCGCGCAGCGCGCCTATGAGATGAACTCCAAGGTGATTTCGACGGCGGATCAGATGATGTCCACCGCGAACCAGGTCCGATAGGCCGATGACACGCTTTCCCTCCTTGGCGGGTCTTTCGCTTGTCCGGCCCCGCGTCGTGGCCGCCGTCGCGGCGGTGGCCCTCTTGGCGCTTGGCCCGGCGCCGGGCTGGGCGGCGCCGCTGGTCGAGTTGATCGAGGAAAAGGCCCGCGAGAGCGCCGGTCCGGCCATGCCGCCGCAGGGCCGGTTCGACATCTCGATCCAGTCCAGCGCACCGCAGGAGGCGCTTCTGATCTCGGCCTGGTGGATCGACCCCGCGACCGGGCGCTTCATCGCCAATGCGGTGACGGAGTCGGGCCAGGTGCACCGGATCAACGGAATGGCGACGCTGATCGTGGCTGTTCCGGTGCCGGTGCGGCGGCTGATGCCGGGCGAGATCGTTGCGGCCTCGGATCTGGGCATGATCGACCTGCCCGCCGGACGGATCGGGGCCTTTGCGGTGATCGACCCAGCAGAGCTGATCGGGATGCAGGTCCGCAGCCTGTTGACCGAGGGCCGCCCGGTCATGGTGCAGGCCGTGATGGAGCCGCTTGTGATCGGTCGTGGCAGCCTTGTCACCATCCGCTATTCCGATGGCGCACTGGAATTGTCCGCACCGGGACGCGCCCTTGGCGACGCGCATCGCGGTCAGGAGGTGCGGATCGTCAATCTTGTCAGCAACACAGCCGTCGTGGGTATCGCCACCGCCGACGGCATCGTCGAGGTCACACGGTGAATACAACAATGCCTTCCCCCGCCGCGCCCCAGCGCCACAGTTTCACAGCACGCGTCTGCATGGCGATGCTTGCCCTTGCCACGCTGTCGGCCTGCGGTGATCCGCGCGATGCGTTCAATCGCGATCCTCAACTGTCGGACATGTCGATTACTGGCAACTCGATGCCAGAGGCGACTTTCGTGCAGGTGCCGATGCCGCCGCCCGAGCCGCCGCGCATGTTGCACCGGGCCGAGGCCGCGTCGCTCTGGCAGCGGGGGTCGGGCGGGTTCTTTGCCGATCAGCGCGCGTCGCGCGTGGGCGATATCCTGACCATCGACATCCGCATCGACGACCGCGCCCAGATGCGCAACGCCAGCCAGCGCGAAAGGTCCGGGTCCGGGTCTGCGGGTTTCCCCAGCATCCTCGGGCTGGACAACCTTCCGACGGGCGACATCATCGACCTGAGTTCGACCTTCGAGGCGGAGGGGTCCGGCTCCATCAACCGGGGCGAGTCGATCGACCTGAAGGTGGCGGCGCTGGTGATCCAGAGCCTGCCGAACGGCAATCTGGTCATCGCGGGCCGGCAGGAGGTGAAGGTGAACCAGGAGCTGCGCGAGTTGCGGGTGGCGGGAATCATCCGGCCGCAGGACATCCAGATGAACAACACGATCGCCTATGAGAAAGTGGCCGAAGCGCGCATCACCTATGGCGGGCGGGGGCAATTGTCGCGGCAACAGCAGCGCAGCTACGGAGAAGATATCGTCGACATTGTCTTGCCCTATTGAGGCTGAACTATTGCCCGAATCTTCTGTCACGCGATGACAGGGAATCTTGTGCAAGGGTCAGACAATGAAATGGCTTCCGATCTTCGCGATCGCCGCCGTCGGTGGTTTCGCGGCCCTCGGCTTTGCAGCCGGCACGTTTGTGTCCGACCAGAAGGAGGCGTCGGCTGCCCTGGCGGCGCAGGAGGCCACCGCGCAGACCGAAGCGGTCCTGCCCGCAGGCGAGGCGGAGGCGGAGGCGGAGGCGATCCTGCGTGCGGCCGAGGCCAGGACTGCGGCCGCCGCGCCCGCGCCGACCGCGCCGGACCGGGCGGATCGCGCCGCATCGATTGAGGGCGCGCGCCCGCATCTGGTCAAGATGGCCAATGTCACATTGCCCGTGCGCAAATCCGCCAGCGTCAGCTTTGTCGTGGCGGATCTTGCCGTGGCCGTGCGGGATGCCGAAAGTGCCGCACATTATGTGATCCCGCAGAACGCCGCCCGGCTTCAGGCCGCAATCGAGACCGCGATGGCCCGCGCTGCCGATACGCCCATCCTGCGGGGCGTGAGCATCGATTCACAGCAGTTGTCAGGCAAGCTGACCACCGCGCTGCGCGAGGATTTCACGGATGTCGAGGATGTACTGTTCCTGACGCTCTATAAACACGACGTCGGGTATAACTGACGCCGCCCACCCGCAGGCAGGCCGCGTCGGGGATCAGCGGACGGATGTGACGCTGCCGGAATAGGCTTCGGCGCCATTGCGCAGCACCAGCAACGGATACCCGTCGCGGAAGGTCAGTTCCTGCACCTGGCTGGTTGCAGTTGTCTCATAGCCCACGGGCGCACCTGCGGCATTGGTGGCCATGACGGAGACCTGAAAGATGCTGTCCGGCACCGGCAGGCCGCCTGTATCGCGCCCATCCCATGTGACCTGATGCGGCACGCCCGACGCGCCGGGCTGGCCGGTCAGTTCGCGCACCACCGTTCCGTCGAGGGCCTTGATCGTGATCGTCACGGCCTGGGCATCGCCCGACAGCGCATAGGTCAGGTCGGCGGTGCCGTCGCGCAGTTCGATCCGGTCGGTGGGAACGGTCACGTCCCGCCCGATCAACTGCACATCCGACAGCGCCTCGACGTTGACCAGCCGCTGATCGATCTTTTCGAGATTGGAGTTCGTCACGATGGACTGTTCGACCTGCGTCAACTGCGCAAGCTGGGACACGAAGGTGGTGGAGTCCATCGGCTCCAGCGGGTCCTGGTTCGAGACCTGCGCGATCAGCAGCTTGAGAAAGCTCTGGTAGTCGGTGTCGAGCTTGTCCTTGGCGGCAATCGCGCTGTTGGCCTGCGACGGATCGGCAAGGGAGGGAGTGCGTGCGATTTCCATGACGGTTCCTTAGGTTAGCATGTCTAGCGTGCCGGTCGCGCCGAGGTGCCGCGGCCTTTCAACTGGGTCAGGCGCATCGGCAGGGCCGACATCCGCGAGGCGGCCAGACGACGCGTCCGCAGAGCCGGCCTCACGGCGGTGCCGCTGGCCGAAATCCTCGAAACTCAGGTCCGCGTCCCGGACATCCGTGCCGCTGTCTGTCAGCGTCATCAGCAGGCCGTCCCGATCACCGCGCAGGGCGTGCAGAACCGCCGGGTTCTCCGCCCGCAGGATGATCCGCAGCTTGCCTGCCTCATCCGGGCGCATGTCGATCTCGATCTCGCCCAGCCCGCGCGGGGCAAGGGATATCCGCGTGTGCCCGTCCACGAATGTGGCCGTGCGGATCTGCTGGGCGAGGTTGCGCGCGAAGCCGGAGACGGGCGGCTGCCAGACCTGGGCCGGGCGCGCCATGTCGGGCGCGGCCGTCATGATCGGACGGAGATCCGCCTGCGTGGAGGACAGCGAAATCCCCTCGGCCTCGGGGCCTGCGCCGGCACCTGCGGTAGCAAGGGCTGTCATGACAAGGTTTCGCAGGTCGACGGGGGCGCCGGGCTGTTGCTGGGGGGACTTGGTGACCGCAGGCATGTCGGGCGATGGTGCGGCGGGTTGGGGCGGCGCCATCTCCTCGGCGATCGGTGGCTTTGCGGGCGTGAGAGGTGTGACCGGCGTGCTGTCGCCTTTTGACCATAGCTTTTGCTGCGGCAGAGAGGTCTGGACCACGATCCCGCCCTTGTCCGCCACGGGAAGCCCAGCCAGCGCGGCCAGCGTTGCGAAAAGCGTGGCCGGATTCAGGACCGCCGCCTCGAGCCCGGCCAGACCGGTCGCGTCGAGCTGTCCCAGATTCTCGGCCAGAACGGCCATGGCATTGCCGCCGGTCGCGGCATCGAAACCTTGCAGTGCCGCGATGAAGGCGGTGACCATTTCGGTCAGATCGGGCGCTTCGGTTTCTGCCTCGAAGGATGCGACGAGCGTGTTCGTCTGTTCGATGAGCGTGGCGAGGGCCGCGTCACCGGGCGTGTTGGCGGCGGCGCCCTGCGCCTTGCCCGGCGTGTTGGCGGCACCTGTTTTCGGCCTTGCGGCGGCCAGAAGTGCGGCGAAATCCCCGTCCTTCGGCTTGTCGGACGGCGCGGAGGTTGCGGCCCCCGCAGGCGCGTCGGTCTTTGTCGGATCGAGGGTCGCAGGTTTCTGCGTCGCCTCGGCGTCCGGTTTCGCCTGTGGCGGGGCCATGAGCGGGACCGAGGTGGAAAGCGGGGGCATGTTCATTCCTGATCCCTCAATGCAGCAGGGCACGGCTGAAGCCACGCGCCAGCAGATCGCGGCGAAGGCGGGTCAGGGCGCGCGTCTCGCGCTGCTTGAGGCTTTGCACGGACAGTCCCAGATCCGCCGCGACAGCTTCAGCGGTCTCGGGTTCCGCGGCCAGCCTGCGGCGCAGGATGATCGCTTTTTCGGTCGGATCGAGCGAGGCCAGCGCCTGCGCCAGCAACCGTTCCAACAGGGCCTGGGCCGAGCGGATCTCAGCGGCTTCGGCGGGCGTCAGGCTGGAACAGGGCAGACGTTCGGACAGGCTCTGCCCCTCGCCGCCCGCATCCAGCGGGACGGTGCCCTGCGTTGCCAGTAGCGACAGGCCGCCATCTTCGCCGCTGAGCCGCCCCATGCGCGCGTCAAGATAGGTGCGCACCGGCATGTCGATCACGGTGCCGATCCGGGCCAGCGCAGAAAATACGCCGTTCATCACCCAATAGGCGGCATAGGTGGAAAAGCGCAGGTTCAGCTTGAGGTCGAAGTTATCCGCCGCGCGCATCAGCCCGATCATGCCTTCGGCGACAAGATCGTCGAGGTCGACCGGGTTGTCCGCAAATCGCAGGGCCTGCGACCAGGCCTGTCGCGCATGGCTGCGCAACAGGAGTTCGAGTGCGCGTCTGTCTCCTTCATCCTGCCAGCGCCGGATCGCGTCGCGTTCCGTGTCGACCGTCAGAAGAGGTTCCCGCATTGCCGCTTGGAGGGTGCTTGTCATGATGACCGCCCGCGTTGACTACAAGTATAGCCATACATAAATCCAAGAACAAATAAAGGATTAGATGGTTAAAGCGCGGTAAAACTGGCGATGATGTTCATGCCCGCTGTTCTTGGGTCCGGTCGCTGTCGCAAGAGCGCAGCACATGGGCATCAAGTTCGGCGGAGACGGCGCGCTCGACCTTGGCCAGCCATTCGCGATGGCTGCAAGGACCGCCTGTGAAGAGCATCAACCCGGCCGGGATACGGTCCGGCGCGGTGAAGTTTCCGTCCATGCTGCGCAGATAGTCATGCAACTGCGGGCAGCTCAGGAAATCGGGGCGCAGGAACAGGCCGCTGGTATCGCTGCGCGCCGAGCGGGCGCCTGCCCAATAGGTGCACAGCCCGGCAGCAAGGCCGACGCGGAACCATGAGGGCATCAGGCCCAGGTGCATGAAACCGGAACCGCCGATCATCGCGTGATAGGAGCTGGCCATGGCGTAAAGCGCGTCGGTTTCCCGCTCATAGGGGAAGACACCGCGGCGGATGACACCCAGCAGCGCCTCGGCCACCAGCACACCCAGATCATAGGAGAGTTCGTCGTCCATCACCTGATTGGACAGCAGGACTTCATCGCTGATCACCACGAGGGCACCTTCGGGAACGTCGATCGACAGTTCCTCGGCCAGAACGTCACCCAGCGGCAATTCCGGCATCAGTTCGGTGTCGTCGGTCAGGATGCATCTGCGGTCCACACCGGACCCCGCCGCCAGGGACACCGTCCGCAAGGGCAGCAAGGCGCCCAATCCGCGCAGCAGCCGGCTTGAGCATGGCCCGGAGGCAGGTTGAATATCGCCCTGCCAGATCAGTTCAAGAAGTCGGTCATGTCGCATGAAATAATCCCGCTAACCCATCGCCCGCCCAGAACCCACACTAAGCGGCAGTTAACCTTTCTTGAAGAATTGAAATGTTAAAGTTGTGCGAATGTAATCCGGTTATACCTTGGGGTTGTGGGCGGATTTCGCGGTTCCGGCAGGGATGCGGGCGGTTTTCCGGTTGGCGGGGACGCTGAAAAACCCAAGAAAACGGCGATTTGCGGATGCATCTTAAGCGCGCGTGACCGTGGGGGCACCCTATCCAAGGGTTGTGTGACCATCACGCGCCTGTGTTTTTATGTTAACCTAAAACCGCTTGACATAAAATTTTCTAGTCGGAATCGGATCTTGAGGGGCGATTGTTGCCGGTCATAAGCATTTTTCCAGATTCGCAGGCGGATCGTTGCCGGTATCCGCCCGCGAGGAAGGCCGCTCTCAGTCCACCGATTCTGTGCGATTCGGCGCCTCGGCTGCGCCAGTGGGCGCGCCGCCCGCCACAACCGGGTCAGGGTAGATCAGAAGCATCGTGATGCGGCGGTTCTCGGGGGCATCCGGCGCGGTCGCGTTGAGGGGCATGGTATCGGCCAGGCCCGACACGCGCGAGATCCGCCCCTCTGCAACGCCTGCGTTCAGCAGCTCGCGCCGTGTCGCATTCGCGCGGTCTGCGGACAGCTCCCAGTTGCCGTATTCGACGCGGCCTGTGAAGGGCACCGAGTCCGTATGTCCGGTGATGGCCAGCGGATAGGCAAGGTCGCCCACCGCCTGACCGATGATCTGCACAAGGGCGCGCGTGCCCGCGTCGATGCGTGCGCTGCCCGAGGCGAACATGGGGCGATTTTCCTGATCCAGTATCTGTATCAGCAGGCCGTCCGGTGTCCTGTCGATCCGCAGGTTCGATTCCATCTCGACCAGGGCGAGGTTCGCGGCCACGGCCGCCTCGATCTCTTCGGTGACCTCGTCAAGCCGGGCCTCGCGGGCGGCGCGTTCGGCCAGCAGTGCGGGGTCCACCGGCTCCTCTTCCTTCTCGACCTCGCCTGCGGGGGACAGGACGGACATGGGATCAAGGTCCTCCGCCCGGCCCGGAGCAGGGCTGTCGGCATATTCCACGACCACACGCGGTTCGGGATCGCGCGGGGCGTCGCTGGGCGGCGAGACGGGTTCCTCGCGGCCGAAGCTGGGCGGCTGGATCTGGAAATCCTGCCCGTCGACACCGGCAAAGACACCGTCCGGGCCGAAGACCTGACCATCCAGGAAGCCCTGCCCGCCCATGATGTCGGCAACCTCGGCCGGAGTGAAATACTCGGCCAGGCCCTGGAGCTTTTCCTCATCCGCTGCCGAAATGATCCACAGCATGAGAAAGAAGGCCATCATGGCGGTCATGAAGTCGGCATAGGCCACCTTCCACGCGCCACCATGGTGGTCGTGATCGTCGTGATCGTCGCTTTTCTTGATAATGATCTGCTGCTCGGCCATTCATCCGCGCCCTTCTGATTGACGTCGGAGCCACGTGCGGACCGGCCCCTCAGGCCCGGTCCGCCGCAACTTTCCGTTCAGGAAATGCTCTGATTTTCTTCAGAGGCCGAGCGGCCCGCGACGGTTTCGCCGCGGTCATACTTTCCGAAACCGACCTTGCGGGCATAGTTCGCCTTGCGGTTCGAATAGCTGGGCGCCACCAGGGGTATATCCTCGGACAGGCCGAACATGGCGCGATAGGCGGCCTCGGTCAGCCCATGCTCGGCACCCAGATGCCGCTTGAGCATCTTGAAGCCCTTGCCGCAGCAAAGGCAGAACACCTTGTCATGGGTCACGGCCTTGTCGATCGGCAGGGCCGGTTCGACACGCCCCGGTGCGCGCGGCTGGAGTTCTTCCACGGCGGCGATCGGGTCGGATTCACCGAACTCACGGCGCAGCTTGGCCACGAGTGCGACGATATCGTCCGCGCTTACATCCGCGCGCGACGCATAGGAGGCAGCGACGGCTGCAAGCAAGTCAAGTTTGGGGTCAGATTTGGTCATTGGATGCCCTCTACTGTGGGAAAGCCTTTTCCGAGCAATAATTCTGACGGCCACGTCGGGTTGCAGTCGCCATGCTTTGTTTTACGGAACATCGAATTCTTCAATGACTGGCTCCACTGTTGTTGCACAAAAAGCCAGTTCGCACAACTGTTCTTTGGTTAACAAACACTGTTATTATATATAGATGAACTATCCAAGAGGTCGCAGCCTTAAAATTGCCACAGTGCTGTTGAAAAACAAAGATATTCACGGCGAAACACATCTGGTTGAGCGTTCTGTTCCAAAGATCATCGCGCCCAGGGGCGTTAAGAAAACCACGATTGGTAACTGCACGGGCGGATGATCAAGCAATGATAGCGATTCATGAACATCATCAATATTGAAAGCCCGACGCGGCACCGGCCCGTGTCCCTCGTGCCCAAGATCGCCCTGATCCGCGAGAGCGATCAGGCGCTTTGCGACATGCTGACCGATCAGATGCGCATCCTGGGAATTCCCAATGTCATGCTCTGCCCCGGGGCCTGCCCCGACAGGCTTGTGGATGACATGCCGCGCGATGCGCACAGGGCTGGCGTTCTGGTCACGGGCATCCGCGATGCGGTCGCGGGTCCGGTCGAGGTGGCCGATCTGCGGCGGTCCCTGCCCAACTGGGTGATCATCGTGGTCGATCATGTGGGCACGGCCCACAGCTCGGCCGATGCGCTGGCTGCCGGGGCTGATGATGTGCTGCGCTTTCCTTTCCCCGCGCAAGAGCTTGAGGCGCGTCTGGCGCTGCGGATGCGGCAGGCCGGCATGGCGGAGAACAGCGCCGCGCTGAAAACGCCGCTGATCGCGCGGGCGAACCTGACGCCCGTGGAATCCGAGATCATGCGCATCCTGCTGGCCCACAAGGGACAGATCGTGACACGCGACCAGTTCTCGCAGCGGCTTGACCGGTCCGACTGGCTTTATGGGGATCGCAAGTTCGACGTGCATATCACGCGGATCCGCAAGAAGCTGAAGGCCGCGTTCGGAGAACGGTATCTGGTGCGGACCGTGCGGTCGCAGGGCTATTTGTTCCAGTTCGGGGACGACAGCCTCGGGGCCTAAACCCCAAGGCTGAACCGCACCGATCAATAGGTCGTATCCCCGCGCGCCATGGCGGCCACAAGGTCCAGCGCGGCATTAGCCCTGACATCACCATCTGCACTGTGGACAGAGGCGCTCTGCACCGGAGCGCGGTCCAGCGCGGCCGCGAAATGGCCGGTGACCAGCATGACCCCGACCAAGGCGGCCACGGCCACATGCACTGTCCCGAAAAGCCGCCGTTTCGCGCGGGGCGCAGGCAGGGGCGCGGCGGTTTCGCGGGTCGCCGGGGTCGCGGCAACCGGGGCTACGGGCGCCACGAAGACCCCGCGCACGGTCACCGTCACCTGACACAGATGCGGCTGGCGTGTGAACCGCGCGACCACCGCTTCGGGCAGCAGATCCTCGGACAATTCGAGCAGGGCGGCGCGACCTTCGGCCCATCCTTCAAGGACAGAGCGCGGCAGCACGAAACGCGCGAAATCATCGCGGCAGCCGATTCGCGTCACCGTGACGGGCTGTTCCTTGCCGGTGGCCTGTTCCGGCGCGATGACCAGACGGATCTTGTCCTGCGCGCGCGTCAGATGCGCATCGACGAAGACGCATTCGGGCCGTTGCGCCGGGGCTGGCGCGGCATATCCGGAGGGCAGCGACAGATGGGTGACGAAGGCCTGGGCGCGCGTGGCGGCAGTGTCGGACCCTGGACTGGCAACGGTTTTGGCAACCGTGGCCGCCTTAGCGCCTGACTTTGCCTTGCGCGGTGCGGCGGGGGCCTTTGCCGGTTTGTCCGGGGCCGCCTGCGGTTGCCGCGCGACGGCTGGCCCGGTGATCATCTCGGCGTCCAGCCCCTCGTCCTGTGCGAAACGGTAGTTGAGCGCATAGTCCGAGGCCAGTTCCGCGAGATTGGGGCTATCGGCGACAAAGGACAAAAGCTGCTGTTCTTCCGAGAAGAGCACCTTGCGCGTGGGATAGCCTTCGACCGCCGGGGCCACGCACAGATCTTCGGGGGCCATGTCATGCAGTTCCTGAATCCGTTCCAGCACGCGCGCCACCTCGTTGCGGTGATGGACGGCCAGATCACAGGCACCGCCGTCGGACAGGCAGACGGCCACCTGCATTCCGGCGGGCCAGCCCGGCAGGATGGCCAGGACAGCATCTTCTTCCAGTACATATACGAAAGTGCCTGAATCGCTCATGCTGCATGTCTCCTGCACGATTTTCTACATGTCTATTCTTGTTTATTCTTGAGTTGGTGTCAATTATGCTGAATAAGAAAAGAAGCAAATGGAATCTGCGGGGTGATCCCGCGAAACCGATGGTAGGTGCGCGATGTCCCTTTTTCTTGGTCTTGCAATGGTGTTCGGGCTGGTGTTCGGCGGGTTCATGTTGTCCGGCGGGAAGATGGACATCGTCCTCTATGCCCTGCCCTATGAGGGGATGATGATCGGCGGGGCGTCGATCGGTGCCTTCGTCATCGCCAATTCCATGACGGTGCTCAAATCCTCGGCCAAGGGCCTGATCAAGGTCATCAAGGGGCCGAAGTTCAAGGCCGCGCATTATGAAGAGCTGCTCAAGCTGATGTTCGAGCTGGCGCGGCTCTACAAGACCAAGGGTATTCTGGCCCTGGATGAACATGTCGAGAACCCCAAGGAAAGCAGCATTTTCCAGCGCTATCCGGTCATCCTGAACGATCATTTCGCCACCGAGCTGATCACCGACAGCTTTCGCATGTTGTCGATGCAGTTCGACGACAAGTATCAGACCGAGGATGTGATCAACCGCAAGATCAAGAAGCACCACCGCGAGTCGCTGGCCTCGGCCTCGGCGATCCAGACGATGGCGGACGGGCTTCCGGCGATCGGCATCGTGGCGGCGGTGCTGGGGATCATCAAGACGATGGCCTATATCGACCAGCCGCCCGAAGTGCTGGGCAAGATGATCGCAGGGGCGCTGGTGGGCACCTTTCTGGGCGTGTTTCTGGCCTATTGCATGGTGCAGCCGATTTCGGGGCGTCTGAAGCAGATCGAGGACGAGGATGGCGCGTTCTACATGATCATCCGCGATATCTTTGTCGCCATGGTCGCCAATCACCCGCCGAACATCTGCGTCGAGATCGGTCGTGGCAATATCCCCACCACCAAGCAGCCCGATTTCTACAAGGTCGAGGCCGCGCAGAAGGAACTTCCGGCGATATGAGCCGCTGCAAACCGCATCTGATGCTGTTCGCGGCGATGGCGAACCTGGGGATCGCCGCATTCGCCGCCGCTGCCGCCGAGGCCCCGGCCCAGGACCCGGCCCAGAACCCGACCGCGTCGCCGGGACTGACGATACCGCTGGGGCCGCCGCAGGCCTCCGTTCCGGTGAACGTGCCCGTGGACCGCAACGCCTTTCCCGCAGAGATCCTTGCCCGGATGCGGGAGGCGCTTGTCGCGCAGGCGGAGTCCCCCCGGTCGCGTCCTGCGGCGCCTGCGCCTGCCCCCGCGCATGACTGACCGCATCCGCACGCTGGCCCTGCTGGAGCGGCTGCGACGCCACGAGATGGCGGCGGAGGCGCGCGAACTGGGGGATTTGCGGTCCTATGTGGCGCGGCTGGAGAACACCCGGACCGTCCTTCTGGAGAAGATGCGGACCGAGGCGCGGATCGTCACGCTTGAGACCGCGCCCTATGTCGGGGCCTACATCCGTTCCGTGCGCAACGAGGAAGCCCAGATCAACCGGGCCCTCACCACGGTCGCCCCCCGCGTCGAGGAACTGGAACGCGCCATGCTGGAGCGGTTCCGCGAGATCGCGACGATCCGGCTTGCGTCAGAGCAGACGAAAAAGGCGGTGCGTCAGGCGCGGGAGCTGAAAGAGACAAATCAGACCGACGAGCAGACGCTGATCCGGTGGGTGCGCCGCCCGCGTGCAGCGGGCGCGGGCCTGTCGGGCGTCATCTGAGCCGCGCGCCCGGTCGGGGTTCAGAAGAGGCCGGCATCCTTGGCCAGCACGGCGGCCTGTGTGCGGTTTCCGGCTCCAATCTTGCGGTAGAGCGTCTTGACGTGCAGCTTGACCGTCGGCTCCATCACGCCCAGATCGCGCGCGATTTCCTTGTTGGACTTGCCTGCGCAGAGACCTTCGAGCACCTGCAACTCGCGCGGGGACAGGCCTTCGGCCATCGGGTTGGTCGCTTCCGCCTCGGCGGGCGGGGCGGTCATGAAATCGACGGGCGCGTATTGTTCGCCCATGGCCATGAAGCGCACGGCATTGGCCAGCGTCTTGGCGGGCAGGGTCTTGGGCAGGAAACCGGCGGAGCCAAGGGCCAGCGCGGCCTCGGCGATCTCGCGCGGGGCGGTGCCGGACATGAGTGCCACCTTGGAGTCGCCCTCGACGGCGAGAGCGGCTTTCAGCCCCTCGAGACCGTTCATCCCCGGCATGCCGTAATCCAGCAGGACAAGGTCGAAGGGGCCGTCTTTCGCCATCAGTGACAAGGCCTCGGGCAGGTCCCTGGCGGTCACGGGTTCTATCCCGGTCTGGCTCTCGAGATAGAGCTTCAGGGTATCGCGCAGAAGGTCGTGGTCATCCGCAATCAAGATACGCATCTGTGGGGTTGTCCTTCCCTAACTCTTCAAACCTAACACGTTCCGCAAGGTTGTCACAAGCGCACCACGGTCGGTGGGCTTGGACAGGACGGCCGAAAATTCGGGGCGCGTCTTGCGGTTCACGTCGCGTTGTTCCCAGTCCGGCAGTGCGGTCACAAGGACAACCGGCAGGGCGGGCGACAGCACATGGGCTTGGCGCGCCAGATCGGCTCCGGTCATCTCGGGCATATCGAAATCAGTGACGATCACGTCGAAGGCGTCGGGGGCCTCGGTCAGCACCTCGAGCAATTCGGCGGGGTTGGTCGAGGGGGCCACCTCGGCCCCTGCCCCTTCGAGGATGGCGGTCATGACCGACAGCACATCTTCGGAATCGTCCACCAGCAGGACCGAGCAGCCGTCCAGCCGCGCCCCGACCTCGATCGCGGCGGCCTGTCGCGCGGGCTGGGGTGCGCTTGCGGCGGCCAGTGGCCAGCAGATCGTGAAGGCGGCACCGCCGCCGGGTTGGTGCGACAGGGTCAATGTGCCGTTCACCGACAGGATGATGGATTGCACGATGCTCAGGCCCAGACCGCTGCCCTTGCTGCCCTTGGACGTGAAATAGGGGGCGAAGGCCTTTTCGGCGGCGGCGGCATCAAGGCCGGGTCCGGTGTCGGTGATCCGGATGCGGGCATGGGCGAGGCTGCCCGCCGATCCGCCGATCTGCATGACGGCCTCGGGCGTGTCATCCGCGTCATCGCCGGGGGCCAGCGACAGCGTGATCACATGGCCGCCCGGTGGTGCGGGATGTCCGGCCATCGCGTCGCGGGCATTGAGACCAAGGTTCAGCAGAAGTTGCAGCACATCGGTCGGGTCCGCATCGGCATGGACCGGCGTGCGCGGCAGGTCCAGGGACAAGCGGATCGTCTTGGGCAGGCTGGGGCGCAGCAATTCGGCGGCTTCGCGCAGGCAGGCGGCCAGGTCGATCCTTTCGATCTGCGCTGAGCGCGCGCCAAGGGCCAGCAAGCGGCGCACCAGTCCTTCGGCCTGGCTTGAGGCGCGCTGGATGCGTGTCGCATGGTCGTAGATGCGCAGGGTCGCCTCCGGTCCCTTTTCAAGACCGATCAGCGCGGCCGAGCCTGCGATGGTGGCGATGAGATTGTTGAAATCATGCGCCAGACCGGCGGACAGCTGCCCGATCACCTCGCGGCGCTGCGCCGTTTGCAGATCCTCGCGCAGGCGGTTGCGTTCGCTTTCCGCGCGGCGTCTTTCGGTCAGGTCGCGCATGATCCACAGCACCGCGCCATCCGGTCTCTGGGTCAGCGAGATATCGACGTCGATCGCCGTGCCATCGGCCAATTGCCCCGACACGTCGCCCTGCCATGTGCCCCGGCGGTGCAGTTCCGGCAGGGCGGTCGCTTTCAGATCGCCCACCAGTTCCGGCGCGAAAAGCACGCGCCAGTCCTGCCCCGTGAGGTTGCCGGTGGCGCCGGTGATCCCGGAATAGGCCGCGTTGGCATAGAGGAACCGGCACGAAGCGTCGGTGATCGCGATGGCATCCATCGAGGCATCCATGGCCGCCGAGCGATCCGCAAGGGCCCGTTCCTCTGCCTGTTTCAGGGCAGTGATGTCGACCCGCAGGCCGACCCGTCCGCCATCGGGCGTCGCGCGTTCGAAGATCCGCAGCCAGCGCCCGTCCTGCAACTCCTGTTCCATCTGGTGTTCCGGGGCGCGATGGGCGCGCATCCGATCGGCCAGCCATGCCTCCTCGCGGCCCACGGCGGCGCTGTATTCGCCGCGCGCCAGACCGTAGCGCAGGATCTCCTCGAAGGTTGTGCCGGGCGTCATCGCCGCGGCCGATTTGGGATAGATCTCGCGGTAGCGCTCGTTGCACAGCACCAGACGGTCCTCGGCATCATAGAGCGCGAAACCATCGGTCAGGGCCCCGACCGCCGCCATCAGGCGCGCCTGCGCCGCCTTGGCTTCGACCGCCGCGGCTTCCAGCGCCAGTTCCTGCGCCTTGCTGATGGTGATGTCATTGCCGACGGCCATGAAGCCGGTCAGGCGACCATCGGCATCGCGCAGCGGCTGAAAATCAAGGTGCAGCCAGTAATCGACATGGCGACGGTCGCGGGCCAGGATCTCGGTCTCGACCGGCAGACCCTGATCCAGCGCCTGCTTGACGATCTCGACCTGCGCGGGATCGGTTCTGGCCCCCAGCAGCAGAAGGTCCGGTGCCTTGCCCCGTGCCTCGGCGAGGGTCCAGCCGGTCAGGGATTCGAAAGCGGCGTTGACCCAGACGATCCGTCGCCGGGAATCGGTGACGAAGACAAGGTTCGTCGTGCGGCGCGCGACTTCGCTCAGCCTTGCGATTTCCTGCGCCTGTTCATGTTCGCGGGTGATGTCGCGCAGGACCAGCAGGAAGCCTGCACTGCCGGGCGGGCCGTCACCGCCGCGCAGTACTGCATTGGCCTGGAGCCAGCGCGGGCCTTGCCCGAAGTCGAACTGGATGACTTGGGGGTCGGCCTGTCCGCGCAGGGTCAGATCGGTCAGGATCGCGCGCCCGGTCGCGGCCACGTCGGGGGGCAGAACCTCCTCCAGCAGATAGCCGTCGAACCGCTCCACCAGCTTGTCCGAGATGCTGATCCCGCCGCTGTGGTAATCGACAAAGCGCCCGTCGCGGTCCAATTCCAGCAACAGGTCCGGCAGGGCCGACAGGGTCAGCGCCAGACGGTTGCGTTCACGGGCCAGCGCCTCGGTCGCAGCGCGGCTTTCGGCCTCGGCCCGGGTGCGGCGGCGGATCGCGTGTATCGCATGGGCGACCGAGCGCAGCAGATGCACCTCGCCGGGCAGGAAATTGCGGGCATCCGCCCGCATGGCATGGCCCAGCGCACCGACCAGCACGCCGGCCTGAAGCACGGGAACCACCAGCGTCACCGCCGC
>Ga0209345_10003121_pt1 | contig 17345 bp, 14 predicted proteins | sample Cruoilmetagenom7_FD_187294 | JGI IMG/M metagenome (GOLD analysis project Ga0209345, IMG submission 187294) | Oil polluted marine microbial communities from Coal Oil Point, Santa Barbara, California, USA - Sample 7 (SPAdes) (version 2) | ecosystem: Environmental > Aquatic > Marine > Oil seeps ...
TGTGGCCAGCATATCGCGTAGGTTACCCGCGATGGTGCATTCATTCACCGGATACTGGATTTCGCCATTTTCCACCCAAAAGCCCGCTGCCCCACGGGAATAATCGCCGGTGGTCGCATTGATGGACGATCCGATCATCGAAGTGACCAGCAGCCCGGTGCCCATATCTGCCAGCAGGTGCTCGCGCGATCTGTCGCCTTGGGTCAGCGCGATATTGCCAACGCTCGGGGAGGGCGGCGCCGAGGTGCCGCGCGACGCGTTACCGGTGCTTTGCAGTCCCAGCTTGTGAGCGGTGGCCAAATCCAGCGTCCAGCCCGTCAGTATGCCATCTTTGATGATTGCGCGCTTTGTCGATGGCAGGCCTTCGCCATCAAACGGCTTTGATGACGAGGTGCGCAGGCGCAACGGGTCTTCAATCAGGGACATGGTTGTGGGCAATATTTGCTCGCCCATCGCGTCGCGTAACCACGATGATCCGCGCACAATGCTGGACCCGTTAATGGCGGCCAAAAGATGCGCCATCAAGGATGAGGAAACCCGTTCGTCATACAGCACAGGATAGGCACCAGATTTGGTCTTGCGCGGGTTTGCGCGCTCAATGGTGCGCTGGGCGGCCATTTCGCCGATATATTCGGGGGTTTCCAGATCAGAGGCAAAGATGCGGCCATCGCCGTAATAGTCGCGCTCCATATCCGCGCCGCTGCCGGTGATCGCAACACAGGATGTGCTGATACTGCTGCGGCTATACCCACCGGAAAACCCGTTTGAAGTGGCCAGGTGGATGCGGCGTTGGCCGTATCCGGACGACGCGGATTGTACTTGGCTAATCCCGCTCACGTTCATCGCAGCGGCCTCGGCGCGGCGCGCATTTTCCTGCAACGTGGCGGGGTCTGGTTCGGGTGATGGGTCAAACAGCTCAAGCGCATTTGCGTCCCAATCGGTTGCCAGTTGCGCGGGGTCGGCCTGCCTGATGCTGTCGTCCTCGGGCGCGACCTCTGCCATTGCGACCGCCCGCTTGGCAATCGTTACAATGGTGTCAGCCGAGGTGTCCGAGGCCGAAACACAGGCCTGTCGCTTGCCGATCATCACCCGCAAGCCGATGTCGACCCCCTCAGAGCGTTCAGCGTGTTCCAACTTGCCATTCAGCACGTCGATTGAAATCGAGCTGCCATCAACGGCAATTGCATCCGCCGCGTCTGCCCCCGCAGATTTGGCGGCATCCAGTAGGGCGGTGGTTAAACTATCGAGCGATTGGGCCATTGATTGCGTCCTGCGGTTGGGCTGTGCTGTTGAGGTAATTGGTGCGCAGGAGTTTCGCAAGGGCGCCGCGTTATTTCAAACGTTTTCCGTTGGCCAAAACATGCCCGTCGCCTGTTGTCTCGATATGCGATACCAGCGTGTCTTCGCCGTCCCCCGCAACGGTGAATAGCCCAAGCCCCATGCGCGCGCCAAATGCTTGATCTTCTTCCAGCAGGCCAATTTGAACCAGCGTATCCATCATCTTGTTCAATCCGAGCATTTTCAGATCAAATGCGCCTTTTGGCGCTGGCATGCCGTCGAATGTTTCCAGATCATCATTGTTAAAGGTGAACGCGCCCGTCCCCGTTAAGTCGACCCCAGCAACGGACAGCTGTAATCCATTCAGGATCAGGCTATGCAATTCGCCTTTTGGCTCGTCTGGGTTCTCATCCTGAAATTTTTCGTTAAACGGATCGATCAGCCAGTTCCCCATGCCCTCAAAGTCCAGAATATAGGTCGCCGCGCCGCGCGGCAGCAATTTGCCCGGATCAAACATCGCCCACAGGTTTTCGCTGACCGACAGGTTGATAATTCTGTCGTGATAGGAAAACGGAGCGGGGGTTTTAGATACCTTAAGCGGGATCACCACGTCTGTGCCCATTTCGGAGACGGAAAACTCAAGCGGCCCGACCGGAAATTCAGGCGCGGTTAGTGCCGCATTTGTGTTACCGATACCGGCTGTGTAACGGGCATTATCCCGATCCATGAACAGATCAAACCCCGCTGTGGCCGAGATCGCATCGCCAGCATAGGTTTCGCCATCTTTGGTGGCGGAAAACTCACTGTTTAGCCCGTCATATCCGGCATCGACCGAAAGGAATAATCCGGCATCCATCGCCTCTTGAAACGAGTTCGCTTCAAAATCCTTGCGTTCAATATCGTCAGGGAGATTGGCCGTGAAGCCAAACCCGAGCTGATCAAGGGCAAAGTCCAGCAGAACGGTCTTGGCCTTGCCATCAGCGTTGATGTCAGTGTGCAACCTGATTGGGCCGAACGAGATACGCTCGGACATCATGACCATATCGTTTTGAGCTTTTTCAAATTTTAGGTCCATTGCGCCGTTTTTGGATGACACCGAGGCATTCGTGACGTCGCCGTTGTGCGTCATCTTGAAATTTGCGTCGATAGCGCCGTAGCCGACACGCCCAATCGCCCTGAGACCTGCATTCAGCGCGTCATGCATCGTGACGTCGACCATATTCTCCGGTATCGCCACGCCAAAGCTGTTTTGCAAACCCGTGACAGACCCTTGTGATGAAAATTTGGTATCCTCATCAATCTGGTTGAAGTTGACCCTATAGGACAGCCCCCCGATGGTCACATCCTGCGTTGCCTCTATCAGGTCGGCATTGCGGCTGTGCGTGGTTCCGCTGAGGTTGCTTAAGGTTACTTCGGCAGTCGCGCCGATTACCTTTTCGCCAGCCACCATCAGGTCGACCAGCGTCAGCGACAGCGCGGCGGCTTGGTAGCTGTAGGTCAGATCTTTGGGCGCGCCGCTGACGAACAGCGACAGGTCTTTGTGGTTTTGATTGAGGGTGACTTTGTTGTTGTCGTTGCTCACCACAATTGGCGCATCTGTCGGCAGCAAAACCATGACCGAGCCGTCATTTTGCTCTTGAAAAACCAAGGATCCGAGGTTGACCTCGGTGGCCCCGTCGCTGCCTTGCGGCTTTGTAGTGAAGCTGAGGTTGTTGATGGTCAGGATGCCATCGCTGGCAGATTGTTCAAACCCAACCTGCGCCCCCGTGCGCGCCATCAGGGATTGCCAGTCATCCCAAACCTGTAGGGCTGTGACGTCCGCCAAAGCGGTGGAGGAGGTAAGCAAAGTGGCAAGGGCAGTTGTGGTGTGAAACTGGGTCAGGCGGGTCATGAAATGGTTCCCAATACTGTTCGGATATCAGACAGTTTCGAGCAGTGTGCGTGTAATATCAAGCCGAAACGCAAACGGGCCGCGCGGGACATTCCTGCACGGCCCGTCAATACAGTGGGGTGGTTCAGCTTATTTCAGGCGCTGACCATTGGCCAAAACTTGGCCGTCACCCTTGACTTCGATCTTGGATGTCAGCGTGTCTTCGCCTTCGCCAATAACGGCGAACAGACCCATCATCATGCGCGCACCCATGGCCTGATCTTCGGGCAGCAGGCCCATTTTAACCAGATTGTCCATCAGCCCGTTGCCGCCAGTCAGTTTCAGATCCAGCGCGCCGGTTGGGGCAGGGATGCCATCGAATGTTTCCAGATCATCGTTGTTAAAGGTGAAGGCGCCAGCACCGGTCAGGTCAGCCCCGGCCGCCTTGACTTGCAATGATTTCAAGGTCAAATTGTGCACTTGTCCGGGCATTGCAACATCAGAATTTCCGGCACTTTCTGGATCCATGATGTCGATCAGCCAGTTGGCTTTGCCGTCAAAATCCATCAGGATTGTTGCCGGATTGCGGGACAGGATTGCGCCTGAATCAACCATGTTCCAGATGCTGTCGCTGATGGTGAAATCACCCAGTTTGACGGTCAATCCGAAATCCGACGGCGTGTCGGTTTTGTTGGCTGGCATCAGCAGGTTAAAAACAGTTTCTGCAATAGCGATGTCCACTGGGAACGGCAGGTCGGGGCTGCTGAACGACATCTTGGTGCCGTTGGCGGTGCCGCCATAGCTAAGGCTGTCGCGGTTCATGCCAAAGGTCAGGTTGCCCGAGTCAGAGGTAGAGGACCCATCCGCCATATCGCCACCATCTTTGAAGGCGAATTCATATCCGCTCGCGCCCCATGTAATGGCGGCCTTAGCCGCAAATCCTGCCGTAAGGGTTGCTGCCATTTGTTCGAAATCAAGACCCTTTGGAATGGCTGTGTCCGAATTAAGCGCCAAATCGGCCATCTCGCCCTTAATCATTAACGAGGATGAACTGCCTTCTGGTTCAGCGACAGCAACGCTATAGCTGATCGTGTCGATGGTCATGGCCTGCGTCATCAGGCGCAAATCTTCCATAACGCTGGTGGTTTTGCCTGACAGATTGCTCATGGCTACGTCGATCTTGGCATCGTCAACCTTGTCACCCTCGATCACCAGATCAGAAACGCTGATGGCGACTTGATCCGCACTGTAGTCATATGTCATTTCATTGGCAGACCCGCTGACGACCATCGACATGCCTGTGGTATCCTGATTCAAGGTCATCGCGAAATCATCACTGATGGACACGGCCATCGGCATATGTTCCGGCAAAATAACCGCAACAGTGCCATCACCCAGATCTTTGAATGTCAGGGTGCCGAAATCAACTTTCATTTTGCCATCACCCTCGGGCAGGTCCATCGCGATGGACAGTCCGTTCACGGTGATGCCATCGCTTGAGGCGGTCTCGTTTGCGGTGACTTCATATCCGAAATTGGTCAGGTATCCCTGCCAGTCGGCCCAGACATCGACAGCGGATACATCGGCGAATGATGCCGTGCTTCCCATCAGAGTTACAAACGTGGCTGTGCCAGCAATTGATTTCCAGTTTTTCATGACGAACCCTTCATAATTAATAATAATCTTGTTGTATAAATGAACACGAAACGCGCTATATTCAAGTGTATGTTAGTGCTGCTCCATTTGGAAAGGCTGATTTATAGAATATTTGAAACAGGAATGACAAATTGGGCGATTTTGCTGGAAAAACCATATTTATCACCGGTGCAAGCCGTGGAATTGGCGCTGCGACCGCGCGGAAATTTGCCGACTCTGGGGCCAATGTGGTGCTTGTGGCGCGTTCGGCCACAGAGATTGATCAGTTGGCCGCGGATATCGGCCCATCGGCGCTGGCAATTGTCTGCGATATCAGCCGATATGCGGATGTCGAGGCCGCGATGCAGTCGGCGGTTGCCAAATTTGGCAGCTTGGATGTGGTGATCAACAATGCCGGTGTGATCGAGCCGATTTCAGCGCTGGCCACCTCGGACCCCGAGGCTTGGGGTAAAGTGATCGATATTAACCTCAAAGGCGTCTACTACGGGATGCGGGCCGCGATGCCGATCATGCAGGCGGCAGGTGGTGGCACCATCCTCACCATCAGTTCCGGTGCGGCCCATAGTGCGCTCGAGGGCTGGAGCCATTATTGCGCCTCCAAGGCCGGTGCCGCGATGTTGACCACGTCCGCCCACCTTGAGGCCGCCGGTTTCGGTATCCGCGTGATGGGGCTGTCACCGGGCACGGTTGCCACGAAAATGCAGCGCGAGATCAAGGCCTCGGGCATCAACTCGGTCAGCCTGATGGAGTGGGAGGATCACATTCCGCCCGAGTGGGTGGCAAAGGCGTTGATGTGGATGTGCACAGTGGATGCGGATGAATTTCTGGGACAAGAAATTGCCTTGCGCGAAGATGACATCCGGTCGCGGATCGGCCTGACAGAATGATAGATTTGCACAAAGACGGCGATTTGTGGACGGTGACGTTGCGACGCCCCGACAAGGCCAATTCACTGACCAAAGCAATGCTGGAGCAATTGGTTGATATTGCTGAAAATGCTATGACAGCCAAGGTGTTGGTGATCACGGGCGAGGGGCGTGTGTTCAGCGCTGGCGCCGATCTGGATGAGGCGCGTGCGGGATTGGCAACCGATCCTGTGTGGGAGCGGCTGTCGGGCGCGATTGCGGCGATCCCCTGCCTGACCATTGCGGCCCTGAACGGAACTTTGGCGGGTGGCGCATTTGGTATGGCATTGGCGTGTGATCTGCGCATTGCGGTGCCCACCGGCAAGTTTTTTTATCCGGTGATGAAGCACGGGTTTTTGCCACAACCTTCGGACATCAAACGGATGCGGGCGCTGATCGGTCCGGCGCGCACCAAGCTGATCTTGATGGCGGGGCAAAAGATCACTGCCCAAGAGGCACTGGACTATGGTCTGGTGGATCGGCTGGTTAAGGCAGACGGATTTACCAACGAGATTGCAGCGCTCACAACCGATGCGCTGGCCGCGACGCCTGAAAACCTGTCCGGCATCAAAGCGATGTGCCGTTAGGGCCATTCATCTGTTTTTGCATGGGCGATACTGGTTTGCCCAAATATACCCGATGCTATAGGTGACGCGGTGTAATTATTGTTCAAGGTGGAAGGCGACATGGACGGGCAGCCAGAGATCATCCAAAAGGCGATGGGCTATGTTAATCAGGGTTGGGAGTTGGCCCAAGGCTGGTTGTTTAGCCCTGCCGCGTGGTCGCAGTTCGGCCTGCTGATGGCTGCGTTTTTGCTGGCGCTGGTGGTCAGCCGTAAACTGTCTCCGGTGTTGGCCAAGACCATTACGCCCGCGCAAGATCAGACATCTGCCATCGCGCAAACCCGCCGTTACATGTTGATATTTTTGCCGCTGTTGCTGCCGTTGCTGGCCTATATGTTTACCGGACTTGGTGAGCAGATCACCCGTTCGATCTTTGGTTCGGGCGCGGTCATTGCTTTTGGTAAACGGGTGTTCCTGTTTCTGGCTGCACGGGCATTGGTGACCGACATTGTCAAAGACAGCTTTTTGAAGCTGCTGGGGAAATACCTGCTGATCCCAGCTATGGTGCTGTATGCGCTGGGCATTCTGGATGATGTAACGAGCTATCTTACGGCGACGACTGTAACGCTTGGTAATATCTCGTTCTCGATCATGGCAATGGTGCGCGGCTTGATCGCGGGCAGTTTGCTGTTCTGGTTGGGTCGTTGGTCAAATGACCAAAGTGCGACCTACATCGGCAAGCAAGACGAGATGCGTCCAGCCACGCGGCAACTGGCGGTCAAAACGGCTGAGATCGTGATTTTCGGAGTCGCCTTCCTGATGTTGATGAACATCATGGGGATAAATTTAAGCACCCTTGCGGTGCTGGGGGGTGCCATTGGCGTCGGTCTTGGTTTTGGCCTGCAAAAAATCGCCTCCAACTTTATTTCAGGGGTGATCTTGCTGCTGGAAGGCCAAGCCACCGTTGGCGATTATGTCGAGCTGGACGGTGGCGAGTCCGGGACCATTATCAAGATGCTGGCGCGGGCCACAATTTTGGAATCCTATGATGGGCGCTGGATTGTGGTGCCCAATGAGGATTTCATAACAACCCGTGTGGTCAACTATTCCGACAGTGGATCTGCCAACCGTTACGAGGCCCCGTTTAGCGTGTCTTATGACACCGACATCAACAAGATTCCGGCCCTTGTCGAGGCGGCTGTAGCCACGCACAAAGACATATTGGATATGCCATTTCCGCCGGATTGCGAGTTGCGCGGGTTTGGCGATAGTGGTATCGATTTTGCGGTGGAATTTTGGGTCAACGGCATTGATGATGGCGAGAATAAATACACCTCTGATGTTTTGTTTCTGATTTGGAATGCGCTGAAAAAACACGGTATCGAAATCCCTTACCCACATCGCGTGGTCGAGATCAAAGGCGGGTTACCAAATGATTGATGCACTGGTTATCGGGGCGGGCCCAGCGGGGTTGATGGCGGCGCAGGAATTGGCGTTGGCTGGGCGACAAGTTGTTGTTATTGACGCAAAACCTTCGGTGGGGCGCAAGTTTTTGATGGCGGGGAAGTCAGGGTTGAACCTGACCAAAGACGAGCCGTTCGAGGTGCTGTTGCAACGCTATGGTGCAGCAAAGGGTCCGCTGCGCGATATTGTGCAAGCGTTTGATGCGGTGGCGGTTCAGGACTGGGCACGCGATTTGGGCCAAGAGGTGTTCACGGGTTCGAGCGGACAAGTGTTTCCACGAACCATGAAAACTTCGCCGTTGTTGCGGGCTTGGTTGGTTCGACTGGCCGAGCTTGGGGTTGAATTTCGCACCCGCTGGCGCTGGACCGGCTGGGGTGACGGGTTTGAATTTGACACACCCGACGGGGTGCAGGTTCTGACCCCCAAGGTTTGTGTCTTGGCGCTGGGCGGGGCCAGCTGGGCGCGGTTGGGATCAGACGGCGCATGGGCAGCGATGTTGGCAGACAAGGGGGTGGAGCTGGCCCCATTCAAGCCTGCAAACATGGGGTTCAGCGTGGATTGGACGCCCTTTATGGCCAAATATTTTGGCACCCCAGTCAAGGGTATCTCGTTGATTACCCATAAAAAACCTGTGCGTGGCGAGTTTGTGATCTCAAAGCGGGGGATTGAGGGCAGTGGCATCTATGCAGTGTCAAAAATGATGCGGGATGGCGCGGCCCTGACGATCGATTTGATGCCGGACTGGAGCGTTGAACGCGTGCAAGAGCGTCTGTCAAAACCACGCGGAAAAATGACGGTGATGAACCAATTGCGCAAAGGGCTAAAGCTGGATGCGGTCAAATTGGCGCTGCTGCAAGAGTTTGCGCGCCCCCTACCTGCGGAACCGGATGCGTTGGCCAGAGTGATCAAAGCACTGCCTGTCAAACACAGCGGGCCACGCCCGATGGACGAGGCGATTTCAACCGCGGGTGGGGTGGCCTTTGCGGGCCTGACCGAGGGGTTGGAATTGAAGGCGACGCCTTCGGTATTCTGCGCTGGCGAAATGCTGGATTGGGAGGCTCCGACGGGGGGCTATTTGATCACCGGATGTTTGGCCACAGGTCGCTGGGCGGGGCGGGCGGCGGCTAGACTTTCTTAGGGGCTATGTTATCATCCAAAAATCGAAATTGACGAAACAAACAGCCGATAAATCACCTTCAGAACGGGACAACCTTTCCATGTCAGCCAACAAACGCATTGCTCTTTCCAGCGACCACGCCGCTATTGAAACCCGCCAGGCCATTGCCGAACATATCACTGCGCTTGGCTGGGAGGCAGTCGACATCGGACCTGTGACATCAGAGAGCACAGATTACCCCAAGCACGGCGCAGCGGCCGCAGAGCTTGTTGCCTCTGGTGATTGCCGGTTTGGCATCATCCTGTGTGGCACTGGGCAGGGCATTATGATGGCGGCCAACAAGGTAAAGGGCATTCGCTGCGGCGTCTGCACCGACGCCTATTCGGCCCGTATGACTCGCCTGCACAACGATGCAAACATGCTGTCGATGGGCGTGCGTGTAGTGGGCGACGGGTTGGCGATGGATATCGTCGACGCGTTTTTAAGCGCTGATTTTGAGGGTGGTCGACATGCGACGCGGGTCGACATGATTGAGCCGCTGGAGGAGTAGCACCCGTGCCATTTGGTGACGGGATGCTCATCAAGCCCTAGCGCGCGGCCAACATTGTCAGTCGGACCAAGGTGCGTTCCATCACGGCCATGGCGGGTGCACGCGAGGTGGAGCGTAGTTGCAGGTCGGTGTCTGTTAACATGGTCAGGGCGATTTCCAGTTTATGGCTGCCCCATTGCTGTAATTGGCGCTGCATCCGGTCGCGGCGTGCGCCAAACACAGGTGGGCGCAAGCCGCCGATGCCCTGCGGGTTGTTGGCGGCTGCGTAAAGCGTGCGGAAGTGACGGGTGGCACCGATGCACAGCCCCACGGGTTGCACACCTTGGCTTTTGAGTTTGCGCATTATAGGGCCGATTTCGCCGGTGCGGGCTTCGGCCACGATGTTAAGCACATCGTCAAGCGCGGCCTCGGTCGAGGTGGGGGCGCAGGCGGCGATGTCTTCAACCGTTAGGGCGGTGGTGTCGTTCAATTTATAGAGGCTGATTTTCTCGACTGTTTGACGAAAATCGCCAGGTCCGATGTCGCGGGACAGGGCCACCAGTGCACCCATCGCGTCAGAAGGGATGTCGTGCAAGCCGCCTTTGGCAAGATCAGCTTCGATCTCGGATTTTGAGGGGGGATCATCAAAGATGCCGACCGCATAGGCGTTGTTGTGGCTCTCAAACGCTTTGCGCAGGGCCGAACGCGCCGTCAGTTGTTTGGCGGTGATGATGATTTGGGCATCGCCCTCGCGCCAATCGCCAAGTGCTGCGGTGATCAGTTTGGCCAGCCCATCGGTTGCGTCCTCGACAAAGGCGACGCGGGGACCGGGGAAAAACCCTTGGGCTGTGATGGCGTCCATCAACCGGGCGGGATCAGAGCGCAGATCAGAGGCGGGAATACGGGTCAGGCGCATTTCTTCTTCGCCTGTTTCGCCGACGAGTGCTTTGATCACTTGTTGGCGTTTGAGCGCCACGCGCATGGCATCGCCGCCGTAGATCAACAACCCTGTGCGTTTTGGGTCGGGTTTGGCGAAATATGCACCCGCATCACGCGGGGATAGTTTCATTTTTCCCAGCCGCTTGATGTGGCGATCAAGCGGTTGGTGATCTGGTCGGCCAGAATGATCATCAGGCGCGCATAGGCTGAACGTTTGGCGGTCTGGGTGCTGACGGTGGTGCCGGTGGCCGAGTAGCTGGTGAAGGCGTCGACTTGGCCGGAATGCACAACCGCGCCGCTGCCAACCTCGCGCAGCGAATAGTCAACCTTGCCCAGCACGTTATAGCGGGTGATCGCTTGTGCGGGGGTGATACCAAGGTCGTCTTCGCCAAGGGTCAGCGTATAAGACAGCGTATATGTTGCGGCTTGGGGTTGGCCTAGGCGTTCCTCAAGGCGGCGCACAAGGTTAAAGCCGTCGCGGGTGTTTGGTGCATCAACCTCAATGGCGCCCTGAAGATTGGCTGCGGGGCCATTTGGCCCATAGGCGGGCTGAAACCCGCAAGCGCCAAGCGCCAACAGGGACAAAAACAGGGTTCTGCGTTTATATAACGACATTCACAATCCGGCCAGGCACAACGATAACCTTTTTGGGCAGCCCACCATTGAGCGCCTTGACGACAGCTTGGTCTGCCAGTGCGATTTTTTCAACCTCATCTTTTGGCATATCCTTGGGAACATTGATTTCGGCGCGGCGTTTGCCGTTTATCTGGATCGGTAGAGTGATGGTGTCGTTGACCAACATGGCCGGATCAGCAATCGGCCACGGGGCCAATGTGATCAGCCCTTCGCCGCCTTGATGGGCCCAGATGGCCTCGGATAGATGCGGTGTGAAGGGGGACATCAACTGGGCCAACACTTTGATGGCTTGTTTTTGCGCCGCTTGGCTTGCGTCAGATTTTGACAGGGTGTTGGCGAGGCCATAGATTTTGGCGATTGAGGTGTTGAAAGCAAAGCCCTCGATGCCTGCGGTCACGTCGTTGATGGCGTGATGCATGGCGCGCAGCAGGTCGTCGTCTTGGGCGGCTTTCCCCCCCGTCATTTTGCTGATGCGCTCATTCAGGCCCCAAATCCGGGTCAGGAATTTATGCGAGGCTTCAGCACCGGAGGCGGTCCATTCCACGTCGCGTTCGGGCGGAGAATCGGACAACACGAACCAGCGGGCGGTGTCGGCCCCGTAAGCATCAATAATCGACACTGGATCGACCACGTTTTTCTTGGATTTCGACATTTTGGCTGACGGAATGATTTTCAGCGCTTCACCCGTGGCTTTGACGGTTTTTGCATCAAGGTCGACGTCTTCGGGCAGGTGATAGACGGGGCGGCCTTTGTCGTCCGAGGTCTGGTAAATCTCATGCGTGACCATTCCCTGCGTGAACAGGGCGTTGAACGGTTCAATCGCTTTAGCGGGCAAGTGGCCGGTCAGGTGCATCGCGCGGGCAAAGAAGCGGGAATAGAGCAAGTGCAGGATCGCGTGTTCAACCCCGCCGATATATTGATCGACGTTCATCCAATAGGCGGCATCGTCCAGATCGGTGGGGGTTTTGGCGTGGGGCGATGTGAAACGGGCGTAATACCATGACGAATCCACAAAGGTGTCCATGGTGTCGGTTTCGCGGTTTGCCGGTTTGCCACAGGACGGACAGGCACAATCGCGCCATGTCGGGTGGTGGTCCAGCGGGTTGCCGGGTTTGTCGAAGGTGACATCGTCGGGTAATTCGATCGGCAGGTTTTCTTTGGCCTCGGGGACCACGCCGCAAGCGTCGCAATGCACAACGGGGATTGGGCAACCCCAATAGCGTTGGCGGGACAGGCCCCAGTCGCGCAGACGGAACTGTGTGACGCCTTGGCCGATGCCGTTAGATTCGCACCAGTCGATGGTGGTATCAATCGCCTCTTGGCCGGTGGCCACATCCAGCCCTGCAAAATGGTTGACCCATTTTACAGGCTCGGTTTTTGGCGGAACGTAAGCCTCGTTTGCAACGGGGGTGTCATTGTCCAGCGCAAAGAAGGTATCGACCACGGGCAACCCGTACTTACGGGAAAAATCCAGATCGCGTTGATCATGGGCCGGACAGGCGAAAATCGCGCCGGTGCCGTAACCCATCAGGATGAAATTGGCGATCCAAACCGGCAGGGTCTGATCAGGATAAACAGGGTGTTGCACGGTCAGGCCGGTATCAAAGCCCTTTTTCTCGGCCTTTTCCATCGCGGCCTCGGTGGTGTCCATCCGGCGGCATTCATCAACAAAGGCGGCGACCTCGGGATTTTCAGCCTCAAGCGACTTGGCCAGCGGATGATCTGGCGAAATACCGACGAAATTGGCGCCGTTCAGGGTGTCGGGGCGGGTGGTAAAGACCTCGATGTTATCAAAACCCGCCAAAGGCGTGGTCAGATCAAAGGCAAATTGCAGCCCGCGGGATTTGCCGATCCAGTTGGCCTGCATCGTGCGGACCTTTTCGGGCCAGTTTTCCAGACCATCCAAGGCCCCCAGCAATTCCTCGGAGAAATCCGAGATTTTGAAGAACCATTGAGTCAGCTCGCGCCGCTCAACCGGGGCATTTGAACGCCAGCCTTTACCGTCGATCACCTGTTCATTGGCCAAAACGGTCATATCGACCGGATCCCAGTTCACGGTGGCTTTCTTGCGGTAAATCAGCTCTTTGCCCAGCATATCAATGAACATCGCCTGTTGCTGGCCGTAATATTCGGGGTCACAGGTGGCAAATTCGCGGGACCAGTCGATGGACAGGCCCAGCGGTTTCATCTGGGCGCGCATGTCGGCGATGTTGTCATAGGTCCATGTTTTCGGATGACCCCCAATGGCCATTGCGGCGTTTTCGGCAGGCATACCAAAGGCGTCCCAGCCCATCGGGTGCAGGATGTTGTGCCCCGTCGACATCTTATACCGCGCGATCACGTCGCCCATCGTGTAGTTGCGAACGTGGCCCATGTGGATGCGGCCCGAGGGGTAGGGAAACATCTCTAGCACATAGTATTTTGGCTTGGATTCGTCTCGGGTTGCTTTGAACACCTCGGACTTGTCCCAGGTGGCCTGCCATTTTGCTTCGATTTCATTTGCGGTGTAGCCGGACATAATGATCGTATCCTTGAAGTGAAAACGCCGGACGATAAGGTCCGGCGCTGCTGTGTTAGGTGGTTGGACCGTAAGGTTTAGAGTTTTCCGTCACGTATCCGCAGTTGGCGCGCACGGGTGAGAATCGCATCCTCGACAGCGCGCACGGTATCGGCGCTGGCCACGCCGCTGCGGGTGTGCAGCGAAATGTTCAAAGAGCGGGCATCAAGGGCCGGATCTTGGACATAAATGGTGGCCTTATAAGCGCGCCCACCACCGGGCGGGGTGCCGTAACCGGTGGAAATGATTCCCGTAAACGGGTCTGCGGCCTGAATGGGGAGGAAATTCAGCACCTCCAACGAGGCATTCCAGATGTATTTATTCACCTCGACGGTGATGTTCGGGTCAGCATTATTAGAGAAAAGTTCCAAAAGGCCCTTTTTAGGTTTGTTTTCGCCCGCCCTGAGTTGCTCAGAGTCAATATCCGTGCGGAATTCGCCATTATTACGAGCTTTGCCACCGCCGCCAGCTGAAAACCCGCCGGAACCGAGCGACCCACCAGACCCGCCGCCACAAGCCGCCAGCCCAAAAATAGCGAGAATCGCCAATAAACCTGTGAATTTCTGCCCTATTGTCATCCGAGATACCCCAAATTTCGTTGTTATACCCTAGTAACCAACCGATATAAGGCGGGCAAGGCTTTTTGAGGTTACACTATAAGTCTAGCATTGCAGCACTTGGCAGAGTTTGGCCGGTGACGGGATAATACTGTGGCAAAGCAGCACCACAGAATAGGTGCAATGGGTTTTGCGGTTTCGGGAAACTTGCAATGGTCCGCCCAAACGGCGAAACAACACCATACTCAATTCGGATTCCCTGAATTGGGGTGCATTTTAACAAATAGGGAAAACGAAATGAAAAAAGTTCTCTTAGCAACAGCTGCAATGGTTGCCTTCACTGGCGTTGCATCTGCCGACGTAAATATCTCGGGTACAGCCCGTTTTGGTCTGAAATACACAGACACACCAGCCGTTGGTTTCAGCAAAACATCGCTGGAAAAACGTATAAGCGTCAACGTCGACGTGTCTACTGAAACAGACGGTGGTCTGGAATTCGGCGGTCGTATCCGTATTCGTTCTGACGAAGAAGCTGGCGTTAACACAGCATACGGTGCCGCAAACACAACTCTGAGTGGCGCAAACCTTTATGTTAAATCAGGCGGCTTCAAGCTGACTATTGGTAACATCTGTGGCGCGATCGAGTGTATGCCTGGTCTTTACACACAAAGCGTTGGTCTTGACGGCAACGGCTGGTCCGGTCTGGTAACAAACACTGCTGGCGCGGGTTATTTCGACTGGTCAGCTTACTCCTCCAATGGTGGTGGTAATAACGGTGTTGAAGTAGAATACACAGTTGGCGATTTCAAAGCACACGTTTCATACGCTGGTCTGAATGACGCGACTGCGGTTAACCGTGGCGCCATGTACGTGTCTTACAAATTCGGTGACTGGACTGCTGCACTTGGTTTCCAAGACAGCGGCGTTGTTGGTGAAGACAAAACAATTCTGTCTGTTCAAGGTAAATTGGGCGACTTCGGTGTTGGCATCGGTTACGCTGACAACGACGGCACTGACAAAATCACACTTAACGGTTCGTACAAAATGGGTGCCACAACTATCTCGGCATTCGTTTCTGACGAAAATTCAGTTGCTGCGACAGACAACCCTTGGGGTCTGGGCGTGAAATACGATCTGGGCGGCGCTACTCTGGTTGGCGGTTTCTCCAACTCAGAAACTGGCAATAAGCGCGCAACAGCAGGTGTTAAATTCAGCTTCTAAGTTGATTTGAAATACCAAAGTTATTTGGGGGTGCGCTGTTGCGTGCCCCCATTTCTTTTGGGACATTGAAAAATAACAATGCCGTGGCAATTCAAACGAAATGGATAACACAGATGTCCCTGACTGAAATTACCGATAGAATTCATACCGAAGAACGACGTGTCGGTCGTGAAGTCGGGTCAACCCGCCTGATTGCTGTGTCCAAGGTGCAACCAGATGAACGGGTCGAGGCCGTGCTGAACGAGGGGCATCGGTTGTTTGGTGAAAACAAGGTGCAAGAGGCCGCAGGTAAGTGGCCTGCGTTTCGCGAGCGGTTCGACGGGGTCGAGGTGCATTTGCTGGGCCCGTTGCAAACCAACAAAGCCCGCCAAGCGATGGGGCTGTTCGAGGCGATCCATTCATTGGATCGACCCAAGCTGGCCAAGGTTCTGGCGCGTCTAGCACAAGAGTTGGGCCAATGCCCGGAGTTGTTTATTCAGGTCAACACCGGCGAAGAGGTGCAAAAGGCGGGGGTGATGCCGGCTGATGCGGATGGGTTTATAGCCGAGTGTCGGGCGCTGGATCTACCGATCATCGGGTTGATGTGCATTCCGCCAGCCGACGAGGAATCCAGCCTGCATTTCGCGCTGCTGCGCAAGATTGCCGCGCGAAATGGTGTCGCCGGTCTGTCCATGGGCATGAGCGGTGATTTTGAGCGGGCTGTGGCAATGGGGGCCAGCCATGTGCGGGTTGGCTCGGCGATTTTTGGGGCGCGGGACTACGGTTGAGGCACGATCAGGCTGCTTCGCGGGGTCAACCGCTGAATGATCCAGAACAGATCAGGTTTGGAAAACGCCACGCATCCCTCGGTCGGATGATGTGGTTTACGCCAGACATGCAGGAATATGGCCGAGCCTTTGTGCGGGGTGGCGGTGGGCCAGTTCCAGCCGGTGATCAGCACCATATCGTATAGGGGATCAGCGCGGCGCATATGCTCATGGCTATAGGCATGGGGGGGGCGCACCAGATGGTTGTAGGCCGGATCAGCCACATCATCAGACCACAAATCCCGTGGCAGGATTGGCACAGCCCAAACGGCGGGGGGGCGCATACGGTCGGGGCGAAAATACAGCCCCTCGATCCGGTGGCGGCCGACAGGTGTTGCGCCGTCACCCTCGCGCTTGTTGGTCGATATGCCCCCACGCCCGATCGAACAGGGGATCAGGCGGTTCTGAAACCGGACACCCTGTTTGGTCAGGACCAGATCGGCGGGGCTAAGGGCCATGTCTCGTCTCCGTGTTACAGTACCTGCGGATCATGTAACGTCTTTTGCACAAATATGAAACATATCGCCCTGACACGACACGGATACGTGAGATTGAACACGAATGCGTTAGAAATATCGCTTAAGGCCTTGTTGAAGCCCGAGATCAGGCACAGATATAGGGTAACGACAAGCGCAAGGAGCGGTTTGATGAGCAGCAACGTTAAAAAGATTCTATTGGTTGACGATGATGATGACCTGCGCGAAGCCTTATCCGAGCAACTGGTAACCACCGAGGATTTCGATGTCTTTGAAGCCGGAAACGGCTCGGAGGCGATGGAGCGCGCCAAAGAGGCACTGTATGATCTGGTCATTTTGGATGTTGGCTTGCCCGACACGGACGGGCGCGAGCTGTGCCGATTGATGCGCAAACAGGGGGTGAAGTGCCCTGTGCTGATGTTGACCGGCCATGACAGTGATGCCGATACTATTTTGGGGCTGGATGCGGGCGCCAATGATTACGTGACCAAGCCGTTCAAGTTCCCCGTGTTACTGGCCCGTATCCGGGCCCAATTGCGTCAGCACGAGCAGTCTGAGGATGCGGTTTTCACGCTGGGGCCGTACACGTTCAAACCTGCGATGAAGATGCTAATCACCGAGGACGAGCGTAAAATCCGCCTGACCGAAAAAGAGACCAATATCCTGAAGTTTCTATACCGCGCCACCGAGGGCGTGGTGGCCCGCGATGTGCTGCTGCACGAGGTTTGGGGTTATAATGCGGGGGTGACCACGCACACATTAGAGACACAT